>ENA-ORSY01000709-ORSY01000709.1-human-gut-metagenome-genome-assembly--contig:-NODE-709-length-29964-cov-6.062490_pt1 | contig 29964 bp, 30 predicted proteins | sample MGYA00242193_ERZ509160 | MGnify/ENA primary metagenome ERZ509160 (study PRJEB26280, sample SAMEA2338670) | human gut metagenome | biome: human gut; feature: human-associated habitat; material: faeces...
AAAAGCCTCTATGTAGGGATTTACAAACTCCTTGGCGGCATAGAGCAACCGCATCTGCGCCACCGAAGGTACGTAGGCACTCTGCCCGTACCGCCACATATCAAACACCTGCATGGCCATAGGTGAAGAAACATCGTCTGTGTCATACAAGGCAAAGGTATTCTCGTTTCCATCGTAAGTCGCCAAGTCGGCAGACGTTCCTTGCGCAATGCCCAAACTGTCAGCAAAGGCTTCCGGGGCAAGGTCGTGCAAATAGACCGCATAGCCTGTGCCATTTATTTCTTCATCGTGGTTCACATGGAACACCACGGCTATGGCTTCCTTGCCGGAACCCGCATAATCTTCGTAGCTTCGTGTCTTGCCGTCCGTGCAAAGTATATGTCCTACTTTCATCGAGGTGTCCAACGGGTCGTGATGCCCGTCACAGCCCACAAGGACGGCAACCAGCATTAGCACTACTGCCGCCCACGCTTTTCCTATCTTCTTCATCTTTCCTTTCATACCTTAATTATATATTCCGTAAAATTTGTCTGCTTCACGTGCCGGATTCTTCATTCTTAATTCTTCATTTTGTCGGTATCTTCACGCCGATGACAATGCCTGTCCGGAACAAATCTTCCCCTTTTATCATCAGGTCGCACTTGGCCTGCCAAAACAGCTTCCAGCCCTTGCGCAACGCATAGCTATGCTCATACCCCACATGGATGCCGCCCAGCACCTTGTCCCTATCCGAGCCCAGCGACCCGCCCAAGCGCAGGTTGCCGTGGTGATTACGGCTACGGAACACGCAGGGTTTGTAGGCAGCACCCACACCCCACGTATTGTAATGGTTCCAGAACAATTCGGGGCAGACGTGTCCGCAATCCTCACATTCGTCCCATTTCAGATAGACATTTCCGAAGAACTCCCACGCATGGTGGTAGTTCGTTTCGTACTCATAGCCGATGGTCAAGTCCATGCCCCTTTCATACAGCAATCCCGTTCCAATTAGTATTCTGCCATGCCAGTCATCAGCAAAGCCGGGCAGTATGGCTGCCAACAAGAAAACCAGTGCGACAAAGCCTTTTCGCACAGCCAAATTCTTAATTATTAATTCTGCATTCTTCATTTCCCTTACTCCTCCTGTAATAAGACCTCATTGAAACTGTCCGCGCAAAGCACGTCCTCATAGTCGATGTTCAAGGCGATGGTACGCCCCGAAATCTGCTTCTCGCTCACCTCTATGGTCAGCACCTTATCGTTGGGAAAGGTCATCTTCTTAATGACCAGCACATTACGGTAGCCGTGCAGAAACGATGTCCGCTGTTCCAGTTCCATTTCTGGCTTTAGCTCGATGACCTGTGAGTTGGTGGCTTTCGATATTTTCTTATCTGCCAGCTTGACGCGGATTTCGTCAATGTCAAAGCGGATGTCCGTGCGGTTCTCAATGGAGAAGTCGATAAAGAAGTAGTCACCTACAGCGTAGATGTTGTTCAGTCGCATGGTCATCCGGTGCTGCCTGCGACTTACGTTCCGGTAGCGGGCAGGCGAAAGCCATACCTGACGGGCGAACCGGTACATGTCTTCGGTAGAAAGCGATACCGCCGGATTGTGGTAGGCGGTCATCTCTACCGGTTGTACCTCCTTGTCTGTCACGGCCTCCTGCAAACGGGTCGTATAAAGCAGTGCGTATTGTGTGCGGTAGCGTTCCGTTACAATGGTGACGATGGCAAGCACTTCGCCGTCTTCATGTCCGGCCTCCTTTGGTTTCAGGCGGATGGTGTTGTTTATCGGCTGGTCACCCGCTATCTTGTCCGTGGAGATGTCCACGAAGCGGATAGGTTCAGTGGCGGTAATGACAGTCGTCACCTGCTCGTTCACTGTCAGCTGTTCCATTTCATTGTAGGTCTGCTGCGCCTTGGCCGTGCTTCCGGCAAGCAGGACTGCAACGGCCAGGATTCCTCTTATTGTCAGTTTCATTGTCATGATGATTGTTGTTTACATTGCATATTGTCAGTTCCTTTTTTCCCTGCCGTTCACCAGATAGACGAACGTGCCGTATTTCAGCTTCGCCTTGTTCTTGCGCACGGCCTTTGACAAGGCGTTGCTCGTGCGCTGGTAGGCGTTCTGTATGGCCTGCATTCCCCATTGGGCAAAGGTGTTCCCGGTATTTCCGTTGTTAATGCTCATCGTGCTGCCGAGGGCGTTGGATGCCACATCCTGCGTGGTTTCCCTGAAGGAACTACCGGGTACATAAAGCCCCTCCAACCCATCCGTGTCGTAAAGCGAGAGGTTCACCTTCACCAATTCGTCCTCCACCAGCAAGCTCTTGATGCTCCCTTTCACGCGCTGGCTGCCGAAGCCGCTCATCGTGGCATACAGGTACGAGCCTTTGGTCACCACCTTGCCGTCTATCTCCACGTCGTCCAACAGGCGCAAGCGCACCCGCGAGCCTTCCACCGCCTTGATGTCCTCGTCGATGATGGCCTTTATCAAGCGGGGTTCCGGTTCGTTTTCGGCCAAGGTGTTGAAGTAGTCCGAAGAGGTCTTCACTTTTTTTACCACTTGCTCGTTCTCGGCATTCTCGGCAAGCTCGTTCACGGCATTTTCGTTGATTTCCACCTTGCCGCCTATGGCGACACTGCCGGTGGGGGCGAGGTTCTCCGTGTCCGTGCTGTCCACGTCCTGCAATCCTTTTTGCCCTTGCTTTCTGGCTTCTGCTAGTGCCTTGTCCAACTCCGCCAAGGCCTCCTTGCGCCGTTGCTCGCTTCGCGCTAGGCGTTCTTCTTCGCTCAACGGTTGCACCCCGGTGGTGTCCGCCACCATCGCTTCGCCTCTTTCGGCGCTTTGCCGCAGGCGTTCCTGCATCTCACGCAAACGTTCCAGTTCCTCCGACCTTGCGGCTGCTTCCGAATCGAGCAGGGCAAGGTCTTCATCGGTATAGCGGGAATCGTAATCTTCTTTCTCTGTTTCATTGTTGTTCCGTTCAATGTTTTCTACAGCGGAATAGTCCTGTATCCGGCCGTAGGACTTAACCATGCTCTCATACTTGCCTCCGATACCGTCATCGCGCATCTGCGCCTCCGGCAATTCCGGGTTCAGGTACTCGGTGGTTTGTAGGGAAGTGGGCGATTCTGCTACCTCCGTGTCGAATATGTCAAACACTAAATACCCCGTCACCAGCAACAAAGGGTAGAGGATGGCCGGCAACACATACTTGGGTTGTCTGAAGTTAATCCTGTCCGTCATCATGGTTCATAGGTTGTTTTTGTTTCAAAAGAATCTCCTGCCGTTCGGTGGCCGTGGCGTGCCTGCCATTGTCCGGTAATATGCATACCGATACCATGCGATACACATTAAGTGCCAGGCATCCCAATACGATGCCGAACACGATACCGAGAAACCACTTCGGATGCTTGCAGGCAAAGCGTTGCGCACACCCTGCCATCTTGTCTATCCGCAGGAAACGTGCGGCTTTCCGTCCTGCCTCCACTTCCTTCTTATACCGTTTCTCATACTTCGGGTCGTCCTTGTCAGGCATCTTCTCTCCGAAAATCAGTTTCTTCCATCCCATGTCTTGATTATTTTAGTGTTTAAATTCTTCATTCTTAACTCTTCATTCTTCATTTAATAGTTGTTCTTCGCCCGTTGCTCAATGTCTTTGTTGAGCAAGGTACGCCAATTCACAATCAGCAGCCCATGCGGGTTGTTGTCCGTCCGTGGTATACGTTTCAGCTGCCCGGCTGTCACCAATTCACGCATCAAGATGCTGGTGCGCCGCTCGATGCGTTGCCGTCCATAATAGGTAAACTCCATCTTTTCCTTATCAAACTTGATGCTGTCGCAGAAAATGCTGAACACGGCACTCGTACCCATGATGTTGTTGTAGAATCCTTTTTCCTTCAAGGTGTTGTACTGCGCCAATCCCGTTTCATCCACTAAATACATCGCCTTCTCCATCGTGTACTGGATATACTTGTCGTCCGGTGCAAGGGTGAAGAAGTAGTGGTGGAACATTTCGACATGGCTGCGGGCTTCTACATCGAGCGTTTCTTCCATCGAGGTGCGCTGCACCAGTATCGGCACATTGCCGTCCAGCACATAGATTTTCTGCTGTGCATCGGCTACCATGCCCCTTGCCGTCCAAATGCTCGACAAACTGATGACCACGCATCCCATGATGACCGCCACACAGACAATCCCCACCAGTTTGATTTTGTTCTCCAAGTTTTTTATGACCATAATCTTAACAGTTATAATCGTTGTTCATTATTCTTCTTTTATCGCATCATCGAGTGCATAGCCCCGGTGGCCGACATTTTCGCCTGTTGCGCCACGCCCTCACCGAAGTTTCTCGTGCTGAATGCCGTGTCACCCTCCGGTATCATCCATGCCGCAAGGTCTGGTACAAGGTTCAAGCATTTAAATGCCACGATACTGGCCGCCATCAGGTAGCCCGCCGAGAAGAACGAGTTTTGCAAGTATGCCGCCATCGTTGTCTCGCTGGCGGTTATCGCCGTCAGGTTCTCCACTTGGATACACAATACGATGTCAAACAGTAGCAGCACATAGAAGCCCACGAAGTACAACATCGCCCCATAAAAATGTACCGTTAAGTACCTTGTCATCCATTTGGCCCAAGCCCCTTCCCATTTGGGCAACAGCGAGAAAGCCCATTGTATCGGGCCGAATATCGTCAGCATTCCAAGTAATATTTGCTGACAGTAAATGGTCGCCCACCAACCGATTCTATATACAATTAAGGCGATTACCATCACGATTTTATCCAGACAGACGGTCGCCCCGCTCACCAAGGAGGTGAACCACAGGCGGCTGGCATCTTTCTCCATTTCCGTCACTTCTTCGACACCCGTCTGTTCCATCGTCGATTCCACCAACGCCGGGTCCATCGTGCCCGAACGGGCAATGTCGGCTTGTGCCTGAAGGCTGGTGTACATGGTATCACGCACGTAAATGAGTTGCTGCACTTCCTCGAATTTGTCCGTAATCTGCAAAGCTTCAGCTTGGTAGAGGTCGTGGGTGTACGAGCCTATGGCGTTTGGGATATAGGACAGGAAGTCCAACACGCACCAACTGCTCCCGCTGTTGGTAATACCCGTGTCGGCGGGCGGATACCACCACGACATGATGACCGCCACCGCCAACGGCTTGAACAGTTTCATCACGTCCAATGGTTCTTTCTTCACCATCATCTTGTACGCCATGCCCGCCGCCATGATGATGGCGAACAGGGCAGCCAATGCCATGCACATCTGCAAGATCCACCAAAAGGGTCCCTGCGCCCCCGTAAAGGTGGCATCTGTCAGGAACTCGTTGGTCTGGAATATCACATCGTCAATCTCCTCTTCCAAGAGGTGGATGCCGAAATCCGAAAGTATATCGTCGCCCATGTCGTTATGCTGTCATTTCGTTATCTATTGGGGATTTCTCCCGTTCCATCACCGGCAGGATGCCGTCCGCTTTCAGTTTTTCATAAATGAACATCCGTCCTTTCTGCGTCCATTGGGTGCGCATCACCGATTTGCCACTCTCCAAGGAAAGTGTGGCGCTATGCACATAGCCCTTGTCCTTGTAGGCGGCATACAAAATCCATTGCTTGTTGTCCTTGTACTGGATGCCTTTCTCGTGCAGGATGGCATTCATTTTCCGTCCCGACATTCCATAGTCCTGCGCGATTTGTGTAATGTCGAGCAGTCCCTTGCATTGTAGCACCAAGTCCACATAACTGGTCCGCTTGCCCAATTCCTCTATCTGTTCCTGTTGTTGGCCGATTAACAGTTTTTGCTCCTCACACTTGGCTTCCACTTCCAGGCGGTTTTTCCGTTCCTCCTTAATGGCATTGGCCAAACCAATCAGGAAGTCCGGCTCCGTGACCACCCGCTGTAAGGCTGCATCGGTCAGATAGCCCCCGTGCTTGCGGATGCTCGGCAATACTTCCTCGCATACCCAATCCTGAAACTTCTCCGCTTCGGGCAGTTTGCTGCGCATCACCAAGCGGTAAACATCTGCCTCAGTTATATACTTTGTGGGTAGCATAACTACTGTACCATACTGATTTTCAGAGGGGGTTGTTAAAACTACAACCCCCTTACAGTGTATGCGGACAGCCTGTGGGGCATCTGAATACCCCAATGCCTTTGCCACATCGTTCCCTTTGAACAACACTTTCCCATTCTCCGTTTCTACGGTGTTGATGCTCCCGAACTGTGGGTGGTTGAACACCTGAATTGCATGATCCTTGCTCATTGTTTTATATGTATATATTGGTTATTGAATCATCTTTTCCCTGCTTTCGGCTTAATCCCCTGTTGCCCGCCAACCGGCCTCCCGCCAACGGTTCATCGCCGCTATGGCTATTTGTGCCCGGCGGTCTTCAATGGTAGCTGAAGCGTCCAACAACTCAGCGACCTTGGTGGAGTTGGCCAATCGCACCAAGTAGCGCACCAAGGTTTCGTTCTTGAGAAGAATGTCCGCATGGATGCGCAGATATTGCTTTTTCCGTTCAGCGTTCGGCATATAGGCATCCTGCACGGATTTCACGGCACAGAGGTACAGGCGGTAGTGCTCCCTCCAGTGTTCCTGCCCGTTGCCGCTTCCCCCGGCTTCAGCTATACGGCGGATATTGCGTTCGAAGTTCTCCAAGGCGGAATTAATCTTGTCGCCTTCCGCCAGCCATGCCACATCCAAGGCCACGCCGCTACGGTCAGCCACATTCAAGGCCTCAATCCGGGCACGTTGGGTCATGGCGGAATCCAACGCCTCGGCATCGTCAACCTGGTTGTACAGGTTGATGCCCGCCGCCGTGCGGAATCCCAATTTGTTCTTTGCCGCCGCACTTTTCTGGTAAGAGTTATGCAACAACTGGTAATACAGGCTCGGTGTCAGCGACCCGGAACCGATTTCAGCCACCGTGATTTGGTTCATCTTGGCATCGTCGTGGTTGTAGGTCACGCTTTGGGCAAGTGTCTTGGGCGCAACTCCGAACAGAGCCGCTCCTATACCTATTATTATATATAGCCTCCGTTTCATCTCAATTTTCTCATATTTGGTTTCCCGCATCTTGTTTTCATGTCCATGCTTCCATTCCCTTTCATCGGTTATACGGGTTCAGCCCGCAATCCCTCCACCGCCGGAAAGCCTCGTTCGCTATCTGCGACTTGTCCTTGGCCAGATAAATGCTTTCTTTCCAATACCCCATGCGGAGTTGGATATACCGCCACGTTTCAAAGTAGGCTTTGTTCAAATGCCGCTCGATGTTGTCCAGTCCTTGGTTGATGCTTTCCAATACCAGCAGCAAGTCCGAGGTGGAGCAAGTCGCCGCACCGGTGGCATACAATACCAAGTCGCTCATCGAGCGGTAGAGTTGCTTGCCGTCTTCTGCAATCCTTTCCACGCACCTTAGGCTGATGCCGATAATCAGTGTGTCATGCAGTTCCATCCTGTTCCGCTCAACCACTTTTGTATAATAGTCATTTAGTAAATCCTTGTAGTCCCCGACTCGGTCGCTCACGCTATTGTAGGTGGAATACACGTTGAGCGAGGTACGCAGCGACTGGTAGAGGATGTCAATGACATCAAAAGCCCTTGTGTACTTGTCCAAATCCACGTTCAGTTCCTTGAAGTCCACCGCCGCTTCGCTGCTGTATTCGTGCAGGAGTTGGTTGCTCAGTTCCAGTGTCGAACGGGCCAGTAACAGGCTTCGCTGTTGTTTGTGGTCATTTATATAGGCTTCCACTGAAACGATGTCAAAGTTCCATTGTGCCGACATCTCCAACGAAAACGCCGTCACCATCATCAGAAGGATGATATGCCTGATATTTCTTATAGCCAGCTTCATTCCGTTTCCTCCTTATTTTCATCCGTTTCCTCGTATTTCCCGTTGTAATCCACCGAGTGCAGGCTGTTCGCCGCGCCACGCAACCATCTGCGTCGGCATTCCTCCACCAGAGTAAGCCTGCGTCCCCGTTCCTCGTTGACAAAAGGCGCGACGTCCTTCAGCACGTCGATGATGCCGAGCTTGTAGTTCATCATCTTCTCCAAGGCAACGAGGTCGGCGTAGATGTTTGTCAGCCGGGCTTCCACCTGACGGGCGATTTCCAGCCGGTCGGATGCCCACAGCAGGTGGTAGGTGTCCGTGGTCGTGTCTTCCTCCACCGGTTCCGATTTCACATATTCCGTGGTGATTTCACACGAAGGGTATTGCCGGGCAATCTCCGACAGGCGGTCATTGACCAACGTTGCCTTTTCCGACTCGCTCATGGCCGGATCAAGCTCGATGATGTCCACCACTTCCGTGTCCGAATACTCCGCCGTCAGTTCCCAACTTATCTGCATAATGGCGCGGTGTATCTTGATGCCGAGGAAATACTTGGGCTTGCGGGCGATTGAAAGTGTGGCCTTGAAGGTAATTGTGCCGTTGATGTTCGGCGCAGTGGCTTCCCGCAGGTAGCTGTATCCGCTCCACCTGCCGTCACCCTGCCACGTCAGGCTATAGGCGTTCTTGCACTCCTGCATAATGGCGGGGATGCGGTAATAGTCATCCGTAGGCACGTCGTTCTCCGCCGCCGCTTCCTCCTTGGCTTGCGCCAGCTCCTCCTGCTTCTTCCGGATAGAGGACAGGTCGGATTCCAGCCGGGTGATTTCATCTTTGTTGCGGTTGTACTGTTGCCGCAAGGAGGCTGCTTCTTCCACCGTGGCCGATGCGATTTGTTTCACCAACTCGGCGTTCTCGGCTTCCAAGGCATCTATCTGCGACTGCAAGGCCGCCGCTTCCGCATTGTATTCGTTTTCCAGTTCGTCCAGACCGGACAAATCCGGTTCGTCATCCCCGGACACGGTAGTCTGCATGGCGCAGTCCTTGGAGTGGCTGTTCAGACTACCGCCGCAGGTGCGGCACTTGTATTGGGTGCTTCCGCTGCCCAATGTCACCCCGTCATGGCAGGTCACGCTGACGATCACGCTCTCGCAACCTTGTAGCCTAGCTTCGTCCGTGGCCTGGTAATAGTGCTTGGCATCGTAGCCGATAACATACACATGGCCCTCCTCGTTGTCGTTGAACTCCGACAATCGGGCGTTAAGTTGCGCCTTGAAGGTATTCAAATCCATCTTGTAGGAATCGAACACGTCTTCATACACCACTTCCTCGTGGTTCCAGCTTCTGGTTACTTTTATGCTGTAAGCGTATGCCTTCTGTATCAGTTTGCTGCCCCGGTTGATGTTGTAAGCGGAGCGATAATAGCTGATGCCGTAGGTATAGCCGTCATTCGCCCGGTTCATCTGCTCCACCTGCGCCCTCGACCAGCCGGCATACCGTTCCGAATTGCTGAGTATCTGCTCGGTCTGTGCGTTGTTAGGATAGAATCCGGCATCGGAAGTGTTGAAGCGCGTCCACTCTCCGCCGTAAATGATGCTGTTGTCGTCCGTGGGCGGCGTATAGTCGCACAGGGTTTCCGTGCCGGCATCCCTGCGGTAAATGTACCACCGTTGGGTGTAGTATTGCCCGGCCGCTTCTTTCAGGTAGTCGCTTATCCACGAAGTCAGGTTGTAGTTGCCGGTCTGGAACAGGTTGGCCACTCCCTCCGGTCCTCCGACCATCGAGAGCAGCGTAATGCCCACGGAATGTTCCATATGTCCGTACAGGTCGTAAGCATTCCCGGCCACTCGTGCAATGTCGCTTATCTTCCCGTTCAGCAGGTCATGAAAACTGCTCCCGCCCAGAATGGCATCCGTGAAATTGTCCGCCCCGGCCTGTGCCAGTCCCACCCCCATGTTATACAGGTTGTCAATGTCCGTTTTCAGGTTTTCCTTGGTGAAATTGTGCTGTATATTGCCCAGATCATCGAAGAAGGCTTCCCAGTCGATGCCGCCGCTTTCCGACAGTTTGAACAACGGGGCAAACTGCGGGGCAATCTCCAGGAACACCACGTCCCGGAACGACAACGTGCCGTTGGTCACTACCGATTCAAATTGCATACAGAGGGCCTTTACCTCGGCGCAGACTTTCATCAGGTAACTGCCCCAATACAGGGCAGTCTGCGGGGAATGGAGCATCTGACCTGCCACTGTCCATATCTTCGGCATTATCTTCGCACTTACGAGGTGGTAAATGCGGCGATAATAGTAGTTCTCCGTGCCGTCGCTCCAGATGCCCAAGTCGGTAAGAGCCTTGCGGTCGAGGAACTTCGACAGGAATATGCCCGCCGCCGCCACTTCCGCCGCGCTGTATTTGTCGAGTATGTCCTTTACTTGCTCGGTGTAATAGGCTTCGGTAGCCGTTTCGGTGGCGTAAGCCGCCGCCATTGCCGCCACGGTCTTCTTGTCGTAGTTGACACGCACATACTGTGCTTCCGCCGAAAGGACGGAAACACACACGCACAGCAACAGGACAAGGATTTTTTTCATGGGTTACGGCTTGGCATTTTGCGCATTCATGATGTTGCCTGCGGAATGGGCGGGATTTTCACTCTTCCCGGACTTCGCCTCACGGTCAAAGCAGAGTGAATACTGCCCGGAACACCATTGCTGGTCTGGGGCTTTGTAGGTGATGTAGCCGCGTTCCTGCAATTCCTCACTGGCAGTCAACACTCCCTTTACGCTGAATCCCCTTACTTTGCACAGTAGGCTGGCAGGATGCACATAGAACACGTCAGGCTTTTTCTCGTTCTCCCACACATAAATGAGGTAGAAGAACAACACGGTGGCCTCTTTTGAGAAATTGCTGATTTCGTTGGCCTTCCAAAAATCGTGAATAAATTTTTCTGCTTCCATAATGTCGATGGTTTGTTGATGATTATTAGGTGATTACTGAATGGTTGTCCGACGGTTCCGTTCCAGATGCAGCACTCGACCTGTCTTGTTCACCTCTTGGGCGAACGCCAAGGACTTGTCGATGCCTGAAAGTTGCCAATCCCTGCAATAGGCTTCGATGGCTTCCTGGTGGCTGCATCCCAATTCCCGCTTGTAAAGTTTCAGGGCTTCCTTTTCAGCCCGCTCCGTAGTGTAGGTCATGTAGCATTCCCTCGGTTCTTCCACGCCGTACACCTCGCTGGCCGTGCCACGACGTATGAACACCTCCCGGAAGAACGAGCGACCCTCCTTGTTTTCCAAGCGGTTGATGGTGAATATCTTCTTGCACTCCACATCGGTCAGGCCGAGTATCGCCTTAATGCCGTCGAACCGCTCCCGGAACTTGCTTTGGTCGAGCAGCATCACCACATCGGAGTTGTTGATGATGGCCTCCTTCACGATTTCCGACCCGATGATGTCCTGTATCTCCTGCGTCACCACGCCAACGCTTGCCCAGAACTTGCGGGCGGTCTTGTACATGAACTTGATGTACTCGGCCATCAGCGGAGAGGCGATGGCTTTCCACGCTTCCTCAATCACCAAGACTTTGCGGTTCTTTTTCAGGCGCATTTTTTGCAGAAATACGTCCATGATGATGAGCGTCACGATGGGGAAAAGCAGCGGGTCATCTTTTATCGCATCGATTTCGAAGACAATGAAAGTTTCATCGAACAGGGTGCCGTCCATTTCCTCGTTCAGCGTCTTTTCGTGGTTGCCGCCTCGGTAAAAGTCCTTCATCATGTAGCGGTAGGTGGAGAGGTCGATACCCGCAAGGTTGTTCTCGTGGCAGATGTCGGGAATGCGCTGCACGGAGTATTCATAGAACGTGTTGAACGAAAGGCCCTCCACCTTCAGCTCCTTACGGCGGCGTTCTATCTCGTCGATCTCCCTTTCGATGCGGGCCAGCCGTTCCTCTTCCGTTTCCCTGCCATCACGAGAGTTGTTGCGGTCGTCCACCAGCAGGCTCTTGCGCAGGTCTTCCCGCTGGGGAGGGGTGAAGCCGTCAAAACCGTTGAAATAAACGTCATAGTATTCGGTGATTACTTGGTCGATGAGCCTGTCCTCCGTCTTGCTGACCGTGCCCTGGGAGCCTTTCCATATCAGTAGCACAAGGTTTTTCAGGAAACCGGTCTTTTCCACATTCAGTTCTTGGCGATTGATGCGGAAAGGGTTCATGGTGATAGGCTTCTCCTCCGTATAACTGATGTACTTGCCGTTCAGGTATTCGCACAGTCCCTCGTATGAGTTACCCGTATCGACCATCACCACGTCCGTATTTTGTTCGTGCAGCTGGCGCACCACGCTGTTCATGTGGAACGACTTGCCGCTTCCGCTTGGCCCCAGACAAAAGAAGTTGGAGTTGTCTGTCAGCTTATTGCGCCCTTCCTTGCCAGTAATGTCGATGGCCACGGGCACGCCTTGCCGGTCTGTGTAGTATATCTTCAGCGGGGTGTCCTCGCTGTGCTGGATGCGCTCCTTGTACATCAGGCAGGCGGCCGCGTCGCCGAGGGTGAGGAAGCGGTCGTAGTCCGGGCTCATGCCGTAACAGTTGCCGGGAAACGAAGCCACGAACAGCTCCAGCTGGTTGTACGCCCGCTTGCTGATGTTGATGCCGAGCCTGCCGAAGCTGTTCTCCAAGTAGTTGGTGGGCTTCTGCAGGTCGGTGCCTTTGTCGCAGCACACCATGAGGTTGTAATGCATATAGACAAGCTGCTTGCTTTCCCTCGCCACCACGTCCTGCACCCGCTTGATGTCCTCCACGGCCATCAGGTTCGATGGATTGGGGATGCTGGCATGGCGGTTCTTCTTCTTTTCCAGTGCGGCAAGCTCCTTTTTCTGGCCGGGCATGAAAATCATCTGGTTGTAAACCACCGTCCGTGCGTCGGGTATGCTGTCTATCATCGACACCAAGTCCACGGGCATCTCGGTGTTGTTTACCTCGATGTTGGTGAACGGGCGTACCAGCGAGGGCAATCCTGCGCTGTCCACATCGACGATGGAAAACACCTTGCATTTCCTGCCGCCCATCTCCACGCATTCCTCGCCTGCCTTGAAACTGTCCATCGCCACGGGCTTGCCCAAGAAGTCCATCGTGAAGTAGTGGTCAACGTAAGTACTTGCTTCTGCCTTGTCCAGGAACTGGGTACGGATGCCTGCGTCGCGCAACTGGTCTTTCACCTTGCGTATCTTCACCAGGAAGTCCTTCCACCGTTTGTCATCATAGGAGAACAGGTTGCCCTTACGGTTCTCCTGCGTCACGGTCAGGTAGGTGCGGTTGTCGGTGTACTGTCTGCCTTTGAAATAGCGGAAATAGGATTCGCTCAGGAACTCGTGTCTGCCGTTGCCTGTTTCCTCGAAGCCCTGCCTCGTGAAGATGTCCTGCTTGTGCATGGCATAGCCCTCGCCGAGTGTCTGGGCAAGGGCGGTGAATAAACGGGTATATTCATAGTAACTGTCGATGTCAGCGGAGAACTTCTGCACCGGATTTTCGATGCGCAGGATGGCGGAGTATTCCCCGGTCTTGGTGTAGAGAATGCCGATGCCGTCTACGTCCTCAATGGAGAAATAGATTTCCCGAAACATACGTTTGCGCTTGCAGCCCGTGCCGAATGCCCGGACGGAGATGGCCATGCCCGCCAAAAGTGCCGTGAATGTCAATAGTACGTATAGTGTCATGGGGTCTTCTTCATTTTAGAATAGGTAGAAAAGTCGTAGTTCCGCCTGGGTATACCGCTTAGATAACCTTCCGGTCACGATGCCGTGGGAGAAGTCCATCAGATAAAAGGTGTCCTTGTCGCTTTCGGAACAAGTGAGATAATCGCCTTGCAAGGGGGCTATCAAGCCTTTCAGCGTGGATGGCTTGGCACATTCCAGCAGGTAATAGAGCTTGGCCAATTCACCGAGTGAGGGCACATAACCGCCGGGATGCCGTGCCGTCTCTTGCAGCATGGTTCGCCTGCCCAAAGGAGAATTTCGCTTGGTTTGTCCATCGGCTTCCACCAGTCCTTGCGTGAGGGTTGCCCCATCAGTATAGCCCAAGGCGCAATCGCTCGAATAGGGCATTCCTGGCTTGTAGATGACCTTGTCATCCTCGCCGATGCCGGTGGTCGGATTGATAATGCCTTCTTTTCGTTTCCCGTCAATGGTCGGGAATCGCCTGCCGCTTGAAACGCCGTTTCCGGAGAATACGAACGATCCCGGACAATCAGATAAGGCAACCGCTTTGCCGTGCTTGCCGTCCGTTTCCATGACCACGGCCATGGAAAGAGTGTCACGCTTCGCCTGTATCGTCCCGTCCCTTTGCAGGTAATGCCCCGTTTGCACGGAATCAACCGGCATCATCCGGAATTTATACGCCAGGCTACGCTCCGGCTCCACCCAACTGCTGTTGATGGCCACGCCCTCGTTGCCTTTGCGGATGGAGAGGTGCGTCATGCTTCCTGCCGTTAAGGGTGGCAACATGGTACGCAACACATGGTCTTTGCCGTTGATGCGGATGATGATAGTAACGGAGCAGGCGGTTTCGGTCGGAATCAGGTAAAGGTCATGCTTCCTGCCGTTGTTCAGCAGGCAGTCCGTACTTCCTGCTTGTAGGCTGCCGTTGGCTTTTTTATCGAACCATCTGCCTGTGTAAGGCTGATAGCCACCTTCAGTATAGATGTCATCCCCGATGAGGGTGATGCCATCCAACCGATCACGCAGGTCATCGCCCTCACAGACGATGCGTAGCAATGCCATGGAACTTTGCAGCCTGAATGTCGGTTGGATGGTAGTCCCGATGATGCGGCGGGTTTCTACTCCATAAAGGTTTTCATCGAACGGGGCGATCAGGCGGAGAGTATCGTTTGTCCCTAGTCCTTTTCGGAAAGGATAGCAAACGCTGACGGTCGCCGTCGTGTCGGAAGTGAGTGCATGACGGTTTGCCGACACATACACGTCTCCCTTCCGGGTGAACATCGCTCCTGCTAATGCCTGCCTTTCTTCGGGCGTGGTAGTGTTCACATCCATATATACGCCCAGTTGGGGCCATGCAGGTCTTGTCCCCTCCATGCCCTCTATGCGGATGGCAACAGGCTTGCGGGCCTTTTGCCACTCCACGCGGGTTTTCTCGCCCGATTCGATGGCGGCGACCGTGGACTTGGGCTGTTTCTCCCCGCCACATGAAGCGAGCAGCAGCCCGATACATATCATCAGAAAGGCTTGCATCCGTTCACTGTTTTATATGGTTCTTTAATCATTTCCTTAGTTGTTATTTCATTGAATATAATCCTACATCCATCTTGGTTTTGTCTTGGTAGTGATTCTTACAGTCCTTTGGAACGGGCATAGACGAACACGCCTTTGTCGTTCTTCTTGCTGTGAAGCCCCTTGCGCTGTTTGAGCAGGATGAGTGCCGCGCCGCTGCCAAGTGTCACCACCAAGACTATCAGCCCCGCAAGGAAACCGGAGAGGCAGTAAGCCACGATGAAGCCGACAATGGCACCACCGATGGCTCCTGCCGCCCAGTAGATGTACCTGCCCTGGATCCCCATGAATTCAAGAGGACGTTGCAGCCCCTTGAACATGGGGTATTCCAGTGGCCGGGTGTCGCCGTTTGTTCCGGGCATGGCTTAGCTGGTGATACCGAAGAACAACGGGAGTGCCTGTGCGGCGGCGACCAGGAAGATACAGGCGCCCACTATCATCATGATGGACTTCTTGACGTCCTGCTCCTCGTTGTTCATCTTGATGTACACGCTGATGGCTCCCACGATGGCCACGACACCGGCGATGGCGTAACACAGCTTCACCACGTAAGGCACGTACTTGGCGATTTCGGTCGTCACCGTGCCGAGGGCGGTGGTGCCCGCCGTATAGTCGCCGGCGGCGTTCTGGGCGAGTGCTGCTGTGGTGCCTGCTAGCAGCATGAGAGAGAGCATTTTCAATCTCCCGGAAGGGCGAAGACCCTTCATGCACTTGATGAGTTTTTCCTTAAACATTCTTTTTACCTTAAAAATTAAACACTATGTGAATTGTCTCGTTTCTTCCTGTCATACCCGGTAGCCGAAGAACGCCGGGAACACGATGGACGCGCCTATGATGAACAGGCAGGCACCGACCACCATCATGATTTCCCGTGTGATGCCTTCCTCCCTCGTGTTCATCTTGATGTAAATTTGCAGGCTGGCGTAGATGGCCACGATGGCGGCAACGGCATAGAGCAGGTAGAGGACATACAGCATCATGGTTACCACGTAGTCATGCATGAGTGCCAGCGCGTCCGCGCCCCAGCTGTAGTCCACTCCGCCGCATTTGGCCGAAGCGGGCAAGACTGCACACGCGCCAACCAACAGCCCCGTCAACCTGCGCATCTTACAACTCATTCCTCGTAATCTTCATGGGGGTTTTGAACAAGGTTTCCCGCTTGCCCTCCAACAATTCATGGAGTTCGGGAGCGGTCATGCCTTCCTCGCTTGTTATGTCGGCTTCATACAGGGCCGACTTGATGCGATCCGCCTTTTCTTCGGCTTCACTCTGTTGCTCTTCGGTAGGCTGCCCGGCAGCATCTTCTTCCTCACTTTTTATCGGGTCGGCCGACGTATCTCCTGAACTGCCCACATGGAAGCTGTCACCTGATTCGCTGACTTGCACGGATTCCTCTTCCTCCATGCCTTCCAAGTCAAACACCTCCTCGGTAGAGTTGGTGCGTCCTTTTTTGCCCTGCAAGTCCTTGGCAATGACCACCGCATAATAGATAGCGTAGGCTATTGTCAGCACAAAGGCAAATATCATAAATGGACTCATTGCTTTGTCTGGTTTATAGGTTTACAATCTCGTTTTGCCTGCAAAAGAATAATGGAAAAGCCGTCTTGTGAAACCTCTGACTGAAATACTGTGCTGTTTTAACTTGATTTTTCTTCGCGCGGAGAAATCATACTTTCAATCATACTTTGACAATCTTGCTAAAGACAGTTATACTTACTACGCTTGTTCAGTTATACTTGCCTGACCAACGAAGTAAATCTTCTATGGGCAACGAAGCGTATTAGCCGTCCACGGCTGTTGTTTTTCCTGTGCGAAGGTAAGGCGGTCGGGAAGCTGCAAGGCGCAGTTCCGGGAGGGCGGTCAGCTTCCTCCTTGCATTCGTTCCCTCCTTTCCGCCTTGGCTCTTGCACGTAAAAACAAGTCCCTTTGGACGGGTAAAAGCCCGACGGCAGGGAAGGAGCAAGAAGTCTAACATTAAATTATCAAAACGATGAAACAGATTATTTGGTCAAACGACAGCTTTATGGACGACGAGGCACGGGAGTATTACCAAGACTGCCAGCGTGAGTATTTGGAAGATGACGGTTACACGGTGAGCGATGAAGAATGGGGCGAGGAAGTGTGCAGGTGGCTCGATGACGAACGCATGAACCTCAATGTGCAGGTGGACGGCGTGATAATCGCCTTTGGCGACCTGGGTCTGTGGCGTGGCCGCAGGCAGGGATACCAGATTTTGGGCAGCAACATCGCAGACATCCTGCATAGTTCCTGCGAGGATTGCGAATGGTACGGCGACAGCTATAACATCCGTGGACGCATGGCTCACCACGATGGCACGAATTATGTGCTTTACCGGGTGGCGAAAAGCCGGGAGGATGCCGAAAGGATAGCCGACAAGATTTACAACCTTGAAATTGACGAGAAAGGTTTCCGCAAGCTAACACGTTCGCTCTATCCCTACGTGGCCGACATCTACGGCTGGAAAGTCAGAGGCCGCAAACCGGCGTAAGGGCAAAAAGCAAGAAAGGACAGCCGTTCCCCGATGTGATAGGGCGGTTGTCCTTCCTTGCGATAATTGGCAAGCCAAAGCTTGCTTATACCTTTTATTATTTGTCTAACCTGTTATAAGCAGCTTGCTGATAAACTACTCTACAACAAGAAGTGCTTCAAGTTTTGCCGCTTCGTCTTTCAATTTTTGGGGTTTCTGTTTTGCCAACTTAGCAAGATTAACAAGTTTCCATTTAACAGACGGGTAATCTTTGAAGTATTCAAACTCATACCCATTCCATTTCGGTTCGCCAAGTTCGAAACTGACCAAAAATCTCTTGTCATCATCAGTCATCAACCGGTTGACTTCGGTTATCAGTTTAGTCCTTGTTCCCTCAAATTCCTCGTATGTGAAAGGAATGTCCGTCATGCCATCAAATTGGTTTACCATTGCCACACGTTGGTCTATAAGCCGCGGGGAAAACGATTCATGGATAGGACGGTCGCTGCCAAGCAAGTTAAAGATAAGTCCTTCCCTGCAATCTGCCATCGGCAAATCCATATATTTCACATCAAACAGGTCACGGGGATGTTGCCGGGAAAGAGCCGCCGCAATCTTCCCGCCGTATAGCTGTGTCAGTGGAACTATGTCAGCCTCACAATAGAGTCCGAACTCCTCTTGTGCCTTGTCGCTCAGTGGCATGGTTAATGCCTCACCACCGACAAGACCTCTCTTGGTCTGGTTCACCTCCACCTTGACTTGTTTGCCCCGGTATTCACAAAGTAGTTTGCAGATGTCGTACTTAGGCACGATGTGCATCCCTTTGAAAGCCTTTTCAGCTTTCTCTTTGATGGATTTCAAGTGCAGGTTGATGTCTTCCAAACTTTGGTTTCTGTCTGCCAATGGAGTATATGTCAGGTCTATATCAACCGAATAGCGAGGTAAGTTCTTAAGAAATAGGTTGATGGCAGTGCCACCATGCACGGCAAATACGCCCTCTTCCATGACAATTGGCATCAGTCGCAACAGAAGTTCCACTTTCTGAGCGTATATCTGTGTATTGGCGTTGTTTCTATTCATATTCAGCAAGTTCTTTGGGTATGGTCATATTATATTTAGCGATGTATTTTCCAGTGGGCACTATCATATATCGTGATGTGCCCAATGTTACAGAATCAAGTTTTAGAGCCTTGAACCAAGGGTGGGCCGCTTTTTCTGCCATATAAACAAACAGTCGTTTTACCTTTTGCGAAGTGCATGATTCAAGCAACGATTGCACCAGTTTAGGGCGAAGCGTAGTCAGACTCTCCATGATGTAATACATATCCAGCAAGGAGGAAGCTGCATCTGGCAGATGAAGACATTCCAAGAATGCCCTTTCAGGGGAAGAAACGAGCAAACTGTTACTTTCAACAACCATTGGTTCGACTGCCTTCAAGTCTGTTCCAAGGAAAGAGGTTGTCATATACTTGACAGCCATGTCCCAATTCCCTTGAACAATCCATAAGGGCAGTTTGTTTTCCTTGTCGGTAAACAGGTAGGCTTTAGGCTTGCCGAGGGAAAGATAATGTGAATACCCCCTTAATTCCAAAGCGGTATAAGCGCCCACGATGCACTGTTTACCAAGTTGCGAATTGTAAGCCGCCACCGTTTGCAGCAATGTGGGCGATTTGCCTTTCAAAGCATAAACGCCTTTGGATATACGAGTGAGCCAACCCCTCTTCATGTACGAATGTTGCTCCTTGGAGTTAAGTCCCTGTTTCGTGAGCCAATTCCCGAAAAACAATGAACTATTTGGATGCGATTCCAATATTTGCTGTATTTTTGTTGCCATATTCGCCTTTATTATGAATTTGACGATATTTACCATGCAAAAATACTGCATCCATCCCGAACTGCCAAATATTCCAAGGCAATTCTTTATGATTCTTGCGAAATATTTTCATTCAAATTCGCATAAATAAGGAATTGCAGACTCTGTAATAAGCAAATCCGTATTATTACGGCATCTTTTTCTTACCAACAAGGATGTCATTGAGGTCTTTGTAGAGCGGGTAGGTTTCCATCATGTCATGCACGGCATCGCCTTTGATTTCCCGTAGCATGTCCACCACACGCCGTCCGGCATCGTCATTGTCGAGATAGCAATAGATGTGCTTGTAGGCTTTCAGCCGTGACAATGCCTTGGGCAAGTTGTTTGCCAAGTTCAACACCAACAGGTCTGCGCCATAACAGGGTACGGACAACCGTTCCCGTTTCCGCAAGGTCAGAAAGGACAAATAGTCCATGAACCCTTCGAACAGGCATACGCAGTCTGTTTGTCCTTGGGAAATGAATGACACCGCTTTCGGAGCAATGCACCCCTTATAATAGGGATTGCGTATCTCATAGCCTCCCGCCTCGTTGGGGAATGCAATGGCATAGTAACTATTTCCATGGCAGGTGTAATGCGCTTCCCAACATTCTTGACTGGCTATTTCCATATCTATGCCTCGTTTGGAAAGGTAGGAAAGCAATGGTAAGGATTCCAACAATTCCAACCGCAGGTTTTGGAATACGGTTGCTTTCAGTTGCGTCCTATCAGGAGCTGATTGTTGCGGATGCGGAACGAATGTCCGTATCCTGAGAGGTGCAGCAGGAGCAGCCTGCTCAATCATTTTTAATATTTTAGGAATGTTGTGGGTGCGGTACACCAATACCGCAAGGTCGATAATGTCGCCGCTCTTGGCTGTAGCGAAGTCATACCATATATTGCGGTTCTTGTTTACTTTGAAGGACAGATCTTCGTCCTCTCGGTATGGTGCGTAGTACCATGCGTAACATGATGTTACCTTGACCGGATAAATCCCTATTGCCAATAAAAAATCCACAATTGGAATTTGTCGGATCAATTTAATGTTCATCCGCTTTATGATAGGCATTTCTGTTAAATTTTAGATTTCCATCGCTAATTCAATGCTTCTTTTGTTACTGCACAACCAACTGTCGAGCTCTTTTCGGTTAAAGAATATCAACTTTCCATGGGGCTTATAATGAGGAACTTCTTTTCCATTCAACAGTTTATATAATTGACTGCTTGAAAGTCCTGTATAAAGGCAGGCTTCCTTAAAGTTTAAGGTTTCCTTTGAATAAGAAAGCATCCGTTCTAACCTGTCTATCTGTGACTGTATGGCACATAATCTTAAGAAACAAGAAGAACAATTTGGTGAATTTGTATGACTTTTGCTTTGTACCATAATTTCAAATTCTTAAATATTACAGAGTTTACCTGCAATATAATTATTGTACGTATTTTGGCTGATTATTCCATTAGATTTCATGTATTGAATATAATTTTTGGATGTACGCTCTTTGACATCCAACATCTCACACAACAATTCTGATAATTCACTGTATGACAGGGATTTTCTTGTGTAGAATATTTCTTTGGCAACATTGATTAAATCGTTGCGTTTACGACGCTCCTTATCTTCAACGGGTTTTTCTCCTGCAAAAATGTGCATGTCTTTATCCGTATCCCAAGAGAACTGCAACAAAGGAACATCCAGTGGGCTTCCATCACGTACTTTTATAGCCTTCACTACCGAATAAACAGGATTATCATCTTTCTCTATGGAAATAATTGCAGCTGCCTTACGTTGGAGTTCCGATCCGATATGCCCTCGTAATTTGATCCCGTTCGGAACAAAATGCAACACACAGATAATACAGGTGCGGTAGATGCCTGCTAAACGATAAAGCTCGTCTACAATGGCGACGCTCTCAGCTTCGTCGTTTGCAGAACGTATCAGATCAGCTATGCCATCAATGACCACAAGGTGGATACCACCGAACCTATGGTAATACAAATCCATACTATCCCTTATTATATCCAACCGTTCTTTTCTGGAAAGAGAGGCAAGATAGAATGAATGATAACTGTCGGGCATATGGGACAAACCACTTCTTTTCAAGGTTTTTGTCATATTCTTATATAGCTGGTATTCTGATTGTTCCGTGTCATAATGCAGGATTGCTTTGTGCTTGAAATTCGGAGTGATGTCAAGTCCCAATGTGTCAATCTCAGAATATTCGTCTACCTCTATCAGGGTTCCTGCAATGATCGCTGAAATAAAATTGCTTTTGCCTGTACCTTCTCCACCCGTAACGCATAATAGATTATCATAGGTACCAAGTGGAACATTGTTGACTGAGACTACAGTTTTTGAATTTTGCGGGGGATTGTTATAATCCATTTCACATGATTTTATTAGCATGAGTGTATTTGAATAATATTTTTCAAGCGCACCCGTTATTAATGCCTGGAGGTCTGATTTTGTTTTGCCGGATGCAAAAAAATCTGAAACGTCTTTCTCCTTTTTAGTTCCGGGTAAAGGCAGTTCGATCCTTATGACATTATGCCCTGATAATGTTAAGCATTGTCGCAAAGATTCTCTTTTACCCGTTTCGTCAGAATCATACAGGAATATGATATGCCTGAACTTTCTCTCTAACATTTCTATGATTTGTATAGGTATTGTAGCTGTTTCACTATTGAAGCACAAAGCATGGAATCCCTTCGCATACAAAGACATTACATCTTTCTCACCACCTGTAATAAAAACGATGTCACCTTTATTGGGCAATTGTTCAAAGCCAAAGCAATAGGTATCTGGCATTTCTCCGCCATATAGGAAACGGTATTTCTTGTTCATTGGGCGGTATATCTTGACGTACCCTAATCCCTTATATGCAAAAACAGGGTCTATTTCGGAACTTTTGATTTTGAAAGGTTCGTTATTCCTGTTCACGCTTTTGAATACATTGACCGATGATACATGAAAAGTGTCCAAAACAACTTTAGTAATGCCGTATTGTTGCCAATATTCCAATTCGGAACATGTGAAGGTCTTCTCTACAATTTCATATATTGGGACGTCCACCTCAATGATTTGTATCGTGGCTTCTTTATTACGCCTTATCGGATGAAGGGATTGTTTTGAATCTGTAACAACATCCAGATGAAGGTCTTTTGCTATCAGATTAATTATACTTACAAAGTCCGTCTTTAAATTCATCCCTTTCAATGTAGCCACAAACCAAAAACAATCTCCGGAATAGCCTTCATTGCCAAAGTCTTTCATCTTAAACATCATCGAATGCTTGTCAAAATAGATGTTACACGAAGCGTTTTTATCTTCATATAGGGGATTCCTAAAGTTTTTTCCGGGCTTGAAGGGCATTCCTAAATAGTATTTGAATACATCCAACCCTCGGTTAGTCCTCTCAAGTATCTCGTCTTTGCTTATCATTTCGTTTTATCTTTAGTGACATAGCCGTTCAGAATCACATTGTCTTTAAACTCCATGAGCCTTTTCAAGGCTTCTTCTTTAGGCGTAGCTGGAACCTTGACTTGGTAACATTTTATGGCGACGAAAAGAGATTTGTAGTAATATCTCACATCACCCGAATTAGCGTAGTGATACTTTACCAACCCGTTTTTACGCCACCTGTACAGGGTGGATTCTGATATTCGCAAGACCTCCATTACATCTTTGCTGCTCATTTCCAAAGCATCGTCAATATCCTTGTTCAACTCCACAGTTCGCTCAATATAGCTTTCTATTCTATCCAATTGCTCTTTCAATTTCAGAAAGGCTGCACTGTCAATTGTGATAACTTCCATATTTATAAGTTTTTATTATTTCTTTTGCATGGAAACTAGAACTTTTTCCAATTTTTGTAGCTCTTCAATGCGTTGTACACCTATCTGAATAGTCACAGAATAAGTGTAGGCTGTGGGGCTTGCATCTCCTGCAAATAATTCAGCAATGGACATCTCCAACACTTTGCAATACTTTTCTATAATGCATAGTTTTACATTGCCTGCATCGCTCTCAACCCTGGATACAGTCGAAGGCGAAACATCCAGTTGTTCAGCCACATACTCTTGCGAATAGTTCTTTTCTTCACGTTTCCTTTTCAGTTTTGCACCGATATTGTCCATATTTTACAAATTTAGTGGCACCTGCAATTGGTTGTATTGCACAATATGCAAACATTTGCAGAGTACGCACCAAACCTTTCAACAGGTGCAAGTTTAATATATATATGTAGGAAGATAATAAATACAAGTGAGAACCAGCTGCATGAATATGAATGGGATGTTGCATGGATTCTTATTCATACAGATGATGAATAATTTTTATTGTAGTTAATTTCCTCTTTCATAATAATGGACTAAAACGCTAATTTATCAGCAAAATTACTATATCTTATGCCAAAGTTACATATATTTTTATACCTTTGCATAATAATCCACAACATCCTATGGTAGATAAAGATATAAACAGATTAAAAGTAGTGCTTGCGGAAAAAAAACGTACTGCTAAATGGTTGGCCGTAATGCTCGGCAAAGACCCTACAACAGTTAGTAAATGGTGTACGAATAAATCCCAACCATCTTTGGAGATGCTCATGAGAATTGCTGAAGTGCTACAAGTAGACGTTAAGGATTTATTAGTCTCCAATATTCCTTCAAGGGCAGAAAAAGTAATCATCATACAAAATTCATAATATGAGGATAAAGGACATAACAATAAGGAACTTTCGTGGTTTTACAGAACGATCTTTCATTTTTGATTCAAGAATGAATGTTGTTTTAGGAAATAATACAACAGGTAAGACCACGTTACTACATGCCGTGCAAATAGCATTGGGCGCTTTTTTGCAAGAGTTGACTCTCGTCACCGGCTGTGCCAGAAACACGAAAGATAGCGATGTCGTAAGGAAATACAGTGAATTGACTAAAAGTTTTCAAAAACAGCAGGCGAAACCAGTTTTTGAAGTAAATGCTTGCTTCATTGATGGAAACTACAATTTCACATCAAAGGAATACTCCTGCCAAGAAAAGGACATCAAATGGCTTAGACTTGGTCCCAAAAATTCTCGTAAAAATGCTGGGGAATTGAAAGATATGGTGGCTAATATGGAACAGAAACGACGTGATGCTGACATAACAAAAACAACATCGGTATTACCGTTAATGATATCATTCGGTGCTTCCCGTCTTGAGAACAACTATAATGGGGCAGAAAAAACAAAAGCACGTGCTTCGAGGGAAGAAAAGGCATATAAATGTGCGTTGGATGAAAAAGTGGACTTCAAAAGCGCATTTGACTGGATTTATAGATTTGATAAGGAACTGGATAAAGGGCGTGAATTTGCAGGGTCTAACATTGCCTTTCTGAATGCGTTATCTGATGCCATACCTGCATTAAAAGTAATTGAGATTGACCGGAAAAACAATGAGTTTACTGCCGAAATACAGATGGCAAAAGATCCACAACCCTACTGGCTCACGTATGACATGATGAGCGACGGTTTTAAGTCGATGATAAACATCGTCGCAGAAATCGCCTATCGGTGTATTGAACTCAATGGTTTTTTAGGTGTAGACGCGGTAAAAAAGACACCGGGAATTGTCATGATAGACGAGGTGGACTTATATTTACATCCTCATTGGCAAAAGCACATCCTCTTGGATTTGCAGACCGCATTTCCAATGATGCAGTTTATTGTGACTACTCACTCGCCGTTTATCGTGCAAAGTGTGAAAAGCCAGAATGTAATTACTTTGGACGGGGTAAAGGGTATTGATGACCCGAACAAACGGAGTATTGAGGAAATCGTTATAAATGAGATGAATATGGATACAGTCAGAAGTGCCAAATACAATGAAATGGTAGAAAAAGCGGAAGAATACTACCGGCTTGTGAAGGAAGAAAAGGCAGACACGCCAGATGCTCTAAAGGTCAAGAAAGAGTTGGATGAGATAGAAAGCCTGTTTTCTGACGACCCGGCTTATGTGGCACTTCTTAGAGCAGAAAGGAATGTGTTATGAGGCCTGTTGAGAAATGGAATCCTGAGAATGAGCCACGCATCAATGATAATTATCCCAATTATAAAGATGCAAAGCACCCTTTATGCATGAACTTGGGAACGATATGTTCTTATTGCGAAAAAGCTTATGACGATGAACGGGACTTGCAGGTTGAACATATCCAACCTAAAAAATACAAAGATGCTGATGGCAACTATATCTATGCCCATCTTGAAACCGCATGGAGTAATTTCTTGCTTTCCTGTCCAACTTGCAACGGAGCAGACAACAAAGACACAAAAAACGTTGTGTATGGAAGTTGCCACTTGCCACACCTCAACAACACTTTTCTGAGCCTTTGCTATAAAGCAGGAGGCGTGGTAGAAGTTAATCCTTCTTTAAGCGGAAAATCAGCGAACAATGCCCATGCGTTGCTTGAGCTTGTGGGACTAAATAAAGGACCGAAAGATTCAAGTGCGAAAGACTATCGATGGAGGATAAGGTTGGAAAAATGGAACTTGGCAAACATATATCTGGAAAAATATATAGCTGGATCAGTTGATGTTTATACGATTGTCGATTTAGTCAAGGGGCATGGTTGCTGGTCTATATGGTTTACTGTATTTAAAGGACATGATGAGGTACGGAAAGCCCTTATAGAAGAGTTTCCAGGCACAGCAGCTTCTTGCTTTGACGCACAAAACCATTTTGAACCAATCTGTCGGAATCCACTGGATGACGAGGATCCTGTATAATTCTTAATGCAAGTTAAAGCGATATAGACAACATCCAATGGTTCCCTTATTCACCCTTAGTGCATGGTGCAAGCCTCCTTATATAAGGGGCTTGCACCATGCACTAAAAGTGTAGCAGAAATAATCCTAAAAAATTTATTTTCAAACATTTGGAGATTAGTTCGAAAATAACTACTTTTGTACCCAAAAGAAGTGACGATAGAGGTCGTCAGATGGACTTCAGGAAGCATTCAATGCTGTGCTACAAGATTGCTACAAAACGCCAATACGGTGTAACGCAAAAGCGTAATATACAGAGAGTTAGGGTAAAGGCTCATTACCCTCTCTCTCCGCTCAAACAGCAAAAGTCCTTAAGTGCAACACTTAAGGACTTTTGCTTTATCAGCACTCCCCTTCAACTTCCGTCCTGAAAGGGAAACTGACAACGTAAGTCCGGTATAAGGTAATGCCTCATAAATATGAGGATTTACTTTGAGTCGGGACATAATAATTCATGCCCATAAAAGTGTATATGTTTATACAGAGTGTATATTTTTATGCCGAACCCACGTTGACAATAAAAAGCCATGGCATCACCGGCTCTCCATCCTCACAACTTCAGAACAAAGCCCGGCAATCTTCTCACGATGCGTTATCAGAACCACCGTCTTGCCCTTCACCTCCGCCGACAGCCGCTCCAAGAGTTCCCGTTCGGTTTGACTGTCAAGAGCAGAACTCGGCTCATCCAGAAGCAAAACATTTCCCGGACGGAGCAGTCCGCGCGCAATGGCGATGCGCTGTGCCTGCCCTTCGCTAAGTCCTGTACCCTGTTCTCCGCAGACAGTGTCAAGCCCGGCAGGCAGGGAGAACACGAAATCGGCGACAGCCGTATGGAGCGCCTGGCGCATGTCTTCCTCCGTGGCATGCTGATTTCCTATCAGCAGGTTGTCACGGATAGTGCCGCTGAACAAGGTGTTGCCCTGCGGCACGTATGAAAGGTTGCAGCGTGTCTGCGGAGAAACGGCAACTTCTTCATTGCCGTTATAAACGGTTATCTCACCCTCGTCTGGCCTAATCAGAGCCAATATCAGCTTTATCAGAGTGCTTTTGCCCACCCCGGTTTCCCCGACAATGGCCGTCAGGCTGCCCGGACGGAAATCATAAGTAAAATCATTCAGTATCTGCCGGCTATTGCCTTGATATGAAAAAGACACATGGCTGATGCGGACGCCCAGGCTGCCGTCAAGCCGTACAGGACTGCCTTGCGGCTCCAACGGGAGCGACGTCAGTTCGGCCAACCGCTCTGTGGCCGTAAAAACCCGGATGAACGCAGGTATCTGGCGGCTCAAATCAACCATGGGGCGCTGTATTTGCGACACCAGTTGCAGGAAGGCCGCCATCATACCGAAAGTTACAGTGCCGTCACGCAGCCCGAACACGCCCCATAAAAAAGCGACGGCATAACCGGTCATGAACCCTACCTGAACCATAGAACGTGAAAAAACGGAAAAATCCGTGCGCCGGAACACTTGTCCTTGCAGAAATGACTGCAGGCCGGAAAGCTTTTCCACGGCATTGCCGGTATGCTCCAACGTTCTTACGATTATCCGGTGTTGCAGGTTTTCCTGCAAATGGCTCTGTATGCGGCTGTCCGTTTCCCGTATTTCACGTGACATCCTGCGCATCTTCCGCACATAACTTTTGCTGAACAGCAAGGCTACGGGCATAATGAATACAAGTATGCCGGTAAGGCGTATGTCAAGCATGGAAAGGAAGTACAGCGCCCCGACAAGCTGTACAAAAGTGACGAACACGGACGGGACAGTGCGGCAGACGGCATCGGTTACGGAAACCGTGTCGGCCTCAATCCTGTTAAGCATGTCGCCCGTGTGGAACGTCTCACGCCCGTTCCAGCAGCTTTTCATCAGATGCACGAAAAGCCGGTTGTGCAAGGCGTTGCGGAGTTTTATTTCCGCCCGGTTAGTCAAGCGGCTTCTTACCACCGACAACAACAGTTGCAGCAGCATACAGCCCGCCATCCATCCGATATACGTTCCGAGCGCGTCGTCAGATATTCCAGTTGCGATGTCTATCAGATGCTTGCAAACAAAGACAAAGCACAACGACACACTGACATTCAACGCCCCGGTCAAGGCGCAGAACACGACAGGCAAACGGAATCCTTTTGATACCGCCCACAACCATTTTATGCACTCGTTAATCCGCAAGGAAACCATAACTCACCTATTTTTTAGTAAACATCAACCGGCAGGCAAACAGCAAATAACGCCGCAGGGGCAACAGCCGTTTCCAGCAGGAGGCTTTGAATTTCTCAGAAAAGGAGTCGCACTCCACATAACGCCCGTTGCGGCATATCCTTATAGCCTTGCCCAGCACGTCTGCCTTTTGGCAATGCTCCGTGGCGCGAATATTACCGTCACCCATCAAGGTCAGCCGTTCTCCCTGAATATTGTAAACCCGGTGCAGCACATAGCCGTTCCGCGGCAAATTAACCAGCACGATGTCTCCGGCACGGACTTCTTCCGTTTTACGCAACACTACTTTGTCACGCCCGTCCGCAATGAAAGGAAACATGCTTGTTCCCTTGGCGCGTAAGGTAACAACGCGCCCTTGCGCCAGCTGGCGCGACACTTCCGAAAAAAACAGTTCGTTATTCAGTAACAGTTCGTCAGGCAACATAATCATCAGTTATATTTCCTCCCTACGGTTCGCTCATAACGGCTTCGCACAAGTCGGCTACCAGGAACGAAAAAACATACAGCCATTCGTCACTGGCTGCTGGCAACAGGCCGAGGCTGTCTTTCATGGCCTGCACGACAGCTTCTTTCGTAGGCAGGTCAACAGGACAAGCCTTTGAGTCTACCGCTTGTCCGTAAAGCGCCCCCATAGCCTGCAAGCTTTCCCTTTCGGTTGTCGCTACTATCGGCGTATGTTCCCGATAATAGGCGTATAGCGAACGGATAATTTCATTGTAGGCATCTTCATTGAACATGCAGGCGTTGGCGTTCAGCAGCTCCATACGCCGCAACGCTTCCGCCGTGGATAGTTCCGGCCAATGGTCCTTGCCGTACAAATCGTGCGCCCACTGCGCCAGATGCCTCTTAAAGCAAAGGAAGTCATCATCTTCTATCGGCTCTCCGTCCAAGGGGTAATGCCAATAGGCAATGCACCACAGCCACTGCGGCAAGGCGCACTCACGGTGAGTGGCTATCTCCTGCCCTATGAACTGTCCGCTCAGGTCGGAACACTTTTCTATCAAAGGTATGCAACTGGCAAAAGGCTCGTTCGCCAGAAGCTGCATGGTATGCACCAGACGGCATCTCGTATGAAAATCCTTTTCCTTCATATACCGTTTCATGCAAACGGTGTACAGGGCTTTCAGGCGTGACAGATGCTCCGCCCTATCGCCATATTCGTCGTCAAGGGATTGCACCACAATCATGTTATGCAGGGCTATGCCGGCATTGGCCAATGACTCCAAGCCGGAAACGGGCAATGAGGCTTCACGCTCCATAAATCCCTGCAACACTTTGGCATACTCATGTAAAGGGTAATCCATATTACTGGTAAAAAATTAAACTAACGTGAGTCCGGTGTAAGAATAATCCTCTTTTGAAATGAAATAATTTATATGGTTTTGTATTTCAAATAGTCGGTTGGTAACTGTCATTCCGCGCTCCGACGCGGAATCCAGTGACTTCCGCCAGATTTTTTTATTATGCTTTTTGTACTGGATTCCGCGTCGGAGCGCGGAATGACAGTTACCAACC
>ENA-ORSY01000726-ORSY01000726.1-human-gut-metagenome-genome-assembly--contig:-NODE-726-length-29583-cov-5.280344_pt1 | contig 29583 bp, 13 predicted proteins | sample MGYA00242193_ERZ509160 | MGnify/ENA primary metagenome ERZ509160 (study PRJEB26280, sample SAMEA2338670) | human gut metagenome | biome: human gut; feature: human-associated habitat; material: faeces...
GCGAGCCGATAAAGGACGGTTCCTCGCAGATCACCGTATCGCCCTCGTTGCACAGCACCTTGGTAACCAGGTCCATAATTTGGGTCGCGCCGCTGACGATCAGCAGATCGTCCCCGTCGGTACCGATCTTTTCCCGACGGGCCAGCCAGTCCCGCACCGTGTCCCGCAGGGGCTGATACCCCTCGGACACGCCGTACTGCAAGGCGTCAATGGGCGTTTTTTGCAGAATATCGGCGGTAATGGCCCGTACCTCGTCCACCGGAAACGCATCTGGCGCCGGGTTGCCCGCTGCCAGCGGAATAATGGCCGGGTCGGCGGTAGCCTTTAAGATCTCTCGAATGGCGCTGGGCTGCAGTGCGGAGATCTTGTTTGAAAATGTGTATTCCATTAAGAATCGCTGTCCTTCTTTTGCAGCAAAGTCAGCACAAAGTTGGCTAAGATGGCTGCGTTATTATTCTTGGTATTCTCCACATATTTGGACTGAAACGCATAAAGCGCATCATAGTCATAAGCCGCCGCGCGCAGGCTGTCTGCCAGCGCATCCGCGTCCGTAAAGGTGGCAGCAGGCATCTCCTGCCGCAAGTCCACATTCAGCCCCCGATCCCGCATATACAGATCATAATCCGGCACAAAGAAATACAGGGGTTTCATTAAGAGAGATGCCTCAAAAGCGCAGGCGGAATAGTCCGTCACGATGGCGTCTGCCAGTTGCATCAATTCATAGGTGGAGTAGTCGCCGTGGATACTGAATTCCGGATCCGGCTTTACCTTGCTCAATGGGTGGGTACGCACCACCAACCGGTAGGTCTCCTGCTCCGCAAAGGCCAATTTCAGCTCCTGGGCCACATAGGCCTCACGATCTCGGAAAGTGGGCAGATACAGCACCAACCGTCGGTCACTGAGACCCGGGTTCTCTGCATAAAAGCGCTGCGCCAGCCCCTCTTTGGGAGTCACAATATCGTCCACCCGAGGCAGGGAGCAAATTTTGATCTTCTCTGCCGGGCAGCCAAAGGCTTCCATATAAAATCGAGCGGTGGCTGCCGAGGGGCACAACACATAGTCGTAGCCTCGGTGCATGTGCATGGCGTGGCTCAAGCGGGCGTCCCGCCCCTCCTTGGTGCCCAGGGATTGCAAGCCGAATTTCTTAACGGCCCCCAGTGCGTGCCACATCTGCACCACCTGCACGCCGTCTTTATGCCGCAGGCAGGACACAGCGATGGAGTAAGTGTCTACGATCACCACTTTGGAGGAAGCCAGGGCTTTCATATCCCCCACCAAATGGCCGAAATAGCGAAGCTTGCCGGCAAAGCCGTCCTCCATCATTTGCAGCCGAAACACCTGGCGGGTGCCGGGAGCTTTCTCCTCTATGGCCTGTTCCAGCAGCTGCATATCCAGACTCTTCTCGTTGCTTTGGCGAGAGAGATAGACCACCTGATCCTGCACCTTACAAAACGCCTTTAAGGGCAGATAAATCAGCTGCAGCAGCGCCTGAAACAGATAAACAAACAGAATTTTCATAAAATTTTACGCATAGAGCGGGTATTTTTTGCAGATTTCTGCCACGCCCGCTGCAATGTTCTCTTTTTGATTGTCAAAGTCCGTGATGGCCAGGTAAATATACTCGGCGATCTTGTCCATATCCTCCGTATTCAGTCCACGAGTGGTGGCTGCCGGGGTACCGATCCGCACACCGGAGGTGATAAAGGGAGACAGGGGCTCGTTGGGCACGGTGTTCTTGTTCAGGGTGATATGCACCTCATCCAGCCGGTGCTCCAGCTCCTTGCCGGTCACATCGGTGCCAATCAGGCTCAGCAGACACAGGTGGTTGTCCGTGCCGCCGGACACCAGGTTCAGCCCACGGTCGGTAAGTCCCTTCGCCAGTGCTTTGGCGTTGTCGATCACCCGCTGCTGGTAGGCTTTGAATTCCGGCTTCAGCGCCTCGCCAAAGCACACGGCCTTGGCGGCAATAATGTGCATCAGCGGGCCGCCCTGGGTACCGGGGAACACGGCGGAATTCAGCTTTTTGATCAAATAGGGATTGTTGCACAGGATCAGGCCGCCCCGAGGACCGCGCAGGGTCTTATGGGTAGTGGTCGTCACCACATCGGCGCAAGGCACCGGGCTTTGGTGCAGACCCGCTGCCACCAAGCCGGCAATGTGGGCCATATCCACCATGAACATAGCGCCGTTGGCATGGGCAATATCCGCCATAGTCTGGAAGTCAATCTCCCGAGGATAGGCAGAGGCACCGGCCACAATCAACTTGGGCTTCACTTTATTCACCTGCTTGGCAAATGCCGCATAGTCAATAAAGCCCTCGTCATTGACGCCGTAGGGCACAAAGTTAAAGTACTTGCCGCTGATGTTCACGGGAGAGCCGTGTGTCAGGTGGCCGCCGTTGTCCAGCGCCATACCCATCACCGTGTCACCCGGCTTCAGCAAAGCAAAATAGACAGCCGTGTTGGCCTGGGCACCGGAGTGGGGCTGCACATTGGCATACTTGGCACCAAACAGTTTGCAGGCGCGCTCAATGGCGATCTTCTCCACCACATCCACATACTGGCAGCCGCCGTAGTAGCGCTTGCCGGGCAGACCTTCGGCATATTTGTTGGTGAGCACAGAGCCCATGGCCGCCATCACAGCAGGAGACACCAGGTTCTCCGATGCGATCAGCTCAATATTATCCCGCTGGCGTTGCAGCTCCTGATTCATTGCCGCAGCAACTTCCGGGTCCGCACCTGCCACCTGGGCAATGGAATCATAGTAATCCGAATACATAAAATCGTCCTCCGTTCTTTGTTTTTGCTTAGAACTTATACGCATTATCATACCATATTTTAGCAGCATATACAACAGAAAGTTGCGATTTTGACCGGGAAGTAACCCGCTCGGCGGCTGAATGCGGATTTTGCACTTGATATTGGCGGGGCTTTGTGGTAAAATTGACGGGTATTTTAGACTAAGACTGAAGGAGTGATTGGATGAGCGGACATTCCAAATGGAGCACCATTAAGCGCAAAAAGGGCGCCAACGACGCCGCCAGAGCCAAGGTCTTTACCAAGATCGGGCGCGAACTGGCCGTTGCCGTAAAGCAGGGCGGCCCGGACCCCAGTGTAAACACCAAGTTAAAGGACATTATCGCCAAGGCCAAGCAGAATAATGTGCCCGGCGACAATATTGATCGTATGCTCAAGAAGGCGGCCGGCGAGACGGACACCGCCAACTATGAGGAGATCATTTATGAGGGCTACGGTCCCAGCGGCGTGGCCGTGGTGGTAGAGGCCCTGACCGACAACCGCAACCGCACCGCCGGTGAGGTTCGCCATTACTTTGACAAGGCCGGCGGCAATATGGGCACCCAGGGTTCCGTGACCTTTATGTTCAACCGCCAGGGAGTCATCGTCATTGAGCGCGAGGATGTGGACGAGGACCAGCTGATGGAGGACGCACTGGAGGCAGGCGCTGCCGATTTCTTGACTGATGATACGGATATTTTTGAAATTCGCACCGAGCCCAACGATGTGGGTGCCGTGCGGGACGAGCTGGAGGGCAAGGGCTACAAGATCCTTTCCTCTGAGCCGGCGTATATCCCTACCACCTACACCCGCCTGGAAAGCCAGGACGATATGATGAAGATGGCCCGGATGATCGAGATGTTCGAAGACAACGACGATGTGCAAAACATTTGGCACAACTGGGAGAACGAGGACGAATACGAGGGCTAACACCGAATAGCAAATATAAAAAAGAGTTCCCTTTGATTGGAGAACTCTTTTTTGTATGTTGAGGGCTATTGGACAGGACAATCCCGCCCACCGTTTACACAAGGGAGGCAAAATTGTAAAACTTGGCTCCCCTTTTATGCAATAAAGGGGAGCTGTCAGCGCAGCTGACTGCGGAGATCAAAAACGAAACAACCTTTTCTCACATTACCGGGGTATGCTGGAGGATAAAGCGCTCCAGCGCCGGGGCGATAAATTTGGCATGACCGGCAGCGTTGGGGTGAATGTTATCTGCCATATAGGCGGTGCGAAACGCTTTGCTGCGCATCTGCATGCCACTCTCCCGGGTCAAATCCAGCACCGGGAAACTGTACAGCGCCGCCACCTGGCGAATGGCGTCTGCATAATCAACTAAGGTTTTGGTCGGTTCTACGGTGCCCTTGGTACCATCCTCGCAATCGTGGCGGGGCAGCGGGGTGACCAGAATCACCAGCGCATTCGGGTACTTGGCGCAAAGCAAATCGCATGTTAACTTTAACCGGCCGTAAAAGCTCTCCGTGTTGGCGTCGTCTGCCATGGTGCCCAATGGCATAGCCACCGAACGACCGAAATCATTGGTGCCGGCAAAAATGGTAACCAAATCCGCGTCTTCATTCTTGTCTGCATTCACATAAGCCGGCATGCTGTGCTGGCCGACTGCGGTACCTGCAGTCACCGTATAACCCATGCTGTTCATGGCGTGCATGCTGCCGCTGACCAGCTGCAAGCCTAAATCCTTGGCGATCAGCTGAGAGTACAGCTGGGCATCCGGATCGTCCAGCTGAAAGCCGGCGCTGATACTGTCGCCAAAGGCCACCCACTTTTTGCCCTGCCAGTAGGCTTTTGCGCCGGAAAGCGCCTGCACCTGCTGCTCCAAATCTGTAATTTTTTGGGACTGGGCGGTCACCGTTTGCTGCAAAGACTGCAAGCTGTCGTCCTGGGTGGCAACGGTCTGCTGCAAGGTCTCCAGCGCGCTTTGCTGATTGGCCAGCAGCTGCCCTTGGCGAAGCACCGTTTGTTGCAGATCGCCCACGGTCTTGCTCTGTTCCAGCGCCGTCACCCGGCGGATCATACCGTCCACCTTGCTGTTCAGGCTTTGCAGGCTCTTTTGGGCAGCGTACTGCACCGCCGTGGCCTGCACCACCGCCGTGTAGCCGGAATACTGCTTCTTTTTCTTCACAGTTTTATAAGCGCGCACCTTGTAATAATAGGTCTTGCCGCCTTTCAAATTGCTGTGGGTGTACTTGGTCGCAGAAGTGGTTGCCAACAGGGTATATTTGCCGCTTTTGGACCCGGCGGTATACACCTGGTAGCCGCTGACTTTCTTAGCTGCCGTCCATTGCAGGGTAATAGATACATTATCATTGACCTTGGCGCTGAGCTTGGTGGGCTTAGCCACCCCTGCCGCCTGCACAGTCAGCAGCCCGGTAAAAGCCACCAGCAGCGCCAGGCACACCGCCACCAGGCGGTAAATGCGTTTGCGTTTTCCTTCCATCTTCATTCCCCTTTCTATAAAATCCTTGCGGCGGGAGCAAGCCCCCGCCCTACGATCGCATGGCCGGGCTTAAAGGGTCTTGCGCATATAGTCCGGTCGGTATTCCACATAACCATGCTTGGGATAAAAATAGCGGGACTCAAAATAGCTGTTTTTCTCGCCCAAGTGCAGCTTCATCACCGTTCTGCCGTGGGCTTTGGCAAAGTCCTCTGCCACCTGCAAAAGCTGGGAGCCAAGGCCCCGACGCTTCAAATCGGCTTTCACATACAAGCGGTGGATCACCGCCTCGCCGTCAGGCAGCAAATTGCACCCCACTGAGCCGACCACCCGGTCCCGCTCGTCCAGCATGATCCAAAAGCAGTCACCCTTGCTAAAATAAGCCCCGTCCAGATCCAAAAGGTCCCCATTGAGCGTAGGCACCCGGCCTAAAGCGTCCTTGGCTGCCAACACCATAAAGATCAGATCATCACGGTATTTGGGCGTATAAACGATAATTTTCATGCTTACCCTTTCTAAAAAACCCGGCACAAGTGAGGAACTGCGCCGGGTATGTTGCGTATGGCTACGCCGTATTTTTCTTTATCTATGCACCGGGGGCGGCAGGTCCGGCGGGCCGTCCTGATCCCGATTGCCGGAGGTCTGCATCTCCTCGTACTGGCGCATTTTCTCTGCCCTGCGCTTGCTCTTGCGGCGCGCATTGCGAATAAACAGATACAGGTACACCAGCACAAACAGCACAGCGGCGCCCAGCACGATCCGCACCACAGTCAGGGAAAAGAACGCTTTGACTGCGTTCAAAATCTTTAAGAAAGTGGACAGCTCCACCCGATTGGCAGCCACCAGCTGCACCGTTGCCACCACCTGGTCTGCGTAGACGATCTCCGCCTTGCAGATCTTCTGTCCTTTTTCCACCGGGGCTTGCACGCTCTCCGGCTTATCCACCGCCCGAATAATCACGGCGGATTTATCCAGTCCGGCGGGCACGATGGTGTTTACATCTTTCGCTGCCACCAGCTGCACCGCATCTGCGTCCTTGCCGTTCTCTACCGGCACCTCGTCGATCACATCGCTCTCGCTGACCAGGGTGGTATATTTCAGCGAGTCAAAGGCCCAGTCAAACAGGGACGCAGCGTCAATAAACGAGCATTTCTCCACATAGCCGTCGCTGTTATAATCGATCACCGGCGCGCCCAGCACCACAGCCAAATAGTTGTAGCCGTCCTTGGATGCCTTAGTGATTACGCAGTAGCCCGCCTCCTCGGTGGAGCCGGTCTTAATACCGCTGGCGTACTCGTAATAGTAAGACACATAGCCGCTTTGCAGCATTAAGTTGGTGTGGGTAAAGGTGGTATTCTTGTACTTGTACTGCACGGTGGTGCTGATTCTCTCAAAGGTGTCATTTTGCAGCGCCTTTAAGGTGATCTTGGCCAGATCGGCAGCGGTGGAATAGTGGTTGGGGTCGTGGAGGCCGTCCGGGTTCACAAAATGGGTGTTCTTGCACCCTAGGGACTGAACCCAGCTATTCATCTCTGCCACAAAGGCGTCCGTAGAACCGGAAACAAACTCCGCCAGCACATGGCAGGCGTCACAGGCAGAATGGACCATAGTAAGATATAGCAGCTGTTCAATGGTCAGGCTCTCCCCCACTTTCAGCCCGGCCGTCTGCGCTCCGGTGCCCAGCACAGCGTCGTAGGCACTTTGGCTCACCTTGGTCTTTTGGCTCAGGTCCTTCACTTTATTCAGCACCACCATGGTGGTGACGATCTTGGTCAGAGAAGCCGGGTACATCCGCTTGTCCTGATTTTTCTCCGCCACCACAGGGAAGGACGGATCATCCAGGCTAAGGAGCATGTAGGCCTGGGAATACAGCTTGCGGTCCGGCTTATATACTGCGGCAGAGGCAGAAAAGCCCGGCACGCAGAACACGGCGGACAGCAGCAAAACGAAAGATAAAAAGAAAGAGACAGTTTTTTTCATGGAACTTGACACCTGAACCAATTAAAGATATTATAATACTTAGTCTATCATCTTTGGGCTCAATTGAAAAGCCCAAATGCGTAAAAACTTTTTGAATTTTTCGGAGTGAATTATGATTTACATTACCGGCGACACCCACGGGGATCTGTCCCACTTCAAAGACCCTAAACTCAAGCGTCTGGGGGAGAAAGATATTGTCATCGTCTGCGGTGACTTTGGCTTTCTTTGGAACCCTAACGACCCCAAGGAAAAGCGCAACCTGGAGTGGCTGAAAAAGCGCAAGTACACCATCTGCTTTTTAGACGGCGCTCATGAGAATTTTGATATGCTGGACAGCTATACCCCCTACCGCTGGAAAGGCGGCAACACCCACAAGATCGCCGACAACATTTACCACCTAATGCGGGGCGAGATGTTTATGTTTGAGAACAAGACCTTCTTTGTGATGGGCGGCGGCGAAAGCGAGGACAAGGATATGCGAGAGGACGGGGTCAGCTGGTGGAAAGCGGAGCTGCCCACCGCCGAGGACCTGAAAAACGGCCAAGACAATCTGCGAGAGTATAAGTACGCCGTCAACTATGTGCTCACCTACGAGGCTCCGGCCATTGCCAAGGACTTCTTAAAGCTGCACACCAACAAAGGCGTGCACATTACCCCGCTGAACACCTACTTGCAAGAGCTGATGAAGCAGGTGGAGTATATGCACTGGTACTTTGGCAGCCTGCACACCGACCTGGAGGTCAGCAAAAAAATGACCGCCGTGTTTAACGAATTCATCGAGATTTAGTGCAGCTTAGCAGATAGAACGACAAAGCACCCACATTCTTTACGAATGCGGGTGCTTGTTTATTTTATGAAAATGCGATTAAACCGGTAGGAGCGGATCGTATCTGCCCGCTTTTATCCCCTCAGTCGCATAAATGCGACAGCACCGGTTAGGTGGTGGCAACGCCGTAGGCGTTGACGAAGGGATTGGCGGGCGGCAATGACAAGAATGTATTACTTCTTGGTGGTCACGCTCTTGGCCTTACTCCACCCGGAGTAGAGTTTTACGCTCTTGCCACCGATTTTTACGGTTTTATAGGTGCGCACGCGCACATAATACTTCTTCTTCGCAGACAGCTTGTTCACACTCTTAGAAGTGGTCTTATTCTTGCTGATCGTCACCGTCTTGGCGCTCTTAAACTTGCTGCTGGTACTATACTGCACCTGATAGCCGGTGATTTGGGTCGCCTGCTTTTTCCAGGTCACCTTAAAGCCTTTCTTGGCAGCGGTAACCTTAGACACACTTGTACCTTTCGGGTTAATATTGTAGGTCATGGACTTACTGCCGCTGTAATTGCCCTTGAGGGTCACTTTCACGGTGTATTTGCCCACATTCTTCATGCCCTTGGGATAGGTCACGGTGTAATCCGTACCATTCTTCAGAGTCTTACCCTTACTGTCCTTCACGGTCACAGACGGTTTTTGCACCTTGCCGTTATAGGTATAGGCGGTCTTATTCAGCTTGATCGTATTGACCTTATAATAGGTCTGCAAGGTCTTGGTGTATGTGGCCTTGCAGCCGGTACGGGTACAAGCATAAGTTGCCGTCCGCTTGCCGTCCTTAGAAGTCGTGGCCTTGGTCAAGGCACGACTTTTTTCTTTGTAATTATGGCCCAGCGCCGGGACAACATCCCGGTGCACCTCATCTGCACAAATGGTGCAGAAGTAGGGCGTGTAGCCCGCAGTGGTGCAGGTGGGCAGTACCGAATCCCCCGCCTCGTAATTATGCTCGTGACTGCGGATTTCAAATTTCACCTCGGCTCGATAGCCCTGGTAGTACACCGCCATGGTATTCATACCCTCGGCGCCGCAGCCGGACATATCCACGATCACATCGACACCGTTAATGCTCAGCACACCGCCGGCATTTTTATAATACCATTCCAAGGGCTGGGTAGCGTTCTTAAATCCCACCAGCAGTTTCAATTCATCGAGCACCGCCTGGGGATTGTAGCCGTTAAACACCGTCTTGCCCTGCAAATAAGCACGCAGCCCCAGTTCCTCCGTCAGCACGCCGCTTGCACCACTGATAAATGTAATATCTACATCGGAAGCCTCACTGGTAGGCAACCATCCCCAAACATGGTAGGTATAGGTTTTGCCCTTTTCCAAGGTGGCGGTTATATAAGGTCTGCTATAATCCTTGGCGTTGGGACGGTATGGATACTCCCCTTCCTGCACCTTTCCGCCCGGGAAAGTCAAACTTGCGTGCGCATTGCGTCCGCTTTCGCCGTTCGGATTGTGTACAAAAAAGCTCAGAGTATACTCCGCCGTGTACTGGGGAGTAAAGGTCAGCGTGGCCTTTTCGCCTTTTGCATAGGAAACTACATGTTTTTGGGTCTCAGCAGAACGAAACAAGGCATGGCTTAAATCATAAGATGTTGACGCCGCCCATGCCGTCACCGGCAGGGTGCACACCAGCAGTAGAAACGCCAGCAGAAAACTGCCCAGGCGTATAGTTTTTTTCATAATCGCACTCCTTTGCTGCCCTTATTGTAGCACAGGCCGGGCGGATTGTAAACAGGAAAGTTTGTCAATAGGTATAGCGCAGCACGGCGGAATACACCGTGTGCAGGGCGCCGTCTGCGTCTGCATAAGTCAGGTACGCCCGCGCGGCGGCAGTGCCCACATGGGCGGAAATGCCGTAGTACAGCACAAACTGGCCTTCCGGCTCCGTAGAGCGGTTTTGCGCGCAGCGCACCGTGCCGGCGTCCGTACCGGAGCCCGGCTTACCGGCCATCTCCAGCACCAGGTCATCGTCTGCCAAATTCTTGCCGTATAGGAAGCCGGAGGTCACCAGTCGGTTCCCCTCCCCGGCCATGGACCGGGTGGCGGCAAACATCACCCGCCCGGTATCCGACTGCAACTGGGCGGAAAGCAGCGACACAGAGGGTACCGGCGTCAGATCATCGGTGCGCTTCTCCAGCGCCAAATCGGCAACAGCGTAGAAGCTGTACCGGCTGCCATAACCCAGCACACGCCCATCGGCTGAAAAGCCCTTGGCATCTGCCGCAGACACAGCAACCCGCGCCCCATAGGCAACAGTCAGACTGTCCCGGGCAGTTTGGCTGCCGCACTGCAAGGTGCAGCCGGGGGCGTTGATGGTCAGCTGCTTGGCTCCACCGGCGCGGTACAGCGCCTGCACAGTCAGGGAGCCGGTGGCGCTGTGGATCTGCGTCGGCGTGTAGGACCAGCCGACAAAAGTATAGCCGGTGTAGGTAGGCGGCGTGGGGATTTTTACCTCCGCAGCACTGTCCACCTGTTGATAAGACAGCACATTGGAAAACGGGTCAATAAACAAAAAGGTCAGCCGGTCGCTGTTGTCCAAAAACAGCGGCGTGTAGGTGGCGCTGGCCACCGGGGTAAAGGTATAACTGGCATCGCCGGACAGAATCTTATTCCCCTGCTGCCAACCGGCAAAACGGCAGCCGCTATTGGGCAGAGCCAGCAGCGTGCAGTCCTTGCCCCGATCTACATAAATCCGGCCGCCGGCGGTCACGTCCGTATCGTTAAACAGCAGCGCGCCCATATCCGCGCCGGGGGTAGCAATACAAAAGCCGTCGTAATCTACAAAATTCGCCCGGGTGGTAGCGCTGCACCGGCTGCACCCCAGCAGGTCATAACCGCGGGCAGTAGGCGTAGCCGCCACCCGCTCCAGCAGCACAGAATAGTCGTGCGCCAAATTAAAATCCGCCGTGGCAGTGTAGCCCATATAGTGCACCTGCACCGTGTTCTTACCGCAAGCACCGCAAGCGGACAGATCCACGATCACATCGGCTCCGCCCACCAACAGGCTGCCCATTGCATCCTTATACTTCCATTCCAAGTGGGCACCGGTGCGATCCACAATCAGCAGCTTCATCGCATTCAGCACCGCCTGCTGGCTGTAAGCGGTAAATTCCGTTTGATCTAAATACAGCCGCAGCCCCACCTCCTGGGACAGGGTGCCGCTTTCGCCACTGGTAAAGTCCACATCTACCGTTGCGCCGGTGCTGGTTGCCGTCCAGCCCCAAACCGAGTAGGTATAGGTTTTGCCCTGCTCCAAGGTAGCGGTCAGGTACGGATGGCTGTAATCCTTAACGGTAGAGCCGGTACGGTTAGGGTATTCAAAGTCCGTAACCGTGCCGTCCGGGTTCGTCAGGCTGGCACGGATATTCCGCCCGCCTGTCACATGGCCGTACAGCTTTAAGGTGTATTCCGCCGTGTACTGGGGCGTAAAGGTCAGGTTCGCCGTCTCACCGGTGCCAAAGGAAAAGGCGTTAGTCCGGGCACGGAACAGGTAATTTTGGTTCAGATCTACCGAGGTGGTGGCACCGTAAGTGACCCCCGGCAGGGCACAGCAGGCCATTACCAACACCAGCACCAGGCACGCCAAGCGCTTTGTCATTTTTTTCATACCGCCGCCTCCAATTCGTTTCGTCTGCTTTCATTGTACCATAAGTGCCGCTCCATTGCCATAGAAAAACAAAAAAAGCCGACGGTCATCCCGCCGATCCGTACAATACCGACCCGGTGCACCCAACCGGCCGCACCTGTAAAGCAAAAAAAATCGAGCCGAGGGATTGCTCCCTCGGCTCTTTTCGCTCGAGCAATTATTTTACTAATTGCAATTAGTCGTCTTCGCCACCAATAATTTCAGGACCGCTTGCGGTCATCACATCGATCTGCTGAAATTCCTTGACGTCGACAACAGGCTTAGAATAAGCTTCTTTCATGAAGACATTCCTCCTATTCCTAAATTGCCTTATATCGCTGCCGGCAGTTGCCCGCCGGCAGGAGCGATAAATAGGTGTTTACGCGATTAAGCGTAAGTGTGGTTCATCACATCAGAGTACACGGTCTGCACTTTGCCATTCTGATCCTTGTAGGTCAAGAATGCCTTAGCGGAGGCAGTGCCGGTCTGAGCGGAGATACCATAGCTCAAGATGAACTGAGTGCTGCCCTCGGTGCTGTTGGCATAAGCAGCCTTCACAACGCCGGAGTTATCAGCGGAACCCTTCTTGCCAACGTTGGCCAGAGTCAGGTCAGCATCGGACAGGTTCTTACCATACACAAAACCGGACTTCAGGTAAGTGCAGCCATCCACCATAGCGCGGGTAGCAACGAACTCAACCTTGTAAGAACCGGCAACCTGGTTGGCAGAAACAGCAGCCACAACGGGAGCCTGGGTGGTAGCGGAAGCCGCCTTCACAGTTACATCAGATGCAACATAGAAGGTGTAGCTGTCGCCGTAAGCAACGATCTTGCCGTCGATAGCCCAAGCGGTAGCGCCGTCCTTAGACACGGTTACCTGGGTGCCGTAAGGAATGTCAGCCAGAGTGCCCTGTGCGGAGTTGCTGCCGTAAGCAACGGTAGCATCAGCGTCAGTGGTTACAGTGTAGGTAGCGGCAGCGTCCTTCTCATACTGTGCATAAACAGTCATGGAGGAGGTAGCGGCCTTAATGGCAGCCTCATCTACGGACCAACCGGTGAAGGTGTAGCCGGTGTAGGTGGGTGCCTGCGGGATCTTCACATCTGCGCCGGAAGCAACAGACTGAGAAGAGATCACGTTGTTGAACATATCAACAAAGGTGAACTGAACGGGCTTAGCGGACTCAGCGAACACAGGCGTGTAAGTGATGTCAGCGATAGCCACGGTGGTGTAGCTAGCATCAGTGGAAACGATCTTGTTACCGGTCTGCCAGCCTACGAAGGTGCAGTCCGCATTGGGAGTCGCAACCAGGGTGTAAGTGCCGTTCTCAGCGAACTTCTTGGAACCGCCGGCGGTCACATCCTGACCAGCCAGGGTTACAGAGCCGTTCTCCACAGCATTTACAGTTACGGTCACACCAGCCAGAGCCGGAGCAGTCTCCTTGGTGTAGGAGTAGCCACAGTCCTTACAGGTGTAAGTGGTGATCTCGGCCTGATCCAGAGTGGCCTCCTGGGTCACCTTAGCGGTGAAGTCGCAGGCCTTGGTCTCCGTGTGAGAAGCGTCATTGGCGCATACACGGCTGTGCTGTGCATCAGCACCCTCGGTGCCCTCAACATGCTTCCAGTCACCCCAGTTATGATCGGTAGCCGGGATCGCTACAGTGTAGGTGCCGCCGCACTTGGTGCAGGTGAAAGTCTTCACGCCGGGCTCGGTGCAGGTAGCAGCCTTGGTCTCCACACCATTGTTGAAGGTGCACTTGTCAGTCTTCGTAGGCTGGCTGCAGGTACCCTCGCCGGTGCAGGTTGCAGTGTGGGTGTAATCCTTACCCTCAACGAAGGCCTCACCGCTGGTGTAATCAGCAACGGGGGTACCGTACTTGTGGGTATGACCCAGAGCGGGCTTGGTCTCCTTGGTGTAGGAGTAGCCGCAGTCCTTACAGGTGTAAGTGGTGATCTCAGGCAGATCAGCAGTCTGGTTCTGCGTTACCTGAGAAGTAAAGTCACAGGCCTTGGTCTGCGTGTGAGAAGCGTCCTTGCTGCAAACGCGGGTATGGGTGGCATCAGCCTCAGCAGTTGCAGAGTCATGCTTCCACTCGCCCCAAGCATGACCGGTAGCGGGGATAACCACGTTATTCTTGCTGATCACATAGCCGCAAACAGAGCAGCTGGTGGTCACGGTCTTGGAACCGTCCTTATCGCAGGTGGCATCCACAATGTTGCTTTCCAGAGTCTGCGGATTATGCGGCGTGGTGGTCAGCTTAGCAGTGAAGATGGTGTCTGCGGAGATGGTCGCTGTGGTGGGATCGGTATCCCAAGCATAGCTGTAGTGGCCGGCAGCATCGGGATCCTTAGTGGGCAGATCCGGTACAGAAGCGGGGCTCTGGCCCTCTTTCACAGTCTCGGTGCCCAGAGAAGCGCCGTCCTCGGTCACATAGTTAACGGTGTAAGACTTGGTCTCCGGAGCAGATGCCTTCATGGGTACTTCAAAATTACCAGCAGAAGGAGAGCCATCATTCATGTTGAGATTTTTGCTTACATAGTAGCTACCCTCGTAGTTGTCATTACCAAAGGAGATAGCACCATAAGCGCAGTCCTCGTCAATAAAGTGCAACAGATCATCGCTGATTGTTGTGCCAGCTGCAACTTTAAAACCAACAGTGGCAACATAGATGCCATCAATTACTACAGCAGTTTCAGGATCCATGTCCTCATTTACTAAAACAGATGTTGCACCCTGATAACGCGCATCGGGCAGCTCATTGCCATCCATAGATACACCGTAGCAAATATACTGCTCATCGGTAGATAAATTAGAAAAGTTATCGAGAATATAGCCATTATATTCTGAGTCAATAATCGCATTATCCGCAGGAGCCAACAGCGTGGAGGTTCCATTCCACGCTGTAGCAGCATTGATTCTTTGCCCCTTGGTCAGAGCACTGTCTACTGTGTATTTGAACTGTACTTGGCCAAATTGATTGTCCGTATCGTGCAAAATGAAAGATGCAGCAACGAAATACTCGCCCTTAGAGTTTGCTTTCAGGGTGCAATCATCTCCACCAACAGTCTGGCCTTCTACGGAAACTTTGCTTAAATCAGTAACCGTCTTTCCATCATGAATCCAATTTTTATCGCCATTCAAGTAGAAAGCCTTATTTTTGCCGGTATAAGCCGTCCAAACAACATCGAGCTTGGGGCTCAAGCTGTTCGCGGCAGGCAAATCCGCTTTTGCCACCACATCACCCGGAGCATAATCAGCAGCCATTGCTGACAACGGGGCAGCGGTCAAAATCATCATACCTGCCATAATACCGGAAATCACTTTCTTTACGCTTTTGCGCATTAAGATTCCCTCCTAAATTTCAATCAGTATAAATTGCCTCGCTTAGAGACTTACCAGAGAATGCTTTGTAAATATTGGCATCTGTGCCATCTACAATACCATCGTGGTTAAAATCACACGCAGCATTATACCCGTTGACCGTGGACTTTCTGCCAGATGCTTTTTTGTAAACATTCGCATCAGTTCCATCGATCTTCATGTCTTTACTGAAGTTGCATACAACCATGCCGTAAGTGCCTAGACCCACATCAGTGTCAGCAACCGTGATCTTAATGTCACGGTCGTAGCCGTAGGCGTAGCTCAGCGTAGCGGTATACGTACCGGCTGCCAAAGACGGAATGGTAAATACGCCATCCGCGCCGGTGGTAGCCACAACTTCCCCATTGATCAGCACATCACAACCGATGACGGTAAATGCACTGCCTGCCACCTTGCCGCTGGTATTGGCCAGCGCCAGCACCTTGCCGGTAACGGCATGGCCGGTGGCCGGTGACAGATCCGCTTTCATGAGATACAGCGTTGCGTTATAGCCGTCAAAGGCGTTGACCAGCGCATAGCAGTCCTGATCAGCTGTGCCATAATCGGCATAATCCGCATAATCTGCCTCAATGAAGGTTTGGTTCGGGTCCGTATCCAAGGTCACAATCTTTGCAAAGTCCACAGGCGCTTCCGTAGTAACGGTGACCTGCAACTTCAAAAGAAGCTGACCCGCCGCATCAATGGCGGTGGTCGTTGCGGTCTGGTCCACCCTGGTGATAAAACCAAAGTTGATGGTCCCATTCTGCACCAGCACACCGGCGGCGCCAAGGCCCCGCAGCTGATCCGGCAAACTGTCCGACAGTAGATCACTGTGCCCGTTGACCGTCAGCACAGCCGCGTCATAAGACATGGTGTACTGCATCACGGCAAAGGACTGCATACCGGAAAGCGTAAAGGATACGGTATAATCCCCGGCAGACAGTGCATTGCCGTCTACCGCCCGGCCCTCGCTGTCCGTAAAGGTACAGGAGAGGTGGGGCTGCTCGCTGCCCAAGGTACCCTGGGCCGCCAGCGGGGAAATAGAGGTTAAGGTCAAAATCAATACAAACGATAAGAAAGCAGCAAGTGTTCTCTTCAGTTTGTTCAATTTCATAATCATAATCCGTGTAACCCAAGCGGTGCCGAAGCACCGCCCGGGTACTTTAAGTTAGGATTTAGCCGTAAATGGCGTTAGTCAATGTCCTACCGGAAAATGCTTTGTAGATATTAGCATCTGTACCATCAACACTACCATCATGGTTAAAGTCACAGGCTGCATTATATCCCGTAGCTGTGGAACGTTTACCAGAGCTCTTCTTGTAGACGTTAGCATCTGTACCATCGATCTTGGCGTCCTTGTTAAAGTTACAAGCAACCATGCCAACGCTGCCCAGATTCACATTGCCGTCCTTCACCTCAATGGTGATGTTACGGTCAAAGCCATACTGGTAGCTGAGCGTTGCCGTGTACTTACCGGCAGCCAAAGACGGAATGGTAAAGGTACCATCCTGACCGGTGGTAGCCACAGTCTCGCCATTGATGATTACATCACAGCCAATGACTGTAAACTTGTCACCAGCCAGCTTACCGCTGGTGTTCGCCAAAGCAAGTACCTTACCGGTTACAGCGAAGCCGGAGGGAGCAGTGGTCTCCTCAAGAGAGTTCTCTGCATCTACCAGGTTCTTGTAAGCGGTGAAGCAAGCAGACAGGTTGGCGGTGTAGTTGTCCTTATCAGCCGGAACATAGGTGGCAGCGTCCTTATGGGCGTAGTCGCCGTTACCGGTGGTCGCAACATCTACAGCAGCAGCCAGTGCGTTCACATAGTTGGTCCAGGACTCGTCGGTGTAAACCTTCTCGCCCTTGTTAACCAGCTTGCCGCCCTCAACAGCACCGTACTTCGCGGAAGTCGCGGTGGTGGCGATTGCAGCATTCTTGATGGCATTGCCGTCTGCATCGACCTTACCGGAATCTGTCCAGGTGGTGGTCATTGCGCTGTAAGCGCTGCCGCTGGCGTGAGAAACCTCAGCCTCCACCTTGTCGCCGATATAGCCGCGCTCGGTCACAGTGCCCATGTACAGTTTAAACATACGAACAGCCTCTTCAATCAGCAGAGAAGAAGTGCTGGTGGAGAATGCATAGGTATAATCCGCAGCGTCATTACCGTTGGTGTTGGCCAGGTCAGCAATGGTCTTGTCGATCTGGTTCCAACCGCAGGTGGCAAGCACCGTCTTGGACTCGTCACTCTTCAGGTAAATATCTGCAGCGTACATCTCTTCAGCATCCTTCGCCACGGATACCATCTTCTGGTACTCGGGCAGATCGAAGTTGGCGTCCGTCATACCGTCACGAATGGAAGAAACATCCGTGAAGATCTGACCGGCAACGGTAACGCTCAGCATCTGCGCACACTGATCCACAGCATAGCGCATCTTGTCTCTTGCCTGCATGGCAAGTGCACGGGTTTCCTCACCATTGTTGACAATGGACTTCTCGGTCACCATGTGCTTCACAGTGAAGTCCTTGCTCACGGCAACGCCATTGGCATTGTAGTAAACGAACTTCGCCTGATTGAAGGTGCCTTCCTTTTCAGCACCGTTGATCGCATAGGGAGCATCCTTATAAGTGGTGGTATCCCATGCGGTGGCATAAGCCGGGGTGTTCAGGAAGTACCAGGAAGAACCGCTCTTCACAACAACCTGGCCGGTCTTATCCATAGCCACGGTGTAAGCCTGACCACCAACAGTGGTGGAAGTCTGAACCGTTACATCAGCATCGGTCAGAGCCTCCGTGGTGTAATAAGGCTGGCTCATAGCGCTGTCAGCATAGTAATAATTGCCGTCAGTCGTTGCATAAGCAGCCAGAGCTGCAGGCAGCTGATCCAAGGAAGTTACGGGCTTGGTTGCAGGCTCGCCGATCACGGTCTTCACCTCAGAGGTAACAGGCGTCTTCGTGAATGCACTGGACAGAGTGCCGGCAGTGGACAGATTCAGCGGAGACTGGCGGGCCTCAAAGCCGGCAGCCAAAGCAGCGGTTGCTGCATCATAGGTTGCGGAAGAGCCGCTGGCCTTATCGTAATCCTTAAAGTCAGAAGGTCTGTAGTTCTTAATGTAGCTGTTCAAAGAATCGTATGCACTATTGAACTGGCTACGGTTACCATCGTCAGCAACAGTTACTTTCAAGCTACCGGTTGCCGGGTTCTTGTCGCAGAAGAAGCTCAACTTCACTTCTTTCTTGGATACCTGAGAAATATCCGTAGAACCATCATACTTGAACAGATCCAAGGAAGAGGAGCTGTCCTTAGACAGGGTTACGGAACCGGTCTGGATGTACAGACCGTCAATGCCGGTTGCGCCGGAAACCTTGCCCAGCAAGTTGCTGTATGCGAAGTCGCCGGAGCCGCTCTTCAGATAAACGGCGGTGTAATAACCGTTGCTATCCTTAACAGCTGCAGCCAACGCTTTGCCGCCGTTCAGCTCGCTCAGCGTGTAAGCGTGGTTCACACGAGATACGCCGTTGGAGGGAACCTGGCTTGCGGCAACACCCTTGACCCAAGTCTGACCGCCATCGGTGGTGTAGTCTACCTTTTCGTAGTTCAGCACATCACCGGTGAACTTATCAAACGCAGCCATCATGTTGGAATTGTTCACAGTTACGGTCTTGTTGCTAAAGGAATCCTTAACAGAACCGGTGCTGTAAGCAAAAACGCCGTCCAAAGTCTTGTCGGGAGAACCGGCAAGGGTACGGTCATAGCCAAGACGAATCTTGTAGTTCTTCACTGCATCCAGGTTAGAGCTTGCCAGAACAATATCGGTAGGATAGCTTACACGGAACGGCTTCGCGTTCAGGTAAGGGTTACCAAAGTAACCGGTGTTGTTCACGGTAGCCCGGCCATCGGAGGTCTTACCGGAAGAACCATTGGAGAATCTGCCGTCCTGAGAACCGCCCGGATACACAGAATCGGACCAGTTCTTCCCCGGAGTCACAAACTGATAAGTCTTGCAGGTCAGGCCGGTGTAGAGGGCCTGGTTGGTGTTGGTGTCGATAATGTTGTAAGTAACGGTGTAAGTTACTACAGTATCTTCATCAAAACCGCCGTTGGTAACAGTGAAGGAAGCGGACTTCTCAGGAACAACTGTCTTGCTGGAGAAGTCTACGGTGCAAGCACTGTTATCGGAAACCACATTCGTGATCTCAATGTTGTAACGGCCACGAGCAACGAAGTTACCCTCGGCGTTCTTTACCGCACGGTTCAGACCGTAGCAGTTATTGGTAACCGTCAGCGTTGTGGTGGTGGTGTTACCGCCATAGCTGAGGGTCAAGTTGCTGTCTGCCACACGAGCGGAAGCCAGCTTCATGTTATGATCCGCCAAAGTGGTGATCAGGCCGCCGATCAGGCTGTTCACAGCCTGTACGGTGTACATAGCGCCGGGCAGGATCGTATCGGTCTTGCCGCTGTCGCCGCCTACACCGCCGCTGGCTTCATACACATTGTATACCAGGGTACCCAGTACGCCGTAACTGCTGTTGCTGGAAGTACCGGCAAAGGTATCCTTCTGCAGCAGATCGTCGAAGGGATGATCGTTGGTCGCAGCAGCGGGAACCACATTACGGGCTGTGCCGTAGCGGCCGCCGAATACAACGTTCACCAGATCAGCCAATACATTGTAAACGGTGCGAATGATGCCTTCGCTCTTGATGGGCGGTGCGGAAACCATGGTCAGCAGACGGGTTACAAACCCGGTTGCGCCATACTGGCCGTTCGCATCTGCCACACCAATATTCAGCATACCCTGGATCACATCGGTGTAGATCAGCTCTTCGGAATTCAAAGCGCCTTTCTTTGCAGAATCGCCGTACTGCAGCACGCCTGCAACAGGCAGCAGCTTGTTGGCAATCACATTGATGTTCTCCCACAGGGAGTTGGACAGCTTCACCAGGCAATTGCCGTTGGTGTCGCAAACGCCCAGAAGATTGGCAATACCCTTGCCATGCTCGCCGTCCTTAAAGATGTCGGTGCCGGCATAGTAAACAACAACGGAATTCAGCAGATCAAACAGAGAAACGCCGTCATTCAGCGTAGCGGTCTCCGGATTCCACAGGTTGCCGTCCTTGTCGTGCATGATAATATAGGGGCTCATTACATAACCCACAGCATCACGAGCCATCAGCAGCAGATTGTCAATGGTTACATCGTACTTACCGTCTGCGCCCTTCTGCACCAGAGAAGAGTAGTCGTGATCCGGCAGCACATAGCCCAGATACAGCTGCAACGCCAGAGCAGCTACGCCCTCTGCATCGTTGCAAGCGTCCAGGTCCTCATTGTGGATGCCCTTCTTGAAGTCGGGGATATTCCGCAGTGCAGAAATTGCAAACGGAATCATCGCGCTCTCCAGATTGGCCTCGGTCAGAGCAGTGCCCTCGCCGTTCTCATGATAGAAGGCGCCGAGAATGTTCGCATCCGTTTTATCACAGATGAACTGCAGCACCTTCAGCATATTGCCAACCAGGGTCTGCGCTACATTGCCGGGATCCTCGGAATTTACCTTCGTCAGACCGCTGGCATCATAACTCGGCAGGAAGTCCTTTACTGCGGCAACCAGGAAATCATTCAGCGCTGCCAGCATGGAGCTGTAGCTGCTGTAATCATTTGCCATGAATGCCTCAATGTTCTTCATACCGGTCTCAGCAAAGCTGCAGTTCAGGGGACCGGTGGCCTGCTTAAAGTAGTAAACAGACATGGGGCTGAAACGCAGTTTGTTGAACAGGGTGGTGGAGTCAATATCTCTCCAGGTGTAGGTAGGAGACTTCACCAGGTCACGGCTGTTGTACTTCTCCAGATCCGCCTTGATGTAAGCCAGATAGGAAGCCGCATCCTTGTACTCATCGCCAAGGGTCTGGCCGGGCTTCAAGTTCTTTGCAGCCTTTTGGCACTCATAAGCGGCCCAAGCCTGCACATCGGCAGCGGCGTAGTTGTTGGCTACATTGCTGTAGTCCCAAGCCGTGTTGTGGGTCGTGGCACCGGTGTACCACATATAGTAATTGTAGTCGTAACCGCCCACACCGGAATTCAACTGGCCCAGCGTATCCTTCAAGGCGGTGTTCCACACCATCTCAAAGGCTTGGAAGCCAAAGTCAAACAGCGTATTTGAGGGCTTCAGCGCCAACTTCTGATCCTGATAACGGAACAGATATACATTACCGATGGCCTCGCCGTTCTTGTCATGGTCCTCCTGCGTTACATAATGCAGGTTGGTCGTGTCAATATACGGTGCGGAACCCTTCTCCAGATACTCTGCGTATCTGTCTCGAGAATTGGTACCGTCGGCGTATGTAATCTGTGCGGTAATGTTGCTGAGCAACTGGGTGGAGAGCTTATCAAGCAGGATGGAATCCAGCTTGCTGGTCTCCAGACTGGGATTGTTCCGGATCTGAGCCTTCTCCTCTGCAGTAAACCAACCGGTATTCTCCAGAACCAGCTGCCGAACAATATTATATACCATATTGCTCTGATAGCCGCTGGGCATACCAATCAGGTCACCAATGGTCTTGTAAACATTCAAGAAGCTGCTTACGATACCAAGGCCAAGATCGCCGCGCAGCAATTTCTTTACGATATTGCCGTTGGCGCCTTCAGGACCCCCGTCGGAAGAAATGTTCCGAACCAGCTTCACAATACCGCGTACAATATCGGTAGAGGAAGTTTTGCTGCGGGACATTCCGTCAACTGCGCTCAAATCTACATAGCGGGCATCGCCGGCCAGCAGAAGCAGTGCGGACTTGCTGTTCAGGAAAGAATCCAGATCTTGAACAGTTTTAAGCACCTCATCCACGCTGCCCAGTTTGATGGTGATGCTACCAAGAACACTCAGGTCGATATTCATCGGTGCGATGTTTGCCTGAGCAAGAGTCAGATCCACAAAGTCCAAAAGGGCTGTGCAGGCCTGCTCATCATTGAGGATGGGCCAACCCAGTGAGTTGAAGTCCAAGTCCTGGTCATGGTACTTGGTGTTTGCCGAAGCATTAGCCGCGGAAGCGACCATAGCACCGGAGAAACAGCTCATCGCCATCAAGACCGCCAAAAAGAGCGCAAGCAACTTGCGGGAAAACTTTTTAGCTTTCACTAATTTTTACCTCCATAGTAATTTGTAATTCTTACGAATAAATGGTTGCGTGTACGCGCCGTCCCATCCTCTGACCATCGGGCAATCCGATATTCAGGATGAAGGCATTGCAGCCGGACGCCATACATTATGAAAATGCGCATAGAAACACATTTATCGCATTCTTATTAAAACACGATGGTCACCAAAAATCAATAAAGAGCCGTGATTTTTCTGATTTTCGGAATGTTGCACAATTTGAGCGGTCGTTTTTTGTGCGAACGGACAAATTTAATTTACACGAAATTAACAATTTGTTCATATTTTATTGCTTGGTTAAAAGACAATGTCCATTATTTTGCAAGTTTCGACTTGTAAAGGTTATATGCTTTACGCGAGATTTTCACACGCAAAGGCGTGCCCCTTTACACCATCGATTTTTTGGCGTAACGGCGGGAAACTTTCACAAGTTCCACAGGATTTTCCACAATTTTTCCTCCAAAACCGGTGGAATTTCTGTCAGCAGTTGTCGAATGCAGCAATAACGATAAATGCGCCCTGATCCTCCACACAAATCCAAGATAAGAATGCAGCGCAGATCCGTCGGCCGGGCCAAACATGGCTTGATATATAAGTACGCAAAAAAAATATTGCGCCGGAATTTCGCTATAAATCGGGAAATTTTGCCCACCCGTTCACATTTTGTTAAAAAGTTTTCGGAAACCTATTGACTTGCCGTTCTATATTTGGTATAAATATACTGTATTTGTTGTACGCGTGGGTATCCTGCGCCCTTTTAGCAGAGGAATTGTGAACAAATTGTTAACGCAACTTGTAAGCACATCCTCCGCTAAAAGGGCGCGCTGCCCAGGCGAATCCAAAACGACAAGTTCGTCAACATATCAGAAGGAGAGATGAATTATGAAGACGGGCAAAAAGTTACTCAGCCTATTTTTGGCTGTAGTAATGATGGTCACCACCTGCTCTGTCGGGTTCACTGCATTTGCAGCGGACAAAGACAAGGGCATCTGGAAGAACTCCACAAGTGCCGATTCCACCTTTGACGCACTGACGGAACTGGTAGACACCTACGTTCCGGCACTGCTCAATCAGCCGAATATCAAAAAGGCACTTGAGGAGAAGTTGGGGATGACCGTCACCGACACCACCTCGATCAGTGATCTGATCATGGGTGTGTCTCCCACGCTGCTTAATCTTTTGAGCAGCCCCATGAATAAGGCAGACATCATTGACGGTTACCAGAAAGGGTATTCCGATGTGGCGTATGCCTACCTGGACGAGAAAGATGCAAAGATGAGCTTTTATCAGCTGTTTTCTTTTTGCGTCAACAACATTTCGTCCAGCGACGCAGAACTGGCCAAATGGTGCGAGGACACGCTGAGCGATCTGTCCGCCCTGCTGGAGCAGTTCCCCGAGAAACAGGCTAAGCAGCAGGAAGACCTGAGCGCTGCCTATGACGCACTGAACAAAGTGCTCGAGGTGCTGGGTACTGCTGAAGGCAGCCTGGACACCCTGGAAGACATCCAGAAAGCTACCGTTACCTACAAAGACAAATCGTACAAAGTAGACGACTTGATTGCTCTGGACGATTTCAAGGATGTAGCTAAGTGCTTTGGCACCTTCACCGCCTACTTCGAAGAAGCCGGCAGCAAGAAGAAAGTCAGCACCATGAGCGAAGCGATTTGGTATGTGTTGCTCCAGTATCAGTCCGACAAGGCAAGCAGTGAACTGGCAGAGGCCGCCAAGGCTTATCTGTGCAAGCTGGCCAAAAAGGACTACAACACCATCAAGGATGACGATGCTGCACTGGCAGCCGCTTGCAAGATCGGTGCTGCCGTACTGGCCAACAACGGCGATGACGCCTTTGTTAGCGAGTACTATGCTGCGCAGCTGGATGACGCTACCGTAGCTGCCCTGCGTGCGGACATGAACAAGAATGTGCCCGACGGCAACGCAAAAATCGGTTCCAGCCGTGACACCTTCCAGGCTTACCTGAACGGCGACTATGCAGACAAGGGCATCGCTCCTGTAACCAAGCCGGCAATGGCCACTTACTGGAGCAGTGAGGATCTGGATACGCGTACCGAGGGTATTTACCGCAGAGCGTTGATGGAGAACAGAACTGTCGGCGGCATGTCCCCCGAAGAAGTGATCGCCACCATCAACCAAGATCTGTTAAAGACCTTCTACAGTGGTGAACTGAAAGAGAGCGTTGACGAGGCCGTTGATTTCTACTTTGAGATTACCGACGCCAAGGTTATCTCTAATTCTTGCAGAAAGTATTCTTTCGCGAAATACGGCTTTAAGGATTCCTTTGCTGTTGCTGCTGTAAACAACGCCATCAATCAGTACATGGTACTGCTGGATCCTGAGGATCAGGAAGGCGTAACCATCGCAGGCTTGCACCTCACCGGTAATGCGGTTATGAACGAAGTGGTCTACAAACTGGTAGAGTCCAAGGTTGACCTGAAGGGTGCGCTCACCGATATATGGATGAACCTGTACGAGCACCCGGTTGAAACCATTATGCAGTTGCTGCCTGTTTTGACCGTTGTGATTGACGAAGTGCTGATCCCCATGGTATTCAACCAGGAGGGTGATCCCTTTAATGGTTTCCTGGGCGGTTTGCTGAGCGGTCTGATGGATCAATACGGCCAGAGCGTTGGCAGCCCCGTCGGTTTGGGCGGCGGCCTGAGCTGGGATTTGAACGAGGTTCTGCCCACCCTGATGCACTGGCTGATCGGCGACACCAACTATGACTTTACATACTACAACATCAGCGGTGTTGAGTATGGCAAGGATGCCGACGGCAAAGATGTGATCGTCAGCCAGGTGTATGGTGACCCCACCACCGGCAAGTACGATGACACAAAGACCCCGGTGATCCTGAACATCTATGCAGCCGATAAGGCGCTGCAGGGTGCCAAGGCATCCGGCATTGCCGATGCACTGAAGCTCACCGGCGACGCTGCCACTGCCGTGAATGAGGCTGTGTCCGAGCTGGCCACCTTCTTCACCGCTGCTGTGGATCAGTATGTGGCTGCCTATGGTGAAAAAGACGCCAAGAGTGGCGCCATGACCAAGGAAGAGGGCACCGTTTACAACCACGGCGTCAACAACCTCTTCGTTGCCCTGCCCAAAATTCTGGACATTATGGGCAAGAACTTCATTAAAAAATATGATGTAAAGAGCGCTGACAACACCAAGAAGGCTTCCGACTGGTCTTATAGCGATTATAAGATTAAGAGCGATACCGTTGGCGACAAAGCGTTCTTCTACAACCAGTCTTTGGTTAACTTTAAGAACCTGGCAGACGGCGGCAAGCCGGCCAAGATTCTGGACTGCTTTGTAAACATCTTTGTGAACGACTGGTTCAACGCCATCATTGACCTGCTCAATGATGTGACCGCCACCGACAACAAGATCACCACCAACCTGCCCATCATCACCGGTCTGATCCGCGCTATGGGCGGTCTGGGCGAAAAGAGCACCATCAGCGATGTACTCAACGGCGTATTCCAGCTGAAGTACAACGACAAGGCCTCTTTCGTAATGGGCGTGTATAACAAGGATTCCAAGTTTGTTGGTCTGAGCACCGAAAGTGCTTACTTCCTGTTGTCCAACATCGGTCAGCTGGTGAATGTGATCCAGGCCATGGACACCAAGACCAAGAACACCATCGACGTGAGCTTCCCGAAAGTGAACGGCAAGATGGCAAAGATCCAGACCCAGCCCAAGTGGGCAAAGGTACCCAAGACCTCCAGTAAGAGCGGCGCTTCTCTGCTGTCCAATCTGGACTCCGCACTGTCCAAGGTGCTGGAGAACTCCACACTGAACAACTTCAACCTGAACACCACCCCCGGCATCCTGTGCGGTCTGGTAAGCCTTGGTTCTTACATCCTGGGCAGCGATAACACCAACCCGATGCTGAAGATGCTCAATAAGACCTTAAACTTCCTGAACGACGGGGACAAGAAGCCCACCGATACCTCAGACAAGAAGGTTTACACTGAGGATCATCTGACCAATCTGGTAGTTCAGATGTATGTTGCACTGGAGAATGTAATTGATTACTATCTGGTGAACGAGGACGCTCTGGGCCTGAATGTTTTCTACGACGGCAACCAGAAGCTGTACAAGAAGAAGAATAAGGCCGGCAAGCCGGTGTACTACACCAGCAAGACCGGTGCTTACCACTACAACATTTTGGCTGCTGCGCTGAAGGGCTTGATTTCTCCCCACGCAGTGAGCAATCACCTGACCAACAAGTCCGCCGCCAAGAAGCTGGCAAGCCTGCCTACCTGGCACAACGCCATTCGCTTGGACAAGAGCACCAGCGGCTGGACCGGCGCCACCAACATTAAGATCAACTGGGGCTTCCGCGCAGGCAACAACACCAAGTTCTTCCAGAACTTCGGCGAGAGCCTGGGCATCATCACCGATCTGATCGGCGTGCTGACCAAGGATGCCGGTTACTATGACGGTGTACTGTACCCCATCTTTAAGGATCTGGAAAAAGCCCAGGGCTTTAGCCTGGGCGTGTATGCAAAGGGCAGCGTAAAGGACGGCGCAACCGGCCTGCTGGCTATTCTCACCCCCATCAGCAAGCTGCTGGACGGCTTCTACAGCAAGCCTGTCTCCGTGCTGACCAACCTGATCAAGGGCCTGTCCATTGTGATGAACAAGGACCTGAACAATGTGGCGACTGCCGCCATTTACCCGCTGTACAAGGAGATCCACGGCGTATCCAACATTCTGAGCGCAAAGGTGTCCAACCTGATGCCCTCTATGGCAAAGAACGACGCATGGTTCTCCGCGATACTGGGCCTGATCTTTAAGACCAATACGGACGACAAGGATCAAAACGCGCAGAATAAGCAGACGATTGCCCTTGTAACCGGCCTGCTGAAGAAGAGCGCAACCAAGGCTGGCTTGGGCATCAACGATGTGACCGTGATCAACGCTGTAAACAGCCAGCTGGCTAACTTCGGCTTTGAACTGCCCACCACCCTGTTTAAGGACATTGCAAACTGCAAGAATGCAGAGGCTGTTCTGAAGTACCTGACCCACCTGGTGGTCGATGTACTGCAAATTCGCCAGATCATTGATTTGCTGAAAGTCGTGATCGACAATCCTTCCATAAGCCAAGTGCTGGATATGATCAGCCGCCTGACCAAGAAGGATCTGCTGAACATCATCAACGCTGTGATCGCCAAGACCACAGATCCCACCACTGCTTACTGGACCTTCCTCCAGTATGTACAGGAAAAGACCACCGGCTTCTATTATCCCGCCGGTGTGACCGCGCAGGACGCCAGCGACGCTGTTGGCGATCTGGACACCATGGTCACCTCCGTGATCGGCCTGCTGGCCGGCCTGGATGTGGTGAAGCAGGATAACCTGAAAGACCTGGTTAGCTCCCTGATCTTCACCAACGCCAACCTGACCAAGCTGGCTTCCGCACTGTACGGCGCCATTGATCCTTACAAGGATTACCTGGGCTATGCCGGCATTGATGTAAGCAAGAAGGGCGTAGCTAAGCTCCTGACGGACGGCAGCTACGGCAAGACCTACTCCTCCGCAGCTAAGGCGATCAAAAAAGCCAAGAGCTGGAAGAAGCTGGGCAACATCAACTGGGGCTTCACCGATGGCTCCGCAAAGGCACAGCAGGGCTTTGTAAACGGCCTGGCTGCGATCCTGCGTCCGCTGGACGGCGTACTGTCTCTGCTGCTGGCAGGCGACGACTTGGCCGTTGGCCAGATCCTTACCGATTTGGTGAAGAACCTGAACTTCGGTTCCTCTAAGGACACCGTACAGCTGAAGAATGGCAACCTGCGCATTCACATCAAGGGCTCTGACAAGTATTCCAAGACCTCTGTACTGGAGATCAACCTGTACAAAGTGATCGAGGATGTGAAGTCCCTGAGCATCTATGGCGGCAATGGCTACGAAAGTGCCATCGTTCCGCTGCTGGAGGCACTGGAGTGCCCCAACGTGAAGACCTACAAGCAGTACAAGGCAGACATTAAGAAGTCTACCGACAGCATACTGACGGATGTGTTGAATCCCATCGTAGGCTTCCTGAACAAGGTACTGGACGCTCCGTTCGATACCCTCACCGCAGTACTGCCCAATGTGGCATACTACATTGATAATAATGGCCTGGCACAGCTCGTCAACAATCTTCTGTCGCCGGTAACATCTCTCCTTCCGGTACTGAAGAAGAACGGCGTAGATGTTGAGGTCATTGTCAAGGCTCTGGCCGGCAAGTCACTGAACGACCTGGTTAAGGACGCACTGGGTGTGAACATTCACCTGAATCTGAACAACCTGAACAAGTGCGAAATCCAAAACGCCATCGTTCCGCTGGTGAACAAACTACTCAAGTCTAAGAAAATCAACATTCAGTTGCCCAAGATCGACTGGGGTACCCTGGCAAGCCACGGCACAGTCAGCACGGTCAAGAGCGCTGCAAAGAACAGCGAAGGCTATTATAATAGAAAGCACGTTACTGCAAACCAGGGCGAAACGCTGATCGCCGTGCTCCGCTATGTAGCCAACCTGCTGACCAAGAACATCAGCGGTTTGAAGTCCATTTTGGGCGGTATCGACGCGATCAAGGATTACAAGTCCATCATCAACGCGGTACTTGACCAGATCGGCACCTCCTCCGCAGACCAGATCATCCGTGCGCTGTTCTATCTGCTCCAGGAGAATCCCACCAACGCGTTCTGGAATTACAGCGAATACCAGACCAAGGACTACAAGTTCTCTTATCCCTCCACTGTGGATCAAGAATTCTTGAAGAACATTCCGCCTATGCTGGATGGCCTGATCGGTAGCTTGGCTGACCTGAACAAGCTGATCGCTGACGCTGGCGTTGACATGAAGTACCAAGTTGGCACCATGATCGAGATCCCGCGTGCCGCCCTGACCGCAGGTGAGATCGCTAAGGAAGCTGACTTCTTCAGCTTCGGTACCAACGACCTGACCCAGATGACCTTCGGCTTCAGCCGTGACGATGCTGCTAAGTTCCTGACCGCTTACTATGATACCAAGATCTACGAGAGCGATCCGTTCCAGCATCTGGACCAGATCGGCGTTGGCAAGCTGGTTAAGATGGCTGCCCATGACGGCCGCGCAACCAACCCCAACTTGGGTCTGGGCATCTGCGGCGAGCACGGCGGCGACCCCTCCAGCGTTGAGTTCTGCCACAACGTTGGCCTGGATTACGTTTCCTGCTCTCCGTACCGCGTTCCCATCGCACGTCTGGCCGCTGCTCAGGCTGCTATTAAAAATCCGAGAGCATAAGGCTTTTATAGCGAGCTATCGTTAAAAAACGAGCATAAAATAAGGCTCACCGTCAATTTTGGCGGTGGGCCTTATTTGTTTGCTCATGTATGAGATGAATTG
>ENA-ORSY01000747-ORSY01000747.1-human-gut-metagenome-genome-assembly--contig:-NODE-747-length-28847-cov-6.582349_pt1 | contig 28847 bp, 22 predicted proteins | sample MGYA00242193_ERZ509160 | MGnify/ENA primary metagenome ERZ509160 (study PRJEB26280, sample SAMEA2338670) | human gut metagenome | biome: human gut; feature: human-associated habitat; material: faeces...
TCCAACTTCGATCCTAAGGGCAAATCTGACAGAGAGGTTATGGCATTCTGCCAGAGCTTTATGACAGAGCTTTGCAAATATATCGGCGCAGATACAGATGTTCCGGCTGGTGATATCGGTGTCGGCGGACGTGAGATCGGATATCTCTTCGGACAGTACAAGAGAATCCGTGGTCTCTATGAGGGTGTCCTCACAGGTAAAGGTCTCTCCTTCGGCGGTTCCCTGATCCGTACAGAGGCTACTGGTTACGGTGTTGTATACATGCTCAACGAGATCGCAAAAGCACACAACGACTCCGTAGCAGGAAAAACAATTGTTGTAACAGGTTCTGGTAACGTAGCTATTTACGCTGTTGAGAAAGCTACTCAGCTTGGTGCCAAAGTTGTTGCAATGAACGACTCCAACGGATATATCTACGATCCGAACGGAATCAACCTTGACGTTGTAAAAGACATCAAAGAAGTTAAACGTGGACGTATCAAAGAGTACGCTGACCGTGTTGAGGGTGCTACTTACACAGAGGGACTTGGCATCTGGAACATCAAATGTGATATCTATCTTCCATGTGCTACTCAGAACGAGCTTGGTCTTGACGGAGCTAAAACACTGGTTGCAAACGGCTGCAAATATGTCGTTGAGGGTGCTAACATGCCTACTACTCTTGATGCAACAACATACCTTCAGGAGAACGGTGTTCTCTTCATGCCTGGTAAAGCCGCAAACGCTGGCGGTGTTGCCACATCCGCACTGGAGATGAGCCAGAACTCCATGAGACTTTCCTGGACAAGAGAAGAGGTTGATGAGAAACTTCACAACATCATGATCGACATCTTCCACAAAGCTGATGACGCTGCTAAACGTTACGGTATGGAAGACAACTATGTTGTAGGTGCAAACATCGCCGGCTTCGAAAAAGTTGTTGACGCTATGAAAGCTCAGGGTATTGTTTAATTTAAGTTTCCTGAATCATTAACATAAATTATAACAGGAACCGCAGAGGAATTTTCCCCATGCGGTCCCTGTTTTTTTATATGTTATTATGAGTTTTTCAGTTGATCAGTTTCTTCAGCTCGTCCATAAAGGTACTGACATCTTTAAATTCCCTATATACAGACGCAAAACGTACATATGCCACTGCATCCAGATCCTTCAGATGCTCCATGACGATCTCTCCGATCTTGGTGCTGCTGATCTCACGATCTTCTGACCGGAAAATATCCCCTTCTATGGAATCGATCATCTCTTCCACTCTCTCAATGGGAATGGGGCGTTTATAGCAGGCACGAAGAACACCATCCTGGATCTTGGAACGTTTATAGCTCTCCCGGTTCTGATCCTTCTTGATCACAGTCAGTGGAATCGTTTCCACCTTCTCATAAGTTGTAAAACGCTTTCCGCAGGCATCACAGAGACGGCGGCGGCGGATAGAATTGGTATCCTCTACAGGTCTGGAATCTACAACTCTTGTATTATCCTGGTTACAGAACGGACATCTCACGGAACTCTCCCCCTTTCCGGATCAAAAAATCATTACTAAATTTGTTTTTATTATAGAATAAATGCATATAATGTGTCAATAATCGGACTTGCATAAATTTTACAGATTTTCCATAAAATCATATCAGGTGATGAATTTTATGCGTATCTGCGAACTGAAACAGAAAGAAGTGATCAATATCCACACCTGCCGTAGCCTTGGCTGTCCTCTTGATGTGGAATTCTGCTGTGAAACCGCCCGGCTGAAAGCCCTGATCATGCCGGAACCCGGGAAATTCTGCTGGTGTTTTTCAAGAGAAAGTGAATGCATCATCCCCTGGGACTGCATCCGCCAGATTGGTGAAGATATCATCCTTGTTGATTTCCGTGATGAAAAACGGCTGGGAGGAGACTGAACCGATTACATTTGTCAAGGCCCTTTATTTTTTATATTTTCCCCGGAAAAGTATATTTCAACCGCCCTCTGAGAATCATCTTAATGTACTGACAAGACAAGGAGGATTCTAAGATGGCACTGAATAAAGTTGAAATCTGCGGAGTAAATACCTCAACGCTTCCTGTTCTCAACCAGGAAGAAAAGGAGGAGCTCTTCAAAAGAATCAAAGCTGGCGATGAAGAAGCCAGAGAATTGTACATCAAAGGCAATCTGCGGCTTGTTTTAAGCGTGATCCGCCGTTTTCAGAACAGCAGTGAAAATCCAGATGACCTTTTTCAGATCGGCTGTATCGGCCTGATCAAAGCAATCGATAATTTTGACACTACTCTTCAGGTAAAGTTTTCCACCTATGCAGTTCCCATGATCATCGGAGAGATCCGAAGATATCTCCGGGATAACAACAGCATACGGGTCAGCCGCTCTCTGCGGGATATCGCCTACAAAACCATCTACACCAGGGAAAACTATATGCGGCAGCATCTCAAAGAGCCTACCATCGCGGAGATCGCTGATGAGATCGGCATTGACAAGGAAATGATCGTCTATGCCATGGATGCGATCCAGAGCCCGGTGAGCCTTTTTGAGCCGGTGTATTCCGAAGGAGGAGATACTCTCTATGTCATGGATCAGATCAGCGACAAAAAGAACCGGGAGGAAAACTGGGTGGAAGATATTTCTCTCCGGGACGCCATAAACCGGCTGGGAGAACGGGAACGACACATTATTGATCTCCGCTTCTACGAAGGAAAAACCCAGATGGAAGTTGCCGATGAGATCGGGATCTCCCAGGCCCAGGTCAGCCGCCTGGAAAAACATGCCCTTCGCAGTATGCGGAATTATCTCAGGAATTAACCAAAACGCTATACCAGACAGATAAAACCATCTGCATTGACTATGTAACCCATAACAAAATCATTGCGGCAGAATATACACCGGCACTCTTTTATAAAACTTTTTATAAAATAATGTCCGTTACCCTGCCGCATTTTTTTATGTTGATTCCATGTCTATACCCGCATAAAACGGGCATTCACAGGCAACTTCTGTTTTCTGTTATTTCAGCGCTTTCTCAATTTCTTCGATCACGATCCGAAGTGCTTTCAGCCTTGCATATTTTTTGTCTACCGATTCCAGGATATGCCATGGCGCATAAACAGTACTGGTCTTTTGCAGCATTTCATCCACTGCGGTTTCATACTGATCCCATTTTTCACGGTTTCTCCAGTCCTCATCTGTGATCTTCCACTGTTTTTCCGGATTGTTCTGGCGGTCATTAAATCTTGCAAGCTGGGTATCTTTATCAATGTGGACCCAGAATTTCACGATCACAGCACCCCAGTCGGAAAGTTCCTTCTCGAATTCATTGATCTCATTGTATGCACGTCTCCAGTCGTTCTCACTGCAAAAACCTTCCAGTCTTTCCACCATCACTCTTCCATACCAGGTCCGGTCAAATATGGCAATGTGTCCATCTTTAGGCAACCTTGTCCAGAAACGCCACAGATAATGACGGGCTTTTTCATGAGGTTCCGGGCTGGCGATGGGATGTACCTCAAAACCACGGGGATCAAGAGCTTCCGTGATCCTCTTGATATTTCCGCCTTTTCCGGCAGCATCCCAGCCTTCATAGGTGATGATCACCGGCACTCTTTTGCGGTAGAGCCGATTATGCAGGCTTCCGAGCTTCGCCTGGAGTTCTTTAAGCTCTGCCTTGTACTCTTCGTCTCCCACTTCTTTTCCATCCAGAGGGATCTCGCTTAATTTCGGCATCTCCACCAGAGGAAAAACATTCTGGAGAATCGGCACAGCATGTTTGCTGTTCTCCATGGCAACCTCGATGTTGCTGATCATGGTTTCCAGTACCTGTAATTCCGCCCATTTCCGGTCACTGGCATCTACGATATACCACGGAGCAGAAGAAGTGTTGGTATCCTGCATATACTGGTCAAAAACTTTTCTGCATTTCTTGTAGTGATCATTCTGCCAGAGATCGTATTCATTCACTCTCCATCGGGTATCTTTGCTTTCCAGAAGGATGCCCATACGTTTCTCCTGATCTTTCCGGTCGATCTGCATAAAGAATTTCAGAAGTACGTATCCGTTATCCGTCAGCTGCCGTTCAAATCTGCGGATGCTGTCAACCCGTTTTACATAATCATCCCCTTTCAGTTTTTTGTCCATGCGCTCCCGGCAGGTCTGATCCATCCATCCGGAATCCAGGAATGTAAATTTACCGGCTTCCGGGATCTCCTTAAAATACCGGTAAAGAAATGGTTTCCGAAGGTCCTCTTCTGTAGGCGCTGACATAGTTGCGACTTTAAAAAAACGGGGATCGATATTCTTGATCACTTTACTTATGGTACTGCCTTTTCCGGAAGCTCCCCAGCCTTCAAACAACACGATCACCGGAATCTTATGCTCCTTTAGAGCCATCTGCAGCTCATATAATCTGGTTCTTGCAGCACTTAAACGCACTTTGATATCCTCTTTTTCCGGAATCTGTTCCGGGTTCCAGTTTTTTAACATCTGCATCGTCCTTCCTCGAATTTTTTGAATATTCTTATTATACCACAGGAGTCCCTGTTTTACGACGAATTTTACATAGATTTAACGCATCATTCCGAAAAAATATCCATATTGCACAATTGTAACTCTTGTTAAACAGCTAAAAATATTTTTTAACCTATTGACATTTTGATCTTCTCTTCATACAATATAGGCGCTGTTCGTTATTTTTTTAACTCGTAGTCAAACGGATATTCGCAACCCCGCAGGGGACTTCCTTGATTCGGTTAAAACAGCACAAAAAAGCTGCCCCAAGCAGCAAATCTCAAGGAGCCGATCATGAAACTTACAGAAGAACTTCTGAAAGAAATGGAAAAGAAAAAAGAACTCTACGGTGACGGCATCATCATGCCGGATGGGGATTACCGCCTAATCCAGGACGGACATTTGAAGACCCTTATGGCCCTTTTACCATATACGGAAAATGAAATCTGGAAAATGATCCCGGATGATGATTCCGCTCTTTTCTGGCTGGTAGAAAAAACAGGCTGCGTGCTGACAGATGTCAATTCCACCATCGGAATGAAAATGACCCCTGCACAGCAGAAAACTTACGAAGCGCTTTCCAGCCGTGGGATCGTCTCTAATGAATATTATGATCTTACCAGGCAGCGGGAAAAAGCCCGCGCCCAGCATTCTGCAAAGCAGAACATATAGATTACGTAAATATTCTCAATACGCATTTACCCCATAATTCCATATACTCAAAAAGCAAAAGCTGCCTTCCGGAACCATAAGCCTCAAACAGGCCCATAACTCCGGTGGCAGCTTTTATTATTTATATCTTTCAGTCGTCATATCCTTCCAGGAAGGAATGTTTCACGCCGTCTTTTTTATAGGCAATGACTGTATGAAGATTCACGTTTTCCACACTTCGGAAAATATTACTTTCAATATGGGGATTTACCTTCTTAAGCTCCGCAATGAGATTTTTGATCTCCATTCGCTTGGAAACACTGGTGCCGTCTGTACGGCAGGTAGTACAGGTATCAGTGAACTTGCAGGCACACTGGATAAAATGCAGGTCATTGTAGTCTCTCCAGTGCTTGATATCTGCCTCACGGATCAGATACATGGGGCGGATCAGCTGCATCCCCTCGAAGTTTGTGCTGTGGAGTTTCGGCATCATAGTCTGTACCTGTGCTCCATAAAGCATTCCCATCAGGATCGTCTCGATCACATCATCATAGTGATGGCCAAGAGCGATCTTGTTGCATCCAAGTTCCTTTGCCTTACTGTAAAGATATCCTCTTCGCATACGGGCGCAGAGATAACACGGAGATTTTTCCACATTGTAAACTGCATCAAAGATCTCAGTCTCAAACACTGTGATAGGAATTCCGAGAAGTTTGGCGTTGTGTTCGATCACCGCACGGTTGGCCTCATTATATCCCGGGTCCATCACAAGAAATACCAGTTCAAAAGGAAACTTGTTATGACGTTTCAGTTCCTGGAACAGTTTTGCCATCAACATGGAATCCTTACCGCCGGAAATACAGACCGCGATCTTATCTCCCGGTTTCACCAGTTCATAGTCATTGATCCCTCTGGCGAATCTGGAAAACAGCTGCTTGTGGAATTTCTTGCGGATGCTCAGCTCGATATCTTTCCGGCGCTGTTCCATTGCCTCATTTTCCGTTTCTTCACTGTCCCCTTTCTTGGACTCTTTCTGCATCTGCTGAAAAAGCCATCCTGTATATCCGCCTTTCAGACTCCGTGCGGGAATTCCCTTTTCCCGGAGCATCCCTGCCCCTTCCTGGCTGAAAAGTCCTCTGGTACAGTAAAGAACCGGGATTTTATCCCCTTTCAGTTCTTCTGCCCGTTCTTCCAGTTCCTGTTCCGGAACAGAAATCGCTCCCGGGATCATTCCATATTCCACAGTTACTTTATCACGGGTATCTACCAGAAGATATTTTTCCCGTTCCTTCTCTATTTCATCAAAAGAAATCTCCAGTGTTTCTTCACTCATGCTGTTTTTATTCCTTTCCTTACAGCTCCTCCCTGATCGTGCCGTCACAGGCAATGGTCACTACCTGCCATGGGATCATCTTTCCGCTTCGCTCCATGGCACGGATCACTGCATTCTCGATGCCTCCGCAGCAGGGAACTTCCATGCGGACGATACGGATACTCCGGATGGAATTATTTCCTATGATCTCTGCAAGCTTATCTGCATAATCTCCCTCATCCAGTTTGGGGCATCCTATCAGCGTCACATGATCTTTCATGAATTTCTCATGAAAACCTGCATAAGCGTAGGCAGTACAGTCTGCCGCGATCAGAAGCTGTGCATTTTCAAAATATGGTGCATTGACAGGAACCAGTTTGATCTGTACGGGCCACTGGGCAAGACGGCTTGTCTGTTCCCCTGCATTTTGGGGAACTTCTTTCTGCTCTGCCTGCACCGGCGGTTCCTGCTTTTTATTAAGGCTTCTTGCCATACTTCCGGGGCACACGTGTGGCTTCCCTGCTGGCATCGAGGCCTCTGTTTTCTTAAGCTTCATTCTTTTTTCCACTGCCTCCGCGTCATAATCTGCGGCTTCCCGCTCTATAATGCGGATCGCATCGGCAGGGCAGGCCGGAAGACAGTCTCCCAGTCCGTCACAGTAATCATCCCGGATCAGTTTCGCCTTGCCACTAGCCATGACAATAGCTCCTTCGTGGCAGGCAGCTGTGCAGGCACCACAGCCGTTGCATTTCTCTTCGTCAATGTGTACGATCTTTCTTATCACGATATCATCTCTCCCTGATTTTTATATTTCTGCAAATGTTTTTGTTTTCACTGACATCATACAAAAATCCCGGAGATTCTTCGGTAACATATGTTACTTTACAGATATAACTCCATTTTTTCCTGATCTTTCACAAGGATCTGACGCCTGTCAAGTTCCAGGATTCCTTCTTCCTGCATCTTTCCCAGTTCTCTGGAAAGAGACGGCCTGGTAATGTTTAAATAATCCGCCATCTCTTCTCTGGAAAGATTCATGTGGATCTGTCCTTCACTGTCCTGGCATTCCACAAGGAAACGAACGATCCGCTCCCGGAGACTGCCGCTTCCAAGGATCCGAAGCTTCCGGTTCATATTGTAAGCCTTCCCGGCAAAAACCTCAAGAAGATTTTCCCGAAGTTTCCGGCTTAAACTATTTTCTTCCCTGTCTGTAAAGATCCGGCTGCTCATGATCAGAACGGAAACCTGCGTCAGCGCTTCCACATACATATCATAGGAAGCTTTCTCCATAAAGGCATAAACCTCCCCGAACAGAGCCCCTGGATTTTCCAGCTGCGCCAGAAGGATCCTTTTTCCGGAAAATGTCTCTTTTGCGATGATCACACTTCCGTTAAGAAGCATGTAAACCGAATCCGGCCGGTCTGTTTCCTGAAAGATCCGCTCCCCTCTGGAATAAGTCCGTACCGTTCCTTCCTGCTCCATGAGGTTTAGGAGTTCTTTTTCTTCCAGGTTTCTGCAGAGCCGGCTTTGTCTTAAAATGGTCACCCGTTCTTCTCTTCTTTTTTCTTCCACTTTTTCACCTCATCTCTGTACAGGTTTTTATCACATTTCTGCAATCTCTGTCAACTCCCGTGAACTTCATAGGTTACCAGCCTGTACTTTTTTCTGAAAATCAGTTATAATATTTTTTGTTTGTAAAAAATTCTACCAAGGAGGATACCGGAAATGAAAACACAGAATCAGACTATGCTTTCTGAGAATACACTGACATCCCGGCCCACAGATATTATCGCGGGATTTCCTGTACGTCCCGGTTTTTTTGAATTAAATGGCGCTACTCCCCTTTCCAACGGAGTCAACTTTACCACACATACCCGTCACGGTACATCCTGCGAGCTTCTTCTTTTCCACTCCGGAGAAGAGGAGCCTTTCGCAGTTCTTCCTTTTCCCAATGCCTGTCGTATCGGTGATGTCTATTCCATGATCGTCATGGGACTGGACATCGAAGACCTGGAATACGGCTACCGCATCGACGGTCCTTATGAACCGGAAAAAGGCCATATCTTCGATAAGACAAAAGTTCTTCTTGATCCTTATGCCAAAGCCGTTGCCGGTCAGCGCGAATGGGGACAGCAGAAGATTGGAAGCTATCACGCCCGTGTGGTACGCGATTCTTTCGACTGGGAAGACATGCCTCAGTCCACCCGTAAGATCAGTGACCTGATCATCTACGAACTTCATGTCCGCGGATTTACACAGGACGCTTCTTCCGGTGTCACACACCCGGGAACTTTTGCCGGTCTTCGTGAAAAGATTCCTTACCTCAAAGAACTGGGAATCAATGCGGTGGAGCTGATGCCTATCTTCGAGTTCGACGAGAACATGAATGCCCGTACCGTAAACGGCAAGCGTCTTCTGGAATACTGGGGATACAATTCCGTTAACTTCTTTTCCCCAAACACCAGCTATGCTTCCAAGGCAGAACATAACTGTGAGGGAACCGAACTGAAAGAACTGATCCGTGAGCTCCACGAAAATGGAATCGAAGTAATTCTTGATGTCGTATTCAACCACACTGCCGAAGGAAATGAACTTGGAAAAACTTTCTGCTTTAAAGGATTTGACAATAAAGTTTATTATATGCTGACTCCGGAAGGAAATTACTACAATTTCAGCGGATGTGGAAACACTCTGAACTGTAATCATCCGATCGTGCGTCAGATGATCCTGGAGTGTTTACGTTACTGGACCATCAACTACCGCGTGGATGGTTTCCGTTTCGACCTTGCAAGTATCCTGGGACGTCATGAGGACGGTTCCCCTCTTAACAACCCGCCACTTCTGGAACTTCTTGCTTACGATCCGGTTCTTCGAAATGTCAAGCTGATCGCAGAGGCCTGGGATGCCGGCGGACTGTATCAGGTTGGTTCTTTCCCTGCCAGCCGCAGATGGGCTGAGTGGAACGGCCGTTACCGTGACTGCCTCCGTTCTTTCCTGAAGGGAGATTTCTGGAACGCCTGGGACGCTGCATGGAGCATTTCCGGTTCCGGTGACCTGTATGGCGGTTTTTATTCCGATCACAATGACAACTATGCAGGATACAATTCCTGCGTCAATTTCCTCACCTGTCACGACGGATTCACCATGTACGATCTCTATTCCTACAACGAGAAACACAACGAGGCAAACGGCTGGAACAACACAGATGGTTCCAACGACAACCGCAGCTGGAACTGTGGAGAAGAGGGTGATTCCACCAATCCGGAAGTCCTTTCCCTCCGCTTCCGCATGATCCGAAACGCCTGCGCGGTACTGATGTCCAGCCGCGGAACCCCGATGTTCCTTGCAGGTGACGAATTCGGAAACACCAAACACGGAAACAACAACACCTACTGCCAGGATAACGAAACTTCCTGGATCAACTGGAATCTTCTGGAGAAAAATCACGATCTTTTCGAATTTTTCAAATATATGATCCAGTTCCGAAAAGACCACCCTGTCATCTCCCGCAAGCTTCCAAACGCAGTATGCGGTATGGAAAGCATACACACCCATAACATTAATGCAAGGGATGTGACCATCCCAAGAGATGCCCACACCTTCGCCGTAAGCTTTGCAGGTTATGATAAGAGCAAAGGCGCCGATGACCTGATCTACATCGTTATCAACGCATACTGGGAAGATGTAACGGTTACGCTTCCGGAACTTGCACGCCCTGGTGCATGGTATCTCTGTGTCAACACATTTGGGGACGGAGATGGCCGTTATTTCTATGAAGAAAGCCAGGAGCCACGTATTGAGCACGATTTCTGCATGCGGCCCAGATCCGTTGCCATCTTTACCGGTCGTAATTATTAAAATTCATATCAGGGACAAAATCTTTTTTGTCCTTGTCCGAAAGAAATGGAGTATTTTGAATGGAATTAAAAAACAGAACTTTGTCCAATTTCGCAGAACTTGTGGAAACCGGTGAATGCAAAAAATTCCGCGGCCGTCTGAAAACGGGCATTGACCTTGGTACTGCCAACACCGTTCTTGCTGTCGTTGACCGGAACAACCGTCCCATCGCCGGAATTTCCGCACCGTCCCATGCCATTCAGGATGGGGTGATCGTTAATTATTACGAATCCGTCCAGCTTGTAACAAAGCTTAAAAATGAACTGGAAGAAAAGCTTGGCACAGAACTTACCTACGGTGCAGCTGCCATCCCTCCTGGTGTTTCGGAAGGCAGTGTCAAAAGCATCGGTTATGTTCTGGAAGGTGCAGGTTTTGAGGTTACCAATATCGTAGACGAGCCTACCGCTGCCGCTGCTGTCCTCAAAATTACAGACGGCGCCGTTGTAGATGTGGGCGGCGGTACAACCGGCATCAGTATCCTGAAAGATGGCAAAGTCATTTACACAGACGATGAGGCTACCGGAGGCAGCCATATGACCATGACTGTGGCCGGACACTATAAAATCCCTTATGAGGAAGCGGAAATTTTAAAGACCACTCCGGAAAAAGAAGATGAAATTTTTCCTGTAATCAAGGCAACCGTTGAAAAAATGGCTGTTATTACCGAAAAATTTCTCCATGGTTATCAGGTTCCGGCTGTTTACGTTGTAGGCGGATCTTCCATGTTTAAAGAATTTACAACCGTTTTTGAGAAGAAACTGAAACTTCCTGTGTACAGACCTGTACATCCTCTTCTCGTTACACCCCTTGGCATCGCATATCACTGTGAACTGCCCAAAATATGATTGATTCCTAAAATGATCATCTCTCTGCTTTGAATGTAAAAACTGACCAGAAGGCTGTATAACAGGCCCCTGGTCAGTTTTTACATTCATTTATATACATATCGGTTAATGTTCTGTCAGTTATCTTTCATAATCTTATCAATCGTATTGATCAAAGCTTCCGCACTGACAGGTTTTGCCAGATATCCATTCATACCGGCTTCGTAAGATTTTTCTCTGTCTTCCTCAAACGCATTTGCCGTCATTGCAACAATCGGTACAGACGCTGTTTCTCTGTTTTTTAATGAACGAATCTGTTTTGCAGCTTCATAGCCATTCATAACAGGCATCTGGATGTCCATCAGGATCAGATCATACTGTCCCGGAACCGCCTGTTCCATTTTTTTGACTGCTTCCACACCATCATTGGCTGTCTCGACCATAAAGCCTGCATCTTCCAAAATGGTCTGTGCGATCTCCTGATTCAGTTCGTTGTCCTCTACCAGAAGAATTCTTTTTCCATTGTAAATCCATTCCCTTTTTTCCGGTTCTATTGTTTTCGGAACAGGATTTGTAAGCAATTCACGTAGCTGCGACATAAACAGTGGCTTTTCGCAGAAGGCAGTTACACCTGCTTCTTTTGCTTCCTCTTCTATATCTGACCAGTCATATGCAGTCAGTATGATGATCGGGCTGCTGTCCCCGATAACCCGTCGGATACGTCTTACCGTTTCAATTCCGTTCATATCCGGCATCAGCCAGTCAATGATATATGCGTAAAATTCATCACCCATTTCCATGGAATGCTTTGCCCGGATCACCGCTTCCTTCCCGGAAACCGTCCATTCTGACCGCATACCTATTTCTGTCAGCATGCCGGAAATGCTGAGACAGGTATCTGTATCATCGTCTGCGACCAGAACTTTAAGACCCTGAAGCTGTTCGATCTTTTCGTAGCTTTTTGCTTCGCCACATAATTTAAAGGTCAGATTTACCGTAAATTCACTACCCTGTCCCTCTTCACTTTTTACTGTGATGGTACCTCCCATCATATCTACAATATTCTTGGTGATCGCCATTCCAAGGCCGGTTCCCTGGATCCCGCTTACCGTTGAGGTTTCTTCTCTGGTAAAAGATTCAAATATATGTTCCTGAAACTCCGGCTTCATGCCGATTCCGGTATCCCGGATAATAAACTGATAGTTTCCATATCCTGTCGGTGCAGATTTCAGCTGCCGGATCCTTAAACTGATCGTTCCACCGGTCCTGTTAAATTTGATACCATTACTCAGAATGTTCAGCAGGATCTGCGTCAGCCTCAATTTGTCCGCAATGATATCTTCATTTTTTACATCTACGGTATCGATCAGAAAATCCAGCTGCTTGGAAGTAATATTGGGCTGCACGATAGTACGTATGTCGTGGAGCAGCTCCGGAAGATGCAGCGGATTCTCATTGATCTTTACCTTTCCGCTCTCAATCCTGCTCATATCCAGGATATCATTGATCAGCGAAAGCAGATGTTCACTGGAGGTTGATATTTTGGAAAGGTATTCTTTTACCTTCTCCTTATTGTCCACATGAGAAGCAGCAAGGGATGTAAAACCAATGATAGCATTCATAGGTGTTCGGATATCATGGGACATATTATTCAAAAATGTAGTTTTTGCAGAGTTTGCACTTTCCGCATGCATCAGGGCAGTTTCCAGTTCATGATGGCTCTCTTTCAGCTTCTGGTTCAGTTCATAAGACTGTCTGGCTGCCTTTTTGGCTTTTGTCTCTGCGCTCCTGGCTTTCTGCAGGATACCAAGGATCACCAGCAATACTGCCAGAAATACACAGATAAACACAGTTGCCACCGCCAACAGATTCTCCTTTATGAAATCCAGCAGAGTAACTTTCTGGGAAGCATTATCGTAGGCAGACAGTGCACCTGTAAGTTTGGATGTAGGCATAGACTTCAAAGTCTTATTCAGGATCGACAGAAGAACGGAATTTCCCCGGCTGACTGCAAAGGATATATTGTCCGGCTGTGTCAGAAAAACACTGTAAAGCTTTTTGTCATTGACATACTCTGTCGCCCGGCCTGAACTGGAAAGAAAACAGTCTGCCTTTTTATCCTGTACGGCTTTTCTTGCATCCTCAAAGGAATCATACTCCATAATTTTCCATGTCGGATAATTATAGGAAATAAACCATTTTAAATTCAGATCACTTTTCGGTATAGCAACGCTGTTTTCTTCATTTTCATCAAAGGATCTTTTACCGGTCACTGCTGCCAGACTGGAAACAAGGACCGTATTGGACAGGGCCATGTCATTTTGTTCTGCAGCATAAGGGTTCTGGCTGGTATGAAAGATCATGTCGATCCTGCCGTCTTTTAATGCCTGGATCAGTTCTTCCTGGGAGTCAAAGCCTTCTATATTAAACTTCAGGCTGCTGTTTCCCAGACAGTCCACTGCATATTTAATATAATCGTTGATCACACCCGTCATTTCACCACTTTCTTTGTCAAAAGTACTGAAACTCTGGTCGTTATTCAGAAATCCCACACCTATCTCACCGTGCTGTTCCAGCCATTCCTTTTCTTCACTGGAAAGGACGGCAACAGACTGTGCAGAAAGATATCTCTGGTAAAGTTCATCGCCGTAAAATGGTTTATCATACTCCATGGAACGCATGGCTGCATCCAGTTCTTCTTTCAGATCCGGACGGTCTTTGCTGATGCCATAATAAATATCAGAGCCACCGATCGTCACAACCGCTGACATTCCGGCTTCAACCCAGGCAGGAGTCTCTGTAGATATCACTCCGTCAATCTCCCGATTCCCGGCCATTTTTTTCGCCCGTTCAAAGCTGTCCACATCCAAATGCTGTGTCTTTATATTCTGCTTTTCTTCCCATTCGCGAAACTGAGTTCCCTGTACGCTCTCTTCCATTACCGCGATCCTTTTGCCATTCAGGGTAGAAAGATCTGACGGAGAAATATCCGTATTTGTAAGATCTGCATACAGATAATATTTTTCTTTTCCCATGGGGAGATCTGAGAACAGCATCGTCTCAGCACGTTCATCGGTATAGGAAAGTGCAGCCATCAGGTCGATCTCGCCATTTTGGAGCTTTTCCACAAGCTCTCCCCAGTCGCCTTTTATATATTCGTAATTCCAGCCTGTATAGGCGGCAACTGCCTGTTCGTATTCATAACCATATCCGCTTCGTTCACCATTTTCACCGGTAATATGATAGGAATCCGGATACCAACCTACCCTGACTGTTTTCGATTCTGTATCTGTCTTCGTTTCCGAAGCAGCCACAGGAACCGGAAGTACTGTAAAGATCATCAGCAGACATAATGCCAGCCCCACATGTCTGCATAAAGTTCTCCTGCTCTTATTCATACTTTTTCCTCGATAATATCGTATTTTTTGTCAAACTCTCCCGCTGTTTCGTTTCCCCGGACGGGTTCTGCGGTTTTCCAGGAGACAGACGACTTCGACTGTGTTTTCTTCGGGCATACGAATTCTTGTCCCTTTACAATCTCCATAATACACCGGAAACGCAAGATCAATATGTTCAATGCGTGACCCCTGACCTGTCCCATTATTAACAGTTTCATTCTTCAATTCAATCTTCTCAATAAATGTATTCATAAATTCTTTCTTTTCCATATCTGTCATTTTATCATACAGTATATCAAAATCCAGAAGAAATTCATACAGTTTTTTACCCGTAATTTCTTTCCCGTAAGATGCCCCAATCTTAGCATCAATATCTTTCATCGCCTCCTCAAACTCTGCCACCTTATCATACAGGTTATCCAGCCTGTCCTGCATATCCTGGTATTTTCTCGTATAATGCTTATCCCCAGTATCCAGGCGATCCAGCATCTGTATCAGTTTCAGCTTCGACCCTTGTACCTGTTTCAGTTGTTTCTGCAGCTGCTCCCTCTCAGTTTCCAAAGCAGAAACATCCACCTTCTCTTCCAGTTTTTCCTGCACAAACCTCCGGAACTCATCCCCCGCAACCATATACCGGATAAATTCCTCTACTTCTGCATTAAACATTTTCTGGTTCAGCATCGGCTTGTAATCACAAATCTTTCCATCGACTTTTTTTCTGTGATGGCATCTGTAATAAAATGTATCTTTGTATTCCCCAGTTTTCTTATTCTGCCGTCGCTGAACAGTTCCACTCATTCCACCGCCGCAAAGAAGACATCTGATTAATCCAGTTAAAATATGTTCATGCTCCAGACTATGAGTTTTAACAAACCGAACCCCCGTCCTCTTCCTTTTCTCTCTCGCCGCCTCCCAAGTCTCTTCATCCACAATCGCCTCATGCAGTCCATCTGCCAGCAGGTAATCATCAGTCTTCACACGCCGGTATTCATCCCTCGTTCCCTTCACCTTCTCCGTAACATTCTTCCCGTAAGCAATCTTCCCAGTATAAACCGGATTATCTAAAATCTTCATGATCAGTCCTCTGGCAAAATAGTTCAGCTCATACCCCCTGACCTTTTTCTTCGTATAACCTCTCTGGTTCAGATAATTACAGATAGCATCTGCCCCCATATCCGTATGCACAAACTTGTCATAAATAATCCGCACAATCTCCGCTTCTTCCTCATTCACCACCAGAGTGCTGTTCCTGGAATCCAGATCATATCCGAAAGGAGCCTGCCCGCCATTCCATTTCCCCTCTCTGGCCTTCTGCTTTCTTCCCTCCATTGTCTGGACCAAAATATTCTCCCTTTCAATCTCAGCCACTGCCGACAGCACCGTGATGGTCAGCTTGCCGGAATCCTTGGAAGAATCAATCCCGTCTTCCACACAGATCAGATTCACTCCATAATCCTGGATAAACTGCAGGGAGTTTAAAACATCCGCCGCATTCCTTCCAAAACGTGACAGCTTAAACACCAGAATAAATGCTACTCCGTCACGTTCCTCGGACACATCCTGCAGCATCCGCTGAAACTCCGGTCTGCCTGTAATACTCTTTCCGGACTTTCCTGCATCACAGTATTCCCTGACCACTTCCATTTCCTGGAACTCCGCAAACTTCATCAGCCTTTCTTTCTGTGCCTCCAGACTGTAGCCGTCCACCTGCATTGTCGTAGAAACACGGATATAAATATAACATTTCTTTTTCACACTGCACTCTCCTTCCTGTACTCCACATCCTCATCCAGCATCCGGAAATGCTTCAAAGCATCCAGAATTGCCTTTTCCTTTTCCACCGGACAGACTGGCACATGATTCTTATTTTTCGCTGGTTTGTTATACGCTTTCCCCATATCCAGACCATACTTCCGTTTCACCTGCGCTATATATAATGTAGGAATATTCATCCCATACTTCTCTTTCACATATGCACGGATCTCTACGTAAGTCGCTTTCGCCTCAGAAGCCGTCACCTGATGCTCCGTACAGTCCACTGCAAAAGTCACCATTTCATCCGGCTCATCATTCACTTTTCTTTTTCCATCGCTCTCATAATAAACAGGAAAACGGAAAACAATCTTTTTCAGGATCCTGCCATCTTCCCTTTCTTCAGAAAAAACATCAATCCGCTCAATAAACTGCCTGCACAGTTCCCTGCGTTCCTCACAGCTCATTCTCTCAAACAGCAGATCAAAGTTATCAAGAATCTTTCGTATATTATCAGAAGAACGAACCCCTTTTTTCAAAGCCTCCATCTTCTTTTTCAGCTTCCGGATCTTCTCCTCCAGACATTCGATCTGGTCATAAGCCCCGTCAATCTTTGCCTGAACAGCCTCATATTCTCCGTCATAGTCCTCTGCAAAAATATCCAGATTGTCCAGTTCCATCCCCAGCTTATATTTCAGATGCTCCTGACTGTGCAGTTCCTTTCTGGTCCTTTTCAGATCCGCTTCACAGGCATCCAGCGAACTCCTGTCCCCAACCACATCCATAACTGCCTGACGGAACTCTCTTGTTTCTGTCACCTTTCCCACAATCTCCATCACAGCCTTATCCAGTTTCTCCTGATTGTATGTCCGCCAGCAGTCACAGACACGCCCTGCACTCTTACGATAATTCCGGCACCCATAAGAATAAACAATCTTATAATAGCCGCCACGATTGCTGTTCTTCCGTTTATTCTTTTTTGTAACCAGCCCTGTTCCGCACACCGGACACTTCACCAATCCGGACAGAAGACTGATCCGCTCCGGATCATCCACCTTCTTCTGCGGTCTTCTCAAGCTCTTCCGCTTTTTCTGTACCCGCATCCAGACATCTTCCGGAATAATCGCCTCATATCTGCCCCTGATGGAAATAACCTCTTTCGGATTCTTTTTAATCTCCTCAGAATTTGTCCGCCTATTATATACGATCATCCCATAATAAATAGGATTTCCCAGCACCGAAGAAACAAAATCCGAAGTGATAACCTTATCCTCTCCCTTCACCACACGCTTATAACCATTCTCATTCATCCAGCCCACAACCGTATTCAGCATCATATCCGGTTCCAGATACTTCTGATAAATCATCCTCATCAGATCCGCCGCCTCAGGAACCACCACCAGTTCCTTATTCACACTCACATATCCATACGGCACGCCGCCGCCCGGCCATCCCCCATTCATCAGCTTCTGCATCCTCGCCGTCGTGAACTGGACTGTAATATTCTCATGCTCCATTTCTGCCACAGCCGACAGGATAGCAAATGTCAGACGTCCGCCCTGCGTTGAACTGTCAATGGCATCCTCCACGCAGATCAGCTCCACATCAAAATCCATCAGCAGCTGCAGGGACTTCAAAATATCCGCCGCATTCCTTCCAAAACGGGATAACTTAAAAACCAGGACACAGGAGATCTCATCCTTCTCACTGGAAACATCATCCAGCATTTCCATAAAAGCCGGCCTGCCCTTGATGCTTATTCCGGATCTGCCCGCATCACAATATTCCCTGGCCACTTCCATGTCTTTATACTCGGCATACTTCCGAAGTTTTTCTGCCTGTGCTTCCAGACTGTATCCATCCACCTGCACTGCCGTAGAAACACGGGTATATATGTAACATTTCTTTCTCAAATTTCCACCTCATTTCGGTTGCCCATCGTCATACGGTTGCCTTGCATATAATATATCGGAGTCAGCACTTACCGCCAACTCGCAGAACGACTAAAAATATCACTCCAAAAGCTGCCTTTCCCTATGCGGTTCCCATAGCACAAAAAGACCGGCAGCCCCAAAAGACCACCGGCACACTCGATCACTTCCCCTGCAACTGTGCATTTCTCTCCTCAATCTCCCCCAGAACCACATCCCCGTACTTCTGGATCATTCTTGCCAGAAACTCTGCACACTTTTCCATGTTTAATCTGGCCTGTTTCTCCGTCAGTCTGCCGGTATCGATCAGTTCAATTTTTCCCATAGCCAAAAACCACCTCCTACTGTTCCAAGGAGTCCTGGTCCCTGATTTTTTGACTTTCCGGACAAAAAAATAAACCCGCTGCCATCCACAGATTTCTCTGCAAACAGCAACAGGTTTCCCCTGATATACTTTATTCACTTTTTATGGAATCAATCAGTCTTCTCAAAGAATCCTCAAAATGCTTATCATCCTCCGCAGTCCTTTTCGCCGGTCCTTTCAGATGAGGTTTCTTCTTTGCATTCCTTGCTTTCTTTGCCATGTGACGCTCCAACAGCATCTGATCAATATTTTCATTGGTGTACCACTTTCCGCTCTGATGGATTCCATAGGCACCTTTTCCCAGTATCATGGCCGCAACACCATAATCCTGCGTCACCACAAGATCACCTTTCTGGCAGATGCTCACCAACTTAAAATCAACCGCATCCGCTCCAGCTCCCACCGTGATCACCTCACTGTAATCAGACTGCAGCACATGGTTCGTGTCACACAGCAGCGTAACCGGTATTCCTTTTTCCTTTGCCACCTGCTCCGTGATCCTTATGACTGGGCAGGCATCTGCATCAATTAATATCCTCATTTTTATCTTCTTTGCCATCTTAACTATTATTAGTCTGTCAAAATTTGAATTGATCCATATTGATTAATTATTCCTTGTTCTTCCTCTGGATATGATTTTAACAATATATTATATCCTGAATCAAAATATGCTGCCGGAAACAAACTACTTAAAGATAAAAATTCATTTGATCCTAACCATTTAAATCCAACACTTGTTGGTATTTTCGCTATTCCAACAATTAAATCACTATAATCACCTGGAAAATCTTCATTTTTTCTTATCATATAAGCATGTTGAGCATGCGGTCTTAAAAAATATGATGGCGTTGCTTTTCGGAGATCAATTAAAGTTGTATTTATTCCTTTATAAACTCCAAATCGTTCTGTTTCTTCTTTAGCATCGGAAATCATTAAAATAATATATGCATACTCTTCTTTTGACTCATGATAATATACATACTCATGCGAATTAATTGATACAGATTCTGCTTGATGTAAAGCGAACCACAAAGCCACCCATACATTATCTACCAAATCAATATACTGTGTTTTTACCCCATAATGTTGGATTAAAGGTTCAAAAAATGCTCTATCATATTGACTAAAAATTCTTTTTTCTTTAATTACCTTATTTATACGCTCATTATATTTCCATGTTATTCTATCAAGCCTTGTTCTTTTTCGATACAACGAAGGAATCATCGTTCCATTATACAATGATGTCTGCCCTCTAAAATATACATTCCCAATCATATTATTTTTATATTTTCCAAATCCGATAAATTGTGTTAAATCATGTACTGTTTCTATCAGGTATACATTTATATCACTTCCACACGCTAACTTAATATTCTCCACAGAAATATTAGAAGGTGTTTTCTTTTCAAAATTATCAATGACGTAATACATTTTTTCCCTCTTTATCGCTTACTAAAATCAGCCGTATGTTCAATCCATAAATTCAAACATTCACCTTAAAGCCTATTACATACAACCTATTTTCCTTATAAACTTATTCCATAAAAAAGGTCTGAAACTATCTTCGAGTTTTCTCGTAGACAATAACAGACCTTTCCTCATTTTCTAAATCATATGGTTATATATATCTACTACACATTTCTCTTTCTGTTCATCTGACATTTCACTATTTAACGAATCCCATTTTTCTATAAATTCTACTAACATATCGCTTTTTACAATGGGTATAACACAATTTTCAATACCTTCTATTATTGTCTTATCATTTGCAATGCAAATAATACTGATAATATTACAATCTTTTCCCAAAAAAGAACATAACATTTTTTCATGTTGTCTAATTTGTTGAATCGGATTTTTTACTCCTTCTTCCAAATCTTTTTTCTTTCTAATCCAATTCCCGTATTTATCTATAATTAATTTTCCTGTATAATTTTTAGTTTCTATGTTAAAAATTCCCTTATTTGAGACAATTAAATGATCATACTCTTGTTTCTCATCCATAAAAGCAGGATTATAAATATGTATACATTTATCTCCAACTCTATCTATAGATTTCTTTTTAATTTTTATAAATGAGGGATCCAGCCATTTTAATGCATACTCTACCTTCTGTTCTCCCTTATTTCCGCCCATCTTTTCTTGAAAATACCTTTCATCAGCTTGAACCTTATAAGAATCCTGAATAGACTTCCCTTCATAATAGAAAATCATTGCTTCATCCAATAAGTCCTGTGGAATATATTTATGTCTTGCCTTGTTATGATTAATTTGATTCATTCGATTACTAATAAGAATACTTCCCAGCCGAAACACATCTATATATTCTTTATAAAGAATACTCTTAATCCCCATTCTCTCATCATATCTTTCTTTTGAAACTAAATATGCTTCTTGTTTTTTATATTCTTTATACAATTCAAGCAAGTCCATAAATCCAAGATGGTTTATACTGTCTCTTAATTTTCTTTTTAAATCTATAATCGGTCCATATTGGTCGAATAAATCTTTTTCTCTAATTGTCCTTATTTTATCGTATGCATATCTAAAGCAGGCAGTTAAACATTCATTAATTTTATATTTATCCGATAATTCATTTGTTTTTGCATTCAAGAAGTATTGTAATTGATTTTTTAATTTTTCTAAATTTTTTATAGTATTTCCCCAATATTCTAAATCATCTTCATTTTTATTCTTTAATTTTTCAAAATTACTATATATGTCAGCAAGCTCTTTTAAGGCCATTTCTGCTCTATTTTTCTTAGTTTTATCATAATTTTTAGGTAATATCGGTACTAATTCATCATATGTTTCACCAATATTTTCAATTTTTTGGGGTACTAAAGTTTCTCCTCCGCATTCTTGAATCAAATAATCACTTGTGCTACTAATCCCACAAGCCGCTCCATATTGATATGGATTAATTCCAAATTTTTTAAAAGCAATACTTAACAATCTTTTCCAAAGTATATGCTCTACTCCAAAATTATTCTCATATAAACGTAAAGCCCCTCCTGCTCTGTCCGGCTTACTTGCCAATGTCCTTAATAAATTTGTATATTGCTCATTATTGTCATATAGAAAAAGATACTGTCCGTAATCTATATAAAGAAAAGATGCGCCAACTCCATCACAAGCCAGCCATATTGTTTCCGCCTTTATTAATTTATTTATTGGAATTTTTATATTATTAATTTCAAGATATTCTTTTTCAAAGTTTATTTTCATAACTGCTCCCTATTACAATATATTGTATTGTATATTATAACATTTATTCATATAGCCTTCTACTCTTAATTTTTCTTAATTCCACAACAACATAAACTCAATTTTGTGCCTAAAAAAGAGGCTTCACACCACGACCACCGCCGCAATGCAAAGCCTCATCACTCACTATTATATTCTTGTCACAAAATCCAGCGAGATCCACCCATTCCGCTCTTTCTCATACGCTTTCAGCAGCCCCCACTTTGATGCTCCGACACCGTCAGCCTCAGCAACAATAGTAAAACAGCCAACACCCGTATATTTTCCAACCTTCTCCTGATCCGTCCCCGGTTTCTTCCGTATATTCAGATCCGGAATCTCCACACGAACCAGATACGGACGAAACACCTCTTCCGGCTTCTTATCCACGGAACTGTACACTGCCTTTCCATTCTCATCAAACACCGAAAACCCCGGATGCTCGTCTGCACATTTCTTTGCGTTATCCAACACCTTAAATGCCCCCACCTGACTCTCCGCATCCTGCCAGCTTTTCCGCACACGGTACCAGACCTCTTTTTCAGTTTTCACACCATCAAATCTTGTCAGCCCATACTTCTCAATAATAACGCAGATCTTCTGCACATATAAACTATCCGTTGCATAACCGCCATCCTTAATGATCTGAACAGCCTTCCGGTAATCTTTCTCCCCGGCCAGTCCCACATATCTCTTTTTCTTCCCATTCATCGCTCCCAGCAGATAAGCCGAATGATCCGCAATAGACTGCTCCACACAGGCATACTTCCGAAAATCTGCAGTCACTGTGTAAAGCTTTCCGGTTCCATCATCCTCCTGCGTCTTCTTCCGGTACTTACTGGTTCCATCCCAGGCACTTCCGCCCCAGCTATTCCCAGACAGCATACATTTCATTCCAAAGCAGTTATTTGCCTTCTGCGCCAGTTCCGTCCTGCCATAACCCGATTTCAGAATAAACTGTGCCGCAGACACAGATGCCAGAATCCCACTGGTTTTCATATCCTCTGCACACAGCACTCTAATCCGCTCCGCTGCCTTCTCATCGGAAATCCCCAGAAACACAGAAGCCTGCGTCCCTTCAGCTTTCCCAGACATAGCAGCCTTCACAGCTTTCCTGAATCCATCCATCGTATAAGGCAGTCCCAGACCTTTCCACAGATGCTCCGGATCTCCATGATTTGTAGCAATTCCCCTTGCGTGTCCCTCTCTATGGGAAATCACCACACCATCTGCCAGCGGATCCAGACCAAACTTCTTACAAAGCATGGCAAACAATTCCACCGCTGCTTCATACGTCCGCACTGCAGATGCCCTTGCCTTCGCCAGATCGGAGCAGGTAAAACCAGATCCGCTTGTGTACCGGATGCAGGCAGGCTCACACATCTCCACACCAATATGCGTATTATTTCCACTTCCCTTACTACCGGAGCCACAGTGCCAACCCCTGTGGTTCCAGGGCAGCGCCTGATACACCGTTCCAGCATTCCCATCAATGAAACCATGCACACATGCACTTCCAAAAGAAGCATGATTCCAGGAATCAAGAAAGACCTGTGCCCTCGGCTGCGGACATCCAACCGAGTGAAGCATCAGGCCTTTTACCGTAATCTTTCTCCCTGCAGTATAGCAGGGGTTCTTTGTCAGAAAACTTTCAACCAGTCTCATTCCCCATCACTTCCTTCCCCTCTGTCATGCAGCTGTTCCAGCACTTCCTTCATCTTCTGCGGGATCGGCAGCCCCAGATGCCCTGCATTCTCCAACAGACTCACACCCTCATTGGAAATATAGAAAAAGATCACCGCTGTCCTCAGCACAGATCCGTTCCCGACCACAGCCACATCCAGAATATTCGCCATTCCCACCAGCAGAAAGATCAGCACCTTCCTGCAGATCCCCCGGAATCCCACCTCACTGGAAAGCGTATGGTTCGCAAAAGCACACATCACCCCGGTCAGATAATCGATCACCACAAAAGCGATCAGGGCATACAGAAGCCCGTCACAGCCTCCCATAAACCAGCCCAGCCATCCGCCTACAGCCATAAAAACCATCTGAATAAAGTTCCAAAATTCCTTCATGCCAGAATCCTCCTCCCATGAAAAAAGCAGCCCCCATTTCTGAGAACTGCCGTAAATAAGTTTTCTATCTCCATGCCTTGCGGCAGAAAGACCTACATTGTTTCCTCCGTCAGCGTATACGTGATCTTCATCGTTTTGTCCGTATTCTTCACCACTGCTGACGAAAGATTATTAATACTTGCCAGATAAGGCGTCAGAAGGTAAGCACACCTGTGCTCCTTCCCGTAACTGCCGCCCCACATAAACACAAAGTTCTTATACTGGAACAAAGGCGTTGCCATGGCTTCAAACCTTGCACTCCCCTGTGTTTTGATCACCCTGTCATCCGCCGTGATCTGGAAATCCCCTGCCACGATCATGTCACCGAGAAGCGTCATATACACCTCACAGAAACCAGCCTCCCCAAGGGATTTCAGTTTGGAAGTAAATCCCAGCGGGATCAGCGTCACATCCGCTGAATTTGCAACATTGATCTTATAAACTCCCTTCTTATCATAAGAAGGCACATACAGATACCCCTTCCTCACACAGCATTTTACATTCCGCTCCGGATAGGAACCGTCCTTTGCCCTTGTGCCCACTTCCGACAGCTTCGCCTTGGACAGTGTCCAGCTTCCCTCCGTAAAGGAATAATCCTTTTTGGAGATCCGGATCCACACCATCTTCGCATCCCCGGAAGCATTCGGCTCATTGGAAAATCCATACCAGTATCCGTCATGTCCGTCCATAAATTCCCCGTACTTCGTGTAATCCCCCAGGAACGTAAAACTTTCCGTTGTCAGTGTCTGTTCCTCCAGTACGGTATACGTGGTATCATCCAGCTTCTCATTCAGCCCGATGTTAAACACCGGGATCCGGATCTTCGTAATGGTCACACTGGAAGTCCCAAAGGTGATGGAATACAGCAGGTTCTTTTCAAAATCCAGTTCCACTGCCTCAAACAGTGTCATCTGCTTCGCCTTCGGGATATCCCCGATATCCACCTTTTTCAGAAGCAGGAACGTGCTGGCATCCCCTGCCGCACTGCCAAAAGCATTCTGCCCGCCCAGGGCACTGGTCAGTGCCACAGCTGCAATATTCCCGTTTCCCTGGCTGGGAGTGAACTCCCACACAAACTTATATCCATTGTCCAGTTTCTTGCTCTCCGTCTGGTTCAGGCTTCCCCTCGCCACATTGGAACCGGAATTAACATTGTTGGAAGCATAAGCCACCGGCAGGTTCTTCCCCTGCTCGTAAATATGATCCGCCTTTTCTTCCAGCACTGCCGGAAACAGTAGGATCCCGCCGATCATGTTCGGGCAGATGGGAAGCAGCGTCCCGTTCCACAAAACAGAATTGTCATACTCCCCGCTGGCTTTCAGATAAATCCCCATGGGATTCAGCCCCAGAATATTGTTCACTGCCTCCGTGATCATGTTCGTCTCCTGAACTGTCTCCACCGCACCCGTATTCGTATCGGTCAGTTCAATGACCATTTCACCTTTCAACTTCATCACACACCCTCCATTTCTACCGGCCTGCAGAAACCGCTGATTCCCGCTCTCTCAGCAAAATACACTTCAAATCCTCTGTTCACCGTTTCCTTCATCTGCATGGACAGCGAATCCCGGAAGCCATTTACATCCAGTCCTCCGCCAATGGCAAATCTCGTGGTATAATCTTCCACCTCAAGCTTTCCGTCCCAGGCTTCCCCTGCCGCCATTGCCTGTCCGCTGACAGAAGCAATGCAGTCTCCCACATCAACGGTCCCGCTGCCATTCTCCATCCAGAGATACACATTGAACGTATTCGTATAATTTGCAACAATCTTCTCAATGGGATAATACAGTAACAAAATATGTTTCCCGGAATGCCAGGCCTCCACCGGACAATGCTCCACAATCTCCTCATTGTTAAATTCAAAGACCACATGGCAGACCACCTGTCCGTCCTCCTGCCACTTCACCGGCAGGCTCACATCCACAGAAACCTCCGAACCACTCCCGGTTCCGGATCCGGAATCCGAGCCACCAGCGACATCATCCGTACTCCCTGTATTCTCATCCCCGGAAGTATTTCCAACTTCATTCCCTGCCGCATCATTTTCAGAATTTCCTGCATCCGATGTCTCCCCAGTTCCATCAGAACCACCCGTACCACTTCCAGTTCCACTGCCGCTTCCGCCCGGAAACGGAATCAACACAGTCCCGGAAGCCTCCGCAGACCGTTCCACCGGATCCGCAGCCACATCCACAACAACCTGCGCAAAAAACTGCATGTGGTTTTCCTCAGAAGAAGCAAACTGGATACTGATCAGCTTCACCCTGGTCTGCCCGATCTCATGCACGGAAGCATTGGTAAACGTGTGAATCCCGATCTTCCCGGTCTTCGCATTGTCTTCAATCTGGTTCAGCAGCCCCGAAATATTCTTGTCATTCCTTGACTTCGCCTGAGCCAGCCTCGGATTTTTCCCCACACATTTCAGACTCTGCCTTCCCCCGATCTTCTGCCTGATGGAAGTGATGCAGGTAATCTGTCCCTCATCCGCCTGTCCTCCTGCAAACCTCAGCACATCCCCCGGATCCAGCGCAGGGTTCCCGATGGTATCCGAATCAAACGGCACATACCGGATCACTGACAGATCTGCCAGGATATTCCTGCACAGCATCTCCCTGGTCTCCTTTAACCCAAACTGCAGAAGTGGGTTCACACCCAGGTTCATAGTCAGCCCATTATCCGAATCCAGAGCATAATACTCTGCAATCTGCGTCTGCTTGTTGGTGGAACTCACTGCCGTGTACCTGGTAATAAAATCCGAAAAGCTGGAAGAAAACCGGTGTCTCTGCTCCACCTTCATCACAGGATCCTTTCCGTACTTTCTCAGTTCCAGCTTCCCCTCCCTGTTAATAATAAAGAAACCTCCCAGAACCTGTGCCACATAAAACAGCACATCCCGGCAGGTCTCAATATCATTTTCAGTATAAACAGAAAGCGTCACCCCGCCATTCGGCATGGCATCAATCTCCGCCCTCTTATTCGCAAGCTCCACTTTGCATCTCTTACAGCACAGAGCAATAAAATCATAAGCAGTCCCCACAGTCTCAAACCCGTTGAAACTCTTATCAAACCGCAGCATAAAATCATAAGCTTTCAGTTCCAGGCACTTCGCCAGACGGTTCGCCTCACTGACCTCAAAAACTCCCATCGGCACATCTTCCACAGAACCATCCGCCAGCACCAGATGAAACACCAGCGTCACCAGCGCATCCTCCAACGTATATCTGTCAATATCACTCAGAAGCGTGATCCCCATCTCCGCCGCATACACCGTCCCCAGCTCAATCTCGGTACTCCCGCAGCACTGCCTGGAAATATACCCGGAACCCTTCACAATCTCCTTCGCCCCGAACTCATACGTCATTCCACCCTTGGTAACGATCGTACCCGTCCAGAAATATTTTCTTGTATTACTCCTGACTGCCCTCAGAAAAGCATCCGACACAGAATACATCCCGCCACCTCCATTTCCCCCACGAAAAAAGCACCAGCCAACTAGGTGACTGATGCTGTGTTATGTTATTGTTTATCACTACAACCTGGAAGTTGTAGGTTTCTTTGCTATTATATCTTTAAAATTCGTTTTGCTTTCGCATTAACAAATTGGATAATCGGGCCTGAAATGATAACTGTAATGATTGTGCATATGCCAAACTTCCCGCCAAGCAAAACACCTATTATCACAACCAGAATATCTAATGCTATTCGAACAATTTTAATTTGCCAGTTGTTCTTTTCTGCCAAGGCAAAAGTAACTGCTTCATAAGAGCCACGACCAAGCGAGGCAGACGCATATAGTCCGGTCCCGACAGCAAACAAAATAACACCCAGCAACATGATAAAGAAGTTGAACCATCGATATGTACTGTAGACATGGCAGGTGGCAAATACATCCACACAGGTGCTGTATACAATTTGATATAGCACCGTCCCAATATGGATTTGACTTTTATCGTAAATTAATGCAAACAAAATCATCCCCACTGCTACAACAAAAGATGCCATACCGATGCTCAAGTGAAACGTTTCAGCGATACCCTGCCATAGCACTGCGAGCGTGGCGCCACCAAATCCTGCATACAGTGCAAGTGTAATGCCATAGGCTGCAACAATGGAACCTATCACAATAATTATCAATTTCTTTAATAAGTCCCGCAATAGCAAGGATTCCCTTTTGTGCTTATCAAACATCATAATTCCTCTATTCTACAAATTCAAATTGTTACACTTAAAAAAGCGGAATTTCACCATCATAGTTTTCTGCTTTTTCCAATAGCGGTCCTTTAGCTCCCATCGTAAACGCGATGTCGCTACTGCGGATAGAGAGCAGCTCCATTCCGGGTCTCACCTTCAAAAAATCCATCATTTTCTTCGTAAGAAGAATTTGCCCCTCCTGTGAAATCTCTACCCAGCAGTAGGAACGCCCCTTGTATTTGATAAATTCGCCAGAACCTGCTGAGTAGTCAAGCAACGGTGGAGTATCGTCCAAAATGTGACCAAGTTTTGACGGATGCAAAAGGCCTTTCCGGGTGACGCAGAAGCCACCGGTAATCTTACTTCCGGTAAAAAGATATACTTTTCCTTCATCTGCAATGTGATATTCTTCCATTGCCTGCGGTGGAATCCGCAATGTTCCATCCGTCCGAATGAGTGATTTCCCGAAAATAAATTTTCCTCCCTTATTCATTTGTGGCATAAAAGCACCTCCTGAAATTCCGATTTTACTTTGTAACTATGACTTTTCCTTCTGAATCCAGAAGAGGTGTAATAGCCGCTCCATATCCAGATTTCCAACAAAGATAGTTAACCCCAGTCTCCTTATCTACAAGGATTTGGCGAACTCCTTCATCCTTAAGCTGACTTCCGTCTCTAAAT
>ENA-ORSY01000760-ORSY01000760.1-human-gut-metagenome-genome-assembly--contig:-NODE-760-length-28457-cov-5.600873_pt1 | contig 28457 bp, 20 predicted proteins | sample MGYA00242193_ERZ509160 | MGnify/ENA primary metagenome ERZ509160 (study PRJEB26280, sample SAMEA2338670) | human gut metagenome | biome: human gut; feature: human-associated habitat; material: faeces...
GCAGTTCAGACGGAGATATGTACCAGTCCCATTTCAGGTCGACGTTGTAGTTGTCTGACGGCTTCAGGTCGGGATTACCCTGGCTGTTGAAGCTCACGCTGACGTAGCGGAACGGCGAAATCTCCTTGGATTGCGGCAAGGTGTACGTCTTCGAGGCGCCGAAGCGCAGAGAGTGCTTGTCGTTCAGGTTGTAGCGCAGGTTCAACGCCGGAAGGAAGTACGACTTCTTGATGTCCTGGCTGCCCTGGCTGCCGCCGCGGTTTACGTTGTAATCCACGGTCATGTCAACGTTGTCGTACTTCAGTCCGAGGTTGGCGGTGAAGCCGGCGGTGAACTGATAAGTCGCCTCGGCATACGCGGAGTGGATGTTCTTGTCGACGCTGTATTTGTCAACATTGCGGTCGAGCGTGAACATTCCCGCCGAATAGTTATCCTGATTGTAGTAATCGTTGAAGCGGACGTTGCCGATGTCGAATATCGACGTCTGCCGTACAGACATGTCATACTCAACGGCCGAGAAGTCGTCGTTTACCATGCGTCCCATGTATCCTATGCGTATGTTCGACAGCTGGTCGTACTTGTCGGCAAGCTTGTAGGCCAACGACGCGCGTATGTTGAGGTCGTTGCCGTCCAACTCTGAGAAATAACGCTGCTGTATGCCCGTTCCGCGCAAAGGCTCATAGCCGTCGTTGGTCTTCACAAGATTGTTGATGCGGCGGTCAGGCTCGTTTCCGTTTATGATGTTGTATGACAGGCCGGCGTCGAGATCGAACTTCTTTCCGAGCTGCCACTTGGTAGAAAGCTGGTTCACGAGCAGCATGTTGTCGTTGGTCTGCTGGCGGCGCATGAAGCCTTCGTAGGTGTCTGACGACTGATAGTCTACGTCCATGCCGAGGTATTCGCCCACGCTTTCCTTCGTTGCGTGCACCATCATGAAGTTGTAACCTATACGGTGCTTGCGGTTGATGTTGTATTCCACGTTGGCAAGTGCCACCTGGCTTGTCTCAACCTGGGAAATGTCGCCCTCCATGTCCTGCGATATTGTGCCCGTGGTGGTCGAGTTGCGCACCTCCTCATTGTAGTGTGTGTAGTTCTTGTTGTGGCTCGCCACGATGTAGAACGACAGGGGGTTGCGCCCCAGCATGAACTTCTTGCCGCCCGATATGGAGTAGCTTTGGTTCATCTGCAGGCTCTGCTTGTGGGGGTCGAGCGAGTTCCTGAAGTTGTATGTGTCGAGGTTTTCGCCCGGCTGTGCCTTGCTTGCGAAGCCGAAGGCGTCAACACCGTCAAGGCGTAGGAAGTCGGCCGAGAGCGTCTGCGTGTTGAAACCGCCCGACACGCTAACGCCCAACTTGCCGTCGCCGGTAAGCTCTTTCGACGTAATGTTGATGTCGGCGCCTGCCGCGTCGGCAGGTGTGTTGCTGTAAAACGCCTTGTTCACGTCAACCGACTGTATGATGTCGGTCGAGAAGAAGTCGAGGGCGATGTTCTTGTATTCGGGGTCTTCCGAGGGAATAGGATACCCGTTGAGCGTCGTCATGTTGTAACGGTCGCCCAAACCGCGCACAAACACGTTTTTCACTCCTTCCTGCTTGGATATGCCCGATATCTTGGTGACGGCCGCCTGGGCGTCGCTTACGCCCTTGCGCGACAGTTCCTGCGCGCCGACAGACTGTACCGCCACGACTGAACGCTTCTGCTCCATCATCGTTACGTTCTCCGACTCGCGGTTGGCCTTGGCCACCACCTCGACGCCCGACAGCACACGGTCGTCGGTCTCAAGCTCGAAGTCGAGCGTGGTTACCTTGTTGTCCTCAACCTTTACCTGCCGTTTCACGGCTGTCTTATAACCAACGTACTTTATCTCTATGTCATAAATGCCGTCACGCAGGCCCGAAAGGGCGAAGTTTCCGTCAACATCGGTCACCGTAGCCACGCCGCTGCCAACGACAGTCACCGTCGCGCCGATGAGCGGTTCTTTCGACTGCCTGTCCTTTATGCAGCCCTTAACGTCCACATCAACATCGTTGACACCGGCGCCAAACACCTGAACAGCCACCATCGAGGCCATTGCAACCGCGCCAAACAATCCTTTCAATCTGTTCATCTTTTGCTTCTGTCCGTAAAAAACATTACTATCCGATTTCCGGGTGCAAAGTTATGGAGGCAATATTGCAAATTCATTGCCGCGCAATTAGCAAATTCTTACAAAGAAATTGCAATAATATTACTTCAAAATGTCTTCAAATTTCACCTATTATTATATATAAAATGGATGTCGGATTGACCGACATCCATTAAGAAGTTAAAGGAGTTAAAGAAGTAATCGCCCACTCCGTGGGCTAAGAAGTTGAAGCCATTTGCTTATGCCAATGGCGCATCGGGATGCAACATGATGATTGCCGAAAGCCTTGATTGCGGTTAATGGAGAAATGGCAATCAAGCTCCCTCCCTTTGGGAGGGTTGGAGTGGGTTGCTCATTTGCCGTCTTTTGTACGCTAAAAAGCCGTCTTTCATACGCTAAAAGGCCGTCTTTTAGCTTGTAAAAGACGGCCTTTTGAATTATAAAGAAACAAGGCTGAATATATAACGGATTGAAACTTATGCGACGTTCTGCGGACAAACGTCTAACGTCAGCACACAGTTCCGCTTACACTTTTACGGCAGGCTGCACCTTGTCAATCGCCCCCGAACGTGGCTACTATGTACTCAGAGCACGTTCCGATGCGGAACTTCGCGCCCCAGATGCCCATGCCCGAGCTGACATAATAGCGCGTATCGCCGCGCTGCCACGGGCCGTAGGCGTCCTCATAGACGCTCTGCGTAATCCACGAAATGGGCCAAACCTGGCCATGGTGGGTGTGTCCGCTGAACTGGAAGTCAACCCCTGCCCTCTCGGCCTGCTCCAGATGGTAAGGCTGGTGGTCAAGCAGTATTACGTATTTCGACGTGTCCACGCCGCGCATCAGCGCGCCGATGCTCTTACGGTGGCGGTTGGAACGGTCGTCACGGCCTACAATCACAAGGTTGCCTACAGTCGCCGCGCTGTCGCGAAGCAGCGTTATGCCGGCCTCACGGTAGAAATCCACCGAGCCGTCGATGCCCGAATAATACTCGTGGTTGCCCAAGCAGGCGAACACCGGAGCGTCTATGCGGCGCAGCTCGGCGGCCATGTCCTCGTCAGTCAGCGGCCTCAGGCTGCCGTCAACGATGTCGCCTGCGAACAGCACGACGTCGGGACGCTCGGCGTTTACCATGTCAACCCACCTCGCCAGTTCCTTTCGGCCGTTATGGTAGCCAAGATGCAGGTCGCTCATCATCACGAGCTTAGTGTCCGCCGGCACGTTCTTGACCACAGGCAGGCTCACTTCATGCCGCGCCTTGTGCATGTAGTTGGCGTAAGCGGCCGCGAACACCACAACCATCAGCGCCGTAACGGCCAGCGAAGCGTAGCCGTTGGCGTAGAGCAGCGACTTCGGCACGACGTGCAGCAGCCGCCCGATGTCGAGCAGCAGGAACAGCATGACGAGGTAAAGCAGCACGAATATGGCCGAATTGCCTACCTCATAGCACGTCCGTGCGAGCCACATTGGGAAGCGGTCGATGGCGTGCGAGAAGTTGAGGAACAGCGTGGCGAACGCCAATATGCACACCGCCACAACGGCACTCTTGCCTGCAACGCCCCACGGCAGCATGCACCATACGTGCCACAGCACGTAGGCCAGCCCCACGAGCGGCAGCACAAAGAATATGAGCATCCACATTTTTGTCAGTAATTCATTATTTTCAGCAGACAAGTTGACAAGTATCTCAGCAGACGAGTAGACAAGTGACAAGTCAACAAGCTGAAAAATTGCCTCGTCTGCTTGTGCCTTGTCTGCTTGTTTACTAAGTGAAATCTCCTCGTCTGCTCGTCACTCGTCAACTTGTCCACTTCAAGAAAGCTCCTCGACAGCCCTGCGCAGGCGGCGCAGAGTTTCCTCCTTGCCGAGGAAAGCGGAAATGTCGAACATGCCGGGACCCTTTCCTATGCCTACGAGGGCAAGGCGAAAGGCGTTCATAACGTCGCCCAGCTTGTAACCCTTGGACTCGACCCAGGCCATGACTTCACGTTCCTGGTTCTCCAAAGAGAAGTCGTCAAGGCTTTCAAGAAGGTCGGCCAGTTCGGTCATAACCTGCGGAGAGTCCTCTTTCCAACGCTTGCGCACGGTCTTCTCGTCGTACTCCACAGGCGGAATGAAGAAGAAGGAGCACAGCGGCCACAGCTCTTTCACGAAGTCAACGCGGTCTTTCATCATCGAGACTACCTTGGTGATGCGCTCCATCGACTCGTCAACACCGTTGCCTGCGACGATTGGCGCGAAGAGACCCGCTATCTCGTCGTCGCTCTTCTTGAGTATGTATTCGTGGTTGAACCATACGGCCTTCTTGTAGTCAAAGCGTGCTCCGGCCTTGCTGCACTTTGCTATGTCAAACTGTTCCACAAGCTCGTCAAGAGTGAACAGCTCCTGTTCTGTGCCCGGGTTCCAGCCAAGCAGGGCGAGGAAGTTGATTACCGCCTCGGGGAAATAGCCCTGTTCGCGGAAGCCGTTGCTAACTTCGCCGGTCTTTGGGTCGTGCCATTCCAATGGGAATACGGGGAAACCGAGACGGTCGCCGTCACGTTTGCTCAGCTTTCCCTTGCCGTCAGGCTTCAGCAGCAGCGGCAGGTGGGCGAAGCGCGGCATAGTGTCTTCCCATCCGAAGGCGCGGTAAAGCAGCACATGCAGCGGCGCGCTGGGCAGCCACTCCTCGCCGCGTATTACGTGGGTGATTTCCATCAGGTGGTCGTCAACTATGTTGGCAAGGTGGTAAGTGGGCAGTTCGTCCGCGCTTTTGTAGAGCACCTTGTCGTCGAGGATGTCGCTCTTGATAACCACGTCGCCGCGAATCATGTCGTTTACGTGTACGTCTTCGCCCGGCTCAACCTTGAACCTTACGACGTACTGCACGCCGTCGGCAATGAGGGCGTCAACCTCTTCCTTGGGCATGGTGAGCGAGTTGCGCATCAGGTGGCGCGTGTGGGCGTCATACTGGAAGTTCTTTATTTCCTGACGCTTGGCCTCAAGCTCCTCGGGAGTGTCGAAGGCGATGTACGCCTTGCCGTCGGCAAGCAGCTGGTCTACATACTTCTTGTAGATGCTGCGGCGCTCGCTTTGGCGGTAAGGGCCGTGAGAGCCGCCGAAGCTTACGCCCTCGTCGAACTTGATGCCCAACCAGCGGAACGACTCGATGATGTATTCCTCCGCCCCGGGGACGAAGCGCGAAGAGTCGGTGTCTTCAATCCTGAACACCATTTCGCCGCCCCTCTGGCGCGCGAAGAGGTAATTGTACAGCGCGGTGCGCACTCCGCCTATGTGGAGCGCACCCGTAGGACTGGGCGCAAAGCGCACCCTTGTTTTTCTTTCTTCCATGTTTTTTTAAGTTTACAAGTGACGAGGGACGAGTCGACAAGGGACGAGATACAAGTCAACGAGTGACAAGATACGGGTTAATGTGGCGCCGTTTTTACGGCGAACCGTAATTCACTGACAGTCAGCACGTTGCCCGACGGCTTGCAAAAGACCGTCTTTTGGCCTGCAAAAGGTGGCCTTTCGGCGTGCGATTGATGGCCTTTTGCAATGCAAAAGACCGCCTTTCGGAAAACGCCCGGCGGCCCTGCGCCATGCTGCCAACCGCAAGTCAGCCCCCATACACTTGATTTTTTGTGCAAAATTACTGTTTTTTTGCCAAAGTGGAGTATTTTTTTAGTATTTTCGCAGGGCAAGAACACAACGCAAGACAAAATGATAAAATTCGACAATACAGGCGGAAAGCCATGGAGCCGATGGCTGGCATGCTCGCTGCTGGTGATAGTGACAGTAGGCATCATTGTGTTTTTCCTGCCGCGCAACAGCGGCCCGCAGTTCCGCTACGATGTAGGCAAGCCTTGGATGTACGGCTCGCTCATTGCCAAGTTCGACTTCCCCATATACAAGACCGAAGCCACCATCAAGGAGGAACAGGACAGCATAATGGAAGCCTTCGAACCTTACTACAACTATGACGCCGCCGTGGAGAAGGAGCAGATTGCCAAGTTCCTCGACAAATACAAGGACGGCATACCCGGACTGGCGCCAGACTACGTGTCAACCATCGCCGACCGGCTGCACCGGCTGTACCAGGCCGGAATAATGAACGCCCCGGAATACTCTGAAATCAGCCGGGACACGATGCACATGGTGAGGATTGTCAACGGCAAGAACGCTACAAACATAGAAATAATGTGCCTCTACTCGACCATGACCGCATACGAACAGCTCTTCTCCGACCCTAAAATCGCCGCCCAGAAACAGGTGCTGGTACACTGCAACCTGAACGAATACATACAGCCGAACCTGAAGTATGACAAGGAAAGAAGCGAGACCGAGGTGGGCGACTTGCTGAGCACAATACCCCTCGCAAGCGGCATGGTGCTCAGCGGACAGAAGATAATCGACCGCGGAGAGATTGTCGATGACTATACCTACAGGGTGCTGAACTCGTTTGAAAAGGAGACAAAACGCCGCAGCGCAAGCGTCACGGCAGTACCCTCGACAATAGCCGGACAGGTGCTGTTCGTCGGCACTCTAATACTCCTTTTCACGACATACCTGCGCCTGTTCCGCAAGGACTACTTCGAGAAGACACGCAGCATAGCCATGCTCTACGTAATGATAACGGCCTTTCCCCTGCTCGTGTCGCTCATGATTACGCACAACGTGCTGAGCGTCTACATACTGCCGTTCGCCATAGCGCCCATCTTCATCCGCGTGTTCCTCGACTCGCGCACGGCCTTCACGGCGCACGTCACGATGGTGCTAATCTGCGCCGCCGCCGTGAAATACCAGTACGAGTTCATCATCGTGCAGCTTGTGGCCGGCATAATCGCCATCTATTCGCTGCGCGAACTGTCGCAGCGCGCCGAGATATTCAAGACCGCCGTGCTCGTGACTCTCGGCAGTTCGGCCATCTACTTCGCACTTCAGCTGATGCAGGACAACAGCATCCTCACCATGGACCACGGCATGTACATGTACTTCATAGCCAACGGCGTACTGCTGTTGTTCGCCTACCCGATGATGCTTGTCATAGAAAAGACGTTCGGATTCATATCCAACGTAACGCTAATCGAGCTGTCGAACACCAACAAGAAGCTGCTGCGCGACCTTAGCGAGGTGGCCCCCGGCACGTTCCAACACTCGGTGATGGTGGGCAATCTCGCCGCCGAAATAGCCAACAAAATCGGCGCGAAGGCGCAGCTCGTGCGCACGGGAGCGTTCTATCACGACATCGGCAAGATGAGAAATCCCGCCTGCTTCACCGAGAACCAGATGGGAGGAGCCAACCCTCTTGACGCAATGCAGCGCATAGACGCCGCCCAAGTGGTTATCAGCCACGTGACCGACGGACTGAAGATAGCCGAGAAATACAACCTGCCGGGCGTCATCAAGGACTTCATAAAGACACACCACGGCACGGGAAAGACAAAGTACTTCTACATATCTTACAAGAACGAGCACCCCGACGAGCCTGTTGACGACACGCTGTTCACCTATCCCGGACCCGACCCCTTTACCCGCGAACAGGCCATCCTGATGATGGCGGACACGGTGGAGGCCGCCGCACGCTCGCTGAAAGAGCACACCGAAGAGAGCATTTCAAACCTTGTAAACAGGCTGATAGACCAGCAGGTAGCCGACGGTTTCTTCAAATACAGCCCCATAACGTTCCACGACATCGCCGTAGCAAAGCAAGTGCTGACCGACCGTCTGAAGGCAATCTACCACACACGCACCAGCTATCCGGAACTGAAAAAGGAAGAGAAAAGTGAAGAATAAGCAACAATAACCCACCCCAGCCCTCCCGAGGGGAGGGAGTTTGGCATGCTATGAATATATGTGTCAAGGCATTTCAAGCTCCCTCCCTTCGGGAGGGCTGGGGTGGGTGATTGTCCTTTATTGATTCACAAAGGGTCAACATCAAAATAAACCGTCACCGTTTTGTACCTGTTGTCCTGCAAAACGGCAGACTTTCCCTTGTTAAGGTAAAGGCGCACTTTTGCCAAATCGATGCCAAGTTCAAGTTTCACAACCATTTTGCGGATGTTCATCGCCTTTACGCGCGCCACCGACGGCTTGTCAGGGCCTAACACACGGGTGCCGAACCACTGGCGCAACAGCGTGCCGAGGGCATCCGCCGCCGCGCATACCACAGGCTCGTCCTTGTGGCGGAGATATACATTTATTATATGGTAGAACGGCGGATAACGGAACAGTTGCCGCTCTTCAAGCAGGTCGGAGTAAAAACCCTCAATGTCGTTGCGCACCACTTGGGCGATGACGGGCAGCTCCGGGCTTTTCGTCTGCAATATGACAAGACCCCGTTTGCCCTTCCTGCCGGCGCGTCCGGCCACCTGCGCCATCATGGTAAAGGCATGTTCATAAGCCCGGAAGTCAGGATAATTGAGCATGGAGTCGGCGTTCAGAATGCCAACGACCGATACCTTGTCAAAGTCCAAGCCCTTGCTTACCATCTGGGTGCCAATGAGTATGTCGGTGCGATGTGCCGAAAAGTCGCTTATCAGGCGTTCGTATGCGTTGCGGGTGCGCGTCGTGTCAAGGTCCATACGCGCCACACGGGCATCGGGAAACAGCTCCATCACCTTGTCTTCCACCTTCTCCGTGCCATAGCCTCGTCCCCGTAGGTCATGGCTTCCGCAGCAAGGGCACACGTCGGGCACGGTGTACGTGCGGCCGCAATAGTGGCAAGTAAGCTGTCCGAGGGCTTTATGGAAGGTAAGGGAGACGTCGCACGCCTCGCATCTTGGCGTCCATCCGCATTCCCGGCACTCAATCATCGGGGCGAAACCGCGGCGGTTCTGGAAGAGGATTACCTGCTCCTTGTTGTCCAACGCGCGGCGGACAGACGACAGGAGAAGCGGCGAAAACGGACCGTTCATCATCTTGCGATGCTGCAAGTCCTTTATGTCAACGACGTTGATTTCGGGCATCTGCATGTCGCCAAAGCGCTTGTCAAGGCGCACATAGCCGTATTTGCCGGTACGGGCGTTGTGCCATGTCTCGGCGCACGGCGTGGCGGAGCCGAGCAGAACCTTTGCTCCGGCCTTGGCGGCGAGCATGATTGCCGCCGAGCGCGCATGATACCGGGGTGCCGGGTCTTGCTGTTTGAACGACGTTTCATGCTCCTCGTCGATGATGACAAGTCCCAGATTGGAGAACGGGAGGAGCACTGCGGAGCGCGCGCCGAGGATTACTCCGTAAGGGTTTTGCGACATTTGCTTCTTCCATATTTCAACCCTCTCGGCATCAGAATACTTGGAATGGTATATGCCGAGGCGGTCGCCGAAGACGCGCTGGAGCCTCTGCCGGATTTGCACCGTCAGCGCAATTTCGGGCAGAAGGTAAAGAACCTGCTGCTTCCGTTCCAGCGCCTGGCGGATAAGATGTATGTATATTTCGGTCTTTCCGCTTGAAGTCACGCCGTGAAGCAGCACCACGTTTTTCTTAAGAAACGAAAAGACGATTTGGTTGTAGGCTTCCTGCTGAGCCTCGTTCAGCGGCTTTATGTTTTCGGGATGCGGCTCTCCGCCGTGGTTCAGACGGCCTACCTCGCGCTCGTATGCCACGAGCAGGCGGCGGTCTACAAGGTTTTTCACTGTTGCTGCGGTGCAGTGGGCGGTGTTCATCAGCTCGTCGCGCGTCACTTCCGCCACCGTTTCGTGCGTGGAAGCGCCCTCCATTGTGTCCCAGCGGCTCATGGCGAGGAAGCAGGCGAAAGCCTTGCGCTGCTTCTCGGCACGCCCCAAAGAGTCAAGAGCCACGTGTATGGCGCGCTCGCTCCTGAACTGCGGCGCAAGGGCGAGGCACGTCTCGGTCTTGGGCTTGTATGCGTCAGCCGCCTTAAGTCCGCCCGGCAGCGCGGCCTGCAGCACGTCTCCGGGTGCCGCCATGTAGTAATCGGCCAGCCACCGCCACAGTTCAAGCTGGGCGTCAGTGACAATGGGAGCATCGTCGAGCACCAATTTTATGTCCTTTACGGCAAAACCGGGCTTCGTGCCGTGCACCTTCATGATTATGCCCACATAGCTTTTGTTGCGTCCGAAAGGCACAAGCACACGCCGCCCACGCTCCGCCCTGCCTTCCATCTGCGGCGGAACGGAGTAAGTGAACGTGCTGTCAAGCGGCACGGGAAGAAGAACGTCTATGTAATATGGAGACACTACAAAAGCGCTTAAAGGTTTTCAAGCCATTTCTTTCCACGCTTTGTGTATGTCCAGAGATAAATTCCTCCCACCACGATTACGCCAATAGAGAATATAAATCCAAGTCCTTCCATAATCATTCCAATATCTTATTAGCCAGCATGGCAGACAATACGGTAAGCACCAACCCGGTGATGATGACTGACAAGTTGGCTTCACCGCCGCCGTCAGTGAACAGCTGCGTTATGACACCTATTACGAGACCGGCGAAACTCAGCTTCGACAGGTCGTAAAAATACCCTGCCAGCCTGTCACGCCGCTGATGGTCGCGTTCACGTGCATTATCCACCTTGTTTTGCCTTGAACTGAAATTGCCCATCAATAATTTGTCCTTGTACATGATTACCTATGTACAAAGATAACGAAAACCGAGTGAAATGCAAAATAAAAGTGCGTAAAACGCACTTTTATTTTCACTCCCTACGGTGCAGCACAGCAAAAATCACACATCACTCCACGCCGCGCAGCCCGATTATGAATTATGCATTATAAATTATGGATTGAACACCTATCCCTCCACTCCGTTGAGCTTGCGCCGCAGTTCGTTGGGCGTGAGGCCGAGGTTTTTCTTAACATAGCGGCCGAAGAACGAGGTGTTGGGAAACTCAAGCTCGTTTGAAATCTCCTTGACCGACTTACGCGAGCTTTTGAGCAGGTTCTCTATGTCTTTCACTACACAGGCGTCGATTATCTTCGAGGCGTTCTTGCCGCATGTCTTTTTGCATACCACGGAAAGGTATTTGGGCGAGATGTTGAGCTTGTCGGCGTAATACGCCACGCTGCGCCGCTTGGGATAAGCCTGCGTAAGGATTACGATGAACCTGTTGAAGATGTCTTCAGCAGACGACATCGGGCGCGGCTCGTAGGCCACGTTACGGGTAAGGGCGTTGCCGAAGTCGTAGATAAACGCCTGTACAAGCGCGTCGATTATCTTGTCGCGGTTGCGGTTGTCGGAGTCTTCGAACTTCGATTTTATCAGCCTGCAATACTGGCTGAACACTTTTGCCTCCTTTTCGGAAATCGAGATGATGGGGTTTTCCTCAAAAAACCGCCTCGCGTTCCATCCCTTCGCCTGCACGGGCAGGGTATTGAAAGCGTAGTCGGACGAAACGAACATGCTGCAGAAGCGGAAGTCTGTGCTTACAAGCACGTTCTGCGTGACGATTTCCGGCATGCACACTATAACGTCGTTGGGATGCGCGTTATAAGTCTTTCCGTTGAGGTTGAGCGTCAGCCGCCCCGCCTGGCACAGTATAACGAACACGCCTTCAAACTTGGTCGCATTGTTGACGTCAAGACTTCCAAGCTCGTCCACAACGGCTATTTTGCCGTTACTGTGCGTCAGAAACTCGCGCACTTCATTGTCGTCAAGTCTTACTTTCTTTATATCCATATCCTTTTTTGCCTGCAAAGAAAAGAATTTTTGCCGGAAAAGGCGTTATCTAAAAGTCGCAAACCGCTTCCCAAAGGTAACATTTAAGAAAATTAAGACATTACTTTTAGACATATATAAATAAGGTGTGCGACACGAAACGGCACCGGGACGCGGCTTGCGTTACGCTCCGTGCGAGGCTGTTTGCAGTCAGTCGCACAACGTCCTGGCAGCCAGGCATTTGCGCAGCCGGCTGCGGCAGCCTTGCAAAAGACGGCCTTTTGGCGTGCAATTGATGGCCTTTCAGCGTGCAAAAGGTGGCCTTTCGCAAGACAAAAGACGGCCTTTTGCATGGCAAGCGGTCGCGACATGCTGCACGCATGACGGCCAAAGGGCATACGGACGCTATGTGTCCAAAAGGCAAACAGCTATGTCCTGCTTTTCCTTTCGTTCCAAAACAGAACATTAACGCTGCTTTTCAGGAACACGGGGAAAGCGAAAAAGGATATAATTTTGCGGCAAAATTCAAACAAAAGGACACAAACATGAAGTATTACAAATCATTGACGCTGGCGCTGGCAGCTGTAATGCTCACGGCGTGCGGCACGAAAGACGAAGGCCGGGACGCAGGACGCAAGGCCGTGAAAGTGGAAACAACGCAGGTGAAGACCACCGCCGCGGCACACACCGCCAGCTATTCGGGCACTGTTGAGGAAGAGAACGGCTCGCTGCTGAGCTTCGCCGTAGCCGGCACTGTAAGCCGCGTGCTCGTAAACGAGGGCGACCGCGTGGCCAAAGGACAGCTCATAGCCACGCTCGACGCCGAACAGCTTACCCACAACCACGCCGCCGCATGCGCCGCGCTGGAGCAGGCTGAAGACGCATACAAACGCATGGAGGAGCTGCACGGCAAGGGAAGCCTGCCCGAAATAAAGTGGGTAGAGGCGCAAACAGCGCTGCAGCGCGCACGCGCAGCCGAACAAGTGGCGGCACGCCAGCTGCGCGACTGCCGGCTGTACGCCCCCTTCAGCGGCGTAATATCAAGGAAGTTCGCCGAAAAGGGACAGAACGTCTCCGCCGGAACGCAGGTGGCCAAGCTCGTGTCGGTAGGCTGCATGAAGGTTAAAATATCAGTTCCCGAGAACGAAATGGCGCAAATCGCCATGGGACAGAAGGCCACCGTCACCATAAACGCACTCGGCGGAGCCGCCATGCAGGGCACGGTTACGGAGAAAGGCGTGGCCGCCGACCCGCTGTCGCGCTCATACGAGGTGAAAATCAGCCTGCCCGGCGCAGGGCGGAAGCTGCTGCCCGGCATGGTGGCCGACGTGACGCTGGATGGCGGCAACACGCGGCAGACATGCGTGCTGCCAGCCCACATTGTGCAGGTTGACGAAAACAACAACGAGTTTGTATGGCTCGCCGTAGGCGGAAAGGCCGTGAAGCGCATCGTAACCTGCGGCGACTTCACCGCCAACGGCGTAACGGTCACGAGCGGACTGGCCGACGGCGACCTTGTGATAACCGCCGGAGCGCAGAAAGTAAGCGAAGGAATGATGGTGGAATTCTGATTTTCAAGCAGACAAGTAACAAGTAGACGAGTCAACAAGGGACAAGGGACGTGCAGACAAGCGGCAAGTCAAACCACCTTGTCAACTCGTATCTCGTCACTTGTCAACTAAAAAACAAAACAATGAAAACAGGCAAACGCAACTTCGTAGAATGGGTGATGCACTACCGGCAGATAGTCATCCTCATATTCAGCTGCCTCGTAGCCTTCGGCATATACAGCCTGCCGGGCATGAGGAAAAACGAGTTTCCCGACTTCACCGTGCGCCAGGGCATCGTCGTGGCGGTAGCCCCCGGCGTGCCGTCGGACGAGATGGCCGAGCAGGTAACAAAGCCATTGGAGAACTACATCTTCACTTACAAAGAGGTGAAGAAAGCCAAGACCTTCTCGAAAAGCCGCGACGGAATAACCTACATACAGGTAGAACTCAACGACGACGTGAACAACAAGGACGAGTTCTGGAGCAAGTTCAAGTACGGCGTGGCCGACTTCAAGGCGCAACTGCCGGGCAACGTGCTCGCCATCAAGGTGATGGACGACTTCGGAGACACCTCCGCCCTGCTCATAACGATGGAGAGCAAGGACAAGACTTACCGCGAACTTGAGGACTATATGGATTGTCTGCAAGACAGCCTGCGCCGCATCGAGAGCGTAGGACGCATGACAGTAAGCGGCATGCAGAAAGAACAGATAGCCGTATATCTTGACAACGAGCGCCTGAGCCACTACGGACTGAGCGACAAGACGCTCATGCTCAAACTCATGCAAAAGGGCTTCACCACTACCGGAGGCCGCGTAAAGACCGACGGCTACGTGCAGCCGCTCTATGTGGAGAAGTCGCTCAACTCGGTATATGACATCCAGCAGATGATTGTCTTCGCAACTCCCGACGGCAACAACATACGCCTCAAGGATGTTGCCGACGTGCGCCGGGAGTATCCCGAGCCTGATTCGTACATCACGAACAACGGCACAAAGTGCATACTTCTTAGCGTAGAGATGAAGAAAGGACAGAACATCGTCAAGATGGGCGACGACATCGACAAGGTGATGGCTGGCTTCCAGAATACCCTTCCGGCAGATGTCAGCATCTACCGCATCACCGACCAGAGCAAGGTTGTGGGCGACAGCGTGGCCAACTTCCTTGAAGAGCTGCTCATAGCAATCGTCGCCGTGGTAATCGTCGTCATGCTCCTGCTGCCCATGAGGGTGGCTCTCGTCGCCGCATCGACCATCCCCATCACGATATTCATATCGCTCGGGCTGTTCAATGCGTTCGGAATAGAGCTTAACACGGTAACTCTCGCGGTGCTGATAATGTCGCTCGGAATGATAGTGGACAACTCCATCGTCATCATCGACAACTACCTGGAGCTTCTGGGCACGGGAGAATCGCGCTGGCACGCCTCAATACAGAGCACAACCCACTTCTTCAAGTCCATCTTCTCGGCCACTCTTGCCATCACGGTGACGTTCTTCCCGTTCCTCATAACGCTTACGGGAATGTTCAAAGACTTCATTGTCATGTTCCCGTGGGGCGTCACCATCGTGCTAATGGTTTCACTCTTGGTGGCTACGTTGCTTGTTCCGTTCATGCAGTTCTGGTTCATCCGCAAACCGATGGAAGGCAAGACGAAGGCCGACGGCAGCAAACCGTTCTCATTCCTGGATGTCCTCCAGAAGTCGTACAACAAGCTCTTGGACGTCTGCTTCGCACATCCCAAGGTCACGGTAGGCCTCGGCGTGGTGTCGATAGCGGCCGGCGTGGTGATGATGGGCCACGTTCCGCAGAAGCTTATGCCGGCAGCCGACCGCAACCAGTTTGCCGTCGAGATATACACTCCTACCGGAACGTCTGTCAAACGCACGGCGGAAGTGGCCGACAGCTTGGCGGACATGCTGCGCAAAGACAGCCGTGTGGTGTCCGTAACGTCGTTCAAGGGATGCGCATCGCCGCGCTTCCACACGGCATACGCTCCGCAAATAGCCGGCACGGACTATGCACAGTTCATAGTGAACACCACCGGAATCGAGGCTACCGAGGAGCTTTTGGACGAATACACGCCGAAATACGGCGACTATTTTCCCGGCGCACGAGTAAGGTTCAAGCAGCTTAGCTACAGCGAGGCGGTATATCCGGTGGAGGTAAGGCTCAGCGGCGAGGACTTCGGAGCGCTGAAGGCGCAGGCCGGGAAGCTACGTGACGAGATGAAGAACATACCCGGACTGACGCAGGTTCACACCGACTGCAACGAGCCTCTGGCCTCGGGAGACATCATATTGAAAGAAGACGAGGCGTCGCGCCTCGGCGTAAGCAACCTGACTGTTGAGTCTACGCTCGCCATGCGCTACGGAAGCGGCACGACAGTGGCCACCGTATGGGAAGGCGACGACGACATCCCGGTGGTACTGAAAGGCACAAAGGCAGAGCGTGCGACCAACACCGACGTGGCCGACGAACGCATACCGGCAGCCGGAGGACTGGCTACCGTGCCGCTGAGGCAGGTTGCCGACGTGCGCCCTGCATGGAAAGACGGGCAGATTGTGCGGCGCAACGGCGTGTACACGGTGACCGTTGAGAGCGACATCACACGCGGAACAAACGCCATGGACGTTACCAAAGAGGTGAAAGAACTCGTCAACAAGATGAACATTCCGGCCGGAATAACCGTCAGCTACGGCGGAGAAGAGGAGCAGAGCGTTGAAAAGATGCCCTCAATCATTGGCGGATTAGCCATCGCGGCGGTGATAATCTTCTTCATACTGCTGTTCCACTTCCGCAAAATCAGCATCGCCGCGCTCATCTTCACGAGTCTGCTGTTATGCCTGTTCGGCACCGCCGCCGGCATATTAATCCAGGGCGTAGACCTCAGCATAACGTGTATCTTGGGCGTAGTGAGCCTCATGGGCATCCTCGTGCGCAACGGAATAATAATGTTCGACTATGCAGAGGAGCTGCGCGCAACGGAAGGCATGCACGCTGAAGAGGCCATCTACCACTCGGCACAGCGCCGAATGCGCCCCATATTCCTCACCTCCGCCGCAGCGTCGATGGGCGTGATACCGATGATTTTGGGCGGAAGCGGCCTGTGGATGCCCATGGGTACGGTGATATGTTACGGCACACTGATAACCATGCTGTTCATCCTCACCGTGCTACCGGCCGCCTACCTGCTGATATTCCGTGGCACGACGGAGCGCAGGAAGAGAGTTGAAGCCATAGAAAACGAATAAAAATATAATCTTACTATAAATGTCCGCATTTAGCCAACACCCCTTGTAGGGACATAATTCATTATGTCCGCACGCCACGTTAGAGGCGTATCTACGCAGCAATGTCAACGAAATACGTTCTTACAGAACGTTCGGACATAATTAATTATATCCCTACAGTTGGCAGTTAGCGGAAATCATTAATCTTAACATATATGCTTTTGCGATGAAAACAACCATATTGACAATCGCCGCACTGCTGGCGGCCTCAACGATGACGGCGCAACGCGTGATGACAATACATCAGTGCGTCAGCGACGCGCTGCAACATAACGTGAAGATGAAGAACGCCGCCAACGACGTGGAGGCCGCACGGCAGGCCAAGAAGCAGGCCTTCACTAAGTATTTCCCCACCGTAAGCGCCATGGGCATGGGCTTCATGGCCGACGACGAGCTTATACAGATGAACATGGGCGGTGGAATGGAGCTTGGGCTGCTCAAAAACGGAATATCGGGAAGCGTATCGGCGCAGATGCCCTTGTTCGCAGGCGGCCGAATACTGAACTCCAACAAACTGGCCGAAGTGAGCGTGCAGACGAGCCGACTGCAACGGCGCATGTCGCAAGACGAGGTGGTGCTTACCGACGAGACTTACTTCTGGCAGGTGGCCATGCTGAAAGAAAAGCTGAAAACGGTGGAAGCCGTGGAGCGGCAGCTTGACAAGTTCACCAAGGACGCCGACGCCGCAGTGGCCGCCGGAGTGACAGACAGGAACGACCTGCTGCAGGTCAGCCTGCGCAAGAACGAGACACGGAGCAGCCGCATAACGCTTGAAAACGCGCTGACAACAGCCAAGCGGCTGCTGGCACAGTACACCGGGCACTCCGGCGACAGCATAGACGTGGCGGCCGACATGAGCGGCGGACTGCCCGAATCGCCCCTGGTGCTATACGCCGAACCGTCGGCAGCACTGGCTAACACCGCCGAATACGCCCTGATGGAGCAGAACGTGAAGGCCAACAGGCTGCAATACAAGCTGTCATTGGGCGAAAACCTGCCCTCAGTGGCAATCGGCGGCGGTTACATCTACAACGACTTCCTTGACAAGAGCCAGCGTTCGTGGGTAGGCTTCGCCACGGTAAGCATACCGTTGTCGGGCTGGTGGGGCGGCCTTCACGACATGAAAAGGAAGAAACTGGCCGTGCGCAACGCCGAGAACACCCTTCAGGACAACAGCCAGCTGCTGGTAATAAACATGGAGAACAAGTGGAACGACATGAACGACGCTTACCGGCAAATCGGCATCGCGCTTGAATCAATCGGACAGGCAGAGGAAAACCTGCGCCTGCACGACGACTACTACCGCGCCGGAACGGCCACGATGAGCGACCTGCTTGAGGCGCAGACGCTTTACCAGAACAGCCGCTCGGCATACGTCGAGGCATACGCCGGCTACCAGATAAAGAAGCGTGAATACCTGAACGCCACCGGGCAATGACACAAACGGAACCAACCTTGTAAATACCTTATAATCAAGCTGTTTGAGAAAGGCCGCCTTTTGCACGACAAAAGACGGCCTTTTAGCGTGCAAAAGGTGGCCTTTTACCTTCCAATTTGCCGTGTTTTAAATTGAGAATAGAGAATTGAGGATGGAGAATTGTGATTTGCCTTGTTGGCAGACAGTCTTGAAAGGTAATCATAATTATCAATTCTACATTCTCCATCTTCAATTAAATAAATACCCACCCCAGCCCTCCCTAAGGGAGGGAGCTTGATTACCTATTTTCAATTAACACGAGTTCGGTATGTGCTTATACCGAACTCACGCTCAATTAAAGACAAATGAGGCGCTCGGCATTAGTCATGCCGCACGGCGATGCGGCATCCAGAGGGTGCAAATATTATTGCTGATGTCCGTGCGGATTTACAATCCGCACATTTACTTAAAGGGATTTGTAATCCCTATAGCATTCTCGTACAAGGTTGTTGACGGATTGCAAATCCGGATTTTTTATGCGGCGGATTACAAATCCGCCGATACGGAGAAGCCTTCAGTATGGATATAAAAATTAAGGGAGGCTCCAATGTATGAAGCCTCCCTCTGTATTGAAAGCGCAGAAGCGCCGCATTGACGCGCTTAGAAATAGTAAGCGGCGGAAATCTGCCAAGTGTTTGCACGGCCGCGCAAGGCATTGTCAAAACCCGACTTATAGGTCAGCTCGCCTGTCTTGCCGCAAACTATGTTGTAGTTGAAGCCTACCTGCAAATGGCTTAACAGCAATACACCGGCGCCAAGGTTGACGCTGAAGTTCGAGGTTTTCATCTTCCAGTCCATCGAATCGTCAAAAAGCGACTTATGCTTGTCGCCGACATTGAAGCCGAACTGTGGTCCGGCGGCAAGATAAAGGGCTGCAAGGCTGCCTATGCCGAAATCGTAACGCAGGTTGATAGGAATGTTTATGGCCTGCTGCTTGACTTTCTGTCCGCGCATAATATACCCGTCATCATCGTAAACATCGTCAAACTCGGCCTCCCGTTGGTCGTAAAGCGCGGCGGCATCGATGCCGAAGCCGAGCAACGGAATTTTGAACTTGACAGTAGGACCGATGAAGAAGCCGGTGCGATTGGATGCGTTAAGCACGTCACTGCTGAACGACATGTCGGTTATGTTCAAACCGCCTTTCAGACCGAACTTGAACTGTGCCTGCGCCGGAACGGCGAAGCATGTAGCCGCCACGAGAACGGCAATTGTGAAAATCTTTCTCATAAATATAGACTTTATCTTTAAATTGAACATATAAAAACAAATTCAAACACAGTGCACAGCAAAGACCGCACACCGTAAGGGATTACAGATAATACGCCAAAGAAACCTGCCACATGTTGGCACGGGCGTCATACGTGTTCCATTGCCTGTCCTCAAACACCTTCAGTTCGGCGCTGCTGCCGCATACAATATTGTAATTGAAGCCGAACTGCATGCGGCTAAGAAACTCGAAACCAAGCCCGGCGTTGACGCTGAACACGGAACTGCGCGTGTTCCACTCTGCCAACCGTCAAAAAAGCCTTGATGCCTGTTACCTATAGAGAAACCGACCTGCGGCCCGGCATAGATGAAGAAAGACGCCGTTTCACCAAGTCCGAAGGCATAACGCAGGTTTACGGGTATGTTGATGTGCTGCTCGTTTATGCGTCTGTCACTATTTGCAACATCCTCAATTTCAGCCTCATACCAGTCATAAAGCACCGAAGCGTCAACGCCCAGACCTCCAAGCGGGAGTTTGACCTTGACGGTAGGGCCGATGAAGAAACCCATGCCGTTGGTTGACTCGAAAGCGTCGTCAACCGACAAGTCGGAAAATTCTACGCCTGCCTTAAGGCCGAACTTGAACTGCGCATGCACAGGAACGACGCAAAATACGGCAAACACGAACACCGCAAAAACCAGAATCTTCCTCATAAGCATAAACTTTAATCTTACAAACACAAAATCCTTGATTTATAATCCACAGCAGCTAACGCTCCATAAAAAGGAGGCGGCATGCCCTATACAAGATTACAAATCAAGGAATAAAGAACGAAATCAATGCCTCTGGCGGCGCACTGTAACGCGTGCGGCAGGCTGAGAGCCTGAAGACTTGCTTGACGAGCTGCGCTTGCGCACCGAAGTGGATGCGCGGCGGTTGCGTTTTGCCTTCTTGGTCTTCTTGTCCTTTACGTCAAGTTTGGCTATGCTGTCGAGCGAATCCTTGCGCGCCTGGTCGCCCCAGATGTTCTTCTCGAATGCTGCCAGCTCGTTTTCGATGCGCCGCTGCTCCTTGGCAAGGGCTGAATCGTTGGGACAATACTGGGCGAGAGTTCGTCCGAGCATATTGTTTGTCTTGTAAATCTTGCCCTTATACAGGTTGCGCGTAAAGTAATCGTCCATGCTCATGGTGGCCGCATTGTTCAGGTTGCTCGTCATAACAACCTGCCGCGCCAAATATGGAGCTGCTTCATCATACCTAACCCAGAACAGAGGATACTTCTGTTCGCCGTCGCCGAAATCGTCAGTACGCCACAGCACTGGGCAGAGGGCTACAGGCTTAACGTGGAAAGTGGCCGAAGCCTGGTCGTAATAAGCGCTCTCCTTTATGTAATACGACTTGACCTCGGCAGAAGGAATGTCGCTGTCGTCTATGTGAATGCTGTTGTTTGTACGCTCATAATATACATGGTAGTTGTCAAGGAACCCCTTTCGGTCAATCTGTGCGGAGTCGGTAAACACCTCGTTGCCGTCAAGACGGTATTCAAACCCCTTCACCGTGCCGCCAATAACAAGCTTGAAAAGGTAAGTAAACAAGTTCATCTGCGAACCGGCAGGCTCTACGGGGTAATACAAAGCCGCGTTGGCATCCTCTTGAAGCAGTATTTCACGGTAAATGTCGCGCCGCCAAACAACATCCTCGGACATCTTGGCCGCCACGGGATAGGATATTTGCGCGCGGGTGGTAAGCCCCTGCGCGCTCTGCGCCTTGCGCTGCTGCTGTTCACGGCGGCGCGCCGACTGTGCGTTTACGGCATCGGCTGAGAACAAAAGCAATAGCAGGACTGCTGAAAAGGCACGCAACGACAGGCTGCGACGCGGCTTTTCAAAATGCCATATAGTTTTTGTAAACAAGAATTTGGCCATATCTTATATTTTCGGTTTTGAGGTTTTACGGTTTTGAGGTTCTGCGGTAGGCCGGTCTTTCAGGTTATAAAACAGTACATAACTGCTGCAATCACCTACTGCCTTGTCTCCGCAGACAGCCTATTTCACTATTATTTCCATCGACGCGGGCAACGTACGGCGTATGCCGTCAGGGCCTACGGCGGTTATGCGCGTTATGTAGAAGCGCTTGTTGCGTGCGAGACGGCGGAACGTTTCGCGCTGGCGCTGGGTGAAGGCGCTGCCGTTAGACACCATCGGAACAGCGTTGCCCATGTTGTCATAGAACACCGCCTCGAAGCCCAGGACATCGAACGGAATGTCCAACAAGCCGTCGTCAATAGCTGCATTTATGCCCTTTGCCGACATCAGCGACGACTTGGCAAGACCTCCTGTGCGGAAACGGTTGTCGCCGATTTGTATGTACGGTGTCGGGTCGGGCAGCTTACGCACCTTGAAAGTGAACTGCCCTACCTGCCGCGCCGTGCCGGTTTGCAGCGACAAGACATTTATAGTAACATCCTGCCCCACTGCCGACGGACGCGCGATATACTTGCCAGGAGCCACCGGCTGAAGCGTTCCTCCGCTCATGGTTGCCGACACATTGGTGAGCGGAACACCAGGAATGCTTATGCTGACAGGATTGCTGTAACCAGCATAAAGCACGTTCATAAGGTCGGCGGAAACGGTTGCACTTGGGTCAACAACGGTGTATTTCTGTGAGAAGTCGCGGCGGATTGTCTCGCCGTTGCCGTTCAGCATTGTGATGTAACCTGTCAAATTGAAATCACCTGTGCGGCTTGTCACAATCTCGTAAGTGTTGTCACGCAGGTTCATCTGCCGTCCGCCTATGAATATTTGCGGCCTCTGCGTCGTGTCGACGGCGGCCATCACGATTTGCGCAGAGAACTTGTCGCCGCGCACTATGGTCTGCGCGTTGGGTATTACGAAAGCACTCAGCTTGTTGACACGTATGTCTTTCATGTCAATATTGGCAACAAGTGTATGCAGCACCTCGCCTTCCGCGTAACGGATGTCGCTCTGTAGCTTTGTAAGCAACGTCACGGCGGCGGCCACCGGCATGTCCTCAAACATGTACTCCTGCCAGTTCTTCCCCATGGTCTTGGCGTTCTTGGGAAGCGTTGTTGTCAGGTTGCTCGCTATTATGGCTTTCTGCCGCTCGTCGGTCACCATCGCCAGGATGCGTTCACGGAAAGAGTTGATGGCGTCGAACAGCCTTTTGCCCTGTCCCTTGCCCGGAGCGAGCATCACTTGGTTGGCCGCTTCAAGGTCGTCCTTGCGCTCTATGTTGAACACGTCACCGTCTTCCCCGTCGGCTTCCTTCACGATTGCCACCTTGAGTTCCTGCGCGAAGTTGTACAGAGAGTCGCTCATGCGCTTCACGGCGGTGGCCTTGTCAAACCACGCCTTAACCTTCTGCGGGTTCGCCTTCATCTGAGCCTCGAAGTCACCGTATATGGCCGCGTTCTCCGAAGCCGAGTTGGTGGTGGTGCGGTGCAGGCTTTCCTCTACAAGGGAAAAGCCTTCAAGCACTTCCGTCGACACGTTGAGCGCGAGCATCGCCATCAAGACGACATACATCAAGTTTATCATCTTCTGGCGCGGAGATACCGGTCTTTTCTTTATTGCCATGCCTTATTATACTTCAGCGTTGCCCCCATTGGTTGCGGTTGCACGCATATTTACGGTCATCGCCTCAATCATACGGGCGTAAATCTTGTTAAGCTGTTCTATCTGTGAAGCCATACGGCGCGACTGTTCGTTGATTTCGTCAATCGTTCCGATTTGCGAACTTGCGCCTTTAAGCTGCATCTCGTACACCTTGCAGATGCCGGTAAGCGTGCGGTTGAGGTTCTCCATCTCCTCCGAATCACGTGTAAGGCGTGCGCTCTGCTCTGAAACCTTCGCCAATGTCTCGGTAAGTTTCTTAAGCTCGTCAACATAATTTGACGTGGCTTCTTCCATTTCGGGAGACACCTGCTGCTGCGCAGCCACCCAGCCGGGCACTGCCTGGCCGGCAACCACCGGCTGGCCGGAAGGCTGCACGCCTTCTTCAGCTGTGCCGGACGCAGCCACCTGGCCTTCAGCAGAAGCAGGTTGCCCTGCAACAGGGCCGACATAAGCCACCATTCCGGGAGGAACCGCCGCCCCGGCTGGCACAGGCTGTACCGCCTCAAGCTCTTCGGCGGCCTGCATATCTTCGTCATCAACTTCTTCGTCATTGACATGTGTCGGCAGGTCTTTTCCTATTGCGGTCTTGTCGAACGGACGGTCGAACGCCGAAATGAAGAACACTATGACCTCCGTACCCATGCCGATGTAAAGCATAAGGTTTGCTCCCGGCAGGTGAGTCAACTTGAACAAAGTGCCAAGAATGACAATGGAAGCGCCCCAACTGTAAGCGTAGTTCAGGAAAGTCTGTCCCGGAACGCTGTCCAACCACCGCTGAAGGCGGTAGATGACGTTATATTTGCTGTATTCGGTCATTGCTATTTCTTTTTTCCTTTTTGTTTCGTACTCGTTGTGTTTGCCAGACTGCGGACGCAGCGGAAGCCTATGTAGCAGCGCGGCTGGTTCTGGTATTCCCATGTGCGCCACGCCGAGCGTATGTAAGACTCGGGGTCTTTCCACGACCCTCCGCGAACACTCTTCTTCTTCAAGCGGTACGGGTCTTCCTTCGCCGCGTTGTAACGAAGCTCCGGGTTAAGGTCGTTCATGGCGTCTATGCCGGCCTCCGTATATGTGGTGCTTGTCCACTCGGCCACGTTTCCGGCCATGTCATACAGCCCGTTGGTGTTCGACGAGAACAACCCTACGCGGCTCGTTATAAGGTTTCCGTCCTCGGTGTAGTTGCCGCGGTCGGGCTTGAAGTTGGCGAAAAAGCATCCGTCCTCGTTCTTGACGTCAACCTGCTCCCACGGGAATTCCGTGCCGTCCTTTCCACGCGCGGCATACTCCCACTCGGCTTCGGTAGGAAGACGGTACCGCTGGATGTACCTCGCCTCGCCTCCGAGACCTTTCAGCAGATAGTCGGTACGCCAGGCGCAGAAAGCGTTGGCCTGTTCCCAGGTTACACCCACCACGGGATAGTCGTTGTAAGCCGGGTTGCTGAAATACTGGCGCATGTAGACCTCGTTGTCCGAGTTGACAAAATCGTTCACCCAGCACGTCGTGTCCGGATATATGTTGACGATGTATGTGTTAAGGAAGTCCCACGGGCCGCTTAGCGGACGGTCTATGGTCTGCCTCACGATGCGTCCCTCGTCATCGACGTAGGCGGTGTCCTTCGATATCATCACCACCTCGTCAGGATTCACCTGCACGTCGGTATTAAGGTTGCGCATGGCCGGGTCGAGCCTGTTGCGCCTCAAGGCGGCAGCCGTATAGTCGTAAACCTCGTAACGGTAGTTCATCTGCGACGCGTCGAGCATTTTCTCCCCCGTAACCGGATTGGTGACATAAAGGCTCTCTATGGCGCGCAGCTCGTCCTCGTTGGGCTTGCGCGGCAACGCCTTTTTCCAGTTCAGGTGAGGCGTAACGGGGTCGCCGTTCTTGTCTTCGGTTATCATGTATGTCTCGTCACCGCCGTAAGCCGGGTCGGCAAGGCGTGTGCGTAGTATGGAATCGCGCACCCAGAAGACAAACTGCTTATACTCCGAGTTGGTCACTTCGGTCTCGTCCATCCAAAAGCCTTCGACAGATATTTCCTTGCCGGGCGTCTGCCTACCCCACAGGCTGTCGTCCTTCTCAAGCCCCATTTTGAGGAAACCGCGCTTTACGAGGGTCATTCCGTAGGGCGTCGGTTCGGTAAAGCTCTTGCCGCCTACGCCAACCACCTCGCCGCCACGCCCCAGCGACGACATGCGTCCGCCGAAACAGCCGGTCAGCACGATTGTGGCCACAAGGCCGAGTGCCGTCATGAATTTCGTTTTCTCCATATTTTATTAAAGTATCCTCACGCTTTTATGTTTGTTACGTCCTTTCTTGAACAGGTTGACATCCATCTGGTAGCCGATTATAAGCTCATGGCTGCCGTTGCCGATGCTTATGCCCGATGTGTACACCTCGTAGCTGTAGCCTATGTGCACACCGTGGAAGCTGCCGCCGACGAGCACCGTCACGGAGTTTGTAGGGCTGTAAGACACGCCGCCGTACATTACTTTCTTGTCGTTGGTGTATACCAGGCGGCCTGACACGTCGCCCCTCCACTCCACGCCGTCGGTGCGCACGAGCACTGACGGATGTATTGTAAGAAACGGATTTCTAAGCTTAATATTGTATCCTCCGGTCAAATAAAACGTCGGGTCTATCTGCAATTCGCTGGTCTCGCCAAGCGCGACGAGCGGCGAAGTGATGTGCTGTGCGGACACTCCGACGTACCACGGGCCGCGCGAATAATACAGTCCGAAGCCCACATCGAAGGCGCTTCCGTTGACGTCCGACGTGGCCAGGGCAGGGTCGCCCGAATCTTCAACGTCCACCTTCGAGCCGTCAAAGCCCTCACTCAGCAGCCCAAGCTGCACGCCGGCACTTATCATGCCGCCGAAAAGACGGTGTTTGTATGCGTACTGCACGGCCAGACGCTGGTGGGTGAACAGTCCTATCTGGTCGTTGAGCAGCGAAAGGCCCACGCCGTGGTAGTTCTTCAAGAAATAAAGGGGCATGTCCGCTCCCACGTACATCGACCTCGGGTTGTTCTCGAAGCCGGCAAAGCTCATCGCATACGCCGCCGCGATGTTGAGCTTCTGCTGCTTGCCGACAGCGCCCGGATTGAAATAAGGCTCCAAATCCCAGTAGTGGCTGAACGACACGTCATACTGGGCGCCGGCCCTTGAGGTGGCGAGCAACAGGATGGACAATATGACAAGAATGCGTCTTTGCACGACAATATAACGCCGCCCTCGCGCTTTTATTGCACAGGGGCAATTAAGAATTAAGAGTTAAGAATTAAGAAAAGTTCCATTGACAGCTGTCAAAAAGAGCGTTTTCCTTAATTCTTAACTCTTAATTTTTCACTAAACAATCCTTTGCTTAATACTCGTCCTCGTTGAAAAGGAAGTCTTCTTTTGTAGGATAGTCGGGCCATATGTCTTCTATGCTGTCGTACACATCGCCTTCATCTTCTATCTCTTGCAGGTTTTCCAGCACTTCCAGGGGCGCGCCCGAACGGATGGCATAGTCAATCAGCTCGTCTTTCGTGGCAGGCCACGGCGCGTCTTCGAGTTTCGAAGCCAGTTCAAGTGTCCAATACATAAGCTATAGTTTTAAAGCGTTTTTAATCGGACGCAAAAGTAATATATTTTTTCTTATTTACAAGTTTTACGCCATGTTTTTTCCCTTACACCTACAATAAAGTTTAATTTCCTCGCAAGCACAAACAAATAGTCACTCAGCCTGTTTACATATTGTAACACTTCGGGGTCAAGTTCGGTGCTTTCGGCAAGGAAGAATATCCTGCGCTCAGCCCTGCGGCACACCGTGCGGCACACGTGCGCATAGGCCGCCACGTGCGAGCCTCCGGGCAGGATGAAGTCGGTCTGCGGAGGTATTTCGGACACGATGCTGTCTATTTCCTGCTCAAGCACGTCTATCTCGCCGGCGTCGAGCGTGTATGACGGGGCAAGCTGTGTCTTCGTCTTGTCCGTGGCGAGATACGAGCACACGGTGAACAAGTTGCGCTGTATGCGGTATATGAGGTTCTTGTCCGGCCCGTCTTTCATGAAAGAGGCCAGCACGCCGAGGCATGCGCTAAGTTCGTCTACCGTGCCGTAGGCCTCGATGCGCGAGTTTGTCTTCCTCACCTTCACTCCACCGACAAGGCTGGTTGTGCCGCCGTCGCCTGTCTTTGTATACACCTTTGTTATTTTCATAGTCGTAAACGGTTAAAAGTTTATCACGTAGTTCTGTTTGAAACGCTTTTTGTCGAAGAACACCAGGCCGCAGTAATACAGGTCGAACGTTACCACGCCCTGCGTCTCGGTCGCCACTCTGCGCCACAGGCGGCGCATGGCCTTGTCGCGGCGGATGTCAAGCAGCATCACGGCGCAGCCGTCCTTGGCCGAGGCGCACACACTGCCGAATGCCTTTTCAGCCCCACGGCAGGGGGCAATCACTGCGAAGTCGGCCTGCGGCACGCCATCACCGGCACTCTTCGCAAACACCGTCCGGCGGCAGCCTGCCCTGACATAGCAGCCGAGCGCGTCGCCATCCACGCCGCAGCTTACCGTGCGCGCGGGCTGCAGATAGTTGGCCAGACGCAGGCAAAGCTCGCACACGCGCCGCTCGGTGACGTCAAGCCCGGGAAAGCGCGCCGCCAACGGCCCGTAGGCGTAATACGGCCAGTGCTCGTTGATGACGTAGCGCACCATGCGGTAAGCCCACGGCGACTGCACCCCGAAGCCCCGGCAACGGCCTATGCGGCCCGCCCATACCAGCCAACGCCTTAACTTAGAATACTTCATGCCGTACTTTCATCATGACAAGCTGCGGCGCCGCGGCACGCGCCGTATGGCACGGCGCCATGCGCATGCACGCCTCCCAAGTTTTGCAAATATACGTATTTCCGACAGAAAAACATCGCTTTCAGGCAAAATGTTTCGCTAAAATCAGCACAAAATGCAATCTGCGACTTGCAAACACGGCTTGTCCGCAGTTTGGTTGTATGGAATTAAGTTCTTAAGCCAGGCGGCCGGAGCGCAGAACTGAAAGTCGCCGTTAGGGCTATGACGGTTACCGAGTCCTCTATTGACTGTAAATGAAAAATAGGTCATAAGCCGACAACCATCACGCAAAAAATCGGATGAACCTTAATTTATGGTGTTTTGCAAAGCAAAAGGCCATCTTTTACCTTCCAAAACACGGCCTTTTGCACGCTGAAACACGGCCTTTTGCAGCACGCTCATTATCAAGCAGTTACACATCCACGCAACGCAAGGCGCCTGCAAGATGAAATAAAAAGGGAAAAGGATTTGTTTTTGTGCGATTTTTAAGTTAACTTCGCATCACAAAGAAGCAAAATAAGATGAAATCGTTAAAAGAACTTTATAAAATAGGCAAAGGGCCGTCGAGCAGCCACACAATGGGTCCTCAGAAGGCGGCGAAGCTGTTTCTTGAGCGCCACGGCGACGCGGCGGCCTTTGAGGTGACGCTGTACGGAAGCCTGGCGGCAACAGGCAAGGGGCACATGACCGACGTGGCCATCGAAGAGGTGCTCTCAGCCAAGGCGCCGGTGACTATTTGCTGGCAGCCG
>ENA-ORSY01000777-ORSY01000777.1-human-gut-metagenome-genome-assembly--contig:-NODE-777-length-27887-cov-4.103873_pt1 | contig 27887 bp, 33 predicted proteins | sample MGYA00242193_ERZ509160 | MGnify/ENA primary metagenome ERZ509160 (study PRJEB26280, sample SAMEA2338670) | human gut metagenome | biome: human gut; feature: human-associated habitat; material: faeces...
TGGATCAGCAACTCCCGGTGGGTGCGGTCGTAGATGAGGAAGTGCTCCCCGGAGTACCGGGTGCAGAAGTGGGGGCGGAGGAGGGGAAGCACCCGGTTTTTGGGCTCGATCTCCCCTACCAGCACCCCCTGCTGATCGGAGAAGCGGAGGAACCCCTTGAGCAGATGGGCCTCGCTCCCCAGGTGCTGCACCGCCTTCCACAGCACGTGGACCCGGTCGTCGGTGAGATCCCGGGTGATGTCCGCCCCCCGTTGGTAGCCCAGCCGCAGAAAACGGTACATGTGCAGCTCCCGCTCGGGCAGACAGGTGAGAAAAGCCTGGGTCACCAGCCGGCAGGCCTGGGGGGAGATCTTTTTGGACAGAGAGCGGTACACCCGCTCCGCCTTGGCCTGGTCGGTGTCCACATGCCGCTCCGGCCAGAGGGTGAGGCGGTCCTCTTCCGGTGAGGTGAAGCAGACGGCCTCCTCGCGGTGGGCATAGCTCTCAAACACACAGGTGAGAAAGCCGGGATAACTGCCGTCATAATCGAAGCAGACCTGCTGCCAGCTCATGAGGCCCCCTCCTCTCCAAAGAGGGAGAGCTGCTCCGGCTGGATCTGGGCCAGGGCGGGGCGCTCCAGGGCAGCCAGATGGGACAGGATGCCCTCCTCCCGCACTCGCAGACCCTCCAGCATGCGGCCGGAGCAGGTGATGAAGTACTGGGCCCGCTTGAGGACCACCCCCAGCTTTTTCAGGCCGGAGAAGGACAGGGGGCCGGCCCGCCGGGCTGTGAGGATGCGCTTGGCGCTGGTGACCCCGATGCCGGGCACCCGGAGCAGGGCCTCATAGTCGGCCCGCTGGACCTCCACAGGAAACTGGTCCAGGTGGCGCAGGGCCCAGGTGCACTTGGGGTCCAGGTAGGGGTCAAAATTCGGTTCGTCCTCGGTCAGCAGCTCCCGGGCCGAAAAATGGTAGTACCGCAGCAGCCAGTCCGCCTGATACAGACGGTGCTCCCGCAGCAGGGGAGGGGCCGTGTGCAGTGCGGGCAGGCGGCGATCCTCCACCACCGGCAGATAGGCCGAGTAAAACACGCGCTTCAGCGAGTATTTCCTGTAGAGTCCCTCGGTCAGGTCCATGATATGGCGGTCTGTCTCCGGCGTCGCCCCGATGATCATTTGGGTGCTCTGCCCAGCCGGCGCAAATGGCTTGGCCCCGCGGTAGAGCACCATCTCCTTTTTGCTCTGCGCACTCTGCACTGCGATCTGCCCCATGGGGCGCAGGATCGCAGTTTTCTTTTTGTCGGGGGCCAGCGTGGTCAGGCTCGTCTCGCTGGGCAGCTCGATATTGACCGACAGGCGGTCTGCCAGCCGCCCGATCTTTTCGACCAGCATCGGGTCCGCGCCGGGGATCGTCTTGGCGTGGATGTAGCCGTTAAAGTGGTACTCCTCCCGCAGGATGCGCAGAGCCTCGATCATCAGCTCCATCGTGCGGTCCGGCGTGCCCAGCACAGCGCTGGACAGAAACAGCCCTTCAATATAATTGCGGCGGTAAAAGCCGATAGTCAGCTCCGCCAGCTCACGCGGGGTGAAGGTCGCGCGGGGTCTGTCGTTGGAGCGGCGGTTGACGCAGTAGCTGCAATCGTAGGAGCAGGCGTTGGAATACAGCACTTTCAGCAGCGAAATACACCGCCCATCCGGCGTAAAGCTGTGGCAGATGCCCGCCGCCACGCTGCACCCCAGCTTGCCGTGTACCCCGGCGCGGTCCACACCGCTGGAAGTACATGCCACATCATACTTGGCGCTATCCGCCAAAATCGCAAGTTTATCTTCCAGCTGCATGGTTCGTTCTCCTCTTACTAGCCAGCACGGTTTTATAACGTGCCCTAAAAAATAGTATAAGAAATACACGCCGCCGCATAAGCATTGTTTTGCAGACGGCGTGTAGGAAAAATTTTATTCAGTTATCTGCTGGCCTCATCCGCATTACCGCGGGAACGCGCTGCGGTTTTTTACCACTTGGCTTTGGTCTCCACAACCTTACCGGCAATGTACAAATGGTCCAATTCTTCCCCGCGGATGATCAAATCCTCATAATCCGGGTTGAAAGGATGCAGCACAACAGCGTTGCCGCGCTGGATGTATTTTTTCAGGGTACCGTTGCCATCACCATACACCATAACGCCAAGGTCACCGTTATCCAGCGTATTCTGGCGGTGAATAAGGGCCAGATCGCCATCCGAAATGCGCGGTTCCATACTGTCGCCTTTAACCACAAGATAGAAATAATTCTGCGGGTCCTTTACGCTGGCGTATTCTGTGCCGTAATCTTCCTCAAAAGCAAGGGCATCGTACCCTGCGCGCACCGTCCCCACAACAGGAATTGGGCACTGGGTATACTGGCTGAACGCACGCTGCCCAACGGCGCCGTGCGCGTCTGCGTTGCTTTGCAGGCCAAGCAGCATGTCTGCGGTAGTATCTAAAATTTCTGCCAGCCGGGCAACCGTCTGTGGGTCCGGGGTGGAGCGCCCAGTCTCCCACTTGCCAACAGCCTGTTGGGTAACGCCTAGCAGGCGCGAAACTTCTGCCTGGCTATAATGTTTCGCCTTACGGGCTTCTCTCAGTCGTTCTGAAAACATGGTTTTTCCTACTTTCACTGTGGTTGCCGCGCTGTACATAAAGCAGCAGTCAAGCGATGCACCCATGCACCAGCCCAAGCCGCGGCATTCGCCAAGTTTTATGATTTCATTATACAACCCAAGGTAGTATTTGTAAAGAGATTCCGTGAAAAAATATTCTAGAAAAAGTTGTTTTGCACCCCTTGACAACAACCGTTAGTTGTACTATTCTAGATTCATAAAACAACCTCAAGTTGTTCTTATGCATTTGTCGTTGTACTTTTATTGCATTTTTCGCAACTGTTTTTTAATTTGCGGCACGATCCCGGAGGTCATAATTATGAAAATGAATCTATTTACCGAGCTTATCTGCAATGTCCTTTTGTATTCCATCGGTTTTGGCGGGCTGATGGTCATCTGCGCCGTGGCAGAAGGTCAGCTTTCCCTGCTGCCAGCCCTCGCCATTGGGGCCGTGCTGTGCTTCACCTTTAACGCAGTTGCTGGGGTACGCATTGCCCTGCGCAATACCAATACGCAAAAGCGGAGCGTAACCATTGCCCCGCAGCCACACCCACAAAGCAGCACCCCACCCCTGCGCGTTATGCGCGGTGGGCATGCCGCTTAAATTTTGTCGGCGCTCTTTGGTAGCGCAAAGGCATTGTAACCCCGTCCGGAATGTGTTACTCTTATATTAAGTAAAAAAAATCGTTTTGGAGGGTCATTATGCTGCTGGAAGTTTGTGTGGATAGCCTTGCATCGGCGCGCGCTGCCATTGCTGGCGGGGCGGACCGTCTGGAACTGTGCAGTGCACTGCTGGCCGGTGGGCTGACCCCTTATACCGAGCTGCTGCGTCAGATCCGACACGAAAGCGATGTTGCCGTGCGCTGCCTGATGCGCCCGCGTGCAGGGGACTTTCTGTATATGCCGGAAGAGATTGAGATGATGTGCGCGCAGATCACCGAGCTGCGCATTGCCGGGGCTAACGGTTTTGTGATTGGCTGCCTGAACCCGGACGGCACGCTGGATTGCACCGCAACCGCACGGCTGGCAAAGGCCGCCAATGGTGCTGGGCTCACCCTACACCGCGCCATTGATGTATCTGCCGACCCATTGCAAACCTACCGCGACGCCGCCGCCCTTGGAATTGATACCGTGCTGACCAGCGGTGCCGCCGCCAGCTGTGTGCAGGGTGTTGACGTTCTGTGCAGCCTGTTGGCAGAGCGTGACCGCACCAATGGTCCGGAAGTACTGATCGGTGCCGGGGTAAACGCTGGGGTGATCCGGCAGCTTTCGGCTGCCCTGCCGGGCGCAAGGGCTTACCACATGAGTGGGAAAGTGGAACTGGAAAGCCGGATGGTGTTCCGCCGCGAGGGCGTTCCCATGGGGCTGCCCGGTTTGGACGAGTGGCATATCCAGCAGACGGATACAGCGTCCGTGCGTGCCGCGCGCCAAGTGTTGGACGATTTGGCGTGATTTTATTGTATTTTCTCTTTTTCTTTTTAATTTTTGCAATTTCTTTTGCTGTTTTTTCATTTTCATGCTTGACATTCTGCAGGGCTTATGGTAATATAACTATCGCACCTTGGTGGTGGCCACTGTGGAGAGGTGTCCGAGTGGTTTAAGGAACTGGTCTTGAAAACCAGCGATTCGCGCGAGCGGACCATGGGTTCGAATCCCATCCTCTCCGCCATTTTGTGTGAAAAAGTGAATAGTTTATCACTTTGACTTGTGGAGTAATACTCAAGAGGTCGAAGAGGCGCCCCTGCTAAGGGCGTAGGGTCCGAAAGGGCCGCGAGAGTTCAAATCTCTCTTACTCCGCCAATGTAAAAACCGCGATACAACCTGCAAAGGTTGGTGTATCGCGGTTTTTCATTTATCAGATAGTGCTAGATACTGTTGAATACTGTTAGATAATGCTTCGTAAATGGTTCGTAATCGGCCAAAAGTTCGTAAAAAGTTCGTAGTGATCCGCCCCAAAAATCACCGTAAAAAAGCGGCAGGCTGCCCACATTGAGCAGCCTGCCGCTTACTTATTTGCCGTTGCTTTTCCCTTCGGTTTGTGTGCCGAAGTAGAACGCCACCACCATGGTGACGATCGTCATCACTGTGTCCGGCTGCAGGCCGCCCCGCAGCGCAAGAATTGCGAAAACTGCAACAACCACAAGCGTGACAATGGTTTTGACCTTGAAAAGCGCTGCAATGTTCTTGATAAAATCACCCATAGGGCTGTACCTCACTTTCCGTCCAAATCGTGCAAACGCTGCTCATGCCGTTGCAGCGTTTCATCTTGCTCTTCGTTGTGCTCCCACAACCGTTTATGGCTCGCACTGTTGCTCCTGTCGTTATCCTGCACCTGCTTTACCACACTGTCCAGTAGCGCCTTCAACTGCGTAATACTGGTATTCAGTTTTAAAAGCGGTGTTGTGACAGTGACAATCAGTCCGATAAGCACAACAGTGTCCTTGACGATATCCCAATCTGTCATTCTTTACTTCCGTTCCGGGCGTCAGGCCCATTCAGATTTGTACAGCCCGGCATCCGTCAGGCCGCGGCTCTGGCACACGGCAAAGACGGCGTCTGCGTCCCCCTGCGAGACCGGCCCTACCGTGATGACCTGCAACTTGTTTGCAGGCTTGTTCGCTGCGGGCAGAGCCTTTACCAGATGATTCAAATCAACCACGCCAGTGATGCCCGGCACACCGCCCTGCCCGTATTGGTGAATGTGGCGCGGCAGCGTCTTGTCGTAGTTCGTGCGCGTGTCGGCAAGCCATCCGATGTAATCTTCACACAGATAGGTGTAGTCAATGTTCGCGCTTGCAAAGGCCGTGAAGGTGTAGATGCCTGCCGTAAATCCGTGCGTCTTGGCCTTTTCGCAAAATGCCATTGCGATTGCCGTGCGCTGGTCTTTTGTCAGGTTGTCGGCGCGGCCATCGTGGACGCCGGTCTTGGTTGTGTGTCCCCATTCGTCGTCGAAGAACAAGGGATAGCCTGTCGGGGCAAGGCTTGCGCAGAAATCAGCTTCCTCGCGGGCTTCGTCCACTGTGATGGCCTGCGAGAAGAAGTAAAAGCCGAACAGCTTTCCGTTCGCTTTCGCCCCTGCAAGGTTAGCATCGTACTGCTCGTCCTTCATCAGCTTTCCGCTGCCGTATCCGCGATACCCGATGCGAACAATGGCACGGTAGGGAACCTTTGCCCAGTCAATAGCGCCCTGATGGTGAGACACATCAATCAGCACTTCCTCGCTGCTGGGCTGTGCAGCGTCTGCGGGTTTTTCTACTGCGTGCTCACCCGGGCGGTATGTAAACACCTGCCCGCTTGCCGTGGTGAAGTCGTTGTCCAGCCACACCAGCGGGTTGGTGCGGCTGCCGTTCAGAATGACTTCAAAGTGCAGGTGCGCTCCAAACACATTGCCGGTAGTGCCGCTATAGCCGATGAGGTCGCCCTCTTTGACCTGCTGTCCCAGCTTGACGCAATAGCTGCTCAGGTGGGCGTACCGCGTCTGCAGCACACCGCCCTTGTAGGGCGCGTGTCTGATGCGCACCATGTTGCCATAGCTCTGCATCCCGGTTTTGGTATGGCCGTCCCAGTCCTGCACCTGATCCACGGTGCCGTCCTCTGCCGCGTAGACCGGCTGCGTGCTGGTATTGCCGATCTGGGTGCGCATGTCGATGGCCCGGTGCATACTGCCGTCGTTGTAAAACCATCCTTGTGTGATGATGTGCTGGGCCAGAGGCCACGCCAGCAACACCTCACCATTTGAAAGTCTCATTGATCATCCTCCTCGTACAGCGGATTTCAAATCTGCTCATTCGTTGCGTTGTCGTCCTGCACCGTTTCAGCGTCCAGCGCATCATAATACGCCTGTGCCAGCGTCTCCACCTCGGCAATGTCCGCCTCATCCAGCAGGCCGTTGTCGTAGTGCGTGTATGCTTTGTCAAGCCAGAACGCAACGTCCCGTCCTGCTGCAATTTCCCGCTTAATGCTGCGCAGGGTCAAATCGTGCCGTGCTTTACTCTTGATAGCCATTGTGATTTCTCCTTTCAGTTGATAGAAGCAACCGCTGCTTCCAAATCGGTGATTCGCTTAATAGGGTCTGCGCGTCCCGTCACAGTCGCGCTGTCGGCGTCGGTCAGCACGGTGTTCACACCCGCAAGCGCGGGGATGGCCTGTGCGCCGGTTGCAGTAAAGGGCACAGGCTCTGCCAGCTTGTAAGCAATTTGTACTGGCGTTCCGGCTGCGTACTGGGCGGCAAGGTAGGATTTTAAAGCATCAACTGTTGCGAAAGGCCCATCTGAAGCCACGTGAAACACGATGCTTGTTTTAGAAATGCGTACAAAGTTAGCCGGATATGATATATAACCGTTTATGTTATCAAAATGGCTTGATATTCCAAAAGTCCCAGAATAAGGTTTTAGTACATCATATAATGCCCATTGCTGCTCTTTTCTGCTCGCTACGGTGCCGTTGTCACTCAATGCCTCCGTCCCGTTCAGCGTCAGCGTTTTCCAAGTCTCCTGCCCCTCACCGCTCACCGCGTCCACCTCACCGCCATAAACGGTTTCGGGCAGGGTCAGGGTGTTGGTCTGCCCGATGTATGGTGTGTAGGCGGTGGGAGTGTCCTTCGATACGACAATCGCAACAGTCATATCAATAACATCGCCATCTGCAAACTCTGCATTCATAGCAATAGCAGTTTCATCTTTTGTCCGTAGTCCGTAAAGCCTGTAAGTTTGCTTCGTTCCCTCTATTGTAAATCCGGTGATTTTCAGATTTCTTCCTGCAAGAAGTTTTTGATTGGTGCTAAGGATGACGAAGCCACCACCTCCACCTTCAAGGTTGTAAGTTCCTTTTAAATGAACCTTGTTATCCCCAATGTAATTTATCGTTAAGCCATACGGTGTATAAGTGTTATAGTTGTTCTCTTTTGGATTCAGCAGATTCTCCCCGCACCGTTCGACCGTCACGCTGTCCCTGCCCTTGATGGGACGAATGTTTTCGGGGCTGGGTGTTCCGCTGCCTTCCTGCACCGGTTTCAACTTTGCTTTCACGCCAAGCGGGTATCCCGCAACGGGGTAGCACACAACAGGGTTGCCGCTTTCTTCCAGCGGCGGGCAAAGCATATCAATGATGTGCTTGCTGCTCCACGGCGCGTCCTCGCTCACCGCCGCATCATCAATCTGTACGCCGTCCTTTCCGGCAGGCCCCTCCGGGCCAACCTCTCCCTGCGGCCCCTGCTCACCGCGCTCACCCTGCGGGCCAGTATCACCCTTGGGGCCAACCGGGCCAGTTTCGCCAACAGGACCCTGTGCGCCGGTATCGCCCTTCTCGCCTTGTACACCCTGAACGCCCTGCTCACCTTGGGGGCCGCGCTCTCCGGTATCGCCCTTCTCGCCCTGGATACCCTGCGCGCCTTGCGGCCCAACAGGCCCCTGCGGGCCGACTGGGCCGATAAACTTCCCGTTGTCGGCGTCCTCCCTCACGCTGTTGGCGGCGCCCTCCGCGTTCGTGGCGCGCTGATCGGCGTCCTTTGCCGCGTCCCGGGCATCCTGCACCGCCTGCAGCACCTGCGCCGCCAGCTCGGGCGTCGGCTCTGCATCCGTGCCGCCGTATATGCCCGCTTGCTCAAGGATAAGATACTCCACGTTACAACTCGCCCGCTGCACGCCGGAGGCCAGCCCGGCCAGCACAAGCACGCCATCCTTGGCCTCCTTCGTCACCTCGGGCGGCACGTCCATGGCATCCCCATCCAGCAGGGCCACGCGCAGCGGCTCTTCCCGCCCGGGGATGTGCCACGTTGCGGTGAGATTCAGTCCGTCCCACCCGGCCCCGCGCTCGATTTTTATAGATTCTATGCCATAGCTGGAATTAGTCCCCAGCACCAGCTTTCGCGGGGTGGGGGAGTAGTTGTCAAGTCTCAAAGTATGTACCATGCCCTACCTCCTTAACAGTACAACAGTTTCTCGGCGTCGATTACGATTGGTTCTCTGCCATGCTTTAGCCCTCATCTCATACGGTAACAATAAACTCCGGCGCCTAATGTATAAACAACACCTGGATCATGATTCGTTTTGTGGAAAATGTCATATAGGTAGGTTAGTGGTGTTATTTGTGCCGTGCCGTTTCCGGCATAGGCTCCAATATTCAGCATATTGGCATTGCAGACATTTGTAACTGCATGAACATTTCCAGAGCCACTATAATGCGCCAGAAATCCGGGCTCCGGTATGCCTTGTGCAACCACTGTTGCCGCGTACTCCGGAATAGGGTTTCCATAGCCGCTCTGATACTGTATGACCAGATATAAATATTTGTCTTTTGTCCATGTTGCCGCCTTTACGCGGCCTTCGCCGTTGTGGTATCCTGCGGGGACTGCGTAAGAACTTCCCGGGTTTATGGTTGTGTCCACTGCGCCCCGGTTCGGCATAGTCCCTTCTTTAAGCGTCTTATCCGCAGCATAAAATCTTTTGCATGCCAGCACATTGCCCTCGGTGGCGGTGGCCTGTGCCAGCTTCGCATTGGATAATCCACCGCCGCCGTTAAAATCCAGCCGGTTTCCGTCATAGGTAAACAGCACCCACCGCCCGACAACAACGCTGTCACCGTCCGCCGCATCCGCGCCGCAGTAAGCTGGTACAGCCTTGCCGTTTACCGTCCATGTATCGCCCGCACTCCATGCCGCCGGGACCTTAAACCGCCCCACCGCGCCGGTGCCCTTCAGGGCATAGACTTTGCCGGACTTCGTGCAGCTGTACAGCTGCACCGCCACATCAAGGCTCAGACCCGCCGGGTCATACTCGCCCTTGGTCATCACGGCAGTGCCCGCGTGCAGCTGGGCAAGCTCCGCCTCGATCTGCTGCAAAAACGCCGTGAAGGCGGCGTTCATCACGCCGGTGTCCACGCTGTCCATCGTATCGCGCATCAGCCCGCAGTAGGCTTCGTTCAGCCGCAGGTCCACAATGTTGTCCGTGCTGATCTTCGTAGCGCCGCGCGGGCGCGTCACGCGGTACAGAAAGATTTCATCGTAGTCGTCATCCCGGCGCAGCTCCGGCAGGGCAGGGGAGGCCGAGGCCGTGCCCGTGCGCACCTCCAGCCCTGCCGTGTTGGTGTTCTTGTCGTAGGTCAGGGCAACGGCATCCCAGCGCGGGTTTGTGCCGTCCGCGTCCGTAAAGGTCAGCTGGGTATTGGCCAGCAGGTACGGGAACGCCGCCCAGTATGTGCCGGGGTGGATGCACCCCACACCGGGGCCGATGGTTAGTGTGTTGTCGCCGTTGGCCGTGGCGGTAAAATCCGCCGCGTGCAGTATACCGCGGCTGCGCGCAGCATAAGCCGCGCCCAGCGCCTCGGCGGTATACTCTTTATTATCCAGCGGCCAGCAGGTAAGCTCTGTCATTTGGCTCACTCCTTAAATGTGAAATGGTCCAGCACCGGCTGCAGGCTGCCGCCGGTGCTCTCATAGATCAGGCGGATGCTCGCCACCCGCGCCACAGCGTTCAGCCCCAGCTCCTCCACCCGCACCGGCACCAAATCGCCAAGCTCGTAGTCCGTGCCGTAGATCAGGTTGGTGTTGGCCGCGGTGCATTTCAGCTGCTGCGTGCTCATGTGGTTCTTCAGCGCCGCGCGCGCGTAGTTCTGCACGGCAGCCTGATACTCCGCCTCGCTGTATTCGGCGTCGGTTGTCGTGCCGTCGGCGTTCTGCACGGTGTATTTATGCCGCACGTTGCTCCCGTCTACCCATAGCTCCCGCCGGGCATTGCCGCTGGCCGTCATGTCGCCCAGCTCGCAGAAATACCGGGTAAAGCTGTCATTCTCGCCGGGCTCCTCACCGCCGCACAGCACCACGTTGGCGTAATCGCTCGCGTCCTGCGTGTACACCGCGCCGGATAGATTCTGCATCCGGGTGGAAAAATAACCGTTGTACAGCGCCGTGCCCGGTACGCTTCTGTCTTTGCCCTGCAACAGCTCCAGCGTCTGGGCGGCGGTGGCAGGGTCAAAGCGCACCCGGCCCCCAAAGCCGCCCGCCTGCATCAGCTGCACGGCAGCGCTGGCGCAGTCCGCCCAGGCCACCGTCTCCTCGCAGGGGGCCGTAAACCCGACAGCGGGCGGCACGGCCACGCCCAGCCCGCGCAGATTGGTGCGGCAGACCTCCAGCAGGCCCGCCGCGCCGTCCGTGATGGTGCGGCTCCCGCGGGCGGTCCGCCTCTTGAACAGGCACAGGCTGAACTTCCCGCGCACCGTCATTCGGTGGTTGTCTCCGTCGGCCTCCGCCGCCAGCACCACCGCGGCCAGACCAGGGGTATCCGGGTTGTACAGCACCGCGTCCAGCACCAGCAGCGCGCGGTTCGTCTCTGTCGCCGCGCAGACCAGCTTGAACTCGCCCAAATCGTCAAACGCGGGCATCCATTGCAGGCTGTCCGCGCTCTCTGCCATGCCCACACGCACGCCATCGTGATACACGTACAGGCGCAGGATGTCATACACCGCTCGCCACCCCCTTCGGGGCCGTGACGATGGCCGTCAGGTTCTCGTTACCCTCGTCCGCCGTCATCCGCAGCACATTGTCGCCGGGTGTCAGCATCATCCACAGGTCGCTGTCAATGTCCAGCAGCCGGAATCCGTTGTCCTCCGCGCCGTCTGCCGTGTAGTACCGGCAGCCGCGGTTTCCGTCCGCTGTGCAGATGACCGCGCGCTCATGCTCCTGCATCGTGGTATTCAGCCGGATGAAGGTCCGCGTACCGTTATTCCACAGCATCGGGTTCTTCACCTTGGCCGCCGCCTGCAAATACAGCGTAAAGGCCGTCTCGGCGTTGCCGTCGTTGACAAAATTCGTGTACATATTGTGCTTGTACCGGCTGATCGCGAAGTTCCCCGCTGTCGAGACAGGCGTCGGGAACCAGGCAGGTTCCATACCGCCCAGCAGCATCCGGGCCGTATCCTCGGTGCGCCAGTAGGGGAATGCCGCTTTCAATTTGAACTGAAAGTTCAGCAGGTTGGCCCCGCCGCTCACAACAGGCGTCTGCGCGGGCACAACGTCCAGGTACCAAACCGTGCTTCCCACCGTCTTGCACCAGCGTCCCGCCGTCAGGGGCCGCACCAGCTTCTTCAACAGCGCCTCGTTGACGTCCAGGTCCCGCAGGATAGCCCCCGTCACGGTGATGCTGCGCTCACCGACGGACTGATTTGTGATCGTCTTGCCGGTCTGCCCATAGGACTGGCTCGTTTTCGTCTCGATGTCCAGCCCGTCGTCGCCGCTCATATCGGTGATCCAGAAATCACTGTCCGCGGCAAACCGCAGGCTTCGGCCATCCGCGGCCTGATAGGTATATACCGGCACGGTCCGCGCCATGCTGCACCGCCTCCTTTATGGGATTCCCCACCGCAGCCGGTTCATCATGTCCTCCGCCTCACGGGTGAGCTCGGATTCCGACAGGCTGTCGTGGGTGTAGAAATTATTCGTCTGCTGGTAGGCAACGCCGGGCTGCGGCTGCCAGCTGGCTACCGCCGTCTGCTGGTCGCCGCGCAGCACGCCCGCCACCTGCAGCTGCATGGGCTGGGCCGTTGTCAGCGCCAGCGCATCGGCGGCATCCTCGACCATCCACAGGTTGTCCCGGATGCCCTTGGCAAGCCCGCTCATAAAATCGGGCATCCACTGCTCATAGCTGCGCAGCGGCCCGATGTCCGGGCGGGAGAAGTGAATAACCGAGGCAATGGCAGACGCCACATTCTTTACAGAGCCAACAACACCGTCGATCATGCTCGTGATGCCGCGGATCATGCCCTGGATCATATCCTTGCCCCATTGGCAGAACTTTTCCGGCAGGCTCTTCAGATAGGCGATGGGCTGCTCCATCATTCCCTTCACGCTGCTGCTGACAAAGCCCGCCATATTCTTGATGCCGCTGCCCATCAGCTTAATGACCTTGCCGCCCAGATCCAGCCAGTTGAAGGCGGTCCACACATCCACAACTGCCTGTATGATCTGCGGCAGATTCGCCACCAATGTCGGTATCGCCTGGATAAGTCCCTGTCCCAGCGTTACGATCAGCTGCACGCCCGCAACCAGCAGCTTCGGCGCGTTGTCGTTGATGATGCCCGCAATGTCCGACACAATGCCCGGCAGATACGCGATCATCGTCGGCAGTCCGTTCATCAGTCCGGTTGCCAGATTCAAAATGAACTGAATGCCGGCATCCACCAGCTGCCCGGCGTTTTCGCGCAGGCCGCTGGCAAGGCTTGCCGCCACCGGCAGTGCCTGTGCCAGCAGCTGGGGGATGCCGGTCACAAGGCCGTCCCCCAGCTTGCCCAGCAGGGCCGTGCCGGTCTGCAAAAGCTGCGGCCCGACATTGGTGGTCAGGTCGGTAAATACCACCGCCAGCCCCTGCGCCAGCCCCGCAATGCCGTTCTGCTGCACGCTCTCGGACAGCGTCTGCAAATAGCCGCCCGCCAGCGTCACGGCCTCGCCCAGTCGCCCGCTCACGGCATCAAACAGCGCCGTGCCCAGGTTCTGGGCGTTGGTCTTCACGCCGTCCAGCTTGTAGGCCATCGTGTCGGTCATCGTGTCATAGGCCGTCTGCGTCAGACCGCTGTCGGCCTGCATCTGCTGCAGCACACCGTTGAACTTGTCCGCGCCGGAGCTTGCCAGCGACAATGCACCCGTACCGGCCTCCACGCTGCTCCACAGTCCCGCAAACTTCGTGGCGTTGCCGCCCACGCTGTCGTACAGCACCTGCAGCACATCGCCCAAGCTCTTGCCGTCGGCGTTCAGCTCGGCAAAGCTCTTGCCGGTCTGCTGCTTCAAGATTTTGCCCACCGTCGAGCCGGTGTCGCCCAGCTCGTTCAGCATCGACTTTGTATAGGTTGAGGCCTCCGCCGTAGCGATACCATTGGCCGTCATGATGGCCAACCCGCTGGACAGGTTCTCCAGGCTCACGTTGTAGGCAGCTGCCAGCGGTATGACCCGGCCCATGCTGCCCGCCAGCTCGTCAACGCTGGTCTTGCCCAGGTTCTGGGTCGTCAGCAGCACATCCGAAACATGTCCCGCCTCGTCCGCACCCTTGCCGTAAGCGTTCAGCGCCGTTGTCAGGATATCCACCGCCGATGCGCTGGATGTAAATCCCGCCTTTGCCAGCATGGACGCCTGCTCGGCAAAGGCCACGGCGTTGCCGGTGTCCTGCCCGGCGCTGATGGCCTGATAGGCCGCCTCGGCGATCTCATTGGCGCCGATGCGCATGTCACCGGACACCTGCAGCACCTGACTGCTCAGGCTCTTCAGCGGCACCTTGGCCGTGTCGGCAATCGTGCCGACCTTAGCCATGGCACTCTCAAACGCAGTGCCGCCGGTAAAGGCGCTCTGCAGCATCTTGCCGATGCCCGCCGCCGCCACGACCTTTGTCAGGCTGCCCACCAGCGCCGAGCCCAGGCTCTTGCCGCTGATCTTACCGGCAGACGCCGCCTCGCCGCCCATGACCTCGGCCAGCTTGCCGCTGATGCCGTCGGCGGACGGTATGATCTGCACATACGCGCTCGCCAGCGATTGCTTCGCCATTTCCTTCACCTCTCTCCCTTAAGCCTTCCCCCTAAGCCTTCCCCCTCGGGGGAAGGTGGCCCCGCAGGGCCGGATGAGGGCAGACCTTGCCGCCATCTGCCGTCACCCCTCTCCCAATATCCTCGCCCGCGCCGCCTCATAGTCCGCCGCACAGGAAAAGCCGGTGGCCTGCCGCTGGCCGGGCACGCCCAGCAAACGGTTCACCACCGGCTCCGGGCGGCTGCGACCCTTCTGTCCATCCTTCGTCTTGCCCCAGACCAGCAGGTGCAGCGCATCCACCGCAGCACCCAGCAGCAACGTGTCCACTGTGGACACGCTCCCGGCAAGCGCCATCCGGGTGCGGCTGTTTTCCCGCAGGCCTGCGGCCAGCGTGGCCGCCAGCGGCAGACCAAGCGCCCGCCAGTCCAGCGCATGGTAGGTCTCGGCCATGTCGCAGGTCAGCTCATCCGGGAACCGCGCGGCCATGCAGGCGAGGGTCAGGAGTTTTTTGCCTGCCTGCCGTTCTGGAAGATGTCGTAGATTTCCGTCGCGACGGCCTTCACCGGCACCGTGCCGTCCTCATCACGCACGTGATCGTACAGTTTCTGCTTAGCATTCGCGTCCAGCAGCAGGTTCACCACCTTGGGCAGCGCCGCACCGTTCGTCTCCAGCTCGGTCAGCGCATCCAGCAGCTCCATGTTCTGGATGCGCTTTTCCGGGATGCAGTACGTAAACCCGCTCTTTGTCTTCCCCGTGAACATCATGCGCCGCCTTTTTTCAGGTACTCATAGTGAGTGTTGCCCGCACTGTCCGGCGTAGCCGAGATCGTCACGCCGTAGCCCAGCGCCTCATCGTCCTTGTAGACGATGTCCTCGATCTCGGTGATCTTGGCGCAGGGGACAACGACGCGCTTCACGGTATCGCCGTTCAGGATGGTCTCAACCACCCAGCAGGCGTCCTGCTGCTCCTTGGCGTTGGCCTTCACCGTCAGGCCGGTCTCCAGATCGCCGGTCACGTTGTCGTCGCGGTAAACGGCCTTCAGCACCTCCGCGTTCAGCGCCTCGATCAGCTGGAACTGGAAGGTGTCCGGCTTCTCGGTCTGGTAGGTGTGCACGGTATCGCCGCCCCATGCCTTGATGCTGTCGCTCTCGGGGGAGTTGGCATTCGTCATGCCGTCCTCGCTGATGTACCCCAGCGACTTGAATGCCTTGTCCAGCTCCGCTGTGGCGTCGGTGGGCAGCGTAGTGCCAAGCGGCGCGCGCCATACCGCACCGCCGACCTTCGGCTTGCTGACCGTTACCAGTTTTGCATCTGCCATAAAAAATCATCTCTCTTTCTCTAAGCCTTCCCCCCCTCGGGGGAAGGTGGCCCCGCAGGGCCGGATGAGGGCAGACCTTGCTCCGCCTGCCGTTAATAATACACGATCTCAAACACCGCCTGGTATCTGTATCGCCTGTTCGCCGTATCGGTGAAATTGTAGTCACGGACCAGTCTGCACGCTCCTACGCCGGTCAGCGTTGCCAGCTCGGCCATCGCTTCCACAACGTCATCATCCAGCCGGGCCGCCTGCAAAAGCGTCTCGCCGTAGCTCTGCACGGCCACAGTGGCCTGCTTCAGGCCGGTGCTGCGTCCGCCGCCGGTCTTTTCCACCACGGCAAAGCTGCCGAGGGGCTTTTCCGGTACCTCCGCCAGCACCGGCACGCGCAGCTTTCCGCTCAAAAAGTTCAGAACTGTCGTCTCGATCATTTCAGTGACTTCTCCAACGTGTTGTGCCTGCTGTTGTCGCGTCGGGCGTCCGGGGTGGCCGGGTAGATGTCCACGACAGCGCGCTTCTGGGCTAAGTCGGCGCGGTATTCGTAGCCGTCGCCGCATCGCGCCGCTACAGCCGCGGCCTGCTCTTTCAGGACATCCTGCATCTCGGCGCTCTTCAAAAGCGCCCGCACGCCTGCGCTGTGCAGCTTGATACGCACTTTATTCATAGCGCTCCACCTTCACCTTTTTGTTCCAGGCCAGCGGCAGCAGCTCCTCGATGCCCTCGGTCACGCCGCCGTAGGTGCGCCATTTCCGGCCAAAGAACTCTACCGTCACATCGTCCCAGTCGTGGGTGTCGCCCTTGGGGATCGCCAGCACATAGGCCAGGCGCTTCCCGGCAAGCTGCAGCTCGCTCACAACGGCGTCCGCGTCCGGCTCTCCGATCAGTACATTGTGCACGACCACCGGCGTCTCCCGCCAGACCGGCGCGTGGAATTCATCCTCGCCGACCTTCGTCCTGACGTACAGCAGCACATCAGCCCCGCGGATCATGTCAGATCCTCCAGCGGGCTGTGTGCCCCCACGCGGCTGCCCAGACCCAGCAGCCGCTTCTCCAGCTTTGACAGATACAGCTCACCGCTGCTGCCGCCGCTCATCGTCCAGCTCTGGGTGTAGCCCATCGCGGACGCAGACCCCTGGGTCGCCCCCATGGGGTACAGCTGGGCCGCGGCTCCGTCGCCTAAAACGCGGCGCACCATGCGGCAGCTCACCAGCTGCTTGCGGTCCGGTGCGGCATTCTCGCTGCATGTGTCGATTATGGTAGCGGCCTCTTCCAGCAAAGCCAGGCAGCGGCGCTGCTCATCCTCCTCCAGCTTGCGGAAGCCGGCCTCCACATCGGCCAGGGTAGCATATCGCATGGTGCGCCTCCTTAGGTCGCCGCCTCGGTACGCTTGATAAACAGCGTCTGCGGCTTGGATACCTTGATACCGTACACCTTACGGCCCTGCACGGCGCTTGCGCCAATGTACTTGCCGCTGCCGTTCAGATCCTGCAGGTGCACGGGGACCTGCCACTCCATAACGCGGTGGCACCAGTTCGGGTGCCCGCAGATGAAGTCGGTGGTGGTCTTTTTGCTGGCAACGCGGGTCGCGTTCTCAAAGTCCATGTTGTTGGACTCATACACCGCAAAGCCCGCGATCTTGCCCACCGCGCCGGTCTGCACCAGCTCCTGCGACAGGTCGCCCTGCTTGATGAAATGACTGTCCAGCATCAGCACCTCCATGTACTCCGGGGATGCGATCATAAAGCGGCCATCCTTGGGCACGCCCTTACGGCCCAGCACGCGCTTGGCCTGCAGCGCCAGCTTGTAGGCGTTCTCCTCGGTCACGGCGCTCTTGGTGGCGCAGATGTTTGCGCCCGTTGCGCCCTGCAGGGCCTCCAGACTTGCCTTGTCGATGGACAGTGCCTGGCTGTAGCCCGCGCTGTCCAGACGATCCGCCACGATGCCATCCGGCACGCTGGCGGCATCGTAGCCGTCGATCAGCTCGTTGACAGCCTCGTCGTGGTCGATGTCCAGGTCAAGGTAGGTGGTCGTACCGGCCTTCGGGTCGATGCCGTTGGCCTTGTCGTAGGCTTTGACCTCCACCTCGGTGTCGCGCACCGGGATCTTGACCTTGCCGCTCTTGGGGTCGCCCTCGTAGCGGCTGTTGAAGATTGCATTATCGCGGGTCACCAGCTGATTGCGCAGCTTTGCGTCCACCAGCTTGCTCCAGCGTTCCTGATTTGCATGTGCCATAAAAAATTACCTCTCTTTCTCTCAAGCCTTCCCCCTCAGGGGGAAGGTGGCCCCGCAGGGCCGGATGAGGGCAGACCTCCCGCAGCCTGCCGTCACACATTCAGCCCCGGATTCATCCCCTTGAAGGCTGCCTCCACACCATCTGCCGCAGGTGTACCGCCTCCGGCACCGGCACTGCCGCCATCGGGCACATTGGGGTAACCGCTGCCAATGTCTTCAAAGGCCCATGCCTTTTCCTTGGCAAGCGCCTCCACCGCAGCCTTGATGTCGCTGGTGCGGTCCTTGCTGGCCTTCAGCGCGGCTACATCCAACATCCCGCGGATTGCCTTCACATCGCGCCCGTGGGCATCGTGGATGGCAGCGTCCAGGGCGCTGTCAAAGGCGAAGCAGTCCGCCTGCTCACTCAGCTGGCCCCGCAGCTTGGTGATCTGCCCCTTCAAATCAGCCACATCCACACCCTCAAACGCCTTCAGGCCGTCCTTGGCGGTGTTCAGCTGGGTCGTCAGGTCGTTCACCTGCGTCTGCAGGTTGGCGGCTTTGGTTTTCTCGGCAGTGACGTCCCTGCCGTTTTCGCCCATCAGCCAGTCCAGCTGCTCGTCAGTGATGCCGGGAATCTTGTTTTTTACTTCTTCGCGTTTCATCTCTGGTCCTTTCCGCCTGCGCTTTGTTCACGCGGGTCGCATCCGCACTGGCTGTACAGTTTAACGCCGTGCCGGGCATAGTTTTGTAATAAAATTGCCCGCCCCGGCCTCATGCAGCCCGGGTGGGCATAAAAAAACCACGGTGCGTTTGCATCGTGGTTCACATATTCAGATAAACGGCGTCATGGCCTTTACATCTTTCAACAGCTCTTTTGCTTTGGCAAGCAGGTTATTTTCAAACAGGTAGGCAATGCCATCCGGCGTGATTTGGCATCGTTCCAGATTTGAGATGCTCCTTGCTCCGCCCCATGCCGCAACAACGGTCAAGCCTGTAATGTACCCCTGCGCTTGCAGGTTTTCCATAATACAGGCCCAGTAAGGTTCATTTACCCCCAACAGTGTGCTGTCATATTGAAGCATCTTTGCATCAGGGGAGCGGCCCTCCTTCAAAACCGTGTACAGATAGGCAAGGATTTTGTAGACCAAAACAAAGTAATCATCTTTTGCCATAATGTTCTCCCAAAAATTGGCATGAAAAAACCACGGTGCGTTTGCATCGTGGTTCGTAGGGCTTCAACTTATTTCAGCAGTTCCAATTCGGAGGCCGGGCAGGTGAACAATGGCCACCGCCCCGGATAACCGCTCGTGTCTCCGGGGACGCGTTCGGTATCGGATTCTACGGTAAACCGTTCGCCGAAAATATCTACGATGACGCCGGTGATACCGCTGGATTTGATTTTCACATGGTCGTACAGCTTCATCGCTTCTTCTCCTCTCTGTGTGCTGTAATAAAACGCGGCTTTTCACTGCCGGATTCCCGCTGCCAAACTGTGCGGAATGACTTCTTGCCTGTCGTTCCGAGTTCCATAAAGATGCTGAATGCTTCCGTCCCGTCATCCAGTATTCGGATGTCCACTTTCAAGGATTCATCGAATTGCTGGTAAATATCCCGGTTCAGGCGTTCGGTATCAGTCTCGGAATAGCCTGCATCAAAGAACTCTGCGGCGTGCTTAGCTTCAGGCTTCAGCAGATACTGCGAAATTTTGGGCTCGGCAATCGTATAACGGTCATTATCTAACCCTACTGTATCTGCCTTTATTATAGCATCTTTTTTCTGGTTTTCAACCCTCGCCGCATACGCCGCCCGCTTCTGGGCATTGATGCGCTCTTTGTTGGCGGCGTAATTCACCCTGCGCATCCTGTTTATATCGCCGCCCGCAGCGTTATACTGCGCCAGATAAGCCTCCGGGTCGTACCCGGCCACGCTTGTGCGCCCATCAAACCGGACGGCGTACTCGCAGTCGCAGCTTGCGTGGATATGCTCTGCGTGGCCGCCCTTGATGGCCGCCTGGCTGGCTCGCTGCCAGCCGCGGCTTGCCAGCGTCAGGCAAAAGGCGCAGCTGTCGCCGTGCGGCACCCAGGCAAACTCAGCGCCGTCCCGCTGCGCGTTTTTCAGCGTCGTGTCGGCCCCGGCACGCTTTACCAGTCGGCTCACGCCCCGCTGCATCTGCGGCGGGCTTTCCCGGGTGGCCTGCACCATCCGGGCCACCTCGCGGCGGCTTGCAGGTGCCGCAGGCTCGGCAGGGGACACCCTGGCATTCTGCAGCGCCGCCATGGCATCATACATCTGGCAGGCCAGCTCGGCGCTGCCCTCACCATATTTCTGCACAAGCGCCGCGGCATAGTCGGTCAGCGCCTCCGTGTCGGCGGTGCCGTGGGCGGCCAGGTACTCCGCCATAAGCTGCGCGGCCTTCTCATTCAGCTGCGCCAGCCTGCGGATGTACGTCTCCCATGCCTGCGTCGTTATCCTCATCTTCCATCTCCATCAGCACCTGCTGTCCGCGCACCCGCTGTTCCTGCGCACGGATGCGGCGGATGTCCGCCTGGTCAAAGCCGATCATCTCTAAAAACGTGTCCGTGCTGGCGAACTCCTCCCGGGCCGTGGCGATCTTAATGGCGGCGTCCGCCGTCACGGCTACGCTGGGCATAGCCGGATTCTTAAAGTGCGGCATCACGTTCCGCTCCTCCTCGGTCAGCGCACCGGGCGGCACGTTGCGCAGGATGGCCTGCGCCATCTGGGCAATCGTGCGCAGCGCGTCGCCGTTGCCGGTGTTCAGCTGCTGGGCCAGCAGCACCAGCGTCTGGCTCTGGGCCAGAATGGCATCACTGCTGGTCGGGTTCGCATCGTTCACAACGCCCACGTCCGTCACCGTCAGGCCGGTGGCCGCCGCAAACTGGGTCGCCGTCATCCGCATCTTCTCGGTGTGCGGGCTCAGGCTGCCCTGCGCCAGCTGGCCGAATACCGGGTTCTCGCCGGTCTCGGGGTTGCTCGTCGCCGCCAGCAGGCTGCCCACATAGGATTTGAACTTGTCGGAGATCAGCACGTCGTACTGCTCATCCGTAACGCCCAGAATATACTTCTGCGGTGTCGTGTCAAACTCAAGCGCAATCGTGGCGTTCGCCACGGTGCGGATGTAATCGTCTATCAGCGTGCGGATGGAGCGCTTCAGGCGGCTGCGGCCAAACGGCTTGCCGCTCGTGGCATTCCAGATCAGCGGCTCCATCAGCGGGCGGCCCATGCGGTGGGGCAGTCGCTGGACATTCCAGCCGTCCGGCCTCCGGCGCAGCACCGTCACGGCATTGTCCATGTACAGATTCACAACGCGCGGCTGCCACACGCCGGTCAGATGCTCATCCGGCACGGTGTCAATGATCGCCAGCCCGCAGGCAATGCGCCCCTTCTCGCCGCTCCACAGCGCTGCCGCCGTGGCAGGGGAGTGGAATCGTATCTTGCAGCCGATGGCCGCATCCGCAGACAGCGTCGCGAACGCACAGCCGTACTTCAGCTCATCCCGGCAGGCCTTGCCGTACTCGGCGATCAGCCGGTTGTCCGCGATCAGCCGGTTCAGCACAGCATTGTCGCCGCCGCTGCTCACAAAGCCGTCAAACATGCTGCGGGCGGCCAGCACGTCCACGGCCTTCTGTCCCCAGCTGCACCCGACCTCAAGGTTGCGGATGCCCTGCGGCAGTGCGATTCCGAGGTTCACGTCCTTCAGCGCAACGTGGCCCTCGTAGTATTTTTCCTTCTCGGCGTTGCCGGCCTGATGCAGGCTGTAGACCCGGACAAGCTCGTCCAGGGCCTTTTGCTCCGGCCCCGTCAGTCCGGCCACCGTGCCGAAATCCAGTGCGATCATCACGTTCTCCTCTTAGCCGATCCGCATCTTCCGGGTCGGGTCGCGTCTGCTGGTCTTTGCGCCCCATAACGCCAGGGCACATGCCTCCACCGGCAGACTGTTGTCGCCGCCAAAGCCGTACCCGCCGCCGATGGGCCGCTTGATGCTGGTCACGGCACTCTCACGCAGCGCCTGCTGCGGGCGGTACCATGTCAGCTGTCCCTCGTTCACGGCATCGGTCAGGGCGCTGACCGATGCGATCACATCCTTGGCCGACGGACGGATCACGGAGTTCCTGGCCCGCCAGCTTCCCTTGATACGGTCCACAAGCACATCCACGCCGTTGCGCCCGTCAATGACAACGCAGCTGGCGCGGTCATAGCGGGCATTCAGCCAGTCGGCCAGCCAGCCGAAGCCGCGCCCCGTGGGCTGCATCTCGATCAGCGATACCCTCGCCGGGCCGTCCTTCGGGATGACCGCACCGCACAGGCACACCGCCGAGCCGTCCGCCGCGAACTTCACGCCGTAGGCCGTCTTTCCCTCCGGCTTCTCGTCATCACTGGCGCAGCGGTCCCAGGCATTCTTGTCCAGCGCGTAGTCCAGCTTTTCCGTTACCACGGGGCTCCACCAGCCCAGCCGCTCCCGGGCGAACGTATCCGGGGCCATGTTCTCCGCCTCGCCCTCGATGGTGGATTGCTGGATGCGCCGCCCCAGCGCCGGGTTGGCGGCAGCCCAGCGCGCCGGATCATGGATGTCTCCGATCTCCTTGACGGAGTATTCAAACCATGCCGTGCGCTTGGCGCTGCCGTCCAGCGCGCCGGTGCGGATGCGGCGGAAAACCGTGCCGTCGGCGTTCTCATCCGGCGGCGTGCCCAGGTACAGCGTCTGCGGGTTCAGGCTTGCCGAGATTGCGGGCAGGAACGATGCCTGCTGCGTCTCGTCCAGCTCCTGCGCCTCGTCAAAGATCAGCAGGTCGCCGTGCTGGCCGCGTCCGCCGTTGCGGGTTCGCGCCAGAAATTTGATGCGTGCGCCGGACTTCAGGATGATCTGCTCGCGCCCGATGGCCGTCTTGATCTCGGCCACATGGCGGCGCAGCTTCGGCCCTTCAAAGAAGTCGCGCATCTCCTCAAATGTCTCGGTGGCGGTTTTCTGCAGGTGCGCCGTGTAGACGACCTGCTCGTTGTACAAAAGCATTCCCGCCTCGCTGCGCGCCTGGATCAGCAGGCTTTTTCCGTTCTGGCGCGGCACGCTGCCGCCTGCGGAGGGCGCGGCCCACTTGCCGGAGGGCGTGCGCCCCAGCCAATCGTCCAGAATGTCGCTCTGCCATGGATCCAGCACCGTCCCGCCGATGCGCACCAGCTTGGCCGCATCCAGCCCATCGCTGGCGGTGTAGTCAGGTGCGACTCTTTCGGACGGCTCCTGACTTCCCATCAGCGGCGCGCTCGCCAAGGATTTCACCGATCTCGTCCTCACTGTTCGCCGCTCCCTCTATCTCCTCGATCTCCCGTACCGTTTCCCGGTACTGCTTTGCCAGCTGCGGCAGCGCCTTGGGGTCACTGTACCCGTCGATTGCCGCCGCCAGCACCAGCTTCAGGTTTTTCAGCTCCTCAAGCCTTCCGCCCTTCACATTCTTCAGCTTCATAAACACCCCGTGTGTAAATCGGCGCTGGACAGCAGCAGGGTCGCCGTGGGCGGGGGAGGGGGACCCTCCCCACCTACCAGCTGCCGTCCGTAACCTTGGGAATTTTCGTCATTTTTGCACCGAAATCAAGCGAAAAACTCGCTGTTTTGTCTCGTTTTTGCGCATTGCAAAAGTAATGCGCAGCTTGCAGATTGTCCCAATCCTCCGCTGCGGCCCGCGCTGACGGATAACCAAACTGTTTCCATTTGGCAACAGGCTTGATTTCATCCACAACAAAGCTCAGCGGATGCGCCGCATCGCTCGGCTCATCGTAATGAATCGGCCCGAACCGCCCGTGACAGATGCCGCACTCGCACCCCATGGCCCGGAGTCTGGCCCTATGCTTGCGCCGCAGATTGCCGTTGGCATAGCGGGGGTTGTTTTTCGTGGGGGTCATTTCATGTGCACCCCTCCCGGTATACTTTCTTAGCCAGGCGTTTTGTGTCCAACGTGGACACGTTGACCCGCCGGGCCTTGGATTGCTTCATAGATGCCCTTGGCCGGACTTGGACCGGCACACCTCAGGCTCTTGCCATTGAGCTACAAGGGCATAAAAATAGCCCGGGTTCTCACCGGGCAGTGGGTGCTTTTCGCGGCCCGCACTGATGCAGCAGTGCAGCACCCGTGCCGCTGTTTTGAGAAGGAAATACTATGCGCAACACAAAAGCCGCAAGGCGGTTTCCCGTTCCCTACGGCTTTTGACAGTATCATTATACCACTTTTACAGGGGGCTTTCGAGGGTCAGTTTCCAGAATTAGCGATATACAAAAGAATAGCACCTATGATTGCAAGTGCATTAAAGCAATAAATGTACGGATAATTAAAAAAAGTTCTAAATAGCCAGAGTCCAGATTCTTTTGTATGCTTATTAACCGCCAATGAAAAACCTGCAATTTTAGCCACAAAGAAAATCAGCATAAACAGGGTATCAAAAACAATAATTCCAACTACTGTACAATAGAATAGCAATGCATATACGTTATTCGGAGTTAATGTCTCAAGCCCCTTATTGAATAGCGATATTTCCGCCATGAATCCAACAACAATAGCAGAAAAAATCCCCAAAATGGTGATGGATTGCTCATGAAACCCTTTTACTTTCGACTCAAGGATTCTAGTGTTTTCATTTACTCGTTTCGTTATAGTTTCTGTCTGTTCTTGCTGATTTTTAGATACTTTGGCTAAATTACGGATTTCATCCATTCTGTTTAGGCGCAGACACTCCAATTCAATATGATCCAGAAGTTTTTGCAAACTGCCTAAAATACGAACATTCTTATCTGTTTTATCTTCAAGCAGAGCCAAATCCACAACTCTCGCAAGAACAACTGGAATAGAATCACGCTCGTCTGCTTGGTATGTTCCTAAGCAACTTGATATAATTGAATACGAATGCCGAAAACTTTCATCGTCATATACACTTTTTAGTTTTCCTAAGAAAACAGAAACCATATCAGACGATGGTGCCGAGTCTAACTCATCAACAGCATAATTTTTAATTTCATCAAGAACTTCAAGCAATTGTGTCATTTGCTCGTCTTGAGCAGTTTTGAAATCATCCGCCACGAACAAATCTCCCGTTTTTATAATGAAATTTCAAGTGGATTATTCTCTTTAAAATAGTGCAAAATTGCATTAAATGGGATAATCTCAGAAGCTTGTGTACTTTTCCACGGAAACTCCTTATGAGTTTTTCCAACAAGTTCTCGCGCTGTTAAAGAGAGACATTTGTCGACAACCGCCTTTAATACTTTCTTTTCCTCCGCACAGAATCCCCCAAAAGGTTCATCCGAAAGCGGAATAGATATTGCATTCGCGCCAAATGAACAGTATTCAAAGTAAACCGTAGGAACCACCGGTCCATATGGCCAATGTTCGATTTCCTCTAAAAAAAGTTCTTCCCCACACGTTTTGGCATAATATCCTTGCAAGTAGTATAGTGTCTTTTGGAGTTTTAAATTTGTGACGGGAAAACCGCACTGATTCGCATAAGTGATAACATCTGCAGAGAGTTGTTTCGCATTCATACAGTTTTCCTCCTATCTAGCTTTAATTTATAGGTATAGTACAATATTATTATACCATACATTGCCTCGTAAATGTTCACAATCATTTGTTGTAGCATTTGTTTAAAATATCCATTTTGTCAACGCATTTTTTATGCAGCCGCCTGACCCAACGATATTCGAGGTTCATCTCCACGGCAATCTGCTCGAATTTCTGCCCCCTTAGATACCGCCTGCGCAAAATCTCATGATCACGCTCATCGGCAACCTGGTCAAGCGCGGCCACTACTTCGCGCCGGATTGCCCCGCAAATGTTGATCTGCGCTTGCAATTCCTGTTGGATGGCCACAATACTCTCCACTGCGCGTGGCAGCGCCTGGCCGTCTCCACCCCCGCCCGGCATGCCAGTCAGGGCAGCCGTGGTTTTGCAGGCCCGGCTTCGCTTGTCCTCCAGCTCCTGCCGCAGTTCTTCTTCCAACCGCAGCGCATCGCGGTACCGCCGCAGCCAGTGAACCTTTTCCTCGTAATTCATGTATCCACCTCCGGGACATCGAAAAGTTTGAGGCCGCGCTTGCTCTGGTTGTACATGCACTTCACTTCTTCTCGCTCCTCTCGATGTCCTCGGCAATGTAGCCCTCAATGCCCGCGCCGGTGCTGTACCAGCGCTTGTACCATTCCAGCGCATTGATGTCTCCGTCCCGGCCTGCGCGCTCACCGTTCGGCCCGAGGCGCACCGCGAAGCACTCGCGGTATTGAAAGCCGTTCACATGGCCGGAAAAGCGCGTCAGATCATCCACGGCAATGATAAGCCGCCCGCCGTCTGCCATCTTCCGCTCACGGATCGTCAGGCCCAGGTCCTTCAGCCGCGTCACAAGTGGCCAGTTGTCGAACGCCTCCAGCTCCTGCCGGGCCAGCGCCTGCCACTTTTCGGCCTCCTCCTGCCGGGCACGCTCCTGATCACGCTTGCCCTTCACCTCGGCCTTGTACGCCGCCAGATTGCCCCTGTTGATGTACAGACGCTTAGCGGCATCGAACAAATCTCGCGTAGTGAGTGAGCTTTCGGCAATAACCTCATTTGAATCCGTCGGGTCCAGCATCCTGACGCGAAAGTTGTAACAACCAGAAGGCTCAATGCGCAGCAGCGCATCCGTCTCGCTCTCGGTCAGATCCAGTGTCACCGGCTCCAGCTTGCGGGCATCCAGCCCGCGGTCAGCGTAGTTCCATTCGCTCTTTCGAACATAGTCGAGCTTCTTCAGCTGGTCGGCCAGGCCGCACTCGACCAGATACTTGATGGCCGCCCGCCGGGCCATATCGGTGATCTGGGGCATACTGGCGTACTTGTTTTTGGCGTACTCTGCCTGCTGCACCTTGTACAGCTTGCTGCACTCGTAGGCTCTGGTCATCGTGATCTCGCCCTTTTCCAACATTTCCACAACCTCGGCTGTGCAGTTGTTGAGAATCGCGTTGAATCTTCCCAGCGTGCCGGTGCCATCGCCGGTGATGCGGCTCATCTCATCACGGATGCGGCCATCGAGCGCGCCCGCCGCCTTTTTGCGTTCGAGTGCCTGCTTGAGCGCCCGGTACTGGCGCAGCCGCTCACCGTCGGTCAGCTCGCGCGCCGTGGCGTTGGAGGTTATCAGCGCGATGAGGTCGTCATCCTCGCCCTGACTCTGACGGATAACGCAGGGCAGCACCTCAAACCCGGCCACGCCCTCGGCAGTCAGCGCGCGGCAGGCCGTCCAGCGGCGGTGCCCTGCGATCAACATGTACCTGCCGCCCTTGGCGGGCAGGACCTCCAGCGGGCTGCGCAGGCCCCGCTCGGCAATGTCCGCCTTGAGCATCGACACATCCCCGATCTCGTAGATGCTGTTTTCCGGGTTCGGCTCGATGTCTGCCGCCGGCAGCATGACGACCTGCATTTTCTGACCCGCCGGGGCGTTGGCTTTTGTGCTGCCGAGAATGTCGTTGATAGAAAACCCCTTGCTCATCGCTCAGCCCTCCTTGTGCGTGTCCATCTTGGACACGGCCTCATCGACCTCATCTGCCAGGCATCCGTAGTCCAGCGCTGCCGAGCAGTCCGGCTTGTACACCCGCAGCGGCTCGTGCGCGCTCTTGGCCTCGCTGACCTTGACCGTGTACCGGATAACGGTGTGCAGCATCTCAATGCCTGCCTCGTTCAGCTGGTGGACGACCTCGCCCGCGTACCGTGTGCGGCGGTACTTTGTCATCAGCGCGCCCATCACCTTGAGGTGCGGGTTGTAGTACATCTGCACCTGCTCGATCTGGTCGATGATTTCCCGCATGCCATCGCAGGCCCACTCATCGCAGTCTACCGGGATGATCACCCAGTCCGCAGCCGTCAGCGCGTTGATGCTGCCCATGTCCAGATCCGGCGGGCAGTCCATCAAGCAGTAGTCGTAGCTATCGTCCAAGGTTTCCAGCGCATCCCGCAGATGATACTGCCGCGGGCCGTTGTCCATCAGGATCGTGCGGTTTGCCTTGAGCATCCGCATGTCGCAGGGGAGAAGGGCAACCGCCGGGATCGCCGTCTCCACAATGGCGTCCCTCACCATGGCCATGCCCAGCAGAACAGACGACACGCAGGGCCTGTCGTAGTCGGCCACGCCAAAGAACTTGCTTGTATTGCCCTGCTTGTCGAGGTCCACCACCAGAACGCTCTTGCTCTTGGCGGCCAGCTCGGCGGCAAGGTTGCAGGCGGTGACGCT
>ENA-ORSY01000788-ORSY01000788.1-human-gut-metagenome-genome-assembly--contig:-NODE-788-length-27682-cov-44.523256_pt1 | contig 27682 bp, 26 predicted proteins | sample MGYA00242193_ERZ509160 | MGnify/ENA primary metagenome ERZ509160 (study PRJEB26280, sample SAMEA2338670) | human gut metagenome | biome: human gut; feature: human-associated habitat; material: faeces...
AACTTTCATCCCCGGATACTTGCCATTCTTCGCAATCAGGAAGAGGAATGTGACCAGTGGCCGGAGTCTTATATACCAAAGGACTTACGCAGGAACAGGTCGGAGATGTCTTTGAGCAGATTTACGGGCAGCACTATTCCAAGTCCAGCATCAGCCGGATGGCCGATAGCGTTCGTACCCAGGTAAACACCTGGCTGGAGCGCAGTCTTGAGAGTTACTACCCGGTCATGTTCGTAGACTGTGTGCATATTAAGATTCACCGTAAACGTTCGGTATCCAGTGAAGCGTTCTATGTCGCATTGGCCGTTACAGAGGAAGGCCGCCGTGATGTGCTGGCTATATTCAATATTCCTACAGAGAGCGCAACAGGATGGAGTAATATCTTTGACACTTTAAAAGAAAGGGGCGTCCAAAAGATTGGGCTCATGATTGCAGACGGTATTAAGGGTCTTGATGTCGTTGTGGGAGAGAAATTCCCCGGTACTCCGCTTCAGAGATGCGTAACCCATCTCAAACGCAATATGTTTGCCAAGGTCAGTCATGGAGACAAGGGCGCTTTGGCTTCTGACCTGCGTGATATATTCCGTACCGGACAGCGCGATTACACCATTGAGATGGCATGGAAGAAATGGCAGGATATGTGTGAGAGGTGGGGTAAAGACTACCGGGCATTCAAACTCATGCGTAACAACGCCGACTACAAGGCATACATGACTTACTTGAACTATGCTCCGGAGATTCAGTCCATGATATATACCACTAATTGGATCGAGCGTCCCAACCGTGATTTCAGGAGAGTGACCAGAATGCGTACAGCCATGCCTAACGAAAAATCAGTACTGACGCTCATGGGCAGTGTCGCCATGGAACACAAGGCTTTTGACCGGCTACTACCCTACATAACCTGCGACAAGACTCTGTTTCCGGACTAATGGAATAGTTTTTTAGCAGAAAAGCCTGCCTGAAAGCAAAAAAGGAGTCGCCACCATGACGACTCCAGGATAGTTCTTGCTATCAGTATAGGCGTAGCCATGTTGCTGACGGGTTGCTCCTCAGCAGAACCCGTTCCTCGTCCAGATACAACATAAAATTCACTTTTTTGATATGAAATACAAACTTGTCTATTAACTTTGCATCATCATTTCTAAGGCAAACTTGCCTCAGACACACTCAGTGAAACACTATCTGCTATTTTTACATTAGAATTATATAACCCTAAAACGATTAATTATGAATACATTATCAGAACAACTAACCAGACTTTACGAATGCAAGTGGAATGGTTTGATGGAACAACTTGAAGCCAACGGCCTACGAGACAAATTGCAATGTCCGTTCTTGATTTCTCTATATCTCTCAGGACAAGAAAGGGAAGAAAGAGAGAAAGCACAAGCAACCGATGCTGATTGGTATGCAAAAAAAGCCGATGCTAGGCATGAAGAATGGTATACCAAAGCAGACATAAAAATTATGTTTTTCGGGAGAGAACCAAATTGGTGGGTGAGATATGATGAAGAAGATGAAGACCCTGCTGATGTAAGCAAAGTTATGGCAGTATATGAGGATTATCTTGATGATAATTATAATGTTACTGATGCACATTTTTATAAAGAAGGAATAGACCATAGAAATAGATTTCTTCTTTTGGGCGTTAATGGAATAATGTCAGGCATTAGGGATTTATTAAAAGATTTCCCCGGGAAACGGGTTTCATTAATATGGAATGAAATTTCCAAGCTATCTAAACGAAAAGGAGAAGGAGGTGAAGCTGTCAATGCTTTTGAACATGATATTGAGAAAAGATGTTTTCATGTCATTCCAGAAGAAATTAAAATATTGAAGCCCGATATCATTGTATTCCTTACCGGACCTAAAGAGACAAAGTATTGCGACTATATCAGAGAAAATTTCAATATTATAGGTGAGCCAATTGCTATCTCTGGCCTATCCACCAATGATGTGGAGAAGTTACAAATTGAGGGTGTCAAGCTGGCATATCTGACTCATCATCCGGGATATATGCCCAAAGGGGAAAAAGCCAATGACTTTCATTGGAAACTTTACGATGCCATTCTTAAGGATATCAAAGAAAACATCGACCAACTATTAAAGAAAGAATAACTTGTGAATCGCTTTGGCACAACCAAACCTCATCTTTGCATTCGAATGAATGGAAAGGTGAGGTTTCGTCTTTCCTATATACAACTAAAAGCCTGAAGAATATGGAAAAGAAAAGCAAGGTGGTAAGCAAACGCTTGCAAAAGCATTTAAAGGAATTGATACGTAATGGGCAACTTGAAGAAGCCGCAATACAGCTTGAATCTATTGCGCAAGAAGGTAATCATAATGCACAATACCAATTAGGGAAACTGCTTTTTGATATCATGAGAGACAAAAAAGACTATACAGGCATAGAGAAAGTAGTCTATTGGTATGAAGAGGCTGCTAAACAAGGGTGTGCCAAAGCAATGGAAGCTCTTGGAGAGCTGTACTTTCCCGGAACTTGGGATGCTTGCATGAGGAGTGCGAAACAATCTCCTACATTTACGCTGCAAACAGACTTAAGCAAGTCGTTATCTTATTTTGTGCAAGCTTCTGAAAAAGGAGAGCGATTATGGGCTTATTCCTGCTCATTATCTAATCTGTTCCACTCCGTGACTGCTACAGTAGATATGAAAAATGAGGTTATGCAGACTGTGTTGGTTCTTGCCCGAAAAGGAAATTGTGATGCGGCATATCATTTGCTTAATGAATGGTTGTGGCATTTCAGATGTCCTGATAGAGTACCGGATATTCTTCATCTGACACAGAAGGATTTGCTTCATGCGGATTGGTTTTTCGCATTATTGAATTATGAAGTCGAATGTCAGAAAAGGGGAGAACATAAAGAGAATGCGATAAGATTATTGGATGATTTCGCAAAGAAAGGCGACCGGGAAGCCTTGGATATATTGACGAATATAGGGTTGCAGGTCGGTGGCTTAGTAGCTTGCTGGGCTGGGGATATCCATTATGAATATCAAGAATATGAGAAAGCTTTGGAATGCTACTTAGCAGGGAAAAATTTTTATATACTCGGTGAGATGTATGAGCGAGGCGAAGGTGCTGCACCTGATGTCGAGAAAGCATTTTATTATTACGGGGAAGCGAAGGACTACTACAATATGGGACGAATGTATGAACAGGGCATCGGTGTGGGAAAGGATTTGCAAAAGGCTTTTGAGTGCTATTATAAAATCGTTGATAGAGAAATCTATGAATCTGGCTCAGAGAAATGGAAAGAAGAAATTTTATCTACTCGCCGTGCATTCCGTCGTTTAAAGAAGATTCTGTTCGCACAAAAAGATGAGATAAAATTGACTATTGTCACGAAAGAACCGGAATCCGTTTGCAGATTCTCGTTCACAAGTTATGGTAATTGTCTTTTTATAATTGATTGGGGTGATGGGCAAGTAGAGGAAATCCGCAATGAGAAAGGAGAAGAACTCCATATGGAACATATGTATGCCGGACAGGGAAAATGGAACATCTACCTAAGAAGCGATGAGACCCATACTGTCACTTCTTTTCATTATACCTGCGAGATTTGCATGCTTAAAGCATTGGATGTGACACAATGTCCGATACTGACAGACCTATATTGCGTCAATCAAGGGTTGAGACGTTTGGATGTTTCTAAAAATCCAAGGATGAAACGCCTGGTGTGTCGTGGCAATCGATTACAAACATTGAACATCCGAAAGAACAATCGTCTTATCCAGCTTGACTGCTCGGACAATCCGTTGGCCCGTTTGGATTGGCATCCACGATACTCGGCATTGCTCCACATTTGTATCCCAAAAAACACATTGCTTCCAGACCAATATGGTTTCCTTGATGATTTGTTAAAGAGAAATGATGGTCGTGAAGTGAATGCTATTTCAAAAGACTCTTTTGAAAAACTTCACCTGAATTTGGCTTACTATATGCGATGCAGCAATTGGAAAGACATCAAGGAAGAAGTGAAAAACGGTATAACCAGTGGGAAAATACATACATGGGAAAAATACCATCAGGCTTTTGCTAAAATTTGTTCTATGCAAGTAGACAAAACCAACACTGACAGCAAATGGAAAATTGTCAGCAGTGGTTGGGTTCATGGCGAATATAATTTAGGAAACGCTGATTACTCTCCACAAGACATAGAAGATGTTCATATGTCATGGAGTGAATGGTTAGCAACGCCTGTAGAAGTGGCAGAGAAAGAAGGATGGATGATGCTGCCACTTACAAAACCGTCCGAAATAGCCGGTCAGTGTTTTTTAGGTATGACTTATAAAAATAAATGGTGTGATATAAACTTGTTAAGAAACCGGAATTTTAACTTGTAATTGAATTTTATTATTAAACCGATGATATTAGATTATAAAGGAAAGCGTCTGTTTGCATTTTCTGATACACATGGACGGCATAGAGATCTAAGCATTCCTCAAAGTGCAGAAATCTTGGTTTGTGCCGGAGATGTCGTGTCTGACTTTCAGGAGAACGGACTGGAAGATTTTCTAGATTGGTTTTCTTCCTGTCCGGCAAAGTTACGTCTATTTATTCCGGGCAACCATGAAGTCATTTTTGATATATGTCCGGAAGAGACCCGTTACCTGATTCCTGCAAACATAACCCTGCTTGAAATTTCCTTTCCAGATTGTCAAGTTCCGCGGCAGCAACCTCTTTATTGGGTGCATTATAGATATTCTTCATATCCGCCGTAAACTCTTTCTTATCCTTATAAACGACATATTTACAGGAGTTTCTGATCTGGTGTACCACACAGATTTGGGTGGATGACAGAGGGAATACGGTACGGATGGTATCCGTAAATCCATTTAGGTTGTCTGTACAGGTAATCAGTTTGTCCTGCACTCCACGGGCCTTTAAATCGGTCAGGACGCCCATCCAGAAAGAAGAACTTTCCGATTTGCCGACCCACATGCCAAGAACTTCCTTCAGACCGTTCTGTTTCAGACCGACACAAAGATAAACGGTCTTGTTTATAATCTTGCCGTTATCCCGTACCTTGAATACGATACCGTCCATCCACACTATCAGGTAAACAGTATCAAGTGGACGGTTCTGCCACTCCTGGGCGGCCTGATTGACCTTGTTTGTAATGATGGAAATGGCTGATGTGGAGAGTTCAATTTCATAAATCTCACGCATCTCTTCCTCTATGTCAGAAACGCTCATTCCTTTGGCATACAGGGAGATGACAAGTTTTTCTATAGAAAGTCCACGGCTTTCATGTTTTGGCACAGCTATCGGCTCAAATTGGCCATTACGGTCACGCGGAATGGAGATGACTGCTTTCCCATGTTCAGTCTGGATCCGCTTCGGATAGCTGCCGTTGCGTGAATTGCCACTGTTATTACCGGCCACGGAATTCTTTTTATATATTTCACCTTCAAGCATCTATTCCAATACCTGGGCATACAACTGTTTCAGGAACTTGCTTACATCGGATTCTGCCTTGAACCGGCTAAGGAATTCCTTGCTTAACATTTCATCGGGCACTACTTGATTCTTTTCTCGCATAATCTTATTCTTTAGGTGTAAATATATAAAATTAAAAAATACAGAACTCTATTTTGAATCCTGTATTTTACATTTACAAAAAATATTTCATAGTGCCTTTGTTATAAAGAGGGTATTTTGACACACCCTCTTTGGTTTATGTCCTTGATGCATCAGGGTAGAGAATTTGCTAACAATTTTTTATAGGCCTTCTCTTATAAAATCAAATGATTCAAATATGTCTTCCTTTGATGCTGTGAAATTAACTTTTACTTTTCCAATATTTTCTAACAATGTAAAATTAATAGTATTAGCTGTATTTTTTTTATCATGTTTCATGAGTTCGTATAAGACTTCGTAATCGTCACAACTAAAATCATAAATTCCATAAATATGTTTTATGTAACTAACCGTCTGACGCATCTTTTCAATCGGGAATCCCATCTTAATTGTACAAAGATAGAGTTCACAAATCATACCATAGGCAACAGCATAGCCATGCAATATCGGAGATTGTTTTATCATTGAAAGTGATTCAAATGCATGACCTATCGTGTGCCCAAAATTAAGCGCTTTTCGCATACCGGTTTCATATGGATCATTCTTAACAATTTCTTCTTTAATTTTTATGCTATCCTCAAGAAGATATGATAAATCATTAAGATTTGGCGCTAAAATATCAAATGTAAGCAATTTACTCCAGATATCTTCATTACTAATTAAACTATGTTTTATCATTTCTGCATATCCAGAACAAATATTTTCGGAATCAAGCGTTTTTAAAAAATTTGTGTCAATAATTACTATATCAGAATTATTAAAAACCCCTATTTCATTTTTTAATCCGTTAAAATTTATTCCAGTTTTACCACCAACGGAAGCATCAACCATAGCCAATAGGGTCGTAGGTATGTTAATAAATTTGAGGCCCCGTTTAAATGTCGAGGCTGCAAATCCACCAAGATCTGTTACCATACCGCCACCTAAATTGATAATTAGAGAATATCGTGTAGCTTTTTGTTCGCTTAAATATCTCCATACGTGAGTAAGCGAGTTTATATTTTTACTATTGTCTGTAGAACATATTGAGATAATACCGGCATTCTTAAGTGATGGGATATCACTAATTCTTGGCAAACAAAATTTCTCCGTAATATTATCAACGATTATAAAAACTTTATCGGGATTGAAAGATTTAATATGAAAATCAAGTTCAGCATTTAAGCATTTAGATATTATAATACTTTGTTTCATAATCATAAAGACATTATATGTGTTGCAAAGTTAGTCAAATTTATTCTAAATGAAAATTTTTATTCAACTTTTAATATATTGTTGATTAAACCAATAATTATATTTAACGTCTAAGACAATAAAATATAAGGTAAAAATGAAAAAGAAGATAATTCTACTATGCCTATTGATAATTTCATCAATAGATGTTTTTTCTCAAATTAACACTATAACAGGAAAGATTATAGACCGCGATACAAAGGAAGGCGTGATGATGGTTACGGTACAAATGTTGACACAGGATAGCACCTATATCTCTGGTGTTTTAAGTGATGAAAATGGTAAATTTAAGTTAACTGCACCTAAAAGAGGAAATTATATTTTAAAGTTTACATGTGTAGGATATATACCATTGACAAAAACGATAAATGTTTCAACTGAGAAAAGCATAGCATTAGGTGATATTACATTTTCTGCAGATGCAATTATGTTAAAGGGAGCAACTATCATAGGTCAAGCGCCGCCTGTGACTGTTCAAGAAGATACTTTTGTCTATAATGCTTCTGCATATAGAACTCCAGAAGGTTCTGTTGTAGAAGAATTGATAAAGAAATTACCTGGCGCTCAGATTGACGATGATGGAAAAATTACAGTAAACGGTAAAGAAGTAAAAAAAATACTTGTTGACGGTAAAGAGTTTATGACCGGAGATACTAAAACTGCATTAAAAAATTTACCAACATCTATTATAGACAAGATTAAAACCTATGACGAGAAAAGTGATTTGGCTAAAGTCACTGGCATAGATGATGGTGAAGAACAAACTGTATTAGACTTTGGAATAAAGAAAGGAATGAATAAAGGACTAATAGGAAACGCAGATGCATCGATAGGAACGCATAATAGATATGCCGAAAGATTGATGGGTGCCCTATTTAAGGATAAATCAAGAGTGATGCTTATGGGAAATGCCAATAATACTAATGATAAAGGTTTCCCAGGAGGAGGTGGAGGCGGACATTTTGGAGGTGGACTCCAAGGGTTGAATTCCTCAAAAATGATGGGTGCAAATTTTAACTATAATCGTAATAAGATATTCATTTTAGATGGTAGTATTAGATGGAATCATTCTAATGGTGATGTCGGAACAGAGCAATCAACTGAGAACTTCGTAAGCAACATTGGGTCTTTTTCAAATAGCTTTAATCAAAATTATACTCGAAGTAATAGTTGGGATGCTCGTTTGAGAATGGAATGGAAGCCTGATACAATGACCAATATTATGTTTCGTCCTACTATTAAGTATTCAACAAGTGATGGATTATCATCATCAATAAGTGCCTCATATAATGATGATCCATATTTATATGTTACTAATCCGTTGTCCCCTGAGTCAATATTACAAATGGCAGAAGATAGTTTAATGGTGAATACAAGGAAGAACAATTCCATAACATACTCTGAAAATAAAAGTTTAGGTATAATGTTGCAAATTAGCAGAAAACTAAATTCAAAAGGTCGAAATGTGACATTGCGTACTAACGTTACTTATAATGATAATAAAAGCAAAAGTTTAAGTACATCAAATGTACATTTATATCAGATAAAAAATAGTTCAGGAGTTGATTCGGTATACCAAACAAATAGATATAATTTAACTCCAACAAAATCACTTAGCTATAATATTCAAGCAACTTATAGTGAACCAATATTTAAGACCATGTTTTTGCAATTTAACTATAAATTTACTTATAACTATAACAAAAGTGATAGGGAAACTTTTGATTTCAGTAATTTAGGTGAGAATTTCTTTGATAATGTTATTAATGAATATAGAGGATGGAATAATTATCTAAGACTGTTAGAGAATCCACTTGACAGCTATCTGGATCTAGATTTAAGTAGGTATTCAGAATATAAGAACTACATTCATGATTTGCAAATAATGCTGAGAGTTATTAGACAAAAATACAATTTGAATATTGGATTCATGGCACAGCCACAAACTACACATTTCATTCAGAAATACCAAGGCATATATACAGATACAATAAGAAACGTTGTTAATGTCAGTCCAACATTAGATTTCAGATATCGTTTCTCAAAGTTGAGTAATTTGAGAATAAATTATAGGGGTACAACAACGCAACCTAATATGACAGACCTTATAGATATTATAGACGATAGTGACCCTTTAAATATCACAAAAGGAAATCCTGGGCTTAAACCATCATTCACAAATTCACTAAGATTATTTTATAATACATATTTACAGAATCATCAACGAGCTATAATGACGTACATTAATTACCAAAATACACGTAATAGTATTAGTAATATGGTTACTTATGACGAGAAAACCGGAGGACGCATAACGCGACCAGAAAATATAAATGGAAATTGGAACATTTCAGGATCATTCATGTTTAACACTGCAATCGATTCTATTGGGAAATGGAATATTAATACATTTACTAATATATCCTATAATAATTATGTTGGATATCTTGCTTTAGATAATAATTCTAATTCACAAAAAAATATAACTCGCACATCACAAATTAATGAACAACTGCGCACTAGTTATCGCAATGATTGGCTTGAAGTTATGCTAGATGGTTCATTAAACTATACTCATTCACGGAATTTATTACAAAGTGAAAGTAATCTTGATACATGGCAGTTTTCATACGGAGGTTCATTAAATATATATTTACCTTGGGGAACTAGTCTATCTACCGATTTACATGAAAATAGTCGCAGAGGATTTAATGACAATTCCATGAATACAAATGAATTAATTTGGAATGCTCAAATTAGTCAAGGATTCCTTAAAGGAAAGCCATTGACTATTTCTCTACAATTTTATGACATTTTACATAATCAAAGCAATTTCAGCCGAGTAATAACTGCTGTACAAAAAAGCGATACAAAATATAATAGTATAAATAGTTATGCAATGTTACATGTTGTTTATCGTATGAACGTATTTGGAGGAAAACAAGGCGATGCCCCCAAAAGAAGAATCAGACCAGAAGGCATGTCAATAGGTCCTGCAAGAGGGCATATCCCACATGAGTTTAGAGGTAGATAAACAAATATATAATATATTAGCGTATATTATAGTAGAAAATCTAAATTGATTACATACATCAATCTATTTTAGAATTATAAATTCTATTTTGTCTTTAAGATAAATGTATTATAGAATTTTATCTAATAAAATTTTGAAAAGATATATAAATGGCTTAAATTTGCATTAATTTGAACCTATATAAATTCATAACAAGATATTAAGGATGGGGAGATTTTTGATACTTTTTTTATGTACATTGACAAGTGTTGTGCTTAATGCTCAAATGAGGTGGAACTCTAAGTATCAAGCTTATATTGATAAATATAAAGATCTGGCTATTTCAGAGATGCTGAAATATAATATTCCTGCAAGTATTACTCTTGCACAAGGATTACTTGAGAGTGGGGCTGGAATGAGTGAGCTTACAAGAAAAGGGAATAATCATTTCGGTATAAAATGTCATGATTGGCTCGGAGCAACAACATACCATGATGATGATGAAAAACAGGAATGTTTTAGAGCGTATCGTGACGCATACGAAAGTTATGAGGATCATAGCAAATTCTTGGCACGCCAACCAAGATATAAAAAACTATTTTCACTTAAAAGAACTGACTATAAAGGTTGGGCACATGGATTAAAAAAGTGTGGATATGCTACGAACCCAAACTATGCAAAAAAACTTATTGGAATTATCGAATTGTATAAGCTACATAAATACGATCATGCTAAAAAGTATGATAAGTTCATGGTCGAGATGGCTGAAGTGAAAGACATTTCACCAGATACAAAATTGCATCCTATACATATTTATAATAAAAACTATTATCTTAAAGCAAGGCAGGGTGATACATTCAGATCCATTTCAAAGGAAGTTGGTATTTCATATAAGAAATTGGCAAAATACAACGAAAGAGATAAAAATGACAGATTAATACCAGGAGAAATCATTTACTTGAAAAAGAAACAAAATAAAGCCGAAAAAATATATAAGAACCGACCGCATAGAATTAAAGCCGGTGAAAGTATGTATTCTATAGCGCAATATTATGGTATTAGACTTTCTAGTCTTTATAAGATGAATAAATTGTCACCAGATTATAGCATAAAAGTTGGTGATTATTTAAAAGTAAGATAAATTACGCTAATCGGCATTATGATAAATATAAAATGATAAATCTATGACTAATTATATTGAATTAAGAAATATACGAGTAAATAATCTAAAGAATATTTCACTAAAAATTCCTCATAACAAGTTTATTGTTATAACAGGTGTTTCGGGCTCTGGCAAATCATCATTAGCCTTTGATACTCTCTATGCAGAAGGTCAAAGGCGCTATGTAGAAAGTCTTTCGTCATATGCAAGACAATTTCTAGGCAGAATGAATAAACCAGACTTTGATTATATTAACAATTTGCCTCCAGCAATAGCTGTTGAACAGAAAGTTAATACACGTAATCCTCGTTCAACAGTAGGAACCAGCACTGAAATATACGATTATTTAAGAATGCTTTATGCAAGGATTGGGCATACCTATTCGCCTATAACGGGCAAAGAGGTAAAAAAACATTCATTAAAAGATGTAGTAAATTGTATAATGTCCTTTTCAAAAGGTACAAAATTTGTAATATTATCACAATTGCATATAAATGAACAATATACACTAAGGAGGCAACTTCAGATATATCTTCAGCAGGGTTTCTCACGTATTTATCATAATCACGAGTTTTACAGAATTGAAGATATTTTAGAGTCAAATATAGAAATATCACAAGACGAATCATTTTTATTAATTGACAGACTATCTGTAAATGACGATTCTGATACGTTATCGAGAATCTACGATTCATTAGAAACTGCTTTTTTTGAAGGAAACGGAGCATGTAGACTCGTATTTATCCCATCATATATTTCTTATGATTTCTCTGATAAGTTTGAAGCAGATGGAATACGTTTTGAAGAACCTAATGATAATATGTTCTCATTTAACACCCCATTTGGAGCCTGCCCTGTTTGTGAAGGTTTCGGTAATGTCATAGGAATTGACGAAAAACTAGTTATTCCAAATCCATCGCTAAGTGTGTATGAAGGATGCGTACAATGTTGGCATGGAGAAAAAATGGCAAAATGGAAAGATGAATTTTGTTATCTTGCTGCAAAAGACAACTTCCCTATTTTTGAACCATACTATAATCTGTCACAAAATCACAAAGATTGGTTATGGCATGGCTTACCGTCACAAAAAAATAAAAATACAGAAGAAAAAATCTGTATTGATTCTTTCTTCCAAATGGTAAAGGAGAATCAGTATAAGATCCAATATCGTGTTATGATGAGTAGATATAGAGGGAGAACAATATGTCCTGAATGTAAAGGTACTAGATTGAGAAAGGAAGCACATTATGTTAAGATTGGTGATAAAAGTATCAATAATTTAGTAGAAATGTCCATTGACAACCTTAAAAAATGGTTTGACAATTTAGAACTAAATGAAACAGAGAAAAAAATCAGTAAGCGACTTTTAGCTGAAATTAATAACAGACTACAATTTTTGTTAGATGTAGGATTAGGATATCTAACATTAAACAGGGCGTCTAATAGTTTGAGTGGTGGTGAAAGCCAACGTATTAATTTAACAACAGCTCTTGGAAGTAGCTTGGTGGGATCGCTATATATATTAGACGAACCTAGTATTGGTCTTCATAGTAAAGACACATATAAGCTTATTCATGTCTTAAAAGAATTACAATCACTAGGTAATACTGTAATTGTCGTAGAACATGACGAAGATATTATAAAAGCTGCTGATTATCTGATTGATCTTGGACCCGATGCAGGTGCTAATGGCGGAGAAATTGTTTTCAGTGGAAACCCGGCAAATTTAAGAAATAGCGATCTAGAGAATTATTCAAATAGTCATACACTGAAATTTTTATTTAATACGGATAAAATAGAAATCCCAAAAACACGTCGTTCTTGGAATAAAAAAATAATAATCAGGGGAGCTAGAATGAATAATCTAAAGGGGATTGATGTAGACATTCCTTTAAACATTTTAAATGTCATTACAGGAGTGAGTGGCTCGGGTAAATCTTCATTAATTAGGGGTATACTCTACCCTGCCTTAAAACGAAGATTAGATGAAGTAGCAGATACTCCAGGAGAATTTGCTTCTTTAGATGGAGATTGGACTGAAATAAAACATGTGGAAATGGTTAATCAAAATCCTATTGGGAAAAGTTCTCGCTCAAATCCTGTTACTTATGTTAAAGCTTTTGATGATATAAGACAACTTTTTGCGGAACAACCTTTGGCAAAACAAATGGGATTCACAGCACAATATTTCTCATTTAATACTGAAGGTGGAAGATGTGAAACATGCAAAGGCACAGGAATAATTACTGTAGAAATGCAATTTATGGCAGATTTGGAGATAGTATGTGACAGTTGCCATGGTAAAAGATTTAAATCAGATGTTTTAGATGTAAAGTTTGCTGGCAAGAATATCTTCGACATCTTAAATATGACAGTTACAGAGGCTATAGATTTCTTTACAAAGAATAATAAAGTTAATATAGCAAACAAATTAAAGCCTTTAGACGATGTCGGTCTTGGATATATAAAATTAGGACAAAGTTCATCTACCCTATCAGGTGGAGAAAATCAACGTGTAAAATTAGCATATTTTCTTAGCCAAGAGAAATGTGAACAAACTTTATTTATTTTTGATGAACCTACAACAGGTCTTCATCTTCTTGATATAAAAAAATTACTAAAAGCTTTTGATGCCCTTATACAACATGGGCACTCAGTGATTGTAATTGAACATAATTTGGATGTCGTTAAATGTGCAGATAATATTATAGATTTAGGACCAGAAGGAGGAAATAAAGGTGGAAAACTTATTTTTGAAGGAACTCCCGAAGATTGCATAAAATGTGAATCAAGTATCACGGGAATATATTTAAAAGAGAAACTTATAAATTAAAAATAAGTTAAAACGCTAAAAATGGTTATCTTGGTTTTTCTTTAATACATAAAAAAATATTACCTTTGCACTGCTTTGAAAGGAATGCCGATATGGCTCAGTTGGTAGAGCAATTCATTCGTAATGAATAGGTCCCGGGTTCGAGTCCCGGTATCGGCTCTTTGCGGTAATAGCTCAGTTGGTAGAGCACTAGCTTCCCAAGCTGGGGGTCGCGAGTTCGAGCCTCGTTTACCGCTCGAAATCAGATTAAAAATAGTTCTCCACTTTTAATTATTTATTGAAGATTGTTTTCTTTACTTTCTAACCCAATAAATATAAACCCTATTAGATTTTTAAATATTATTGTCTGGATATCCCAAAAAATCAGAGTGTTTTTATCAAAAATTGATAAAAACATAAATTCTTTATACAGGCGTATTTGTACAGAACAGATAATAAGTCAATTGAAATCATATTACAGATTGAACCACAACCCTTATAAAGGTGGATGTGAGATACCATGAAGTTTTTCTGGTAGCAGTGGTTTATAACTTCAAAAGAGAAATGAAAACCCTTTGGTGCATGTTTCAAAAAATATGCGATATACAGTGTCAGAACAATATCTCGCAAGAATGGGCTTTTTAGGAACGAATAAATATAAAAATATATGCTACACCTCATTGCGGACTAAACAAATATGGTGTAGCATATCAAATCAATTATATCTGTAATACTTACTTTTTCTTCAATCCTTTATATACCAATACGCCAATAACAACTACAGCCAGCCCTAATAGCACATATCCAATCTCATGACTATATTGTGTTGCACGTTCATAAACATCTGCTGTCGTCTTTAAGTCTGTAAAGCGATAAATCAAATATCCCAACAGAGCAAGTATGGAGTTCCATACTCCAGCACCGAGCGTTGTATACAACAAAAAATGATCTAACCTCATTCCAGCCAAGCCTGCAGGAATACTGATAAGCTGACGAACTGCTGGTATAAGTCTGCCAAAGAATGTTGACGCTGCACCATGTTGACGAAAATACATCTCAGCGTGTTCAACTTTTGCGCGGTCTATTAAACACATATGCCCCAAACGGCTGTCGGCAAACTTATAGACAATTGGTCTGCCAAGCCAACGTGCAAGATAATAATTAACCAATGCACCAAGATCTGCACCTATAGTGGCAAAAACAACAACCATGAAAATATTCATGCTATCATCTGCCATTGCTTTCCATGCTGCTGGGGGCACAACCACCTCAGATGGAAAAGGTATGAAAGAACTTTCTATTGCCATAAATACTGTTACAACCCAATAGTTCAAATTCTCAAGTACCCATCTAAATAATTCTGCTGAATCCATTTAATTAAAATATTTTTTTGCAAAGTTATTGCTTTTATACATAAAAAACAAGAAAGACACTGATTAAGAGCAAAATTCGTAGTATATTCCCACCATGACCGGTAAATCAAAATTCCTGTAGTTCTTTATATATTCTCTGTACAGGTAGTCCCATGACATTAAAATAACTGCCTTTAATAGAGGTAACCCCTATATATCCTATCCATTCTTGGATACCATAAGCACCGGCTTTATCTAAAGGTTTATAATGCTCAACATAATAGTTGATTTCTGAATCAGACAATAACTTAAATGCAACATCAGTTACAACGGAAAAATGCTTTTGCTTAACCAAAGACGTAAGACACACACCTGTAACCACGTGATGAACTTTTCCGCTCAACTCATGTAAAATACGTTTTGCGTCATCTAGGCTTTTAGGTTTACCCAAAACCTCATCACCTAATATTACAACTGTATCTGCTGTAATAATCAAATTATTTGGTTCTATTATGCTTTTATATGCTTCTGCCTTTTTTGTTGAAATATATTCAGCAATTTCCATGACTGGCATATCTTCAGGATACGATTCGTCAATACCTGGTATTACATGTATGTCAAAATCAAGATCTAGCCCGGCTAAGAGTTCCTTTCGTCTTGGACTATTACTACTTAATATTATATGATAATCCTTTTTCATAACATTATTCATAAATTACCATCCAAAGGCAACAGCACTATCAAGCCATTTATCCTGAGCCCTAAGAACCTGTTCAATTACATCACGGGCACAGCCATACCCTCCTCTATAATTGCTAATATATTTACTTATAGACTTAATGTCAGCACAAGCGTCTGCCGGACAACATGGACAACCACAACGTGACATAACCTCATAATCAGGTATATCATCACCCATATATAAAATATCCTCGTCTTTTAAGTCATATTTAGCCAAAAAATCATTATACACCTTTATTTTAACAGAACATCCCATAAATATATCGGTTACTCCCAAACGTTCATAACGTATTTGCACACTTTGTGTGGTTCCTCCTGTAAGTATTACTATACGCAAACCTTGTTTTACTGCCAGCTGAATAGCATATCCGTCTTTTATGTTCACTGTGCGCATAGGTTCACCTGATAAATGAAGGGGTATTGTTTCTGCGCTTAAGACTCCGTCCACGTCAAATATTATTGCACGTATCTTTTTTAAATCATAATTAATCATTTATTATCTCCTTTCTTCTGTGCCACATGATGTATGCTTATGCTCATGCATTCATATATTTGTTTGAAAATAGGATTATCTCGTAACATTTCAGACTGCATTCTGATGATATTCTGATCATATCTAACAGCAGGCCCAGTCTGTGCCTCATCCGGTTTCATATGATGAACCTTGTTTGCAGTTTCTTCAATTAAAGGCAGCATTACATCAAACGGTATATCATGTTTACCCAAAAGCTCTGAAGATATTTCATAGCAATGATTTACAAAATTACAAGCAAAAACGGCTGCCAGATGTAAATGCTTACGAGCCTCGGACGACAGGATATACACACGCTCAGATATGCTATCTGCTAAATGATGGGATGTTTCAAAGGCTAAATCATCAACACCTTCAACAAAGAAAGGTATGTTCTTAAAATCCAATAACTTAGTCTTTGAGAATGTCTGCATTGGATAAAGAACTCCATAATGTTGTGCCATACCCTTAAACACATCCAAAGGAACACTACCTGATGTATGTAAGAATATCTTATCGTCGCGCCCGTTACACAACGAAGGTATTATATCGGCAATAGCACTATCTTTTACTGAAATTATATAAACGTCAGCATCCTTTGTTACGTCTTCAATATTTATCACTGGAGCCCCGCCTAAAGCAGTTGCCAGTGTTGAAGCAGACTCAAATGTACGACTATACACCTGTAATATGTCATTGCCGGCACTATGCAGAGCATTTCCTAAATTCGTTGCAAGATTACCGGCACCAATAAAGACAATTTTCATCATTAAAATTTATTTATATGTACATTCTCCCATTTTAGAGCCTCTTCATCTTGCAAGGCACGGTCTTCATTTTTATGGCCAAATCCCACAACGCATAAAACATTGTAATTTTCAGGAATATCTAAAATACCTCGGATTACAGTATCGGCAGATGTTCCGTCAGACAAGCCACGTCCGCGCATCTGTGCCCAACAAGAGCCTAATCCGAGTTCTTCAGCCTGAAGCTGCATTGCCAAAGCTGCAATAGCTCCATCTTCAATCCAGCAGTCATTCTGTAAAGGCTCACCTAATACGACTATTGCCAAAGACGATTTTGCAAGAAATTTTGCACCCATGTCTTTCGCATCAGATAATTTTTCGATTGCCATCTTATCATCTACGACAATAAAGTGCCACGAACGTCGCCCCTTTGAAGTTGGTGACATCAAAGCTGCGCGTAATATCAGCTTAACATCTTCTGAGTCTATTTCTTCGTTGGTAAAATTCCTGTAACTACGTCGTTTCTGAACTAATTCTTTAAAACTATTCATCTATGTAAATGCATTTGATTTATTAAAGGTCTGCAAAGTTAGACATTTATAATTCAAATCAAGACATAACTTATTGATTTTTAGAAAAGATTTATTATTTTTGCGGTATGAATGAAATAAAAATCGTCATTATTTCAAAAAGTGAGAACTTGCCGCCAATGCAATGCAAAAAATTGTTTCACAGCGACGAAATGTTTAAAATCATAGAAAAGACCCCTGGTCAAAAACCATACATGGTCATTGCATATGATAAAGAAAATATCGTTGCCCACATGCTTGTAATGTTAAGGCGCAGGGGTTCATTATTTCCGCCATATCTCTTTACACAGGGAAGAGCGTATGGCGAAGGCGAATATTCTCCTGATTGCAATAATAAAGAAGAGATATTTGGCGAAATGCTGAAAAGCATCACAAGAGAATTACGCAAAGCTCTTTGCCTTTATATTGAATTCAGTGACCTCAGTACAAAAATGTTTGGATACAGCAAATTCAGAAATAATGGCTTTTTCCCTGTTCACTGGATGGAAATACACAATTCGCTGCATAGCATGAAACCAGAAAAACGACTCACATATAAAATGAGGAAATTACTTATTAATGCAAACAGAGCCGGATTAAAGACGAATATATCAACAACGGACAAAGAGCTAAACGATTTTTTCAAAATATTGAAGAATTATATTTCAATAAAGATCAGAAGATATATACCTGACATAAAATTATTTCGTGAAATGCTGAATAACGGATGCTGCAATCTGTTTACCACTACGCATAAGGGCACAATGGTTGGCGGGTGTATTTGTGTTTATTCAGAAAGTAATTGTTATATGTGGTATCTTGCTGCTAAAAAGAATTTCTTTACGAAACGAACGAATGCAATAACCGCTTGGACTGCAATAAGACATGCATATGCCGAAGGGTACAATCATATTTATTTCATGGACGTAGGACTGCCGTTCAAAAGAAATAATTTTAGAGAATTCATATTAAGTTTCGGAGGTAAACCTGTCGGTACATACAGATGGTTCAGATGTTCAATAAAATGGATTAACAAGCTTCTTTCTTGGTCATACAGAGAATAATCATACCTGCTGAAAACAATAATCGTGAACAATCCTCGTTATATACGAGATGAAAATAAAACAATTATATATAATATTATTGATGCTTTTATGCGTTATAAGCATAAAGGCGCAGACGTTCACCCTGCAGGGAAAGGTTACTGACAGCAACATGAGTCCTGTGGAATTGGCAACTGTTTCTGTAATTGAGCAGGGAAAAATGACAATGACTAATCTGAAAGGAGAATTCTCGATACAACTGCGCTCAGCTGACAGTGTTGTTGTCAGATTCTCCATGGTTGGCTATAAGACAAAAACGCGAGTATTAAGACGCCCAAGAGGAAAACAGACTCTTCTGATTCAGCTATATGACGATAATCAACTCGCCGGAATAACTGTCACAGAAAAAAAGAGGCAGACCGGAAGCACCCAACAGCTTGAAACTAAGGATATAAAGAATACTCCAAGTGTTACAGGTAATGCCGTTGAAGAGCTTATTCAGTCACAGGCCGGTGTATCCACACATAGTGAGCTTTCTTCACAATATAACGTGCGAGGTGGAAGCTTTGATGAGAATAGTGTATATATTAACAATGTAGAAATTTACCGGCCTTTCCTGGTAAGAAGTGGTCAACAAGAAGGTTTGTCAATAATCAATCCAGACATGGTTGAATCAATTGGCTTCTCAACAGGTGGTTTCGAGGCAAGATATGGTGATAAGATGTCGTCTGTTCTTGATATAAAATACAAGAAGCCCAAGAAGTTTGAAGCTAACGTTGCAGCCAATCTTCTTGGCGCCAGTGCATTTGTTGGCTTTAGCACAAAGAAGTTTTCATGGAGCAACGGCATCAGATACAAGACAAACAAATATCTTCTTGGTTCACTTGATACAAAAGGAGAATATCAGCCTAACTTCCTAGATTATCAGACGTATCTTATTTATGAACCGACAAAAAATTGGTCGATAGAGGTTATCGGTGACATCTCTGAAAACCATTATAACTTTTATCCGGAAGACCGCGAAACAAAATTTGGCACAATGGAGAATGTCAAATCGTTCAAGGTGTTCTTCGATGGTCAGGAAAAAGACGTATTCCGCACATATTTCGGTTCATTGAGTATATCAAGAAAGTTTGGCGAGAAAACAAAGTTATCACTTATCGCATCTGCTTTTCATACCAATGAGCAAGAAAGATATGACATACAAGGCCAGTATTGGCTTACACAGACAGAAACGAGCGAAAACCTTGGCGTTGGTACATATATGGAGCATGCACGCAACTACCTTAAAGCGACTGTCAAAAGCATAAAGTTTGCTCTTGAACATAAGACAAAGAAGCATGACATCCAAGCCGGACTGACTTACAGAATAGAAAATATAACTGAAGACAGCAAGGAATATGAAATGCGTGATTCAAGCGGTTATAGCATCCCTCACACGGGTGAAGATCTTTATATGATTTATTCTCTAAAAGCGAAAAATACGCTTGATGCAAACAGACTGGAGACTTACATACAAGACACATGGCGTTTCAGCAGCAAAGGTGAACATACATTCTTTACGCTTAATTACGGAATAAGATTTAGTCATTGGAACTTTAATAAAGAAAGCATCATTAGTCCGCGAATATCTCTAGGTATAGTTCCGGCATTCAATCATGACGTAACAATGAGATTTGCCACGGGTATCTATTATCAGGCACCATTCTACAAGGAGCTCCGAGACACAACAACTATAAAAGGAATAACATACGCCACTCTGAACAATAAGATAAAGAGCCAGCGCTCTATTCATTTTATTGCAGGCTTTGACTATCGCTTCAAGATGAAGGATCGTCCGTATAAGTTTACAGCAGAAGCTTACTATAAGGCTTTGTCGAATCTTGTTCCTTACACGGTAGACAACGTAAAGATTGTGTATGATGCCAGCCAGCAATGCAGCGGACATGCCATGGGACTTGATTTAAAACTTTACGGAGAATTTGTACCTGGTACAGACTCATGGGTAAGCCTTTCGCTAATGAACACCAGAATAAATATTAACGGAAAGAGTATACCTCTGCCAACAGACCAAAGATATTCGTTAAATCTATTCTTTACCGATTACTTCCCTGGAACAGACAGATGGCGGATGTCACTTAAATTGGCATTTGCCGATGGTCTTCCTTTCGGTGCACCTCACAGACAACTTGACGAGCAGCCTTTCCGTGCCCCAGCGTATAAGCGTGCAGATATCGGTATGAGTTACAGGCTTTTGAACAATGAGAAAGGTGACCGCAAGTCTATTTTCAAGAATATATGGCTCGGTATTGACTGTCTTAATCTTTTGGGTATAAATAACGTCAATTCATATTATTGGATTACAGACGTAACCAATCAACAGTATGCCGTACCTAATTACCTTACCGGACGGCAGATAAACATCAAAGCATCATTTGAATTTTAAAAGCAAGGATGCATAAGAGCAATAAATAAAAACAGATTTGGCAATTTTAGGCTAAGTACAAATTGCAATTCGGAATCAGATATGATTAGCATGTTACATGCCTGATTTCATAAAAATATTTGTTCTTATGCATCCTTTCTTATATTTTATATTTTCCGGCATAAACACAAAATGTCTTTTAGTTCTCTTTTATTTTGCTTTTAGTCAAAATTGCATTAATTTTGCAATTATGATTAACTTGCGTGTCTTGTGAAACAAAAGCGTGCATTTAAAGTGTATGCTCACAGCACATCAACAATATTTCAAACTCATGACCGAGAACAAGAAACTGATATTGTCGCTTGGAAGCAATTACGATCAGGAGCGAAACATCATAGAAGCAATATCGCTGCTAAACAAGATGTTCGCCAAAAACGATATTGTTTTCAGCAGACAGATGTGGACCAATCCTGTAGACATAAAATCGGATAAATTTCTTAATTGCATGCTGTTCACCCATACTTCATGCGGACTTGATGAAGTGGAACGCGGCATAAAAGAAATTGAATGTATCTGTGGCAGGAAAAATGATGAGAAAAACAAGAATATTGTAAAGATTGACATTGACATCCTGCTATATGGCGATAAAAGACTGCACGACAAAGACTGGACACGCGGATACGTGAAGGAATTGATGAAAGAATGTCCTTTCTGAAAGTTGCAGACGAAAAAACTTAAATGATTGAATATAAACTTTTTACATAATATATTATGAAAAAATATAGCGTAAATATTTTAACGATATTGTCAATGCTCCTATTCTGTGCCACGAACGGATTTTGTCAGACATTTGACGAGTATTTTACAGATAAAACCCTGAGAATAGATTATATATTTTCAGGCAACGCAAAGCAACAGACTATAAGTCTAGACAAACTAAACACTATGCCACGATGGTATGGCAAAAGGCAAAGGTTGGCCCAGGTTCCCGTTGAAGGCAATGGTCAAATAACAGTCAGACCACATAATTCGGACAAAATCATATACAGAAACTCCTTCTCTACCCTGTTTCAAGAATGGCTGTCATATGATGAGGCAAAAACTACAAGCAAATCATTTGAGAATGTTTTCCTTGTACCAATGCCCAAGGACACCATCGATATTACAGTTGATTTATATAATAACAGGCGTGAAAAAAGTGCTACGTTTACACACACAGTTGCTCCTTCCGACATACTTATAAGGCACATTGGTGAGCATGATATAACTCCATATAAAGTTATCCAGCAGGCAGCTGACACAACCAAATGTATCCATATTGCATTTGTTGCCGAAGGATACACAAAAGATGAGATGAATGTTTTTCTCAACGATGTAAATATTGCCACAGAAGCACTCTTTGCCCATGAGCCTTTTAAGTCTAAACGTAAGTGTTTTAATATAGTAGCGGTAGAATCAGAATCAAAGGAAAGCGGAACAAGCGAACCTTCAAAGGGTATATGGAAGAATACGGCACTGAACTCTCATTTCGACACATTCTACAGTAACAGGTATCTTACGACCTTAAATATTAAAGAACTCCATGATTGGCTTGCAGGCATCCCTTATGAGCATATCATCATATTGACAAATACAAACGAATATGGTGGCGGCGGTATTCTCAACTCTTATGTTCTGTCAATGACACATCACAAACAATTCAAACCGGTCGTTGTACATGAGTTTGGCCACAGTTTCGGAGGACTTGGCGACGAGTATGCTTACGAGCAAGAACAGATACCGATGTATCCTCATGACGTAGAGCCATGGGAACCCAATATCACCACATTGAAAGACTTTCACGGCAAATGGGAGAACCTTATAAAGCCAGGAACCCCTACCCCAACTCCAGAAAGTACAGATCCACAAACAATACAAAACAGGGTCGGACTATTTGAAGGGGCCGGTTATAGCCTCAAAGGTGTTTACCGAGGCGTACAGGACTGCAGAATGCGCACAAACGAAAATCCTGAATTTTGCATCGTCTGCCGTAATGCCCTAACCAACTTGATTGACTTTTATACAAAATGAGATATTTACTGATTCTGATATTCTCATTACTAACATTGCAAAGTCATTATGCTGTCGGACAAAGCAACAAATCAGACTCAAAAATATTGGAACGTGCCTTAGACTATTTTGCAGGTGAAAAATATCATGAGGCGTTGTTGCTACTGAAAAAGCTTGATGAAAAGTATAATCTAAATCCTAGGTTCAAGGCATATTTGGGCGTCTGCTACTTTCATGAATTCGATTATGAAAAAGCGTGCAGTTATCTTGATGAAACGATAAATCAGCTCGATGTATATTCGCCTGCAGAGAGAAGTGTCTATTATAATGTTGCCGCTGAAAGCCATTTCATGCTTAACGAGTATGAAAAAGCAATTCCTTTATACGAAAAGAAACTGCTGGTTTGCTGCAATGAAGAAAAAGGCGACATATACTACAGGCTTGGCTTCTGCTATATGTTTAACAGCAAATGGGAATGTGCAGCTGAATATTTCAAGTCCGCCATGAGCTATTACACCACTTTCAATGCAGGGCAGAAAACTACAAGAATGGCTCAGCTCGATAAGATGATTAAAGGATGTGAGGAAAATGCAGGCAAGCTATAATTACAATTTAAAGATATTGCCGGATATGTTTGTGCATATCCGGCAATATCTTTTTATATCTTCATTATTTGCAAATAACGTTCTTTAGAAGAATATCATTGTTCATTTGAAATTTATAAAATTTTTATACAGAATGTTGCAAGATAATGAGCTATATCAAGAAATAGCAGATGGTATGGCAACATATATAAAGTATAAAATGTACTTAATGAATAAAAATACACATCAAATCCAATAAATTATCATTATTATTGCTAAAAATAAATTTTAATCATATCTTTGTAGAAATTAATAAGCGGACTCCATGATGAACATAGCAAAAAGTAAAATACTGCAATTGACGGAAAAATATGCAACGTCCTCACATATAAATTTTATAGTCAGAAGAATATTCTTCTTCTTTATAATTATCGGAACTATGGCAACGCTATTCTCTTTCACATCTATGCCACATAAAAGACTTGCAGATGAAAGAGAAGATTCTGTAGCACAGAATGAAGACTCAGTAGTGTCGGTAATCGCATGGTTTAATAAAAATGACACCATGACATATTGGATAAATGAGAGCACATGGGATATAAGAAAAGGTGACACAATAAAGACAGCCGGAATAAATACTAAAATTATGATAACCGTAACAGACTCCACCAAGAAGGGATATGATATGGAATATTCCTTTCTTGACTTTAAAACTGATTCTGTTAAAGATTCATGGAAACAAAATCTTCTAAATGAGGCACTTAATAAATATAAAGAAGCAATAAAAGGCACAACCATAAAATTCAGGACAGACATATATGGCAAAATTATCAAATATGATAACCTTAATGAGATAAAAAAGCAGTCAAAGCAGCTTTTCATGGAAACTATTAAAGAGATGTCTATCATTGATAGTTTGGCTGTTGCAGGTATTGATATTAAAACTTTATTAAAAGATGTTGACGCGGATAGACTTGTACAAGGATATATAGATGAACTTGAGTTGATGTTTAAACATCACGGGACGACATATAACATCGTCAGTATAACAAATCATTCAGATGCCACTGAAGATGATTATGAAACAGACTCCTATGTGTCTGTTTCGGAAAACAATGAAACTTATGACTACAGAATCGTGGTCGACGTTAACAAATACATTCCGAAAGATGACATAAAGGCTATAATCGAAGGGGTGGCCAGTGCTTATTTGGATGAAGATAAATTTAATGAGGTTAAAGAGGATATGGATGAAAATTTTGATAAGCAGGTATCAGATGATTTGCTATATAATACTTATCTTTCAATATACTATTTCTATGACGGCTGGCCCAAAGAAATAATTAAGCAAGAGAAAAGAGTCATAGGTAAGATAGGAAAGCTTTCTCAAAAATATATCACGTGGGACTGCCGTAGTGTCAGACATTAATTTTAATACGGAAAGCTAAATTTAAATTTTCTTTTTGATACATGAGACAACGTTTATACTGTCATTATGTCATTCTCGTTTTGTCATAAATTCCTGCAAAATTAGAAAAACAAAAACCTTAAAATATGCTGATTAGGTAAAATATATTTACGTTATTAAATAAATGGCATACTTTTATAATGCAATTCAGCCACTTTTATGATTCAATTCAGTAGTTTTAATAGTGTACATAGGCAAGTTTTCATATTAAAATAAGGTCATTTTTGCATAATATCAGGCTCATTTTATTGCACATAAATTCATAAAATCATATAATCCTCTGTAAATCAAACGCTTGCTTATGCACACATAGAAAGACGATTTTTACAGACAAATGATTTATATTTTCAAATATCTCAATCTGAGAGCTTTATAGGAAATCAGATGGAAAGCAACAGCACGTTATTATTGTCATTATGATATTTAAGGAAAAAGTGTGTTGCAAATATCATAATAGATCAAAGAAACGGGATTAGCATATTATCAATCCAATACGGACTATAAGCAAAAAAATACATGCACAGAAAATATTTATTATCGAGTATTGATGTTCAAACAAATTACAAAATAATGATATAGATACGAAATAAATAATGTACTTTTGCCATCAGCAAAATTTAAATATATAGACAGCATGGAAAAAGGAATAAATAATGAGCATAGTTGCGTGGATTGCGGCACACAAAACTGCAAATATAAAAATCGTACATATCCAGAATTCTGTCTTACAACAAATTTGGATGAAAGCGACAGGTTATGGGCATTGGAAAAATATGAGGAATCCAACAATAAAGCCATAATGATTGCAAGTGCCGAAGTAGAATATGAAGGGTATTGCAAATGGACAAGAGTGCAAGAAATTATGGAATTTGCACATAAAATAAATGCAAAACGTATCGGCATAGCCAACTGTATCGGTTTAATTAATGAAGCACGTATCTTTGCAAAGATATTGCGCGCAAATGGATTTGAGCCATTTGCTGTTATTTGTAAAGTTGCCGGGCAGTCTAAAACGTCGGTCGGAATACCTTCTGAATGTGAAAATATCGGTGCTGCTATGTGCAATCCTATATTACAAGCCCGCTTGCTCAATCAAGCCAACACAGATCTAAATGTTGTTATCGGATTATGCGTTGGTCACGACAGCCTATTTTATAAATATTCCAACGCTTATGTAACAACACTTGTAACTAAAGACCGTGTCACAGGAAACAATCCTGCAGCTGCATTATATACTGCAAATTCATACTACAACAAAAAATTCTTTAAAAAAGCTATTGAATAGACCGATATGAATAGTTTTCTATTCATGTCGGTCTATAAAAATTAGTTAGTATTTTCATACATCTATCCTAATTCAGAAACAAGAATTAGGTATATAAAAAATGAAATACTACAAATTATATGTTTGCAGCAGATTTCATCATTATTGTATTGACATAATTCATATCATTTTACTAATTCAAGCACTATTTATTATAATTCCGACAAAAAGGACAAAAATGCGTAATAAAACATACAATTATTTAATATTACTGCACATAATGATAGCAACGTGTATTTATTATTCTTGCAAAATAACATTCTTTTCAAAAATTATATACATAAATGTTATAGCATGCAATTAAAATTAATTGTATAATAGGATGTAAACTTCCTTTTTGTCAAAATAATGAAATAATTTGAATTAGTTAAAATAACAGAGAAAAAGAGGACACAAACTGGCGGAAAATCTTAAGTGTCAATTTACATTATATTATTTTTTTGACCAAAAATAAAAAAATGTCTACAATTTCTTCTAATTTAAAATATTTTTGTCTAACTTTACCAACATAAACTTATCATCTTTGAACTACAAGATGAGACTAAACGCAATAAACATATGGATGAATTACCTGAATTTGCAATCAACAAATTGACTGGCAACAGAGCTGGTCGCAATATTCAAAAAACAAGTATCGGTAAGATAGCAAGTAATTATTTGCTTGGAGGTCAATATACACTAAAGTGAATTAATTATAATTAAACCTGCCTTGACTGTCTTAATTATAATAACACAGAAAAAGCCTCAAAATAGTACCTTTTATTAATATCTATGACTCGATTTGTGTATCACTTCAATAAGAAACGATACACATATTATAAAGATAAAATAGAGTCATATATACAACGAGATTGTTATACTCAACATTATTATCAGACAATATATAGCCATATTGGGTAAATAATTATCCATACATGGTTTAATTTATTACATAACCTAAAAATAATAAGTGGTATGAGAAAACTTACATTTTTAATTTTCACATTTAGTATTTATAACCATAGAACAACCAAAACTAATCAGAAATATCCGAGTGTAAATCT
>ENA-ORSY01000789-ORSY01000789.1-human-gut-metagenome-genome-assembly--contig:-NODE-789-length-27657-cov-4.957032_pt1 | contig 27657 bp, 28 predicted proteins | sample MGYA00242193_ERZ509160 | MGnify/ENA primary metagenome ERZ509160 (study PRJEB26280, sample SAMEA2338670) | human gut metagenome | biome: human gut; feature: human-associated habitat; material: faeces...
TCTCGAAGCGATATTTATGAATATCAAATCCCTGCGTGCAGTTAAATATGTAACGCTCAATATAACCGACATGTTCAAAGCCGGTCTGCACATGAGTTTCAAGGACCTGCGGCTGACGATCTGGGCGCTCTTCGGCGAAACAGTGCTGCTTCCGGGAATGACGGGCGGCTACCGCGTATTAGCGTCGGTACTCATCGACGAAGCAAAAGAGGAAATCCGCGTCTGCCCCAGCCTGCACCTGCTGGAAATGCGCACGCGAGCTTCCGTTTGCGACATTGAAGGCCAGGAAGCGGTCAACGATGTTCCGCAAACTCCCGAAGCTGAAGGTGATTTCGAAACGGCAGCTCTTTGCTGATTCCGGAAACCAGACAAAAGGAGACTGACATGCCCTTTTCCCTTGAAAAGGATTCCCTTTCGCGTTCCGGGACGATTGACGCCAACGGCACATTCGACTTTTTGGCTGACGAATTCGAAGAAGAAGCCCGGACAAGAGAAAACCTTGACGAGCTTGCCTGGAAGCTCTACGAGCGCTACATGGCAGCTCACGACGAAGACTTCGAGTCCGGGTTGAGCTTTACAGTTTTGCGCCGAGAAAGCCCCAGATTTCAATCCGGGGATGAGAGGCGCGTCCCTGTATGATTGAGGTTATGAAAACCTACAAGTTCAAGCTCTACAGTGCGAAGCGCAATAAGAAGTTGCATCGACAGATCAATGCGGCGGCTTTGGCGTGGAATCACTGTGTGGCACTGACTCGCAGGTACTACAAAAGGTTTGGGAAGTCGCTGCCGAAGTTCAAACTTCAAAAACATCTAACCAAACTGAAGACTCGCACGCCGTATGCGTACCTCACAGAAATAGGCTCGCAGGCGTTGCAGGAAGTCACCGACCGGCTCTATAAGAGCTACGAGCGATTTTTTGATACCAGAAAGAACGGAGAAAAATACGGTCTTCCGGGATTTAGAAAAGTACGCAAGTACAAATCTTTCACCCTCAAGCAGGCAGGCTACAAATTGCTGTCGGGCAATGAGGTGGGAAGAGGGTCGTTTTTCCGGACTTGTTAAATCGGGCAAAGTAGGTCACGATAACCATTCCTATAAGGAGTTTTGTCATGGCTTTGCCCCGCCGCCTTTATCCCAAAGAATTCAAGATCAATGCTGTTCACCTCGTGCAGGTTGAAGGCCGACGTGCTTGGGATGTCGCCGATGAACTTGGCATTGGACGCCAAACTCTCTACTCCTGGCTTCATGAGGCCCGCACCGGTGTTCTGTCCGGAACCTCCGATAACGCCCGAGAAATCACTCCTCAGGAGGCCAAAATTGCACGATTGAAGTCTGAGCTCGCCCGTAAAGAGCAGGAGATTCTGCTGTTAAAAAAATTCGCGGCGTACCTCAGCTCGACCGGCCTCAAGTGAGGTACGCCTTCCTTTTAAAAACACTGCCGGATCCCGATCTTTTAGGCATGCCGATCACCGAGCGATGTCGGATACTGGGGGTGAGTCCCAGTGGTTATTACGAATGGCGAAATCGTCAATTAGGGTGCCCGCGACAGAAAACCTATCAGGCCGAGCGCTCAAAAATTAACGATGAAACCATTGTCATGACGATCCGCCGCATTCGCAAAGATCTCGGCTATACGCCCGGTTATCGGCAGTTTCATGCGCTTTTGCGCAAATGCGGCATCCATGTTGGTCTTAAGCGCTTGCAACGTACACTGCGCGAGCACGGTTACATCGAATATCGCCATTATCGTCGACCTTATAAAACGACCGACAGCAATCACCGTTTAACCGTGTATCCCAACCTGCTGAATCGAAACTTCGTCCCCGGTGAACTCAACCGTGCTTGGGTTTCCGACATTACCTACTTACCAACTCCGGTCGGACCATCGTTTTTAGCAACATTCATGGATCTCGGTAGCCGAAGGATCTTGGGATGGGCAATTGATACAACAATGAGCACGCAACTCGTTTTAAGAGCTTTCAACATGGCCGTGCGCATTCGAAAAGCCGAGCGCATCTCTTTGGACGGCACGATTGTGCACTCGGATCGGGGCACGCAATATTGCTCAAAGCTGTTTCAAAGTCGGCTCAACGAACTCAATATGCGTTCGGCAATGAGTGAAGTGGGACAGTGTTGGGACAACGCTCCCGGCGAAGCCATTTGGAGCTCATTGAAGCGAGAAACGCTGATCGGCCGACGTATGTTCAGCAGCCATAAGGCTGCCGCCAGAGAGGTGACACACTGGATCAACATTTATAATCAACTTCGACCGCATTCGGCCATAGGAATGCAAATTCCACTTGAGTACGACCGGTCACTCAAGTTGCTCCGAATGAGCGCCTAGAGCCTGCACTCCCGGGTTACCAAGTCCGGATTTCGCGCCCCACCCCAGTCAAACTGTGGTTTCCGATTTGGACGGAGAATTAGTCTGACTGCACAGTAAAAAATTCCCCGGAACCTCTACGACTCCGGGGCTTCCTCTTCAGAACTCAATTGATTCTCTTGTGCTTAACCGACTTGCCCGTGACTTTCGTCGGAGTCACAACGTAGAAGGACAGCGTGCCTTTAATTCCAAGCTCGCTCTTCTTTAGCTTGGCTTCAATGTCGGCGGCAGTGGCTTGTTCGTTGTGCGGCTTCAATAGAACTCGCATAAGCTTGATCTTTTCGTCCGGATCATCAACGATCTGGGCTTTGCCCTGGACAACAACAGAGTCAGCCTGAATATTGAGTCCCTTTTCGCGTTTGTCGACTTCGCGCACAAACGTCAAGCAGACATTGGGATTGGCCTTGATGTTTTCGTACTTGCGGCCGTGTCCAACCAAAACACCGTGGAAAAGAATCTTTTTGTCGGGAGTGACAGCGGTTGAAACCGGCACGCCGTAGGGGATGCCGTCGGCGTCAGCAGTCGATACGACTGCGTACTCGACTTCGTTAATTAAGTCCCAGCACTCCTTTTCGCTCATCATGCGATTTTCGGTCTTACGCATGGGCATATTTGCGGTAGTGGCCGCAAAAGCCGGCATGGCGAGGGTTGAAAGTAGAGCCGTAGAGATCAAAGTGCGTCGTTTCATAGTACCTCCCTTGAAAAGGTAAAACACGCTAGTTCGACTCTACCCTCCTCCTTGAAAGCTTGTCAAGCAGCTTATTACAAAGAGGACAAAAAATTGGATGGATGCTGACAGCTTACGATGGTGCAACCGTCATGTATTACACCATCCACTAAATTTAGGAAAGTTTCCCTTATTTTTCGGGCTCGACTAATTTGTTGCGAATCGACTCAAAAAGTCGCTCTCTGGGACGTGGTTCATGGAAGCAAAAACCAATTTCTCCCAAATTTTCAATCTTTGACGTTAGAGTGTGATGCAGTTTCTTGATATTTTCTCTGGCTCTATTTAAAAGCTCTTGGTTTTGTTTAGCTTCCTCTTCTGCCGATAATTCAAAAGTAACGTTATTAGCTAAACAAGCATCGTAGAAAGAAGAATCGGAATCATTGTACATGGTTGGATCCTCTCCCAACTCTAAGAAAGGTCCTGTCTTATTGGAAAAATGTTCGCGCAAGGTCGAAATATCCGTCGAAATTTCCTGAAGTTGTAATTCAACAGAATCTATCATGTCAATAAGTTCTAATATAACAGACTTAGCTCTCTCAAGTTGAACTTCAGAACTAGGGCACACCGAAGAACCACAAGACAGATCCTTAACCCAAAGCTCTTGAGCGCTTGGTTCATTTAAATATTCTAGAAAATCCATAGGTTAAAATCCTATTATAAAGAATAAATTTGCGAATAAAAATTATTGCGACGAAATAGGCAAGTGAGGACCACAATACCCAATAAGTATCTTTTGAGATTTGTTTTCAAACAAGAAATATAATCTTTCTGAATATCCAATACTTATATGAGCTGTCATTTGATAGCCTGAAAAAATTCTGGTTTTTCTGAGGCTTGAGCTCATTACTGTATCTGATTCTTGTGCAGCGTATCTAGAGCCAAACACACTTCTTGCTTGATTATCACCACCTGTCTTTCGCTTTTCGTAGTAATCAGTAACCAAAAGAATTAGATCTCGAGTTAATTTTGATTTACTTTGGAATGAATGATCAATCTTTTTAGCCGAATCCCAAGCATCAGGCAGTATTGCCACACGGTTTGGGTAGAGGATTTCAACAAGTTGAAGCGACTCTGAAGGGTGCAGATCTTTATCACCAACTATGATTTTACTAACAATGTCAGCCAATAAAGAAGTCGTATCAACCTCATATTTAGTTGGAGATTTTAATAATCTGCTATCTTTTTTCTTATCCAGGGAAAATTTTAGTGACTCAATTTGCGAAAGTGCCATTTTATACTCGGTGAGAACTTGCTCATATTCTTCTTTTTGCTTATCTGCATTCTCATTTGATTTCGAAAGCTCTGTGTAATACTTTAACCCTTCTTCTAATAGATTTTTATTTTCCGATTCTAATTTTTCAACCTCACTATTTAGATGTTGAATTTTACCATTGAGCTTCTCAAGAGAATTTCTTATCTGCCTCAAAAAATCAATAGAATCAAACTCTTCTTGACTTTTTTCAGCTGATGACTTTATACCGGGATGAATAGCTTCCAAATTTGAAGCAGAATCTGAAGCAAAGACTATTTTGCTTAAGTCTTGATTAGAAAAATCGCTTCCTGAATAATCTCCTCCAACAAATATTTCTGAATAGTTTTGTGCTTGAGTTACAAATGGGCGTTTATTCGCGAATAAAAAGCTAGCTCTGCGAATTGCTTGTTTAGGATAAGAAATATTTCTAAGATTTCGATTTTGTGAGCATATATACTGCAGTCTAGGAATAGTATATTTTATAACATCAGCAAAGAAACAATCTAGATTAATATCAATACATTCCTCACTATGAGATCTGACATACCCTAATTCCTCCTTACTCTGCCTGACGCTCATTTCATCGCACAAAGCCATTGAATATGTCATATCTGAATTTAGAGGAAAATCCAAACTATAAATTTCCTCTTCTAAATCAATGCCAAGTTTAAGAAAAAACCCTTCCTGGTAGCGATAATCGACAACTACAAAAATACCATATGGTTGAATGTTTTGTATATTTAAATCTGATGTCTCAAGATATATACACCATTCAGGCAAATTTAATAGAGCTTGGCCTGGGATATGGCTTTCTAGATCAATCTCTGGAAGCAATTTAGCCAACTCTGGATTAAAAACGTATATTCCCTTAGACAGACTGAATAAATTTGAATAATACAAATGAACAATATCTTGAGTAACTTCGTATCTTGAGTTCCATATAATTTCAGGACACTGATTAAATAAGATTTCTTTAAAGGCCCCCCAAGGAACTAAGCAATCTTTACTCCAGACATCTCTATCTCTGATATTTAAGATCAGATATGAATTCTTAATGAAATCAAAATCACATATATTTCGATATTGTTTAATCTTTTTAGGAAGTCTCTCTATTGCCTTAACTTCACTTCTTTCAAATTTTTGAAAAATCTCTGTCTTCATTTGCAATTATCCTTAATAGATTAATCTGCCGTTTGACAAGTTTGCACCACGATTTTTTACTTCGTAATTGACAATAATTTAGACATTTAGAGGCACTACTCCAATATCCTGCTAGCAATGCCAGACAAACGAGTACATGTCACGCTATTTAGGCCTAACGACCAAAGCGGAAACCACAAAATTAACTAAAAAAACACCAAAATCAGATTCCAACTTCACCTAATTTTCATTGGCTTTTTCTTGATACTCCTTTAGTCTTGCCTCAGGTTCTTTCCTTCTTGCCCTTGCTCTCTTCACCCTTTCCTCAAGTTCCTTTTCCTGAGCTACCCTTTTTCTTTCGCGTTCCGGCGCTTGTCTTTCCCATTTTTCTCTTCGCTTTCTCTCCAATACGGCTTCCAACTTCCTTGAATCTCTCAATAACTCTGGAGTGATTTTTGTTTCGGAAATTTCCGATAAAACAGAACACAATCCAGCTTCAAGGTTTTTGAAAAAGTTCGTTTTCATATACCGGTCCAAATTAACTTCAACGTCAAGGCACCGCATCAAAGGCAACACAACAGACCCTTTGTTATCGCAACCCACACTAGTGTTTTACACAAGCCTTGAGGCTAAAGCACTTCGTGATTTCCCCCTCCCCCTTTTCGCCCGCCGCACGAAAAACCCTCCCTGCTCTTTCACTGCTCTTTGCTAGAAGTAGAACCTAAAGCGGACACAGCGACGCGCTTTGAGTACGTCCTTTAGCAGCGCAGGCGAATACCGGGGGTGGTTTCCACAAAGCTATGTTCCGCTTTTTTGTTCCAGAGAACCCTCTGATCCCTTGATCGGGATCTCTTTCGTTTTGAGTTCGCATCTGTCCCCTTTGTATGAAAGCTGTCCGCAACCGATTTCGCACGTTTCGAGAAAACTATGAGCTGCGCCAAGTGTTTCTTTGGCTTGCGGGCATGATCTACTTTTCCATCCTCGGCGCACAGTACGAGGTGGCAATGCTCTCGCTGATGTTCCAGCTGATCTGCGGCGTGATGATTCTCACGACGTTTCCGGCCGCAGCCGAACGGCTCAATCGCACCATGCGCCTAGCCGGAACCGATCTGCCGGTCGTTGACTTTGAAGAACTCAAAACCCTCACGCAGAATCCGTCGCATCTCAACGACATGTGGCTCGGAAAAGGCTTTACGTGGGGACAGGCCGAAGCACAGCTTGCCTACGACATGCTCGGCCGAAACTGGCAAAACGTCACGCGCGAAGCTCTGGGCCCCCTCTTTTTCTTTCGCTTTTGGCGTCGCAACAAGCTTTTGTGCCTGTTGCGGCCCATGTACGCTTACCGCGCATATATCGAAGAGGTCAACAAAATTCTCGACGTGCAGGGCGCAGAGTGGATTCACGCTCTGGGTGACGAAGAACAAGACATCTTTCAGCCGATTTCACACGCAGAAGGTCATACGCTGATTGTGGGCACGACCGGCGCGGGCAAAACGCGCTGTTTTGACTTGTTGATCAGTCAAGCCATATTGAGGGGCGAAGCCGTCATCATTTTGGACCCGAAGGGTGACGCCGATCTCAAAAACAAAGCCAAGCGTGCCTGCGAAGCTTTGGGACGCGGCCACAATTTCGTGAGTTTCCACCCGGGCTTTCCGGAAAACAGCATTCGCATCAATCTGCTTGCCAATTTCACGCATCACACGGAATTGGCCTCGCGCATCTGCGCACTGCTGCCTTCAGGCGGAACCAGCGCGGCGTTTACGAGCTTTGCCTTTCAGGCCATGTCGACCATCTGCTACGGCCTGATGATGACGGGCAAGCGCCCCTCACTGAGCCTGATCAAGCACTACCTCACGGGCACCGGCTCAGGCGTTTTGGGCGACCTCGTGCATGACGCACTGCTTGCCTACTTCAAGGCGAATTCGTCAACAGCTTACGATCTCTACCAAAAGATCGACGCGAGCAAGGGCATCACGGTGAAATTCATCAGCGCCATGATCGAGATCTACCGCAATGTGCCTGACTTGCAGCACAGTTCCGACATCGACGATCTGATCAAGCTCTTTACGCACCCCGAAGAGCATTTCTCAAAGATGATCACGTCGCTGCTGCCGACGCTCACGATGCTCACAAGCGGCACGCTTGAAAACCTTCTCTCGCCTGCCGAAGACGAAGACGAACAAAGCCGTCAGATTTGGTACGACACCAAGGGACTCATTGAAAACAATTCGGTCGTCTACGTGGGTCTGGATTCGCTGTCAAACAGCATGGTGGGCTCTGCCATCGGCACCCTCTTCTTGTCGGATCTCGCCAGCACTGCCGGATCCTTATATAACTACGGCACCGAACAGGAAGCTCCGAAGAAACAATCGTTGATGGGCAAGCTCCTTGCTCCGATCAAGGAAGTCTATTCGGAAAAGAAACGCTCGGCGGGCGGGCGCATTCCCGTCAATGTCTTTGTCGACGAAGCAAGCGAAATCAGCTGTCCTCCGTTTGTGCAAATCCTCAACAAGGGGCGCGGTGCCGGTTTGAGAGCGTTTGTCGCCACACAGACCATTGCCGACTTCGCGAGCAAGATGGGGTCTCAAGCTCAGGCCATGCAGCTTTTGGCCAACCTCAACAACCGCATCATTCTGCGCTGCGTCGATGGCGAAACGCAGCAGTACGTCGCGGGCATCATCCCCAAGACGCGCATTGCCAACGTCGAGCGCTCGCAAGGCATTTCGTCTTCAGCCGGAGACCCCATCCCCAAGGGCGGTTCCGTTACCGAGCGCCAGACCGAAAAAGAAGCCCCTTTGTTTACCCCCGAAATGCTCGGCATGCTCCCGAACCTTCAGTACATCGGGATCATCTCGGGCACCCATCTCATTAAAGGACGTTTCCCGCTGATTCTCACCAATAAGAGCGAATACAGACGATGAAACTACGTACAGTTCGAAACCCCGAAGGACAGCCCTGGAGCGCGGCCGAGTTGGTCGATTTGGTTGCCAAAGAAGAAGGGAAACTTTCCGACAAACTGGAACAAAACCATCTGCTGCGCACGGTGATGATCCGCACGATGCGCGAACTCACGGGCTTTATGAGTGCCAACGGTGCCTGCAACGCCATGCTCGGCATACTCAATCAAATCGACACCCGCAATCGGCACAGCTTGCCTCCGGCTCGGGAAGAAGAAGTCGCCGTGTTTTTGTCGCTTGCGATCAACCACCTTCTCACCGCTCCCGAATACACCTATGTGATTCGACACTTCACCAACGCCTTTGACTGGGGCCGCTATTCGGCTCGGGCCGTGATCCTGTACCGCATCACGACGCCCGAAGTCATCGCGCATCTGAGAAAGAGCGCCTACGGAAGCATCTTCTCGGCTGAGTTTTCACGCGGAGCCGAACTCTTCTCCCGCGTGGCCTGATACCTCTTTATCGCAAACGATTCGCTTACTATGGCCGAAAAAGAACACGTATCCGTTGGCTACTTCATCTTTGCAACGCTGATGCTCATTGTGCTGTGCATGCTTCTGATGCCCGGCAGAACCGTCGACTCGCTCTCAGCTGTCGAAGCCCGGCGCATTGAGGCCAACTACGGCCGCGTCAACGCCTTTACGGCGGATATTTACTACGCGTTGATGCCCGCACAAACCGCTTCAAAACTGCGAGAGTCTTTCAAACCGACAGACGCCGAACGCGAAGAGCTCTCCAAGTACGATTTGGCCGACAAGGCCATGACATGGTGGGAAGGCCGAGTGGATGTGCTGCTCGATTTGATGTGGTGGACCTTGCGCCGCGTGGCTTTCCTGCTTCTCTTTACCCCCTTCTGGGGCGTTTTTGCGGTCGCAAGCCTCATTCACGGCTACTGGTCGCGCGAAATCAAAAAAACAGGCTTTGAGTACGCAAGCCCCGTCATCAATCACCTATCAAGGCAAGCAGGCGGCTTTGCGTTCCTTTCTGCCATCGTGCTTGTCTTTCTGCCGTTTCCGCTCGAACCGCTCATCCTGTTTTCACTGCTTGTCTTCTCGCTGGGCTGCGTCGGTCTGGCCGTCGCCAATATCCAAAAGCAAATCTGAAAACGAAAAGCAGGTTTTGGTTTCTTTAATCCCGTGACAAAGATTTCGAAAATGCTGAAAACTTCTACTTGTTTTAAATGTTCGCACATCCTCCGGCCGGGGCTCAAGCACTGCGCCGCTGCTCTTGCACTTGCCTCTTGTATCGGCGTTCTTTCTTCTTTGAGCCATGCCGCATCCGGACACCCGGCGGTTCAAAAAAGCGACACAAAGCCGAGCGCACTCTTTACCCAAACCTTCCAGGGCGCTCGATTTCCGATTGCCGGCATCACGCTGCTTTCGACTCGTGCCGACGATCTGCTAGCTCGTCACTCCAAGTGCCAGGCCGTCACCGAATTTAATGGCCTGGGACGCATCGTGTGTTCGCAAGCCAAGTTCCCGGGCGGAATTGCCGGAACCGTTCTTTTTTCCTACTTGCCCAGCAATCACCTCCTCTCGGGCATCGAAATCTACTTTCCGTCCAACGAACGGAACAAGTCCGATGCGCTTTACAACAAGCTGAAAAAAGGCATTCAAGCCAATTCGGACACTTACGAAGAGATTTTCGTCAAAGGTGTGGATTCGCCCTATCTGCAACTGAGCCAGGGACGAGCCACCGACTCGGGAACCTGGATTCGCCTGAGCGTCATTCAGCCACAGAAACTTGACGAATTCGAGCGTTACGTGAAGGCCGACCTCACGCAGATCGCCTTCGGTGATCTGACGGTCGGCAAAACCCAGACAAGGGAAATGGCAGACATTCTGCAAAAACAGAACAATGTCATGTGTACGCCCGCTCAGTTCAACACCGACTTTGAACAAGAGTACGTCGGGGCCTGCTTCTCGTTTCCCTTTGAAGCCCACTATTCGCTCAGTTTCGATCCGATCACAGGCGTGCTGACAAGCGCAGTTCTCTCTCCGCAAGGCAACGCCACTCAGACGCTTGTCGACGAAGCGCTCAAAGGCCGCTTCAACAATGCTGAGACCTGTCGAAACATCGCAACCGACGCCAAGATCAATCCCACGGGCAACATCAACGAGCTCGACTATTCAAAACGACTTCAGGTGATCAATAACCGTCAAGGCACCGTTTATGCCGGCACCTGCAAGGTACCTCATGTCTTTCAGTACGAAAACCATTACGTCTTCAACCTGGAGCTCGTGACGGACAAGACGCTGGAACTGGGCTTTGAAACGAGAAAGCGTGTGAACGCCGAACAATCGCGTAGATTCCAAGTGCGCGAAGACCGACGCAAGATGCTGACAGACTTCTTCTATTAGCCAACTGACAAGGAGCAAGTTACGTCTTCGCACACCAACCGGATTGGCCTTCAAAAACCGAGCACGACATGCTCCGCCGTTTGTCTCGCTGGTGGAAAATGACTGCGTCAGGCATCGCTCGCTATGCTCCAGCCAGTCTTTGAGCGCTATTTTGAATGCATTGGCCCAAGAAGCATATTTTCAGGGAAGATCTATAAATTGAGGAAATGCAGCGCAGGGACAAAAAAATAATGGATTCAACAGGTTAGAATTGACTTTGCGACTCAAAACCACCTGAAAAATCCATTATTTGCAGAGTATACCGCAAGCCTTCCTCTCAGTTGGATCTCTTTGCCACTGATTTGTTTCTGGAGCGAGCCAAAAAAGGCGCTGGCAAGCTCTTACGGCTCAACGAGCTGTTTCCTTTCGAGTCATACAGATCCTTCATAACTCAAGCCATTGATACGTACCGCATCAGCCACGGCGGCAAGCCGACTTCACAGCTGAGCTCAGCCGGCCGCAGAGCGATGGATCCGATCTTTATGCTCAAGTGCGTTGTCGCTCAACGTCTTTACGGAAAAGCAGATCGGGACTTCGAGCAGGAGATGCTGCAAAACCGAGTGCTTCAGCACTGGCTTGGTATTTTCCAACCCGGCGATGTTCCCAGTCACAAGACAATCTGGAAATACAAGGAAATTTTTGCGCAAACTGAGGTTCTTGAGACTGTTTTTGCCGACTACGTCAAGAAGTTGCAGTCGATAAACTGCCATATCGGTAAGGATGCCGTGATTGCCGACTCGAGCTTTTTCGAAGCCCCTAAACAGCGCAACACTCGAGAAGAAAATGCCCTGATCAAAAAGGGTAAGGGCTCAACTCTGTGGAACGATCAGCCGGTGAAAAAACGTCATAAGGACATCGATGCCAGCTGGACAAAGAAGCGCAAAGAAGTGCATTACGGCTACAAAGGCCACTTCCTGCTGTGTGCCGTCAGCAAGCTCATGGTCAAGGTCTTTCCCACGACAGCAAAGGTACACGACGCCAAGGTCATCGACCGGTATTTACACTGGGCAAAAGACAGCAAAAAGGAAGTGCTGTTCTTTGCAGATGCCGGCTACACAGGCAAAAAAATTGTCGAGAAGCTGCTTGAAGCAAACATGCCGCCCCTAATTTGTGAGAAAGGCCGCAAAGGTGTTCCGTTGACCGCCGATCAAAAGCAAAGCAACAAAATGATTTCGAGCGTGCGTAGCCGTATCGAGCATGCGTTCGGTTTTATCGAAGAATCCCTCGGAGGAAGCGTTGTACGGTCAATTGGCCTGATTCGGGCGAAGTTCAACATCACGCTGACATCGCTTGTGTACAACATCTGTCGACTTGGTCAGATTGTCCGAGGAGGAGTAAGGAGAATCGGCGTGTCCGAATCATTACATCGATGTTAAGAACGGAACACCGATACAAAAGATCAAGAATTTGACAGAGCGCAGTTTGCGGAAGTCCGCAGGTATAGTGCCGTCCATTTGCATAGTTGTTTTAGTAAATCTTCAGCAGATGAAATAAATTTCTTGTTATAAAGGCTCGCTTTGAAGATTTAAGGCGGTTAGCTGACCGTAGTTAACCGCCCTTCTGCGAAAACGGCTGAATTTGTAGATCCCGCCTAAACTTTAATAAAACGGGAACAAACTTGCAGATCTGTTCCCGCTTTTCTTATGAGAAAGTATACGGTTATTTTTTTAATCTACCGAACTTGATGAATGTGTACAGAATTGAGAAAAACTTATAGATAACGTATAGAAATAAATATAGTATGATTGGTGTAACCGAAATTAGCAAAAACTGAGCAATATGAATAATCTTGATCTTAATGTTTCGTCTATCACATTTCTCATCAATATCTTTTCGATCATATTCCAGTAAATTAATAGATTTTTTATCTATCAGTACGCCAATTGGATAGGAATCAGTTTTACTTAATTCAGAGTCGCTATACCAAATGCCATGACGTGGATACCAGCACACTTGATCTTCATTTACCGAATCGATTGTGTATTTGCTAAGAAAAGCATATGTTAAATTTATTGTTTTATTTAATATTTTATATGTTTTCTTAGCATCATAGAGCACCTTAGAGGGTTCGACAATACACATTTGACCAATTAGAATACTGGTTGGTATTCCACTGATGATTCCACCTTTATATATTAATTTGTTTGTAACTTTAACATCCTTCCATGGTTCTATTATCGCATTGTCTGAAGCCAGGTTAAATAGTTTTTGATACTCTTCTTGAAATTCGTGATCGTCGACACTACGAGCATAAGTAGAGCCATAAAACAATTCATATCTATCATTTACTATTAAAATCTTAGCAAATTGACAATACGTCGCAATTAGAACAAAGAGAATTGTAAAGACAAAAATTAATCTTTTTGTTGGCGTGTTTAAAAAACTATTAATTATCCTCATGACTTCTACTAATTTAAAAAATTCTTTTATAACTTAAGTTGCAGCCGAAAAAAGCGACAAGTCCTAAACTGAAATCGTGCTCGAACGACGCCGACGTTTGAAAGATATTGCGATCAGAGATAAATCACATCGGAACACATTTGCCCGTAGGGCTATTACGACAACGGCAGCTTGTCAGTCCCGAAATCGTCCCATTTTGATGTCCACAATACTTGCAGGTGTACTTATTTTTCTCGTCCCCGGCATAAGGAACACATTTGCCCGTAGGGCTGTTACGACAACGGCAGCTTGTCAGTCCCGAAATCGTCCCATTTTGATGGCCGCAGTACATGCATATATAGCGTTTTTTTTCTTGTCCCTCATAAGGAACGCATCTGCCCGTAGGGCTGTTACGACAACGGCAGCTTGTCAGCCCCGAAATCGTCCCATTTTTATGGCCGCAGTACATGCAATAGAAGTACATTATCTTCCTCCTTGAAGTTGTCGGCTTTCTCTCTGACCGTCCAAAATTTGGACCTCAATAGCTAGTTCTCAAAAATTTTATCCGCTTCGTTATATCGAACGCCTTTTTTATATTTTGAGTCATACTCAAATCAGCAAAATTTAAGCAGGTAGCATGCCCAATGAGTTTCTGATTACTTTTTCAAAATGATGAACATCAGACTCAACTTCAGTTAAAAATTCCAAAGTTTCTGGATGCTTTTTAAAATATACATCCTCATACGCAAATTGATAAGATACAGCAACAATGTTAGCAAAAATTATAAATATATTTGCTAAACTATCTGTAAAAGCGTCAATCTCAGTTTTATTTGTTTGAGGTTCCAACCTAGAAATAACCTTATCTACCTGATGAGCGAAAAATTGCTCAAAAAGATCTCGACCATTTTTGTCTGCATTTTTATCCAATTTATCGATAATAGACTTAATTTTTCCATTTGAATGCACACCTTTAACAATGAGATGTTTTCTTATTTCATTAGCCAAATCCAACCCTTTCTTCGAATCCATAAAAAGAGGAAGATAATACAATAAGAAATGGACAACATCATCAAAAACAGATTTTATAATTGAATTTATATCAGTCAATGACAATGAGTTCTTAGGACTCACTTTTGACTGACTTTGAAAAATCTCTACTGAGAAATCATCAACAGGTTTTTGGTATCTTTCAATCTTCAAAAAATCAGCAAGTAAAAAACTGATAAAAAGAAGATCCTTCGGATAATACTCGTCTTTCAACTCATAAGAATAATCTTCTCGATTTGGAGAGGAACAAAAATAGGTGAGGAAAAGAATATTTTGCTTCTTTTTTGAAAGCATAACAAGATGCAACTGAAGAAAAGAAAGAGGAATTATCTCGTCTTTTTTGTTGTCATCAGAAGGGGCTATTTGAGCTGATCTGTTATCTTTCTCAGAATTGCTCTCATAAGGCAAGGGTAAAATTCGTGAAAATTGTTCTGCTTCTTGTCTACGAGAGTCACACCCGCGACCAATCTCTTCAACCAATTTTGTAGGCAAGTCGTCTGTTGGCAAAGCATTAATTAAGCTCTTGCAGAACAATTCAAGCTTCTGAGAAAAAGCTTCAATTTGTGACTGCAACGGATTATTAGTGGTCAACCTTAAGACTTGTTTAGCGATTTGATAGGAAATTTTCCAATAGCCATCTTCTTCTGGGTACAAAATCACCGGAATATCACAAAACTGATTCTTCAGTTGATGAAGGATTTCCGTACATCTATCAGAAATAATTCTCGTTCTTCCATTATCTTCCAAGAACTTATCAAAATAAAGTGTTAAAAACCATTTATGAAAATCTAAAACTTTGAAACTTGATTCTTGTGAATAATGGTAAATAGACGCTCTTTCAATTAAAACGATTGAAGCAGCCCTTGAAAGCACAGAATTTCTTTTGTTTTGCGCAGGAGAAAAAAGCGATTTAAAAAAACCAGTGTTGCTATGACAAGTCTTTAAAATTGTAGCAAATGGCTCTCCCTCGCTTCTCAGATTAATTTGATTCAAAACCATGAATGAAAGAATTCTTGCATTGTATTTCATGTTCATGCTCTCAATCTTTGCATCAATCAATAAACCATAAAATCATTTACAACATATTCAAATTGTCAAATTGAAATGATGCCTTATGATTTCTTCAGAGGTTTTTGTATCTGATTTCACCTTTTCAAGAAGATTTAATGTGTTTTGATTTTGCTCCATGTATACATCATGGCAAGCCATCATACATGACCTACTAATGCATATAGACAATAATAAAAAAACTCGCTTGACCAAAACGAAGTAATCGTACCTTTTTTGATCTTTACCCTGCGGTTTGATTACTTCGAGCACTTTGTTCGCCTGAAGTTCAAAAAAGTCATTAAATAGTTCTTCACGCTTAACCTTATCGCTCTTACTAATCGAATCTATGAGTTCCACAACTTTTAAACCAGACTCAGACTGCGATGCCAACACCTTCAACTTTATATCATTAGATAATGATCGTCCCCTTTTTGAATCTGTAAGAATAGCAAGAAAGCATATGAAAACCAAAATTATATCGTCGAAAACGGATTCAACAATCTTATATGCCTCAGACAATGACATTACATAGTCCGGTCTTGCCTGCTTTTGATTTTCATATATTTTAATAGCCGTCTCATCTATCGCTGATTGATATTTTTCTTTCGTAAACAAATCAGATGTAAGAATTGTTATAAATAACAAATCTAAAGGGTAGGCCGACTCATCTTCGGAGTAATCGTAATCTTCAATATTAGGAGAGTATAGAAAAAAACATCTAAAATATGGGATCGTAAATTCTTCTACGCACTTATCTTTCTCTTTAGCGAGAGTCATCAACAGAATCTTTACCATTCCTAAATATTGTTTGTCCTCTCTTGGTCCGACAATTTCGTTTATCTCTACCTTATCCAAATTTATCATTTCGCTTCTTTTTTCAATCGGAAAATTCATTTTTTCCACAAAAAAATCGGCCATCTCAGTTTTAGAGTTACAAAAGGCTTTGACATTGTTCACAACTTCCAAATTGGGCTGGTAATCTTTCAGATAAGAACAGAAAATCTCTGAGATTTGCTCCAGCTTATGTGTAAGTTTTTGAACTTCTGATTGAATGTAATTACTGCCAGTTAGAGCTATCACTCTTTTTGCGACCGAGTAGGCTATTTTTTTATAGCCATCTTCCTCGGGATATAGCATCACAGGGACACTATCTAATTCATCCCTAACTTGATAAATTATTTGAAGAAACCGTTGACCCAGTTGTTCTGTTCGTCCCCACTCTTCAAAATATTTGTCTGCACAGAGCATCCAATACCATTTGTGAAATTCAACTGGATCGAACTCTCGATCTTTAGACAAATAAAAAATACTTGCTCGCTCAATTAATATAAAAGTTGCCGCCCTTGAAAGAATAGAGTTTCGATTATTTTGCTTTAATGAAAATATAGATCTAAAGTATCCGATTCGACTATGGCAAGTTTTTAATAACGTAGCAAATGGCTCGCCGGCACTTTTATAATTAATTTGGCTAACGACTATAAAGGCTAAAATTTGCGAATCGTACTTCATTTCATTTCCTAAAATGAATAAGTTAACAACTTAAGAGGTAAGTCTCAAGGTCGCAGGTTCTTACCGGAAAGCTACTGTCATTTGTTATCACCTGTTCTTATCTAAGGTTTTCCTGGCAGATTGTTCTTTCTTTCCGATGGGTACACCATACTCTCATACTGACAACATTCCAACCCCGTGTTTTTTCTGAACTCCCTGACGGTCAAAGACTTGACACTTTGTTCCGCATCGTGTCGGCATTAAAATTCAGTCAACCGGACACACGACACATCATGGGAATTCTCAAGGCAGTGGGGCTCGGCTCCAAGATCATTTTCAACGGCAGCAAGGCGCTTGTTGCCGGTTCGGTACGCACGCTCGATACCGCAGCTCAAGTAATGGGTGAATTGAGCAAAGGGAACCCTCGCGGCGCGACTCGAGCATTCGGGAATTACGTCGGCGACGGGTTGGTCGCAGGGGCCTCTACGCTTAACGCGGCCGACAAACTGCTTACCCACGCGTCAGAAACCGAAAATGCCGGCGAATTCATGACTCCCGAAAACGAAAAGCTGATCGTCAAGGTCGCCACGGCCGGTGCTGTGTTGGCTGTCGGCAGTTCTCTGTTGGATTCCGATACGGGGGATTCAAATTCAACGGATGAGGCTGACGCAGATTCCGCTTATGCCTCCGGAGACTTCTTTGAGTTTTCAGGGTCGGACTGTCCCGTTCACGGTAGCAATTGCGACGCCTTTTTCGTCGGCAACGAAGATGATCTGCAAAAACTGATCGATGAAGGTGAAATCAGCAATTCCGAACACATTGATTCGGATGAAATCGAAAGAAGTGCAGCAGCTCGGCAGGAATTCCTGAACCAACACGGCCTCGAATCTGTCCCCGAGGGCAGCGAAGTCCATCACAAAGTCCCGTTAAGCGAAGGCGGCTCCGATACGCCGGACAACATGGTGATTGTGTCGGAAGAAGATCACGACAAAATCACCGCGGCTCACCGGGACTTCTACAAATGGAACAAGTAGTTTTTATTTGTCCTTTTCAAGCATGAGGTTGATACGCCTCTCGGCGTTTTCAAGTGCCTGATAAAGCTCCTGACCGCAGTCTTCGAGCGTCATGCCCCACGAAGCAAACTTCGCGTCCCAATTGCCCATTTGCCCGGCTTTGGCATAGAGCTGCTGCGCTATGGCTCTCGATTGCGGGACACCTGCACCTCGTTCGTAACACTGGGCCAATCTGTACGTTGCGGTCGCATGCCCGCGTTTGGCCGCTCCCGAAAAGAGAATGGCTGCTTTTTCGTCGGATTGCTGAACCTCCTCGCCACAAGCATACATTTCGCCCAGCTGGTAAATGGCTTCAAGACTGTTCTTCTTAGCAGCTTGCGTAAAGTAGGCCAGGCGTGCGCCCGGTTTCAGGCAGAACTGAGCGTAGCTCACCATTGAGTCTGCGTCCCCTTTTTCCATCGCGAGTTTGAGATTGGCTTCCACATCGAATGGAATGTACGACACGAACGCGCCTTCATGCCACAACAAAAAAAGGTTATTGATGGCGTTGCAACACCCCATCAAGGCCGCATTGATTAAGAGGTAATTGGACTCTGAACAAGCAACAAATAGCTTTGTCTTCAAAAGCTTCCCTAGCTGATTCAGAGCCTGAGCGTTGCCGTTGAGTCCGGCACTCAACAACTTTTGCCGCACCCAGCTCTCTTGTCCGGGAGTATTTGCATACATCATTGCCAATGCGCAGTCGGCCCCGGGATGTCCGGCGGCTTGTCTGAAATACTTCTCCGCAAGGACATTGGACTGTTTTACCGCAATGCCGCGAAGATACATCCGCCCGACGCAATACGCAGCGGCTTTTACCCCCTTCTCTGCGGCTTTGCTGTAAAGCTCAAACGCATGGCGCACATTTTTTTCAATGTTTGCCAAGCCGTAAAAGTAGAAGTTTCCGACTCTGTAGAGAGCTTCGGGATCTTTGTTGTTTGCCGCTTTGGCATACCAGCGAAACCCTTCTTGATTGTCTCCACGGTTTATCGACAACTGTGCAAGCTTAAAACAGGCCTTCGCCCAGCCGGTTTCTGCTGATAGCTTATAAAAAGGTTCAGCCCTGTCCTTGTCGTACTTTTCCATAATAGCAGCGATCAAATAAGCTGCTTCTGCCTCACATTGTTCGACTTTGAGCGAGCAAACCAGCCACTCAACCGCTTCGACGTATCTGCCGCGCTCGAAGTATCTTTTTGCAATCGGCAATGCCGACTCAACATGCCCCAGGCTAAAAGCGTTTTTTAAGGCTGTAACCTTTTTATCCCCATAAGAATTCTTGGCTGTTGCGAGGTTCCTTTCGATGCGGTAATCAGCAAGAAAAGCATCTTTTGTCGGCAATTTGACGGAATCAATTCTTTCCAACAAAGTGATTATCTGGTCCAAATCCCTTTTTTCGCTTTCTGTCATCATGAATCCGAGAGTCAATCCCTTTGGCTCCAATGGTCCGGCAGACCACGAAAGATTGGATTTGAAAGCAAAGAACTTCCCAAGTTCTTGTAATGTGTAATCCCTGTTCTCTAAGTGATAGGCCTTGAATATCAGTTCTTGTTTTAGTTCATTGCCTTTGCCCAAACTGTCTTCAAGGAATAAGCGAGCTGCGATGCAATTCGACAGCCCAAACTCGTAGTCTCTCGACCAAGACTCCACTTCTTGTTTGATGTTCTTGAGGAAGTCCTTCTCTGTTTCGATTCTCTGTTGACACTCCAACCCGATAAAGTCAATAGCCGCTTTAAGGAATTTCGCAACGTCTCGATTGGCCACAGCTCCGCGCTCGTGAAGATCACAATAGACATCAAAGATCGTCGGAAAACTCACGGCAACCGCAAGGTGACATCTCTTGTAGATGTCATTTAATTTCGAACGCATTGAAGATATTTCCGAGTCACCGCTTAAAACACTCCGTCTGGCAAGCTCCAAAAAGCTCAAGTTAGCGGCGAATACATTCTTTGACATCGGCAAATCCTTCTGACCTTATCAAGGATTCGGACACCAGCTCCGGATCCTTTTTTTATTAGATGCACGGGTCTCATCAAACCTAATTGCGAACACAGTACACCTCAAATAAAGCCAATCCAAAACTTTTGGTCTTCTCCTCTCGCACTCCCCACCCTCACATCTACCTGCCCATTTTTTGGGCACACCATTAACTCTCTGAAGTCGAAAGACTTTCTCAGTTTTTCACAACTTTTTTCCACAGATTTGTGAAAAACCCTCCTGTCTCTTTTTTCCTCTCCTCAATCCCCTTTTTTCACCCACTCCCCTTCATCCGCCCGCTTTTCGTCCGCCCGCCGAAAAACACGGGGAATCGACCTGACCTCGCTTTGCACCATGCGGTATCGCGTGCGTGAACGCCTTGAACCTCAAGGCCGAAACGCCTGCGCATCGGTTACTTGTCAAGGAGCAAAGCGTTTATGGCCATTGAAGTCGAGATTCCCATTTACGCCGACGAACCGCCGCATTTTTTGCTGTGGGCCGTCGACGAAATCATGCCGATTCTGCTCGGTCTGGGCGTCGGCATTTTGATGGGCCACATCTTCATCGCAACCGTCATCGGCTTTGTCGTGAGCCACTTCTACAAGAAGTTCCGCGACCAGCACGCCGACGGCTACCTGTACCACCTCCTCTACTGGTACGGCTTCGGCTTCACGCGCTCTCCCTCCTTCATCAATCCGTACATCCGCATCCTCTTCCCCTGATTTCTCGTCATGGAACTCAAGAAATACCTGCAAAGCTTTCAAGGACTTCAGCTCGAAGCGCGATTTTCCCGTGCGGTGATCTTCGGGCTGCTGATCATCGTTTTCTTCTGCGTCTTCACGATGGCCAATCGTCCTCAAATCGTGACGATCAAACCCTGGACGCTGACGGTCGACGCTCAGGTCACTCGCAACGCTGCCTCCCGTTCTTACCTGGAAAGCTGGGGCTTTGCTCTGGCGCAGCTGCTCGGCAACGTCACGCCCGCCAACGTTGACTTCATCTCCGATCGTCTGGCCCCGCTTCTCGATCCGAAGATCTACCACCGCGTCATGGACTCCCTTGACGCCAATGCCCGCACGCTCAAAGAGCAGCGCATCGCCATTCGCTTTGAGCCGCGCCGCGTGACTTACGAAAAAAGCACCGGAAAGGTGTTTGTCACCGGCTACTCCTTCACGCGCGAAGGCTCAAGCTTATCCAACGAAAAGCGACAGGAACGCACTTACGAGTTCCTTTCAAAGATCGACAACTACGCGCCGGTGATTCTGAGCCTGGACACCTATCAGGGCACTGCCGGCACCCGCGACGTTCTGGAAACACAAGACCAGAAAGAGCGCAGCGAACTAGCCCGTGTACGCGAACGAGAAAAGAAAGAGTCGCGCTACGCCAACGACACGGCCAACACCAGCACAACCGACGAATCCGCTACCAGATTGGAGTAAGCAGTCATGCGATTGATCAACAAAACGGTGGCGGCCGCCGTTCTTGCCGCCCTCAGTCTGACCGTCAATGCGGCACCTGAAGATGCCGCTCGCTTTCACCATCCCAACGACGGCCAGCCGACAAAAGCTCAGACCCAAGTCCAAAACCAACCCAAAGTTCGAACCGAAACCAAGGCCGGGAACGCCGTTCAAAAGGATGTTTCCGTACTGAAGGTTGACGCTTCGAGCCTGCGCAACACGGCAACGACTGAAGAACGGGCTCGTGCTGCTGCACAGCTTGCCGACGTGGCCGAACAAAGCCAGAACCCGTCATTGGGCTCGGGTAACCCGGTTCGCATCAACAAGTCCAACGTGATTCGCGTCAATCCGGGCGAGAACGTCTTCATTCCGATCTCACGCGAGCACCCCAACCGCATCATCACGCCCTTTAAAAACCCGCAGGTGATTTCATCGTCCTTATCCGAGGGCACCAAAAAAGGCGAATGCGGGGAGCTGTGCGTTCGCAACGGCGTTGTGTACGTCACAACCGACGCTCGCCAAGCCGTCACGACCTTCATCACGGAACGAGGCAACGAAAAGATCGCCTTTTCCGTGACGATGATCCCGCAGGCCATTCCGCCTCGTCAGGTGACATTCAACTTCCCCGACAAGGTGATGGACGAACTGAGCGGCAATACGCAAGCCGCCAATCTTGAAACGGCGCGTCAATGGGAAGAAGGCCTGCCCTACGTTGAAACCATCAAGTCGGCCATGCGCATGATCGCCTTGGGCCAGGTTCCGGACGGCTACTCAATGCGCAAAACGGTGCTCCGCGACCGAATCCCGACCTGCAAGCAGTCGGGTCTGAAATTCACCTTCCGTCCCGGCCAAACCCTTGAGGGCTACAACGTCAACTTCTACGTCGGCGTGATTGAAAACGTCTCGGACCATCCGGTTGAGTTCCTGGAACTCAACTGCGGTTCATGGCAAACGGCTGCTGTCGCCTCTTGGCCGCTCAAAGTGCTGCGTCCAGGCCAGAAAACCGAAATCTATCTGGCCGCCAAAAAAGGCAACGAAGAGACGGATGTCAAGCGTGTGCGCAAGCCCCTCATCGAACGTGAGTACCGATAAGGCGGAGGCGCGACATGAACCTGAACAACATTACGGCCTCCATCAAGCCGCAGCAAAAGTGGATGATCGTCGTGGGTCTTGCCGTCGCTTTGTTTGTCAGCACCCTGTACCTCACGCTTGATACGGGCGACGACAAAGATCACACCTACCGACCCAAAGTTGACAAGGAAGTCTCGGTACTGACCGATACACCCAGCGTACGAATTGGTCTGGACAACCTCTTGGGCCAGTTGAGCCACGCCGAAAGCAAGATTCGGCAGCTCGAAAAACGCGTGCAGGCCATGCAGGCCGAGCGCGACGCCATGAAAAACGAAGAGGGTCGCGACAAGGCTTGGCGCGAACGGTTCGATGCGCTCACAAGCGAAATGCAGCAGCTCAAAGCCGCTCTCAACGCCAGCAACCGCTCCTCCGTCAACGAAGACACCAAGGGAAAGGCAAAGGCTCGCGCGGTTCGGGATCGACATCCGACGATTCGGCTTCTGCCAATGAACCTGCGGACGATCTGGGCAAGCCTCGCGCAAAGCCCACGATTTCGGTCGTTGAAGAACCCGTTGATGCAACAGCGCAAACCAAACCCGCCTCGAAGAAAAAGAAGAAGAGCGTGATGGACTTCTACATTCCGGCGGGCTCGATTCTCACCGGAACCATCATCACCGGCGCAGTCTATCCGACCGGCAAAGGCTCTTTTGAAAGCCCCATGCCCGCTCTGATTCGACTCTCGAAGTCAGCCATTTTGCCAAACCGCTACACGAGCGACATCCGTGAGTGCTTCCTTCTGGCAAGTAGCCACGGCAAACTTGCAAGCGAACGCGCCCAGCTTTGAGACGAAACCATTTCGTGCATCCGACACGATGGAAAGATCATCGAAAGTCGCATAGCCGCCTACGTCTCTGATGAAGACGGCAAGGCTGGTGTCAAGGGCCGTTTAGTCTCTGAGAAGGACCAGAGGTCCGCCTGCTCCCTTCGAAAAACGTCGTTTAAATTGATCTCCTGATTGTTAATCAATCTGTGCCAACAGCCATGGATGAGGTTAAAAGTCCTTCCTTTCGTTTCTTCAAAAAACGGTAGCCGCCACCTCGGATCAAGATAATTTCACTGTGATGCAACAGTCTGTCCAACATGGATGTTGTGAGAATCGCTTCACCCAGCACGCTAGCTCGCGAGGAAGTTGCGGCTTCTTTTTTTTGAACTTTTAAGACCAAATTTCTCTGGGAAAGGTGCTGGTAAGCATCGCTTGCATTCTCTCATTACAACGGAGCAGCCTTTTGATTGAATCTGCTAGACATCGTCTCCTTGGAAAGTAGAGCAGATTCTCTCTCCCTCGATTTTCAGCACCTATACCTATAATGGTCAGCCTCTGGGGAAGTTTCGCCCAAAGTGAAGCAAGGTACAGGAAAAAATGCAGGATTCGGTGCCTCTCTTTTAAAACCGCAAAAAAATCAAGCGGGATTCCCATGGGAATGTCTGTAACATTCGCTGGTCTTGTTTGCGCGCTCTCGCAGCATCAGAAGCTTGAGCGGCACAAACGGCTTGAAAAAGCTGAACAACCTAACAACAAGTAAGAAAAAATGAAAATTGCACTCAAGGTTCTTGACGACCGCATCCGCGAGCACCTTCCGCGCTATGCAACACCGGGCTCCGCCGGCCTCGATCTTCGCGCCCTCCTCGATGAGCCGCTCACGATCAATCCCGGTGAAACGGTCCTCGTAAAGACCGGTCTGGCGATCCATATCGGTGATCCCAATTACGCTGCCGTCATTATTCCCCGCAGCGGAATGGGCCATAAAAAGGGCATTGTCCTCGGAAATTTGGTCGGTTTAATTGATTCCGACTATCAGGGCGAACTGATGATCAGCACCTGGAACCGCGGCAAAGAGCCGTTTGTACTCGAACCCTTCGAGCGTCTGGCCCAGCTCGTGGTGCTGCCCGTCGTGCAGCCCGAGTTTGAAATTGTGACCGATTTTGAAGCAAGTTCGCGCGGCGAAGGAGGCTTCGGCTCGACCGGCACGAAATAATCGACACAATCAACTGTTGTGGCACCAAGGCGCTTCTGCTCGAGAGGCGCCTTTTTTGTACTTGCTCCTTTCAGGCAAATCTTTGACACCGCCGCTCACGACTGGTCACTTCCAGCGCGATAGCATGTTTGCAAATCCGCAAAACACCAATCGGAAAGGAACAACACCATGCATGCCCAGCGACTATTTGCCTCGCTCCTTGTCTGTTTGGGTCTACTCTCTTCAGGAACCGCTATGTCCGAAACCATCCAAGTTTCCATCGACGGCAAAAGTTATCCCGTCGAAATGGCCGACAATGCCGACGCCCGCGCTTTCATCGCACGACTGCCGATGACTCTCACGTTTGAAAACTTCGGTCGCAATGAACGTATCGCATATCCCAAGCCCGCTCTGGAACTCGAACGCTCCGCCCGCCACTTTGAGATCACGCGCGGAACGATGACCGTCTACAAACCTTGGGGCAATATTGCGATATTCCTTGTGGAATTCCCGTGGAATTCCGACCTGGCCGACCTCGGTCAAATCAGCCCGGAAGGTCTCGAAGCCATTCGTACAAGCGGCGACACCCCCGTTACCTTCCTCAAGTGACTTTCTCTACCGATTGAAGTCAGGGGCTTTACGGCTTCTACTGTAACCGACCATAGGTAAGACGCGTCCTGCGGTACGTCTTACCTTCGCGTCAACTGAACGCGGATTTATTTTTTTGGACAAGTATCAGACTGACTGCCAAAAGCACACACACCGTAAGAAAAGCGCCTTGCAGCGACACTGCCGAAGATATCGCTCCGATCAGGGCAGGACCGGCCAACAGGCCGCCGTAACCGACAGTTGTCACAGCCGTAATGGCTTTAACGCTATCCATTGCTGCCGTTCGCGACGCAGCCGAGATGACAATCGGAGCAATGTTGGCAATTCCGAGCCCCATGATAAACAAGGAGACCATGGCGCTTGCCGGATAAGGAAAGAGTACCAACGCCAGAAGCGTTGCGAGCATCATGGCGATTCCAACGGAAAGCATCGTTACAGCGCCGAACTTCATTGCCAGCTTGTCACCGATCAAACGTGACATAGCCATTGCAATAACAAAAAGTGTGTAACCGACAGCGCTGCCCTCCTGTGGCACCCCTGCGTAATCACGCAAATAGATGGCGCTCCAGTCAAGCATGCTTCCTTCCGTAAGGAAAATCACGGCACAAACAACCGCCAAAATTGCTATAGAGCCGTTGAAAGCCCATCCGTTACGCTTTTCTTTTGTTTTTCGGGGCACCTCTATCGGATGGTTTTCGATGCGACGAAGCAAAACAACCATCGTCAAAGCCAATGAGACCATCAACGCGCCGACAGCCTGAGCCGGGGCAAGTCCCAGCACAAACAACGAAGTGAGCGCGACTGCAGAAACAACTTCTCCGATGGAGTAAGCAGCATGCAAGCCGCTCATTAAGCGCGCTTGATTGCGATTTTCCAAATGCGTACCGTAAATATTGACGCTCACTTCCAGACAACCCAGTGTCACGCCGTAAGCCAGAAGTGCGGCGCACTCAATGTAAAATCCCGGCACAAGCGAAAGCACCACCAGCAAAAGGCAGGACGCCAAACCGGAAAGCAATATCGCATTTCGAGCTCCGATACGTTGCGTCAGTTTGCCTGCCAACGGCATGCCGACAAAAGATCCGACCCCCAAGCCCAGCAGCAACAACCCCAAAACATAGGGCTCGAGCCGCAATTGCGACTGGACAAAAGGAATCAGAGGCGCCCACGACGCTACCGTAAAACCTCCGGCGAAAAAACCGATGCGGGCAGCCCAAAGTTCAGCCCCGGAAACTGCATTCGCCCCATTGCCGCTTCCCGCATGGATTTTCTCGTCAGCCTTTGCGTTTTGCAAGGAATGTTGAGCAGACAAATTGAGATCAAGCGTCGCAACCGCGCTCATCGGTTTCTTTTTGAGAGTGGAATTCAAGGACATAGGCCTGCCCCATGAAGTCAGTCATGGCAGAATTGTCTCATCAAATTTCCGCATAATCTAGTTAGAATCTATCAATAAATTGATAGTCACTAAAGGCACGCAGTCCTATGGGATTAAAAATTGATGAACTCCGCTCCTTTGTTGCCGTTGCGGCAACAGGTTCGTTCTCGGAAGCGGCACGAAAAATTCGACGGGCCCAATCGGTGGTATCGATGCATATTTCAGGAATGGAGGCCGAACTTGGATACAAGCTTTTTGACCGGACGCCCAAACCTGTTTTGACACCCAGAGGAACTGAACTTCTGGTCGGCGCGCAACGTCTTCTGGCTGAAGCGGATCGTCTTGAAACCCGCGCCCTGTCACTTACCGATACGCCATCCCCTGCTCTTTACATGGGCATTGATCTTGTCCTGGAAGCTCCGGTCATGATTGACTGGCTGCGGCTATTTGCCCGACGCTTTCCATCCGTACGGCTGCAGGTTGAAAACATCACCGGTTCTGAGGCAGACTGGTTTTTCAGCAGAGCCGGCATGAATTTGGCTCTGATATTTGCATCCTCCCCATCTTCTCACTGCGATGAGAGGTTGCTCGGACACTCACCCGTGTCCATTGTTGTTGCAAAAAACCATCCGTTGGCCTCCCTTTCTCGGCCAACCCTTGAGGATTTGCGCTGCTACCGACAAATCGTGGTGCACGCCCGAGCACCGGAAGCAACTCCACCCCGTGTTATTTGCAACGACCATTGGGAAGTTGACAGCGGCCTATGGGCTTTGGGCTTGGCTGCAAAAGGCGTAGGCTGGGCGATTCTGCCCAAATTCTTACTTTTAGGTCAGTCGCCGTACAAGAACTTGGTTACTTCCATCGATTCAACGCTTGCGCTCTCTCCGGAACGTCTTGTGCTACGAAGCCGCGACAGTGAAGTTGATCCCGAAATTTTAAATTGGTGGGCAGACACGATCAGTAAGTACAAAGCCAAAATCGGTCTTACCTAAAAATCCGTCGCATTCATTCCGGCGAGAAACTCTCATCAGTCGGTACCTGGGAATACCGTCAGCCGTGTAAAAACATACTGTACGACGGTGACTTCTCCCCTCACGTAAGTGAGGGGCTTCCTGCTTCACAGCGAGTTCGGCATCCGAGTTTCCCCAGACACCTCTCCGGCTCCACAGGCATAACATCGGCCCAGCCCGGACCTAGCTTTACGTTTGTTGCCTTCGCTGGTTTTCCACGCAGCGTGGCTTTCACCTTTTTCGGTTCGAGTCTGCCTTCGCGGATCAGTT
>ENA-ORSY01000793-ORSY01000793.1-human-gut-metagenome-genome-assembly--contig:-NODE-793-length-27525-cov-4.415763_pt1 | contig 27525 bp, 28 predicted proteins | sample MGYA00242193_ERZ509160 | MGnify/ENA primary metagenome ERZ509160 (study PRJEB26280, sample SAMEA2338670) | human gut metagenome | biome: human gut; feature: human-associated habitat; material: faeces...
GAGTTAAGAGGGTAGAAACCGTAGGTGTCTACCCTCTTGCCCCACCGCCGTGGGTGCGGCGAATCTCCTGCCGTCCGCAGACGGCAAACTCTTCGCCCGGAAAGACCGTACCGCTTTCGCGGATCGTGTACCCCGCGAAGCCGGTGTGTGAAAATAACGCAATCAAACCTAACAGGTTTTCCTATATAGAAGGAGGAAACAAAAATGGACCGTCGGGACAAAACAAACTACTACCTCGACATGGCGCAGGTTGCACTCGAGCGCGGCACCTGTCTGCGCCGCAACTTTGGCGCGGTCATCGTCAAGAACGACGTCATCGTATCCACCGGCTACAACGGTGCGCCGAGAGGTCGTGCCAACTGCATCGACATCGGCACCTGCATTCGTCAGAAGATGGGCATTCCGCGCGGCGAAAGATACGAGTTCTGCCGCTCGGTGCATGCGGAGATGAACGCCATTATTGCCGCTCCGCGTGACCAGATGATCGGCGCGACGCTGTACCTGGTCGGCCGCGATATGTCCACCGGAAAGATCATGTCGGACGCAAACTCCTGCACGATGTGCAAGCGCCTCATCATCAACGCAGGCATTGAGAAGGTGGTTATCCGCCGTGATGTGGATACATACGACACTGTGAACGTGCACGACTGGGTGGAGAATGACGACACGCTCGGCAGCAGCATGGCATACTAAACAGACATCGGAGAGAGAAAAATATGTCAATATTCGATATTTTTAAGAAGTTGGATGAAGAAAAAGCCGCAAAGGCATCCCAGCCGATCGAGTGGATCGTGGTCGGACTGGGCAATCCGGGCGCGAAGTACGACAACACCCGTCACAATGCGGGTTTCCGTGCGCTTGAGGGTTACTGCGCCCGCAGCGGACAGAAGATCGACCGCATGAAGTTCAAGGCACTGGCGGGTGAGGGTATGCTCGGCGGCAAGCGCGTGCTGTTCCTCAAGCCGCAGACCTTTATGAACCTGTCCGGCGAGGCAGTTCGTGACGCGGCCTCGTTCTACAAAATCCCGCCGGAGCACGTTATCGTGCTGTCGGACGATGTATCGCTCGACGTTGGCACGCTGCGCGTGCGCGCAAAAGGCTCGGCAGGCGGACAGAACGGCCTGAAAAACATTATCTATCATCTGAACAGCGAGGACTTCCCGCGTGTGAAGATCGGCGTCGGCAAAAAGCCGCGTCCGGATTACGACCTTGCGGCGTGGGTGCTTGGCAAGTTCCCGGCAGAGGATCAGAAGGCTATCGACAAGGCGTGCGAGGACGCGGTGAACGCGGCTGCCTGCATCATCGCGGAGGACTGTGCCGCTGCCGCGCAGAAATTCAACGGAAAACGCATCTAAGGAGTTGGTTTTGATGAAAACCGCAGTAGCATATTATTCGCTCGGCGGCACAACGCGGTCGTACGCCCGCGCGGAAGCCAAGGCGCGGAACGCCGATTTGATCGAGCTTACGCCGAAAACGCCGTACAACCGATTCACCGCGTTTGTGCGTGGCTGTTTGGAGGCTGTCAAGCAGAAGGCGGTCGCGCTGGACGGCATGCCGCTGTTTGTCGGCTATGACAGAGTGGTGCTGATGGCGCCGGTCTGGGCGGGCTATCCCGCGCCGCCGTTCAACAGCGCGGTGGAACTGCTGCCGCCCGGTACGGAGGTCGAAGTAATACTGGTTTCCGGTAGCGGAAACAGTGAAAAGAGCAGGGCGAAGGTGCGTCTGCAGATCAAAAAACGCGGCTGTACGCTCACGGCGCAGCGTGACATCCGGGCCAGCCGATGAGCGGAAAGGATATGCGATGAAAGGATATACCTATGTGCTCCGCTGTGCGGATGATACGCTGTACTGCGGTTGGACGAACGATCTGACGGCTCGACTGGCGGCGCACAACAGCGGAAAAGGTGCGAAATACACGCGCGGACGCGGCCCGGTGACGCTGGTGTACAGCGAAATGTTCGACACGCAGAGTGAGGCCATGCAGCGCGAAGCGGCAATTAAAAAGCTCACGCGGCCGCAGAAGCAGGCGCTGATTGACAGTCAGAACGGCGGAGAACTGCTCACTGTTTACGATGCAGACGGACGCGCCTGCGGAGAACGCCCGCGGGCCGTCGTGCATGCGCAGGGGTTGTCCCACCATGTGTGCCACCTGTGGGTGGTCGGCGAGCGGAATGGCGTGTGCGGCCTGTGGCTGCAGCAGCGGCAGTTTGACCGGCCTTTATTTCCGGGCGGCTTTGATCTGACCTCGACCGGACATATTGACCCGGGCGAAACGCCGCTGACAGGCGTGCTGCGCGAAGCACGGGAGGAGAGCGGACTGCAGCTGACAGCAGCCGACTTGATCGACGGCGGCAGTTATCGTCAGCGCTACTCGCGCGGCGAAGGTGGCTTTGACGATGAGCTGGCGTATACATTTCTGGCGCGTATCGACGGCATTCCACCGTTCCGGCCCGGTCCGGAGGTCGCGGAGATGCTGTTCGTGCCGCTGGCGGACTTTGCCGCCGCACAGGAGCAGGGCGCATCACTCACCGGTCTGACACCGGACGGACGCACGATGGAGATACCGAACGAATCCCTTTGCTGTCTGCACACTGAGGAGTGGCAGGGCGCGAAACCGCGCATCGAAGCACTTTTTGACTGAAAAGAACAGCCGCCTTCCGCTTGACAAGGGGAGGCGGCTGCCCTATAATATCGACATTCATCAATATAGAACCCGAAATCCGCTGTAAAGCAGCGGATTTTTGCATTTACTTGACATTTTTTTCAAAACAAAAAGCTGTCCGAAAGGACAGCTTTTGCTTTACTTGCTGAGTGCGCCGATGATGATATTGACGATCAGACTGACCGCGGCTGCGATCGCGTAGATCGTGCTTTGCTGACGGCACGCCTTTGCCTTGGGATCATCCTGCTTGTCCTCCTGCTCACTGCGTCCGCAGATCATGCCGTAGCGGATCTGCTGCAGGACTGTCAGCGCGGCGAACGCGGCAAACAGCAGCAGGAGCAGTCGCTGAACCGTCTGCATCTTAGTGGATGAGGTTCAGGACGATTGCAATGATGACGAAAACAACGCCGACAATCGAGGTCAGACGAGCAAAGATACGGTCGGATGCGCTTGCCTTGCCGGAGCCGTAGAAGGTGTCTGCGGAGCCGGATACAGCGCCCAGACCCTGCTGTGCACCATGCTGGAGCAGAACAACAACGATCAGGAACAGGCTTGCAACGATCATGATGACCGAGAGAGCGATTTGTGCGGTAGTCATAGGTAATTTCCTCCACTGCTTTTCATTTTTCTTATCGCGCATAACGAGACTATGCGCGCAATATGCGTACATGATACTATATCATATTAAATGTACTTTTTCAAGAGGTTTTCCGTATTTTCATCCGGGAATTTGTCTCAGACAAGCGGCTGGAGAATGTTTTTCAGCGAATCACCCATGCGGTTGGTGTGTACCTTGTGCGTATCAAGATCCACGACCGCCAGACGGATGGACGACCAGCCGTGCTTGCCGCTCTGGTATTTGCGCTCGTCGGACAGCTTTTTCAGCTTTTTGAGCACGGATTTGTCAGTCTCGCCGGCGGCAAGAATGACCGAAAGCAGCGAAAAATCGTGGTTTTCGTCCGGCTTTACCAGCTCGGCGCTGACCTGCTGCGCGTACTTCCACCAGTCATCAAGCGTCTGCTCGTCGAGCGAGGGCACGGCGAACAGCAGACGGTATTCGTGTGCGTGGCTCGTGCCGCCGGTCGGCATCAGACCGAGGATTTTGCGGGGCGTGCGGGAGTTGAAAACGCTCAGCAGCGCCGCCATTCGGCCGGAAACCTGCACGTTCTGCTGGGAACGGAAATGCGGGTCCTGCCCGTTCAGCAGCTTGTCGCGCAAGGCAACAAATTCAGTAGAAAAGTCCATAAACAGCCTCGCTTTTTTACAGATCAGCGGGATAATCACCGTTTTCCGTCATAGCTGCAACGGCAGCGCAGATGGTCGGCTTGTCCTCGCGGTAGGTGACGCCGTACCAGCGGGAATCCGTGGTGAGTACCTTTGCGGTCGCCTTTCCGTCCTTGATGAGCGCGTCCACCGCGAACGGCAGATAATACTCCGCCTTCATCGGATTGTCCGGCAGCTTGCCTGCGAAAAACTCACGAAGGCCGTCATCAAGCGAGGGCAGGAAGGAAGGGGTGAATCCCCAGAGATTGAGCGACACCGGCGTGCCGGGCGCAATCTCACCGGCGGGTGCATCGCCGTCCGCATCGTAGCGGATGACGCCGTCCGCGTCGCGGTGAATGGCGGTGCGCTCGATGATGTGTGCGAGCAGACCGTTTTCGTCTGCGGTGCATACGCCGCGGGAGACCGTGCCGTTTTCGGTGAGCGTGTTCTCGACCTGATAGCCGACCATGCAGTAACGGAATTTGTCGTCATCCTGCGCGGAAGCGAGGTAATCATACATTTTGCGGAATGCATCTGCGCCGTAGAAGTCATCCGCGTTGATAACGGCGATCGGGCAGCCGGCAGTCAGCTCCTTTGCACACCACACGGCATGCGCGGTGCCGAGCGGCTTCTCACGGCCCTCCGGCGCGGTCAGGCCGTCCGGCAGATTGTCGAGCGTTTGATAAGCATAGTCCACCTGCATGAAGCGGCGCGCCTTTTTGCCGATGGCGTCCTCGAATGCCTCGTGCAGCTCGGGACGGATGATGAATACCACGCGGTCAAAGCCTGCACGGTGTGCATCGTAGATGGAATAATCGAGCAGAATCTGTCCGTTCGGACCGATCGGGTCGATCTGCTTGAGTCCGCCGTAGCGCGAGCCCATACCTGCCGCCATGATCACCAAAACCGGATTTGCCATAGTCTATATCCTCCTAAAGAACCTTATCTATTTATACAAATAAAGCATTTCATTCATGTTTTTCATACTCTCAAACGGGAATACTTCTTTATTATACAAGAGCGTATCATAAAACACAAGATGTTTGCGGTGCGGGTCTGCTTTTTTGTCGAAAAGCATGAAAATCCAAATGGGGTTCGGGTGATGATTGCAAAGTGTCGGGAAAACTGCTAAAATAAAAAACGTATACGTATAGAGAATTTTATTATTAAAACCATATTGTTATAGAGAGGAATATGTTTCGATGCGCAAAACGAAGATTATCTGCACGCTTGGTCCCGCAACTGATGCTGTACTGCCCGAGATGATCAAGGCAGGCATGAATGTTGCCCGTATGAACTTCAGCCACGGCTCTCATGAAGAGCGCAAGGCTCGCATGGACGCCGTTAAGGCAGCCCGCAAGGAGCTTGGCATGCCGGTCGGCATTATGCTGGATACCAAGGGTCCGGAGATCCGTACCAAGACCTATAAGGACGGCAAGATCGAGATTGTTGAGGGTCAGGAGTTTACGCTGACCACCCGCGATATCGAGGGTGACAACACCATCGTTTCCATCACCTACGAAGGCCTGCCGAACGACGTTCAGCCGGGCACCCGCATCCTGATCGACGACGGTCTGGTTGCATTCGAGGTCGAGGAGATCAAGAACGGCACCGACATTGTGTGCAAGGCGCTCAACGGCGGCCCGCTCTCCAACCGCAAGTCCATCAACGTACCGGGCATCAAGCTGAACATGAAGTTCGTTTCCGATAAGGACCGTGAGGATATTGAGTTCGGTCTGTCTCAGGACATCGACTTTATCGCTGCTTCCTTCACCCGTTCCGCACAGGACGTCCGCGACATCAAGGAGATCCTCAAGGCACACGGCAAGGAAGATGTTGAGATTATCTGCAAGATCGAGAACATGGAAGGCGTAAACAACGTACAGGAGATTCTCGACGAGGCAAACGGCATCATGGTAGCCCGCGGCGACCTTGGCGTTGAGGTTCCGTTTGAGGAGCTGCCGGAGATCCAGAAGTCCATCATCAAGACCTGCATTTCCCGCGGCAAGCGCGTTGTAACCGCTACCCAGATGCTTGAGTCCATGGCTAAGAACCCGCGCCCGACCCGTGCAGAGGTTTCCGACGTTGCAAACGCTGTTTACGACGGCACCTCCGCTATCATGCTGTCCGGTGAGACCTCTGTCGGCAAGTATCCGGTAGAGACCGTTCGCACCATGAGCCGCATCGCAGAGAACGCAGAGAAGACCATCCACTACGACCGCCGCCGTGTAACCCGTCTTGAGTTCCAGAACATGAATGTAGACGGCGACATGAAGACGCTGGCAATCTCGCACGCAACCTGCTCTACCTCCGCTGATCTGGGCGTTAAGGGCATTGTAGCGTTCACCGAGTCCGGTTCTACCGCTCGCGCTGTATCCACCTACCGTCCGGGCGCGCCGATCATCGCCGCTACCCCGAGCGAAAAGACCTTTAACCGCCTGACCATGTCCTGGGGCGTAAAGCCGATTCTGGTTGAAAAGCGCCCGCAGTCCGGCACTGAGCTGTACCATCTGTCCGAGAAGGCAGCGGTAACTGCGCTCGATCTGCGCGTTGGCGACGTTATCACCATCACCGCAGGTATGCCGGTAGGCGAGGTTTACTATACCAACACCCTGCGTGTACACGAACTGACCGAGAAGTCTTTCGAGGACTAACACTATGTCTTTCAAACGCTTGCAGCGTGCATTGTTCCGCACGATGGCCGCTGTTGTGGCGCTGGCAATCCTGTTCTGCATCGGATTGTACGGCTACCGCACGATGTTCGGTTATACCTATGACTCCTCGCTGTCCGATGAAGATCTGGCGGCGAGCGTCACAGCGGACGAAAATATTACGAATATTGCATTGTTCGGTCTGGATACCCGCGAGGGCGACAAGCAGAGCCATTCGGACTGCATGATGATCGTCACCGTGGACAACACGCGCGGCAAGATCAAGCTCATCAGCCTGATGCGCGATTCTCTGGTAGATATCGACGGCTACGGTGAGGACAAGCTGAATGCGGCGTATTTCCGCGGCGGTCCCAGTCTGGCTATCCGCACCATCAACGAGAATTTCGGCACGGATATCAAGGATTACGTTGCCGTAGACTTCGAGCAGCTGGTGCAGATCGTAGACGCGATCGGCGGCGTGGACATCGACGTGCAGAACGATAACGAGCTGAAGGAGCTCAACCGTGTCATCAAGGACTACGGCGCAGAGCGGGGTAAGGAGTTCTCCGGCGTGGAGAAGACCGGCCTGCAGACGCTGGACGGCGTGCAGGCGCTGTGCTACGGCCGTATCCGCAAGGGCGACACCGGCGATGACTGGGCACGCGTGGAGCGTCAGAGCGTTGTGCTGAACGCCATCTTCACCAAGCTGCAGAGCGCAAGCGCCACCGAGCTGATCGGCAGCATGCGCAAGCTGGTTCCGTATGTTACGACCTCGCTTTCGCCGACTGATATGGCGTCGCTGATCGTCGGCGCGGTCAAGAACGGCATTCCGACACTTGAGCACACCCGTGTTCCGGTGGATGGCGAGTGGAGCTATTCCGGTAATTCCAGCGAGTTTATTACCTACGATCTGGACGTTGCAGCCGACCATATCCACGCATACATCTATGATGACGCGGATATCGGCAGCGGCACGACCGATGATGATACCGGCACGGACAGCAAGTCCGATACGGATACCGGGACGGATACGACCGATTCGTCCAAGAGCACGGATACCAAGTCGAATACCACTGCGGTGGACCCGGAATCCCTTGTGGAGGAAGGCGGCTGGTACGATTCCGACACCGGTGACTATTATGATTGCGATGGTGACCGATACAGTCTGGACGAAAACGGGAATAAGGTGTATTATTAAACTTGTGATCGTTAGAGAACGAAGCAGGGGACATGACGACGATCATGTCCCCTGTTCTTATATGGGAATAAGTGCTATAAGAAATAGAGAGAAAGAGTACAAACAGAAAGCAGGTAAAAACCGATGTATGTAAAACGAATTCTCCCGAACGGTGTGCGTCTGATTACCGAACGGATCGACAACATGCGCACGGTGTCGGTCGGCATCTGGGTCGGCAACGGCAGCCGATACGAACCCGCAGAGCTCGGCGGCGTATCGCATTTCATCGAGCACATGATCTTCAAGGGCACGGAAAAACGCTCTGCCCGCCATATTGCAATCGCAATCGATGCATTAGGCGGGCAGGCGAATGCATTCACAGATAAGGAATGCACATGCTACTATATGAAGGTTCTGGACAGCCGGCTGAAAAACGCGGTGGCTCTGCTGGCGGATATGTTCCTGCATTCCCGCTTTGCACAGGAGGATCTGGAGCTGGAGCGCGGTGTCGTTCTCGAGGAGATCGACATGTACGAGGACTCTCCGGAGGATGTTGCCATCGACAAGCTGTTCGAGAGCTGCTACAGCGGTTCGGCACTTGGCCGCCCGATCCTCGGTACGGCGGAAACGCTCGAGCCGATGACCTCGGAAACACTGCACAAGTATATGCGCGAATATTACCGTCCGAAGGATACGGTTGTTGCGGTTTCCGGCCATTTTACCGATGAGGATCTCGATTTTATCGAGGAGCTGTTCTCCGAGATGCAGGGCGAGGGCAAAAACGTTATCACACCGGCAGCCTATCAGCCGAGCCTGTTCCTGAGGGATAAGGAGATCGAGCAGAACCACCTGTGCCTGTCCTTCCCGGGCGTATCGCTTGTCAGCGAGGACCGCTTTGCAATGAACCTGCTCAGTTCCATCCTCGGCGGCGGCATGTCGTCCCGCCTGTTCCAGAGCGTGCGCGAGCAGAACGGCTTGTGCTACTCGGTGTACACGTTTACCACACCGCATCTGGATACCGGTCTGCTGTCCATCTACACCGGTCTGGGACAGGAAACCGAGCGCAAGGCGCTCGATCTTATCCTGCGTGAACTCGATGAATTCTGTCAGAACGGCCCGGCGCCGGACGAACTGTCTCGCTGCCGCGAGCAGGCCAAGACCACGCTGCTGATGGGGCTGGAGAATACAGGAAACCGCATGATGACCATCGGCCGCAGTGAACTGCTGCGCGGCGAGGTATCCAAGATCGAGGAAGTGCTCGATTCCTACGACCGCGTGACCGCAGATGATATCCTGAATCTTGCCCGCCGTGTGTTCGACCGCTCGAAGGCTTCTCTGGCCGTTGTCGGACAGCCGGACAGCGAGGATACATACCGCGAACTGCTTCGTTGAATCAGCTCTGCACTTGCTTGCAGAGGTAGGTGATCACATCCCGACGGGTGACAATACCGCAGAAGATACCGCGTCCGTCCACTACAGGTACAAAATTCTGCGCTGTGACCAGATCGACCATATCCTCCATGCGTGCATCAATGCTTACCGAGCGGTGGTGTACCCGCAGCTCAACCTGACCGACGGTCAGCTGTTCGAGGGTTTCCTTCGGGTAATGCAGCACCAGCCGCAGAAAATCACCTTCGGTGATCGTTCCGGCGTATTTTCCCTTGGCATCTACCACAGGAATCGCTGTGAAGCCGCTGTGGAGCATGTCGTCAATGGCCTTCTGCACCGGGCAGCTTTCGGTTAAGTAGGAAACCTCTACCTTGGGTTTCAGGAAGAACGAAATATTCATAGTATCGCTCCTTAAAAATTGTAATATAAATCGTAGCAGAGCAGCACCGTGAAGCTGATTCACCGGTGCTGCTTTTGTTACCTCTATTGTACGATAGACAGGAGCGGCGGTCAACTGGAATTCGACATTCCTTACAGATTGTTAACAAATTACAAAGTTGATATTGTAAAAAATGACGGATAGATAATTCTTATCGTAAGAAATTTAAACGGTATACTTGACTTGCACTCTTTTAACTGCTAAAATGATGAAGTAACAGAAGCGCAAAAGTTCTGTGAAAAGTAAAATTTGAACAAAGAAGGGTTTCCCATGAAGAAGAGATTACTCGCAGCGCTGATGGCTGGCGCCATGGCACTCACGATGACTGCCTGCGGCGGCAGCAGCTCCGGCAGCAGCCACAGACATAGCTATGCAACCGCATGGAGCTATGACGATACCTATCACTGGCATGCCGCTACCTGCGGACACAACCTCAAGATCGACGAGGCCGCGCATACCTTCACCTACGCGGACAACGGCAACGGCACCCACACGAAGTCCTGCTCCGCTTGCAGCTATTCCGCCACGGAAGCGCACAGCTATGGCGAGTCCAATCGATGCGTCTGCGGGCTGGTTAAGCCAAATGAAGGGGTCGTCGCGTCCGTGAAAGCAGCCGACGGCATCTGCACCTATTATTCGACGCTGCCCGAGGCTGTTGCGGCGGCTGCGGACGGCGCGACCGTGACGCTGGTGAAGGGCGCCGAAACAAATAGCCTGAAGGCGGGCATTACCTACGATCTCAACGGCTATAAACTGACCTATACTTCTTCGGGTTCGTTCAGCTTTTCCAACCAGACGACGAGCTTTATCGGCGGCGCTAAGGGCGGTACGCTGGACTTCCCGAATATCAGTTCCACGAATTCCGCAATCTGGGCGAATGCCGGAGCAACGCTCAATGTCAGCGATATCACCGTTACCTGCAACGGCTCCGCGTTCTACCCGGCTGGCAATGCGACGGCGCTGAATATCACGAACTGCAATGTTTCTTCCAGCGTTTACTGCGTTGGAACAAACGCTTCTTCGACGGATAACTACGGTGTGATCATTACGCTGAAGGATTCCAAGTTTACCAGCACGGCATCGAATGGCGACAGTACGGCTGTGATTGTCAATGTTGCGTGCAAACTGGTTATCGACAACTGCGAGCTGACCGCCGGGCGTCAGGGCTTGATCGTTCGTGCCGGTACTGCGACCGTGACGAACAGCACGATCAAGACGACGGGCACCTATGAAGTAAGAGAAAAGTACTACGAAGCTCTGTGGAGCTCCGGTAATGAGGTTCCCGCAGCGGCGCTGACCGTCGGCAACTATGCCGTCGGTGCAGCCAATGCTTACCTTGCAGATGCGATCGTTACGCTTGAAAACACGAAACTGATTGGCGAAAATAACTTCCCGGCGCTTTATGTGGACGGCAATACCAGCCACATTGGTAAGGTCAGCATCAGTGGCGATGCTGCATCGGTCTCTGGCACGATGATGAAGGGCCAGCAGACTGCGGAAGGCAAGGTCATTATCTCCATCACCGGCGGCACGTTCAGCAGCAACCCGAGCGCGTATGTGGCCGAGGGTTATATTGCCAGAACGAACAATGACGGCAAATATGTTGTTTCCATGGTCGGCACTGCGGAGAATCCCTATACCCTTAACGAGTTCAACACGCTGACCAAGCTCCCCGCGGGCAGGGCCAAGCTCTATGTTGACATTGGTGATGTTTCTCTCGCGGGTAACAGCGTTACCATTGGCAACAAGGATATAGCTGATGTTTATACCAGCGTTACTGGAGACTATACCGTTGGACAGAAACTCGATGATGGTCGAGTAGTTACGAGCGTCTGGAATGAAAGCCAAAAGATTTATCTTGCTAACACCAACAAGCCCGGTACCACCCTGTATATCAGAGGCTCCGTGAAGGATAATAACGATTACGGATTGAATAATACAGGCAACGGCCCATTCCCCAATTCTCTTAACTTTGTGATTCCTGATGCGTCCAAGGTTGTGTTTACCAAAGACTTTACCGTAAATGGTTATTTCCGTTGCGGGTTTAGCTGGAATGATACTACAAATCTTGGCGGTGGTGTTGCGAGTCACAAGATTCAGAGTGTTCTGTTCGACCATAGTACCTTCAACGGCATCTGGATTCAGAATGGTGGATTTGAAGCAAATAGCCTCACGCTGGACGGCTGCACCTTCAACGCTTACGAAAACAAGAAATTTGCCAATGATTCCAACCCGCTGTGGTTCTGCAATACGGGCAGTTGCGACATTACCGTTATGAATTGCAACTTTACAGCTTCTCGCCCAATCAAGCTTGCAGAGCAGTCCGCGTATGGAACTAAGTTAACGATTGTTAACAATACCTTTGACATGAGCGCTGCCAATACTGCAAACGAGGACAATAAGCCGAAGAACGATGCGATTATGCTTTGTAAGATCGGTAATGGCACACTTGGCAATGTTGTAATTAGTGGCAATACGGTAGAAAATGGTACAGCTCTTATGGCGTTCTACAATTCTGCTGGATTTACTATGGCTGAGGGAGCGAACTTCACCGTTTCCGGCAATACGCTCGGAACTGGTGTGAAAACAAGTGTTGAATGGAAGACTACCACCAAATATATGCCTGATTTTGTCACGGTTACTGGTACCCCCTTATAATGCATCTACTTTTCAAGCGCCCGCGTGATCCTACGCGGGCGCTTGCCCTTTTTACAGCTCCATACCAGCCGCAGGCACGAAAGGGCGTAGTGCTCCCGCTTCGCTTTCCCGTGCCTGCGTTTTCTTTGCCCCTGTATCGCGGTGTACTTTCACCTGAATGTAATCTGCTGAAAAAGTTGCAAAATTCGACTGCTATCGTGTGAAATCAATTCATTTCGGTCGTCCATTGTAGATGAGGAGGGCAACACAAAATGGCTTTTATCGTGTATGATTGTCTTGCGGAGAACAAGAAAGGCACACATCGATTGATGGGCCCCGAGGCCCTGATGTAAAAGCACTAAAGTGAGAACTCTCATTACAGAGCGCGTGCGCCCCCTGTTGATGCCGCTGTTTTTCCCAAATTTCATTTCTGAAAGGAGCGGTATCTATGCCGTTGTTCTATTATGTTTCCGACCACGAAAAGGATGCGATGCACAAGCCCTTGGATGCCGAGCGCCTGCTGCGGATGCTCGGTGCCTCCGGCAAGCTGGCTGGCTTTCGCCAAGCGGCGTACATGATCGAGCGGGTGCGGGAGAATCCCAAATATGTGCAGCTCATTACCAAGCGCCTTTATCGTGAGACCGCGCAAAAGTTTGATACGTCGAGCAGCTGCGTGGAACGCAATTTGCGAACATTGATCCAGACTTGCTGGAAGTATCCGGACCATAGCTTTCTTGACCTCATCACAGGCGCTCCGTTGATGCAGGCGCCGACCAATACGCAGTTTATTGATATGCTGGCAGCATATCTCCGCGACTGAGGTATAGGAGGGAGAAAGGCGGCATCCTGCCGCCTTTCCCGATAGGACCTTTCAATGTTGCCGCCGGTTGGCATGGGCGCACTATGAGCAATGCGCTCATGCGAGCTGGCGACAGCCGAGAACTGAATAGGTCAACCGGATACGTTTGATGTGCAGCCCGAAAGGGAAAAGCCGTGCGAAAGGGACAGGCCATGATCCCGCCGAGAAAGGAGGAAAAGGGGGAGCGGTCCTTTGACGCACAGCAGGCCGTGGCGGGCCTGTGGCGATGATCTGTACGTCAGGATAATGATACATTCGCCCAGCCACAGTCCGAGCGTGAAGCGGTCCTGACGGACCGTGAGCCGTCGCAGGCAATGGGGGCGATCTGCGAGAACCGCAGGGGGTGAGAGTCCCATGCAGGTGGTGCCAGCCGCCGTCCGGTTTGTTCCTGAAACCATGTCAGAACTTTACAAACAATATTTCAGAACTGCGTCCGCATGAGGGCGCGGTTTTTGTCGAAAATTGCGTCCCACCATGAGACGCAATCCAATACCTAATCAGGAGGTTTTTTGATGGATAAAAACGAAACCGCTCCGCGCGTTGAAACGACACACAAGCTCGGCAATACCACCTATGTTGTAAATGGTATTTACGCTTCCAAGGGAGCTACTGCGACCGAAAAAATCAAGCGTTTACTTGACAGAGAAACGAAGAAGTAGACGCGCGAAAATTTGACGCTTATTTTGCCCCATCGTATAATATAAGTGTCAGTTAGGTCACATGGTAGCTGCCGGAATGGAGGCTTCAAATGAATAGGCAGCAGGAAAAAATCACCGCACTTTATTGCCGCATCGACAGCGGCAAGCAGAACGAACTCGACGCTCAATATGGGCAAATACAGTCCCTTTTGGACTATGCCCGCCAGCACGGACTTCCCAACCCTCATTTCTTCTGTGACTGGGGGTATAGCGGCACGACAGCCGACCGACCGGAATACTGCCGTATGCTTCAGGCTGTCACAAGCGGTCATGTAGCAAACCTTGTTGTTGCGAAGCTCGACCGCCTGATCCGCGGCAATGTGCTGGATTGTGGGAGAGCCGTTAAAATGGTGCTGGATAACAATGTGACATTGTATTCCATCGAAGAGGGCGCAGAAGCAGCACACCAAGCTATATCCCTCGCAAATGCCATAGAAGCGGCATATCAAGAGAGGGGGAGAATGTGATGGCAGGCTATGCGAAATCCCTCATTGAGAAATGGACCGCCCTATATGTCCGTCTTTCCCGTGATGATGACAACGAGGGCGACAGCAACAGCATTTCCCATCAGGTCGAGATACTGACGAAGTACGCCAAGGAGCATGGCATTGAGAACTTCAAGATATACAAGGACGACGGCTTTTCAGGGACGAACTTCAACCGCCCCGGCTTTCAGGAAATGATGAGCGATATTGAAAGCGGCCTTGTAAGTATGGTCGTGGTCAAGGATATGTCACGCTTTGGCCGCAATTATCTTGAGGTCGGAATGTATACGGAGATACGCTTTCCCGAAATGGGTGTGCGCTTCATCGCCGTCAACGACGGAGTGGACAGCGAGCGCGAGGACAACGATTTCACTCCTTTCCGGAATATCATCAACGAATGGTATGCCAAGGACACGAGCAAGAAGATTCGCGCTGTATTCCGCAACAAGGGAATGTCTGGTCAGCGCATTTCCACGCAAACTCCCTACGGCTATCTCCGCAATGAGGATGGAAACCTGTATGTGGACGAGGAAACCGCGCCGAATGTCAGGTTGATCTTTCAACTCTGTGCCGAGGGAAACGGCCCCGGTAAAATCGCCCGTATGCTCAAGGAACAAGTTATACCTACGCCGGGGACACTCGAATTTCAGCGCACCGGACGAACAAGATGGTATCGTCCAGACGATCCCTGCCGATGGACTTCTGATACCGTTGCGGGCATTTTGGAGCAGGATAGTTATTTAGGCCGCACAAGTAATTTTAAGTTCAGCAGGGTTTCCTATAAGAGTAAGAAAAAAGTGGAGAACCCTCCGGAAAAATGGGTGACATTTGAGAACACACACGAAGCCATCATTGATGTTGAGTTGTGGAACGCCGTGCAAAAGATACGCTCCCAGCGCCGTCGGCCGACCAAGATGGGCGAGATGGGGATGTTCTCAGGCCTCACCTACTGCGCCGACTGTGGCGCAAAGCTATACCATTGCAGGACCGGCTCGTGGACCTATGAGCAGGAATGTTATAATTGCTCTACCCAAAAGTCTCATAAGGGGTGCTTCGGGCATTACATCCGCGCCGTGGTATTGGAACAGCTTGTGCTTCAAAACCTCCAGCGCGTCATTGCCTACGTTCAGGAGGACGAGAATGAGTTTGCGCAGCTTGTCATGCGAAACCAAACCGCAGCGCAAGAGGCAGAGCAGATGCAGACCAGACGCCTTTTAGAAAAGAATATGCGGCGCATGAACGAATTGGATTCTATCATCCAACGGCTCTATGAGGATAACATCAGTGGAAAGCTGACGGATGAGCGTTTCAAGAAGCTATCCGAAGCCTACGAACAGGAGCAGGCGACTTTGCGGGAAAATGTTCCTTTGCTGGCTGCTCAACTACAAGACGCGGACGACAAAATGATGAACGTGCAGCATTTCTTAAAGGCGGTACGCAAATACACACAGCCGGAGAAGCTGACGGCCGCTATGCTGCGCGAGCTTGTAGAAAAAGTGGTGGTCTATGCGCCGGATAAATCCAGCGGGCATCGTGTCCAACGCATTGACGTGTACTATACATTCATCGGTAAAATAGATTTCTCACCGGAATATAGCAAAAAAGGAACAGCATGATACTTTCATACCATGCTGTTCCAACCGAAGAAGAAATGTTCTTTATCAGTAGACCGCTTCGGCGTCTCTTTATTTTTGCCCGATCGCCCCTCAAGGTCAGGAAGTCGGCACATGAAACGGCGCGGCGGCGCATAAAATGCAGGGAAAGGGAGGCGTCGTTATGCCGAAGATCTATCTCAGCCCATCCACGCAGGAGTCCAATCCCTACATCACCGGAAGCGGCAGCGAGGAGTACAATATGAACCGGCTCGCCGACGCGCTGGAGCCGTATCTTTATGCCAACGGCATCCGCTTTGTGCGCAACACGCCCGACATGACCGCCGCGTCCTCCATCGCGCAGGCGAACCGCCTCGGCGGCTTTGACTTCTATCTCGCGCTCCACTCCAACGCCGCCGCGCCGGAAAACTCCGGCAGCGTGCGCGGCGTGCTGGTGTTTTACTATCCGACGAGCGCGGAGGGCAAGCGCGCGGCGGAGCTGTTCGCCGCGAACCTCAAGCGCGTTTATCCGCTGCCCGACCTCGTGCGCACCGTGCCCACCACCGCGCTCGGCGAGGTGCGTCAGCCGAAGTATCCGGCCAACCTGCTCGAGCTGGGCTACCACGACAACTATGCCGACGCCGCGTGGGTCGAGAACAATATGGACGCCATCGCGCGCGAGCTGGCGCGCTCGCTGACGGAGTATTTCGGCCTGCCGTTTATCGAGCCGCAGCCGGTCGTGCAGGGGACTGTCTCCACGAGCGGCTCGCCGCTGCGCCTGCGCGCCTACCCGAGCGCCGCGGGGCAGACCATCGCGCTCATGCTGAACGGCGCGTCGGTCACGGTCTACGGCACCTGGCAGGGCTGGAACACGGTAGAGTACAATGGGAACCTCGGCTATGCCGCCGAGGCGTATATCGAGAGCTGACGGGCAGCCGGGAATGCCGCTTTTTAACGGGGCAGTGCGGAAACACGCCGCAGGAGCGGCCGAGCGGAAATAGAAGCAGACCGGATCGTTTTCGGAAAAACAAGCACACTGCTCCCGAAGATCCGGTCGAGATTTGAGGTCCGGGGGTCAAGGGGCTTGCCCCTTGCGTTCTCTTGGGGTTCCAAAGGGGTGGTTCTCTTCGGAAGAGAATCACCCCTTTGACAAAAGCCGTGCGTCGCGCGGCTGACCCCACGCGCTTTTTCGACAAATAGTTTTTGCTTGACACTTGTTTACAAAAAGGTTACAATATTCGGTGGATTTATGGAGGGGAGAGAAGGGGCTCTCCCGTTTGTTGATTCAAAAACCCGTTTTGATATACCATCGGGACACGGTCGGACCGGCCGCTCCGATGGAAGCAAAAGTGGACACAGGAGGAATCAAATGAATATACCCAGCCTTGTCATCGGCTTGGCGACGGGACTTTTCATTGGTATTCTTGCTTGTATTCTGTACCGCAACAAGAAGGCGAAGGACGATAAGGAAAAGATCGCCAACGCCGAAGAGGAGGCGCTGCGCATCATCAACGATGCCATCAAGAGCGCCGAGAGCAAAAAACGCGAGGCCACGCTGGAGGCGAAGGAGGAGATCCTCCGCTCCCGCAAGGAATACGAGAAGGAAGAAAAGGAACGTCGTGCCGACCTGCAGAAGCAGGAACGCCGCTTACAGCAAAAGGAAGAAAACATCGACCGCAAGACCGACGCGATCGAGAAGAAGGAAGAGGCCCTTGCCCAGAAGCACGCCGCTCTGGACAAGGAGAACGAAGAGATCAAGATCATCAAGCGCAGCCAGACCGAGATGCTCGAGCGCATCTCCGGCTTTACGGCTGACGAGGCCAAGAAGTACCTGATCGAGCAGGTCGAGTCCGAGGTCACCCACGAGACCGCCCTCAAGATCAAGGAGATCGAGGCCCGCGCCAAGGACGAAGCGGACCAGTATGCCCGCGAGATCGTAGCGTCCGCCATCCAGCGCTGCGCCGCCGATCACGTCGCCGAGATCACCGTCAGTGTGGTTCCCCTGCCCAATGACGAGATGAAGGGACGCATCATCGGCCGCGAGGGCCGCAACATCCGCACCATTGAAACGCTCACGGGCGTCGATCTCATCATTGACGATACGCCCGAGGCCATCACCGTCTCCTGCTTCGAGCCGGTGCGCCGCGAGGTCGCGCGTCTGGCGCTCGAAAAGCTGATCGCCGACGGCCGCATCCATCCCACCCACATCGAGGAGATGGTCGCCAAGGCCCGCCGCGAGGTGGACGCCGTCATCAAGTCCGAGGGTGAGCGCGCGGTGCTCGAGACCGGCGTGCGCGGCCTGCACCCCGAGCTGGTGAAGCTCCTCGGCCGCCTGCATTACCGTACGAGCTACGGTCAGAACGTGCTCCAGCACTCCATCGAGGTCGCGCATCTTGCCGGCATGATGGCAGCCGAGCTCGGCGCGGACGTCGCCACGGCGAAGCGCGCCGGCCTGCTGCACGATATCGGCAAAGCCGTCGACCACGAGCTCGAAGGCACCCACGTCGCGCTCGGCGTGGAGTTCCTGCGCAAGTACCATGAGCGCGAGGACGTCATCCACGCGGTGCAGGCGCACCACAACGACGTCGAGCCGCAGACCGTCGTCGCCTGCCTCGTGCAGGCCGCCGACGCCATCTCCGCCGCGCGTCCCGGCGCCCGCCGCGAGAACATCGAGAACTACATCAAGCGCCTCGAAAAGCTCGAGGAGATCACCAGCTCCTACCCCGGCGTCGAGACCTCCTACGCCATTCAGGCGGGCCGCGAGGTCCGCGTGATGGTCAAGCCCGAGCAGGTGAGCGAGGACGATATGGTCATCCTCGCCCGCGAGCTGGCCAAGCGCATCGAGAGCGAGCTTGAGTATCCCGGTCAGATCAAGGTCCATGTGCTGCGTGAGACGAAGGTCATCGAATACGCCAAATGAGAAAAAAGCACCGCCGAAGCGCCGCTTCGGCGGTGCTTTTTTCGTCTGCTATGAAAATGAAAAATGCAGAGAATTCCGATTATGAAAGGATTCCTTCATAAAAAGGGCAGAAGAGACAAAAATTTTTCCGCATATTTGGTGAAAGTCTCAAATCGAGAAATGATTTGAGACTTTTTCTTGCGTATTGAGCGCCGAGAGCTTATAATACAGAAGAACGGGACTGATTTGTGAAAAATTAGACAATCCAAATAATTTATAGTGAAGGAGCAAAAAGACTATGGATTTCCATCTGTCCAAAGAGCATCTGCTGGTTCGCAAAATGTATCGCGAATTTGCAGAAACCGAAGTCAAGCCTTTAGCCGAAGAACTCGATGAGGAAGAGCGCTTCCCCATGGAGACCGTCGAAAAGATGGCCAAGCTCGGCATGATGGGCATTTACTTCCCCAAGCAGTATGGCGGCGCGGGCGGCGACGTTCTGAGCTATGCCATGTGCGTTGAGGAGCTGGCGAAGGTCTGCGGCACCACCGCGGTCGTCGTTTCCGCTCATACCTCCCTGTGCTGCGCCCCGATCTTCGAGAACGGCACCGAGGAGCAGAAGATGAAGTATCTGCCCGACCTTCTCTCCGGCCGCAAGATCGGCGCGTTCGGTCTGACCGAGCCCGGCGCCGGCACGGACGCTTCCGGCCAGCAGACCACCGCTGTCAAGAATGAGAACGGCGACTACGTCCTCAACGGCAGCAAGTGCTTCATCACCAACGGCAACGTTGCCTCCACCTTCGTCGTCTTCGCCATGACCGACAAGAGCAAGGGCAACCACGGCATTTCCGCCTTCATCGTCGAGAGCACCTTCCCCGGCTTCTCCACCGGCAAGCACGAGAAGAAGATGGGTATCCGCGGCAGCTCCACCTGCGACCTCGTTTTCGAGGATTGCGTTGTTCCCAAGGAGAACCTGCTCGGTAAGGAAGGCGAGGGCTTCAAGATCGCTATGAAGACCCTCGACGGCGGCCGTATCGGCATTGCTTCCCAGGCTCTGGGTCTTGCCGAGGGCGCCATCAACGAGGCGGTCAAGTACACCAAGGAGCGCGTCCAGTTCGGCCGTCGCCTGAGCCAGTTCCAGAACACCCAGTTCCAGCTGGCCGATATGCACACCCGCACCCAGGCTGCTCAGTACCTCGTTTACGCCGCTGCCTGCAAGAAGCAGAACCATGAGGATTACTCCATGGACGCTGCCATGGCCAAGCTCTTCGCCGCGGAGACCGCTTCCGACGTCACCCGCCGCGCGGTCCAGCTCTTCGGCGGTTACGGCTACACCCGTGAGTATCCCGTTGAGCGCATGATGCGTGACGCGAAGATCACCGAGATCTATGAGGGTACTTCCGAGGTCCAGCGTATGGTCGTCGCCAAGTATCTCGGCGTGAACTAAGAAAGAGGAGGTAACAAAACAATGAAGATCATCGTTTCCGTTAAGCAGGTCCCCGATACCTCCGGTAAGGTCGCCGTCAATCCCGATGGTACCCTGAACCGCGCTTCCATGCAGACCATCATCAACCCCGATGATATGAACGCCGTCGAGGCCGCCCTCAAGATCAAGGACGCCACCGGCTGCAAGGTCCTCGTCGTCACCATGGGTCCCCCGCCGGCAGAAGGCATGCTGCGCGAGCTGATCGCCATGGGCGCGGACGAAGGCTATCTCGTTTCCGCCCGTGAGTTCGGCGGCTCCGATACTTACGCCACCTCCCAGATCCTCGCCGCCGCCGTGGATACCATCGGCCTCGACAAGGACGATATCGTCTTCTGCGGCCGTCAGGCCATCGACGGCGATACCGCGCAGGTCGGCCCCCAGATGGCGGAAAAGCTCCATCTGCCGCAGGTCACCTACGCCGCCGACATCCAGAAGGACGGCGACACGCTGACCATCAAGCGTATGCTCGAGGACGGCTACATGACCATCAAGGTCAACACCCCCTGCCTCATCACCTGCATCAAGGAACTGAACACCCCGCGCTACATGAGCGTTTCCGGTGTGTTTGAGTGCTACTCCAAGCCCGTGACCGTTCTGGACTACAACGCCCTGAAGGATCATCCCCTGATCGACGCCACCACCATCGGCCTCAAGGGCAGCCCCACCAACATCCTGACCTCCTTCACTCCCCCGCAGAAGGGCGCCGGCCAGATGCTCGAGGGCAACGACATGAAGACCTGCGAGAAGCTCGCCGGTATCCTGTCTGAGAAACACATCATTTAAGGGAAGGAGAGTACGACAATGGTTGAGAATTATAACAGCATGGATCTCGCTGCCTTCAAGAACGTTTGGGTCTTCTGCGAGCAGCGTCAGGGCAAGATGATGCCCACCACCTTTGAACTGATCTCCGAGGGCCGCAAGCTGGCGGACGAGCTGGGCGTGAACCTCTGCGGTCTGCTGCTCGGCGACAACGTCGAGGGCATCGCCAAGGAGCTCGGCGGCTACGGCGCGGACGAGGTCATCGTCTGCGAGCATCCTCTGCTCAAGAACTACACGACCGACGCGTATGCCAAGGTCATCTGCGACGTCATCTCCGAGATGAAGCCCGAGGCGTTCCTCATCGGCGCGACCAACATCGGCCGTGACCTCGGTCCCCGCTGCGCGGCCCGTCTGCACACCGGTCTGTGCGCCGACTGCACGCACCTCGACGTCGATATGCCCATCTATAAGGACTTTCTGCGCAGCGCCTCCACGCTGCCCGAGGAGAAGATCGAGAAGATGAACACCGCCAAGGTCATGGGGCAGGACCACGATGTGTCCCGCGACCTCAAGATGACCCGTCCGGCGTTCGGCGGCAACCTGATGGCCACCATCATCTGCCCGCGCTTCCGCCCGCAGATGTCCACCGTCCGCCCCGGCGTCATGCAGATGCAGGCGTTCGACCAGGCCGGTGCTGACAAGGTCGTCGTCGAGAACGTCGCTCCCGCTCTGACCGCGGACGACATCCATGTTCAGGTGCTCGACATCAAGAAGAGCGCCGAGAAGCTCGTTGACCTGATCGGTGCCGACGTTGTCGTCGCCGTGGGCCGCGGCATCTCCGCTGACCCCGAGAAGGGCATCAAGCTGGCCGAGGAGCTGGCTGAGGCTCTGGGCGGTGTTGTCGGTGCTTCCCGCGCCGTCACCGATGAGGGCTGGCTGTCTGCCGACCATCAGGTCGGTCAGACCGGCAAGACCGTGCATCCCCGCATCTACGTTGCACTGGGCATCTCCGGTGCCATCCAGCACGTTGCCGGTATGCAGGATTCCGAGAACATCATCGCCATCAACAAGAACGAGAACGCCCCCATCTTCGATGTTGCCACCTACGGCATCGTCGGCGATCTGTACAAGGTCGTTCCCGAGCTCATCAAGGAGATCAAGGCTGCCAAGGCTTGATTCCCGCACGTAATCAACAAGAGCCGTGCCCCGCAAAGGGCACGGCTCTTTGTTTTTTGTATCGCTCAGTCTGCCACAGCCGGGGCGGTCAGCAGCTCCGGCGGCAGCTCACTCTCGTCCTCATTGACGAGGGAATCATCGACATCAAATGTCGCACCAAAGGCCTTTGCGGCAGCATCCGCCACCAGATCGGCATCGACCAGCTCACTGTCTGCCATGACATACAGCAGCTTATCATCAAAGCTGACCACGCGGGCCTTATCTGCCTCCACGCAGACCCACTTGCGCATACTGATGTTTTCCTCCATCGAATCGGCGATCTCGCGGGCATCGGCCTTGTCCTTGAGGCGCAGCAGCACCAGGCTGTACGCCTGGCTTCCGGTCATCGGCTCGCTGACTACTGCGGCATCCACCTTGTCCACATTGTCCGCGGTCAGCCCCGCCAGATAACCGTACCAGCTCTCGTCGGTCAGGTCGATGGCCACCGTCTCCATGCCCATCAGGTCAACCGGCTGGACGTCATAAATAGCATCCACCATCTCGCTCAGCTCCGCGTCCGGCTGCGGCTCGGCGGTCTCACCGGTATCCTCGTCGTCAACGCTGAACTCCGGGTCCAGCTCCGCGCCTTCCTCGGGTCTTGTGGCAGGTTGGTTCGCAAGATCGTTGCTGTCAGCCTTTTGGCTGCCGCAGGCAGACAGGAACAGGGCGGTCAGCAGGGCTGTTGCAAAAAGCAGCTTTTTCATCGTAAAATTCCTTTCTCAGTCAGAATATTCTCGGGCGCAAAGCGTACGTCCCAGTCGTCGCAGGGCAGCTCGTCCAGCAGCAGGGCCTCGGGGCAGAGCAGCAGCCCCGCTCCCTTATAGTGTGCCAGAAATCGGTCATAATCCCCGCCGCCGCGCCCCAGCCGGACCCCGTCGCGGCTGGCGGCCAGGCAGGGGACAAGGGCCAGCGCCGCGGCGTATCCCGCCGGGTCGGCGGCGGGCAGGTCGGCGGGCGGCTCCTGAATGCCGAACGCCCCGGGCCGCAGCAGGCGCAATGCCGGTATCTCCACCCATTCCATCTCGGTTTTGCTCCGCACGCGGGGCAGCAGCAGGCGCTTTCCGTCGGCCAGCGCGCGTCTTAGTATTTCCGCCGTGTCCGGCTCATCCGGCATGGCCGCAAAGGCCAGCACTGCCCCGGCACTCTGCCATTGCGGCAGGCTGAACAGCGCCTGCGCCATACCGCGGCCCACAGCCGCCATATCCAGTTCCGTGCGCCGGGCCTTGGCCCATGCGCGGGCTTCGCGTTTTGTCATTCTGCACACCACCTTCCGGGCTATCATACCATATCTGCCCTCCACTTAACAAGACGGAAAAGCCGTCCTGTTGTTACAGCAGCGACAAAATTTTTCCGCCATCTTGCCCGGCGCAGTGAAATAGAGTATAATATATCCTGTATCGCTATGTATTAGACTAATGAAATATAAAAAGGAGATTCCAAACCATGAGCAAGTTCAATTTCATCAAGACCGATATTCCTGACGTGCAGATCATCGAGCCGACTGTTTTTGGCGATGACCGCGGCTATTTTATGGAGACCTACCAGATCGACGAGTTCGCCGCAGCGGGCATCGACAAACCCTTCGTGCAGGATAACCAGAGCCGCTCCACCAAGGGCGTGCTGCGCGGCCTGCATTTCCAGAAGAACCATACCCAGGGCAAGCTGGTGCGTGTGACCATGGGCGAAGTGTACGACGTTGCCGTGGACTGCCGCCCCAACAGCAAAACCTTTGGCAAGTGGGTGGGTGTGACCCTTTCCGCCGAGAACAAAAAGATGTTCTATATCCCGGAAGGCTTTGCCCATGGCTTTCTGGTGCTGTCTGATGTGGCGGAATTCTGCTATAAGTGTACCGACGTATATGATCCGACCGCAGAGGGCGGCATCCCCTATGATGACCCGACCGTCAACGTTCAGTGGCCGGACTGCGGCTGCGAGCATAAGACCAGCGCCAAGGACAAAGAACACACGCCCTTTGCCGAGCAGAAGTTTGAATACTTTGAAAAATACTGATTCAGGGGAACCGATGTGCAGAATTTAAAAAACTCGTTTGCAAGTTTCTGGAAATACCGCTACCTGCTGCAAAACCTCATCACGCGGGATTTTAAGCTCAAGTACCGCCGCAGCGTGCTGGGCGTTGCCTGGAGCGTGCTCAACCCGCTGCTGACCTGCCTTGTCATGTGGGCTGTGTTCGGCGCGCTGTTCAACCAGCGCGGGGATGGCATTGAGGATTTCCCGCTGTTTTTGATCATTGGCCAGTTGATGTTCAACTTCTTCCGCGAATCCACCAGCATGGCGATGGAAAGCGTGCTGAAAAACGGCCCGCTGCTGCGCAAGGTCTATATCCCCAAGTACATTTTTCCACTGGAAAAATGCTGCTTTGCGCTGGTCAACTTCTTTTTCAGCCTGGTAGCGCTCTTCTTTGTAGCGCTGGTTACCTGGTCACATATTTCGCTGCGCACGGTGCTGCTGGCGGTGTATCCCATTGTTATGCTGTTCGTTTTCAGCCTGGGCGTTGGGCTGATCCTGTCCACGATGTATGTCTTTGTGCGCGATATCATGCACATCTGGGAGGTCTTCTGCACCCTGCTGGTATACGGCAGTGCCATTTTCTATGACCCCAGTCAGATGGCATCCTGGATGCAGGCTGTCATCAACCTGAACCCCATCTACTGGTACATCACGGCGGTGCGTTCCTGCGTGATGTGGGGCACCGGCCTGACCCTGAACATGGTGCTGATTCCTTTCCTGTGTTCTGCGCTCAGTCTGGGGATCGGTGTGTATGTATTCAAAAAGAACCAGGACAAATTTGTCCTGTATATGTAAGGGGGCTGCAAGATGAGCGAACAAAAGCAACAGCCCATTATTTCCATCGACCATGTTTCGATGCGTTTTAACCTGGCAAAAGAAAAGCACGAAAGCCTGAAAGAATATTTTGTGGCCCTTTTGCACGGCGGTGTGCGATTTGATGAATTCTTCGCCCTTTCGGATGTTAGCTTTGACATTATGCCGGGGGATTTTTACGGCTTGATCGGCCTGAACGGCTCCGGCAAAAGTACGCTGCTGAAAGTGATTTCCGGCGTCTACAAGCCCAGCGCCGGTAAAGTGACGGTGAACGGCACCATTGCGCCGCTGATCGAACTGGGTGCCGGTTTTGACATGGATTTGACCGCGCGGGAAAACATCTACCTGAACGGCACGGTCCTGGGCTATACCCCCAAGTATATTGATTCCAAGTTTGACGATATTGTGGAGTTCAGCGAGCTGCAGGAATTTTTGGATGTGCCGCTGAAAAACTATTCCTCCGGCATGGTGGCGCGCCTGGCCTTTGCCGTGGCAACCATGACCAAGCCGGATATCCTGATTGCAGATGAGATCCTTTCGGTCGGTGATTTCCTGTTCCAGGAAAAGTGTGAGAAGCGCATGGCGGAGCTGCTTTCCGGCGGCACGACCGTGATTCTGGTCAGCCATTCGATTGAGCAGATTGAGCGCATGTGCAATAAGGTGGCCTGGCTGGACCACGGCCACCTGCGCCGCCTTGGCCCCACCAAAGAGGTAACGGCGGAATACCGCAAGTTTGAAAAGAAGGACGCCATGAAGGCGGACAAAGTGGAGGGATAAGGCGCATGGCACAGGACACGAACCAGAACCGCCCGGCGGATGTGGCCCAGGCGGACAGTGTGGGCGGCATGGCCAAACGCCTGCTGAACCCCGCCCATTTGTCAGACCTTGCCCGCCGCAGCGCCGCTACCCTGAAAGAGCAGGGTGCCGAGCAGCTGTGGCGCGATGTGACCTTCCGCGTGGGGCTGGCGTTCCACCATGATTCCTGGCAGCACCGGGCAGACCTGCCCCTGCGCCGGGAGCTGAAAGCCCAGCGCGCCGAGTACGCAGACGGCAAGCCGGGACCGGTGGTAAGCGTTGTAGTGCCACTGTACAACACGCCGGAAAAGTTCTTTGGCCAGATGCTGGCCAGCGTGCAAAAGCAGACCTACCCCCACTGGCAGCTGGTGCTGGTGGATGCTTCGGACGCAGCCCATGCCGCGTTCAGCACCCATGCCAGCAAGGCCGCGGCAAAGGATCCGCGCATCCTGTATAAGAAAGTGGAAAACGGCGGCATTGCGGCCAACACCACGGCAGGCTTTGCGCTGGCAACGGGGACGTATATCGCCCTGCTGGACCATGACGATGTGCTGTACCCCAACGCGCTGTATGAGAGCGTGAAAACCCTGCAAAGCCAGGGAGCCGAGCTGGTGTACAGCGATGAGATCGTGCTTTCGGCGGATTTGAAACAGCTGGGCGGCTACCACTTTAAGCCGGACTTTGCGCCGGACTATCTGCGCGGGGTCAACTTCATCACCCATCTGGCGGTGTTCTCCCGCGCATTGCTGGACCGTGCCGGTGCATATGAATCCAGTGAGTACGATGGTGCACAGGACCATGACCTGATGCTGCGCCTGACCGAACAGACCACGCGGGATAAAATTGCCCATATCAAAAAGGTGCTCTATATCTGGCGCGGCCATGCGGGTTCCACCGCGGCGGGCATGGAGGCGAAGCCCTATGCCCTGGCGGCCGGTGTGCGCGCGATTGATGCCCAGCTCAAGCGGCTGAACCTGCCCGGCAAAGCCATGCAGGTGGAGGACGCGCCCGGTGCGTTCCAGGTGCGGTACGAGCTGACCGGCCACCCGCTGGTCAGCGTTATGATCCCCAACAAAGACCATATTGACGATTTGGACCGCTGCCTGAAAAGCCTGTATGCCAACGCAGGCTATGATAACTTTGAAGTTCTGGTCATTGAAAATAACTCTGAACAGCAGGAAACATTCGCCTACTACAAAACCATGCCGGAGCGTTACCCCAACAGCCGGGTGGTGACCTATGTGGGGCCGTTTAACTTTTCTGCTGTCAACAACCTTGGCGCGCGCTTTGCCAAGGGTGAGCATCTGCTGCTGCTGAACAACGATATCGAGGTACTCAGCCATGATTTTCTGCGGGAGCTGCTGAGCTATTCCCAGCGGCCGGATGTGGGTGCTGTGGGCGCAAAGCTCTATTACCCGGATGATACCATCCAGCATGCGGGCGTGATTATGGGCATCAACGGCAGTGCAGGCCACAGCCACAAGAGTTACCCGCGCAAGGCTGTGGGCGATTTGTACCGCCTTGTCACCACGCAGGACTATATGGCCGTGACGGGTGCCTGCCTGATGACCAAAACGGAGCTGTACCGCGCGGCGGGCGGCCTGGACGAAGCTAAGTTCGCCGTGGCCTATAACGATGTGGATTACTGCCTGAAGCTGTGGCAGAAGGGCCTGCTGAATGT
>ENA-ORSY01000795-ORSY01000795.1-human-gut-metagenome-genome-assembly--contig:-NODE-795-length-27500-cov-12.150301_pt1 | contig 27500 bp, 29 predicted proteins | sample MGYA00242193_ERZ509160 | MGnify/ENA primary metagenome ERZ509160 (study PRJEB26280, sample SAMEA2338670) | human gut metagenome | biome: human gut; feature: human-associated habitat; material: faeces...
TTGAAGGACTATTTGATTAATTTTTTAACTAGTCCATTTTTATTGGACACTAATGCCTTGAAATATTAATAAAAAGTATTCAATGATAGATAAAATAGAAAAAGACAAAAATATTATAGATATAATGATTCTTAATTGAGCCATTAATAATAACCTCTGCCTCACATTGCATTTCTAAACTCATTCGGTGTACATCCCACTACCTTTTTGAACACTCGGCTTAAATGATGAGGATATTGGAATCCTACTTCGTAAGCAATCTCACTAACCGTTTTGCTTGTACTCGCCAACAATTCCTTTACACGATTAATAACGGCGAGATGGATGTATTCGATGGCTGACTTTCCTGTCTCTTTCTTGATAAGGTCGCCGAAATAGTTGGCTGAGAAATGAAGTTGGTCGGCACACCATGCAACTGTGGGCAAACCATTTTGTTCCGGCTTGTCTGAATTAAAGTAATCAAGCATCAATGCCTCAAAACGTGTAAGTACATCGCGGTTGATAACCTCACGTGTGGCAAACTGACGGTCATAAAAACGAAGACAATGATTGAGCAGGACTTCAATATTGGAAGTGATAATGCCGCGACTATGCTTGTCAATAATGTGATGCAATTCTTCTTGTATTTCAGCAAAGCAGTTGAAAATAGTCTGTCGTTCACGCTCGGACATATGCAAAGCTTCATTTACTTCGTAAGAAAAAAAAGTATATTCCTTCATCTTACGGGCCAGGCTTGTGCCACGCAACAAATCAGGATGGAATAATAGAGCGTAACCTTCCGGATTGAGAGTCTCACCGCCATCATCAATACCAGCCACCTGACCGGGAGCCACAAATACCAGCGTACCTTCCTGATAGTCATACTGACTACGCCCGTAAGTCAGTTTACCATGTATCTTTTCTTTTAAATAGATGCCATAGAAACCGTAATACTTACGTTTGTGCTTCAGAACCTTGACTTCCCGAAAATCGATAAACGTGACCAACGGGTTGAGTGTTTCAATCCCCAAAAACTCATTGTAATCATGAATGTTACTGATATTTATTATGTCTCCCATATTTCCCTCAATTATTTTAGTTAATGTTACAAAAATACTTTTTTTTATGGTCTTTTTATCGTACTGAAAGTCAAATCTGTAAAATCGGTGCAAGATTCAGTGATATGTGTTATTCGATAGTCTGGATATTAATCTTACAGTCGGAATTTCGTTGATATTGGTGTTCCATTCTGTAATCTGTGTATAGATGAAGGATCACTTACATACTACCTTTGCATTATCAAAATTATAAAGTCAAAATGAAAATGATTATCAATATCTGTCTGCTTATGGCAACATTATCTTTCAGTAATTGTGACAAAAAACAATACGAATCCTATCCACCTTCCGACAACGAAAACATTTCTGTTTCTGAAACCAAGGAGCACCTTACTATCCACAGTACTATTGCCGATGTATTAACCCATCCTGCATTCAACGGGTTCAGCCGCTACATTCTGCCACTGGAATGGGGGTATGATGCAGACATGCAGCTTTCTAATGTGTCTCGGTTACTTCCTTACCATAATTACATAGATGCGGAGCGGTGTGTAGGTTATATCAATCAAATGATTGATTCGGTAGCCACCGGACGCAGAATTTATTATGACCTGGGACGTGAGGATGCCGGGCTGTTCTTCTTCCGCGGACGACCGGGCGCACCGTTCGCTGTTATCTGTCCCGGAGGCGGATTCTCGTATGTAGGTTCCATTCACGAAGGCTTTCCTCACGCATTGGTTTTGAGCCAGATGGGATATAATGTTTTTGTTATCCAATATCAGACTGGCAGTGCGCAAACAGCTTGTGAAGACTTGGCTGCAGGTATTGAGTATATCTTCCGTCACGCCACGGAATTGCAAGTCGATACAGCTGGCTACTCCGTGTGGGGCAGTTCAGCGGGAGCGCGTATGGCGGCTTATATCGGTTCTTATGGCACTGCTGCTTTTGGAGGTGCGCAACTTCCACGTCCAAGTACGGTAGTAATGGCATACACAGGGCACAGTGAATACACACGGCAAGATCCGCCAACGTATGCTGTAGTTGGATCGAACGATGGAATTGCCAATCCAAATACAATGCGCCGTCGTACGGAAGCATTGCAGGCTATTGGCATACCGGCAGAATTTCACCTTTATCCTAACCTACGTCATGGTTTTGGACTGGGTATAGGTACAAGTGCCGAAGGCTGGATTGACGGTGCAGTCCGTTTCTGGGAAGAAAACCGATAAAAAAGTTCAAACATGAACTCACATCTGAACTAATGTGTATTATGGGTATCCCCGACAAGTCCATTCGGTAAAATGGGTGTTTATATCTGTAATCTGTGTATGGACAGAAGACTTTTACCGATGTAATTTTGCATCATAACTTTGATAATACATTAAAAATAAAATGAATATGGATACAGTAAAATTAAGCAACGGCGTGGAAATGCCTATTTTGGGTTATGGAGTCTATCAAGTTTCACCATCAGAATGTGAACGGTGCGTAAGGGATGCCATCAGCGCAGGCTACCGCCTGATTGATACGGCACAGGCGTATGGCAACGAACAGAACGTGGGTAATGCCATCAGGAATTGCGGTGTGCCACGCGAGGAACTGTTTATTGTGACGAAGGTATGGATTTCCAATGCCGGCTACGAGCGTGCAAAAGCCTCTATTGATGAATCTTTACGCAAACTTCAGACCGACTACATCGATCTGCTACTCATTCATCAGCCGTTCAGCGATTATTACGGCACATGGCGTGCAATGGAGGAAGCGTACAAGGCTGGCAAGCTGCGTGCCATCGGCGTATCAAACTTCTATCCCGACCGCTTCATCGACCTGGCGGAGTTCAGCGAAATACCGCCTATGGTCAATCAGGTTGAAACGCACGTGTTCAACCAACAGATAGAGGCGCAGAAGATTATGGAGCAATACGGCACACACATTATGGCATGGGGACCGTTCGCCGAAGGGCGCAACAACTTCTTCGGTAACGAAACACTGATAGCCGTCGGCGCAAAATACGACAAGAGCGCGGCACAGACCGCCCTGCGCTACCTCATCCAACGCGGCGTGATTGTCATTCCGAAATCTGTCCGCAAGGAACGTATGGAGCAAAATATCAATGTGTTCGACTTCACGTTGAGCAACGAGGACATGCAGCGCATCCGCCAGTTGGACTTGGGGCAGAGCCTGTTCTTCTCACACTATGACCCGCAGACGGTGAAATGGCTTTGCAATTATGGTAAGAGCAAATAAGGACAAGCGACTGAAAGTGCTGTTGGTAAACGGAAGTCCGCATCGCAGTGGAAATACGTTTACCGCACTTTCGGAAGTGGCGAGAACGTTGGAAGAAGAAGGCATGGAGGCTGAAATCGTCCACGTCGGCAACCGTCCCGTGCAGGGGTGTATCGGTTGTTACAAGTGCAGGGAAAAATGTGTCTGCGTATTTCAGGATGAAACGTACCTGACCTTGCGCGAGAAACTGGCGGAAGCGGATGGCATCATCATCGGTTCGCCAGTCTATTTCGGCGGACCGTCGGGAAGCCTCTGTGCCTTGCTCGACCGCCTGTTCTATTCCAGTGGCCGGTTGGCACAGTACAAGCCGGCGGCATCTGTGGTGGTCTGCCGTCGCGGAGGAGCCACCGCCACTTTCGACCGGCTGAACAAATACTTCACCATACTCAATATGCCCGTCGTTCCGTCACAATACTGGAACAGCGTGCACGGGCGGAATCCGGGCGAAGCCTTGCAGGATGCGGAAGGCCTGCAAACCATGCGCACGCTGGCTCGCAACATGGCTTGGATGCTGCGCAACCTGCGCGACAGTACTCACCCCTTCGAAACCGAAGAAAGGCTACATACAAACTTTATCCGATAATTTGCGTATGAGAACAATATTCCAGATATTCTGCCTGCTGCTTGCCGCGACAACGGCAACGGCTTGCAACAACACAGAAGAAAACGAATGGTTGCCGGAAGTAACGATAGAAACCATTGTTACGACCGACATTACCGCCACATCCGCCATTTCCGGCGGACGCATCTCCGGTAACATGGAAGACATCACCGAGTTCGGTATCTGCTGGGGAACCTCCGCCGAGCCGACCGAGAGCGGTTCGCATGCGGCATCGGACGGATCTCCCGAATCATTTGCCTGCTATATAATGGGACTTACTCCCGGCACTACTTACTATGTCCGTGCATACGCCACCCTTGCGTCGGGTACGGTGTATGGAACGGCACGCCGCTTTACCACCGCGGACGAAGACGGCGGAGAAGGCAGCGAGGACGAGATGCAACTACAGATTTATCTTTGGCCCGAAGGCAATATGCCGGCAGTAACAAGCTATACCATAAACAACGGCAATTATCAGGACGACCCAGACTTCTGTCCCAATATGGTGTGGTATCCTGTACCGGACAATGTGGAGGTGAAAGGTGCCGTGATGGTTTGCCCGGGCGGGGCGTTCATGTTCCGTAGTCCCAATGAAGGAGCACCCGTTGCCCGGCGGTTAGCAGAACTGGGTTGGCAAAGTTTTGTAGTGAACTATCGTGTCCGTCCCTATACGATGGAAGAAGGTAGTCTGGATTTGGCCCGAGCCATCCGTTATGTCCGCAGCCATGCCGCCGACTATGGCATTGACTCCAATCATATCGCATCGGTAGGCTTCTCCGCGGGCGGCATCCTCTGTGGCGATGAAGCATTGCACTTCGACGGACAAGTAAACGGAACGGCACTGGACGATGGGTATATACCCGATGAACTCGACCAGGTTTCGGCCGACGTATGCGCCATCGGCATGATTTACTCGTTCTACGGACGGTTGAGCGTATCAAATAACAACGTAGATGATTTGCGTGCCGGAAATATTCCTCCCACATTCTATACTTACGGCACGGAAGATCCGTTCTACCGCCAGTTCATTGCCAACGCCAACGCTGCCCGTGAAGCCGGGGTGCAGGTAGAAGAACATGTACTGGATGGCTGGCCACACGGTTTCGGCGTACAAGGAGAATGGACTACGTGGTTCGACAACTTTTTGATACAAATAATATCGCATTGAATATGGGTAAAGATAATGATAATGATAACAACAAGGGTATTTCCCGTCGAGATGCCTTGAAACGGATGGGGCTGTTCGTGGCGGGAGCTGCAGCATTGAGTATGCCCTCCGCATTGACCTCTTGCGGCGGAGAAAAGAAGAAACGTATTATTCTTTACTTCACTGCCACAGGAAACAGCCTTTATATCGCCCGCCAACTGGCGGACGAGAATACCGAGCTGCTCAGTATTCCACAAATGGTAAAGCAGAACCGTTACGATTTCGAGGCAGATGAGGTAGGCATCATTTATCCTATATACGGACACATGCCACCGAATATGGTACGTAATTTTATCAAGCAGGCAAGAATCAAGGCTGACTACAAGTTTGCCGTACTCACTTATGGGATGCTTGACTTCAATGCAGCCGAACTGTGGAACGGAATCTCACAGAAAGCAGGTACAAAATTCGACTATATCAATACCCTCGTTATGGTGGACAACTGGCTTCCCAATTTTGACATGAACGAGCAGATGAAGATAGATAAGCACATCCCCGAACAAGTGGAGAAGATAAAGGCTGATTTGCTGAAACAACGGAAATGGATAAAGCCCGCCACTGCGGAAGACCGCCGTAACCACGATGGCTTTATGTCCTTTTCCCGTCTTGACCCCGAAGTAGGATTTCTGAAACGAAGCGAAAGATATTTTCAGGTGACAGATGCCTGTATTGGCTGTGCCATTTGTACAGAAGTATGTCCGCGCGGCAATTACGAACTGACCTCCACGGGGGTAAAGGCTGAAGGTGACTGCGACTTCTGTTTTGCCTGCATCCACAACTGTCCACAGAAAGCCATACAGTTTGCCGACCTGCCCGATGACCCGTTGCTGTCACGCGGCGAGGTGAATCCCAATGCCCGCTACCGCAACGATCACGTGTCGCTGTGGAGCATTAAAGAAAGCAACAGACAATAAACCACTAAAAATGAACGGATATGAACAGATTGAAAAAAATCATCTTCTTCGCCATCCTGCTGATAGGTGGCTTATGTGCAATGAATGCACAAGAAAAGACGACAACCGCCGGTGTACCAGTAGTTAAGTTGAACAACGGTGTGGAGATGCCACGCTTCGGACTGGGTACCTTTCTGCAAGGCTCCAACGAAATATGCAAGCAGTCGTGTCTTACCGCTTTGCGTGCAGGTTATCGTCACATTGACACTGCACATGCTTACTACGATGAAGAAGGTGTGGGTGAAGCTGTTAAGGAAAGCGGCATTCCACGCGAAGAAATCTGGATAACCAGCAAGCTCTGGCCTACAGAATACGGCGAAGGCAAAACGCTGAAAGCCATTGATGAAATGCTTGCCCGGCTTCAGACGGACTACATAGACCTGCTCTATGTCCACCAGCCCGTTGGCGACTTTGTGGGTGCGTGGAAAGATATGGAAAAGGCCGTACAGATGGGCAAAGTACGTGCGCTCGGCATCAGCAACTTCGATGCCAATGACGAGGTGTTTAACGAAATAATGGAGAAATCCACCATCAAACCCGCTGTACTCCAAATAGAATGCCATCCTTATGCTCAACGGACAGAAATGCGTAAGAAAGCTGCCAAGTACGGCATCCAGGTGGAATGCTGGTATCCGCTGGGAGGTGCACAGAGTCAAGGCTTGTTACTTCGTGATTCGGTCATTACGAAGATAGCTGATAACCATGGTAAATCGCCAGCCCAAATCATCCTGCGCTGGCACATTCAAGAAGGTTTCTCCGTCATACCCGGTGCCACCAAACCCGATTATATAAAGGAAAATATCCAGATATTTGATTTTGCCCTCAGCAACGACGAGATGCAGCAGATACGTTCGCTCAACAAGGAGCAACGCATCTTCAACGCTACATTGGATGATGTGAAGCGAATGGTTTGGGGAACAAAACTATAAACTAAAAGACTTTTTTAAGAAGGGGAAAGCATCTTCGTTTTTTTGAGGATGCTTTCTTCGTTGATATTGGTGCTTCAATCCGTAATCTATGTATGGACGAGAAAGCTTGCACCATATAAATTTGTATGCAAAATAATAAATTAAAAGTTGTAATGTTATGAAGCATATTTTTTTACCAGTAATCATATTTTTTTCTATAGGCTTGCTTACATCCTGCGGAGGAAGTAATAAGCAAACATCAGAAACTGAACAAAGCTGTTATGGCATCAACTATTCTGACACTTCGACCATTAAGAAAGACCATAAGAACGTATTAGTAATATCTTCCAGTCCACGGCGTGAAGGAAATACAGATCTGCTCTGCGATGAATTTGTCCGTGGAGCAAAAGAAGCTGGAGCACATGTTGAAAAGATTTTCTTGGGAGACTATGATATAAAGTTCTTTCAGGAGGCAGACGAGCAACACGTAGGCGACAGTGCGGACGTGGCTAGGGATGATGCACCGATGATTGTCCGTAAAATGCTAGAAGCCGACATTATCGTCCTGGCAAGCCCTGTTTATTTTATGAATATCAACGGGCAATTGAAAACACTCATAGATCGTACCTACTCGCATTTTATGGATTTGAAGAACAAGGAGTTTTATTACATCACCGCCTGCGCGGACAATGCCGAGAGCACTGCTGACTTTGCAATCACAGGCTTCCGTGGCTTTGTGATGTGCCTGCCCAACCCCACGGAACGAGGTATGATAAAGGCTATCGGATTGGGTCGGAAAGGCAGCGTGAAAGGGACGAAGTTTATGCAGCAGGCGTATAAAATGGGAAAAGGGGTATAACGCTTTTTTTGATTCGATAAAAAATTAAATAAAATATTATCTGCTTAAATGATATAACGTGATGAAAAAGAATTTTGGAAAAAAAACTATACTGGCTCCGTTGCCAGTACTGATTGTGGCTACTTATGATGAAAACGGTACGCCCGATGCCATGAATGCCGCATGGGGCGGTCAATGCTCTGCTCACCATGTAGCTTTGAACCTGTCCATCGGTCATAAGACTACAAAAAATTTGTTACAGAAAAGAGCCTTTACCCTGAGCATTGCCAATCTTGACAATTTGATGCTGTCGGACTATTTCGGTCTTGTGTCGGGACATAAAGCCAATAAAATAGAAGTGGCAAGCGTACACGTTTCAAAGAGTACCTTTGTCGATGCGCCTGTTATCGAAGAATATCCCTTGACATTGGAATGTAAAGTGATTAGCATGAAAGAACGCTTCGGTGAAATGTATGTGGTAGGCGAAGTTCTAAATATGCAGGCCGACGAATCCATATTGGACGATATGGGCAGAGTAGATTTTGATAAATTGAAACCATTATCCTTCGACTCATCAGCACGTACTTACCGTGTATTGGGCGAAACAGTTGGAACGGCCTTCAAGGACGGAGAAAAACTATTATAAAGGAGATTCAAATATGAAATACAGAAACCTGGGGAACAGAGGACTTCGTGTTTCTGCCATAGGTTTGGGTTGTATGGGTATGAGCCATGCTTATGGTGCACCAGCCGACCATCGGGAAATGACGGAGCTGTTGGCAAAAGCTGTGGATATGGGTTATGACTTCTTCGATACAGCTGAAATCTATGGTACGCCTGACAATACTCACGACAATGAGGAGTTGCTGGGTAATGCCTTGAAAGCTTATCGTAATAAGATTATCATTGCCACGAAGTTTGGTCTGCGCTTTGATATGGAAAGCGGACGTGTCCCTTACCCATTAATATCGGATTCACGTCCCACAACGATTAGAAAAGCAGTAGAGGGTTCACTCCGCCGTTTACAGACGGACTATATCGATCTCTACTACCAGCACCGTCCCGACCCGCAGATTCCAATTGAAGAAGTAGCAGGAACTATGCAGGATCTGATTAAAGAAGGCAAAGTGCTTTATTGGGGATTGTCGGAGGCGCCAGAAGCAGATATCCGTCGTGCAAATGCCGTCTGCCCTCTTACTGCCGTTCAAAACCGCTATTCGATGATGGCTCGCTGGCACGAAACCATGTTCCCAATATTGGAGGAATTGGGCATTGGTTTGGTGGCTTTTTCACCACTAGCTAACGGACTGCTCAGCGATCGCTATGACGCGGCCTCACATTTCGACGAACGCACGGACTACCGGGCAGGAATGCCGCAATTTCAGCCTGAAAGCTATAAAAAAAATTACGAACTGCTGCAGTTCATACGTCGCATCGCAAGTGAAAGACATGTGACCCCTGCACAAATATCCCTTGCGTGGGTGCTCTGCAAAAAGCCATGGATAGTACCCATTCCTGGCACACGCAAGTCCGATCGGTTGAAAGAGAATGCAGGTGCAGTAGATGTCCTTTTGTCGGAAGAGGAAGTGAAACAGATAGACCATGCGCTGGACACAATGTCAATGTCCGATGTGTACGGTGGAACAAAACTAACAGTAAAATGAATATGAAACATATCAATTACATCATTCTGTCCGCAGTGTTAACCCTGTGTGCTGCTTGCGGACAATCGTCTTCCATACAAAGTGAAGTACAAACAAATGACAGCATTATTGCCATTCGTGAACAAGGTAGTTTCCTTATTGGCGGGACAGTGAAAACCGCACAAGGTACATACGACACGAATCAGCCACTGGAAGAGAACGGTCAGACCTTGCACGGTGACCATGCCTATGTGTCTTATCAAATTCCGGCAAACACACGAAGGTATCCGCTCGTATTCCTTCACGGAGCCGGTCAGTCTGCCAAAACATGGGAAAGTACTCCCGATGGACGGGAAGGGTTCGCTACACTTTTCCTGCGACGTGGTTTCAGTACGTACCTGATAGACCAACCACGCCGCGGGCGAGCCGGACGCAGCACAGTTGATGAAAATATCAAGGCTACTCCCGATGACCAGTTCTGGTTTGAGAATTTCCGTATGGGAATATGGCCCAATTATTATGAAAACAGCCAGTTCCCACAAAGTGAAGAATCCCTGGATCAGTTTTTCCGCCAAATCACACCCAACACGGGTGCCTATGATGCACAACTGATTGCAACCGATGTTGCAGCTCTTATGAATAAAATTGGTGGCGGTATTCTCATTACACACTCACAAGGAGGTGAACCGGGATGGCATACCGCTATCAAGACCGATAAGGTACGTGCTATCGTTTCCTATGAGCCCGGTAGCGGTTTCGTTTTTCCTGAAGGTGAAGTGCCGGAACCCTTACAGACTATCAGTCCGTTCGGTGCACTGGGGGCAACATCCATTCCTTTGGTAGATTTTGAAAAACTGACCCGTTTCCCCATCATTATTTATTATGGTGATTATATTCCTGATAAGCCAAGCGACAATTGGGCTATGGATAGCTGGAGGGTACGTCTGCAAATGGCACGGTTGTTTGCAGAGTGTATCAATCGTCACGGTGGCGATGCCACGGTGGTACATCTGCCAGAACAGGGAATCAAGGGCAATTCGCATTTCCTTTTTGCTGAGAAAAATAATGTGCAACTTGCCGATATGTTATTTGATTGGATAAAAGAAAAAAAATTGAATTAATAAGTTCTTCTTAGTCACATAATATATAGACTCAAGCATCCTCGAAATGAAAATTTTTGGGGGTGCTTTTTTTTGAATATAAACAGGGGCAATGCGTAAGAAAATACATTCGTTGATATTGGTGTTTCTATCTGTAATCTGTGTATGGACAGGCTACGAACTGCACTGTAACTTTGTGACAAAATAATTAAGACAGAAAACATTATGAGAACAACGATTCTATTTATTGTAATTATTATGTTAAGCTTTTATCAATCTGCGCAAGCGCAGCAGACGGATACGCTGAGTATTCGCCAGCAAGATATCGTATTTATCGCTTCGACAACGGCACAAGGTGAGTTGGATAGCCTGAAAATATCCCTTGCCCGTGGCTTGGACAATGGAATGACGGTAAATGAAATCAAGGAGGTTTTGGTACACGCCTATGCTTATTGTGGATTTCCCCGCAGCCTGCGTGCCCTGCAAACTTTTATGGAAGTGTTGAATGAACGCAAGGCACAGGGTATTATTGATACTATAGGACGTGACGCATCTCCCGTTACAGGCTCTCAGGATAAATACACCCGAGGTGCGGAACTTCTTGAAAAGTTAAGTGGTGCGCCCAAAGATGCCCCCAAGACAGGGTATGCCGCTTTTGCTCCAGTTATTGAGCAATACCTGAAAGAACATTTATTCTGCGACATTTTTGAACGCAATCTTTTGACATGGCAGGAACGCGAGCTGGCTACCGTATCCATTCTTTCAGCTATGGGAAAGGGTGTGGAACCGATGTTAAAGTCGCATTCAGCTATTTGCCTGCGTCAGGGTATTACCGAAAGCCAGCTTCAGCAAATGGCGGCTATCGTGAACGGTCTGAGAAAAGGTGACGATCCGTTCGCACTCGGTACGCTGATGCCAGACAATCCGAACTTTACGGACAAGGCTTGGTTGCAAGGCTATGTCGCACCACAAGATGGTTTTGGATGTACTGTAGCCAACGTGACATTTGCTCCCGGATGCCGAAACAGCTGGCACAGCCATAAAGGCGGACAAATCCTGCTCTGCACTTCCGGCAAAGGATATTATCAGGAAAAAGGGAAACCTATCCAACTGCTGCTGCCTGGAAACGTAGTGAAGATTGCCCCCGATGTCATCCATTGGCACGGCGCGGCTCCTGACAGTGAGTTTACACACATCGCCATAGGTACCCAACTGGACAAAGGGGGCGTAACGTGGCTGGAACCTGTGACAGATGAGGAATACAACAGTTATGAAGAAAAATAATCCATAAAAACATAGAAACAATGAAAAAGTATTTAGTTTACCTGATGATGGCACTTGCCGCTTTCACTTTCAACGCTTGCGGGGATGATGACCCCATGACGGAAGAACCAGGAACAGAACAACCCGAAACACCTGGTGATTCTACAGATAATCCAGACAATCCAAATAATCCAGATACACCTGCTGGAAACAGCAACATTCTTGTGGCATATTTTAGTTGGGGAGGTACTACACAGCGAATGGCGCAACAAATAGTGTCTCACACTGGAGCGGATTTGTTTCGTATAGAACCTGTCACACCTTACCCGGAAGATTACACTGAATGTACGGAAGTAGCATTGGCAGAACGTGACAGTAATGCTCGTCCAGCCATAAATTCTATCATTGAAGACGAAGCGTGGGCTGAATATGATACAATTTTTATCGGCTGTCCCGTATGGTGGTGGACAACACCTATGATTATATGCACTTTTTCTGAAAGTTATGATTTTACAGGTAAAACTGTCATCCCGTTCTGTACCTACGCATCCACATATCGCGATGAAACGTTGGCAAGAATCGTTGAATTGACATCTGGAGCTAAAGCACATCTTGAAGGATTAGGTTTGACTAGTGGAAGCTTGAGCAATGAATCGAATGTGGAAAACTGGCTTCGTGAGATAGGAATCATTGAATAATAATTAAACTAAAACGATAAAGAAGATGAAAGCAAAGATTATCACCCTTATAACTCTTATTCTAATGGGTGGAATGAATTTATACGCACAAAATAGGAGGACATTAATTGCTTATTTCAGTTGGAGTGGAAACACGCAGCATGTGGCAGAGTATATTGCCGGACAGACCGGCGGCACACTTTTCCGTATCGATCCGGTAAAGCCATATCCTACAGACTATAAACCTTGTACAGAGGTAGCAAAGAAAGAAAAGGAACAGAATGCCCGCCCTGCTATCAAGAACAAGGTGGAAGATTGGGACAGTTATGATACAATCTTTATCGGTTGTCCTGTATGGTGGTGGACTGCACCAATGATTATCAATACTTTTACCGAAAGTTATAATTTTAAGGGCAAGACGGTCATTCCTTTCTGTACCTACGCATCTACCTACCGTGACGAGACCCTTGCCAAGATTGCAGAACTCACACCTGATGCCAAACACTTGAAAGGATTCGGTGCCGTTAGCAGAAATACGGACGGTATCACAGAATGGTTAAAAGAAATTAGAGTTATCAAATAATGGAGGATAAAAAATGAGAATATATACATATTTCGCATTGTTCTGCGTATCGTTAATACTTGCTTCGTGCAGTGACAACGAAGATAACAATATCAGTTCCCCGACTGAAGAAGTGGTGCCTGGAACAAATCATCATATACTTATCGCTTATTTTTCTGAACCCCTACCGGATGGGGTGGATGCCAATACTTCCGCTAGCCGTGTGATTGTAAACGGAGATTTGTATGGAAGTGTAGAATATATGGCTACCGTGATAGGTGAAGCTACTGGAGCTGATATGGTAAGAATACAGACAGCAACACCTTATCCGGGTAATTTCGATGATTTGGCTTCACAAGCCGACAATGAGCGGCAGAATAATATACATCCAGCTCTTGCTACCGACATAGAAAACTTTGATGATTATGATGTCATCTTTGTTGGCTATCCCATTTGGTGGTATCAGATGCCTATGGCTATGTATTCATTCTTTGACGAATACGACTTTGCAGGTAAAACAATTATTCCTTTTTCCTCACATGGAGGTAGTGGCTGGTCAGGAACAGTGGATGACATTGCTGGAATGGAACCTAATGCCACAATGGTAAATGGATATAGCATTTCACGTAGCAGTGTGGCCGGCTCGGAAGAAGGCATCCTCCAATGGCTGGAACGGATAGGAATGTTGGAACAACAAAATTAAAGAGGAATTATGAAAACAATAGGTTATTTGTTGGTAAGCCTTTTTTTGCTTTGTTCCTGTGTTCAGGAACAAAGCAAAGTGGTCAGCTTGACAAGTGGTCAGGCACAAGGTGTATATGCGGACAGCATCTACAGCTTCAAAGGCATTCCATACGCCAAAGCTGCACGCTTTATGCCACCTGAACAGCCCGATATTTGGGATACGGTACGGATATTTAATACATATGGAGAGATATGTCCGCAGGCTCCCATACCACAAGGAAACGACTTCATCGCCATGCGTGAGCACCCTGCTGAGGGAGAGGATTGCCTGAACCTGAACGTATGGACTCCAGGCATCAATGACGGCAAGAAACGTCCGGTAATGGTGTGGTTGCACGGAGGTGGGTTTCAGACTGGTTCTGCCATCGAGCAACTGGTTTATGATGGAGCAAACCTGAGTCGCAAAGGAGATGTTGTGGTAGTGTCGGTTAACCATCGGCTGAATATGCTCGGCTTTCTTGATTTGTCCGCTTACAGTGAAAAATATAAATACTCCGGTAATGTCGGTACGATGGATATGGTAGCAGCCCTGCAATGGATACAGAAGAACATTGCTGTCTTTGGAGGTGATTCAAACAATGTCACTCTATTCGGGCAATCAGGTGGAGGTGCCAAAGTACTGGTACTGATGACAGTTCCGGCTGCACAGGGGCTGTTCCATAAGGCCATCGTTCAGAGCGGAGCTGTAGAAGCTTGTGGAATGACCAATGTTACGCAAAAGACAGCACACCGGGTAGCAGAACTGATGCTTGACTCATTAGGAATCTCACCGCAAAATGCCGACAAGCTACAAGCCATTCCCTACAGCCAATTGATGGCAGCAGGAAATAAGGCAATGGCTCAAACCGCTCAAGAGGAAAACAGCATAGACAGTTGGGGTAATCCTGGACTGCTATGGACTCCCGTGGTAGACGGTGACTATCTGCCATATCAGCCGGTCATAGATTCCATTGCTTCACAGGCAAAGGATATTCCGTTGCTTATCGGTTCGTGTATGACCGAATGGACTACAATGCCGATGTTGGGAAATCCGGATAAATTTGCCCATGACAATATGCACACATGGAATAAGGAAGAGACAATGAAAAAGTTGCAAGCACGATTCGGAAACTGTACAGACTCGGTTATTGCTGCCTTCACATCTGCCTATCCCGGTCGTTCCATCAGCGAAGCACTTTACATAGATACAATGTTAAGACTTCCTGCCTTGAAGACAGCCCGCTTGAAAGCCGACCAGCATGGGGCTCCTGTATATAATTATTTGTTTGCCTGGGACACACCTATTCACGGAGGTTTTGCCATGTCATACCATTGTTCGGAAATACCGTTTGTATTCAGCAACACCAGTCTGTCACCTGCAGCCTCTGCCGGAGGCTCGGAAGTCAAGGAGTTGGAAGAGCGCATCAGCAAAGCATGGATAAATTTCGCCCGTACCGGCAATCCTAATCACGAAGGACTTCCTTCATGGTCTGCTTTTACCCGTGAAAACGGAAACACGATGATATTTGGAAACAAATGTGAGGTAAGGAAAGATTTCGACTATAAGCTGTTGTCGCTGTTACGACCCAACTATAAATTTTAAACAAAATGACACACAAAATAATATCATTCCTTAGTATCCTGCTGCTTTCCCTACCGCTTGTGGCTTGTAGTACAGATGACTCTGATGTTGAAACACCGATTAATCCAGACAACGGAGAAGAAAATTCTTCGTCTGATGACGTGGCAATGATCAGCTTCACACATGCTGTACCAGACGGTTATGAACAGGAAGCCGAAAAAAGAGGCAGCATAGTCCGCATCGATTATGCCACACGGGACTATGCAGAAGGCACTGGTGCGAAACGTACCAATACGGCATACGTCTATCTGCCTTATGGATATAATGAAAGCCAACGGTACAATATCCTCTATTTTGTACACGGTCATTACAGTACGGCGGCATCCACCTTTGAAGATGAAAATGGTGTGGTACGCAAACTGCTCGACCAAATGATAGCTCACGGTGATATTGACCCGATGATTGTGGTCACACCCAGCTACAACTACGGACAGCCTACACCAGACTATGCGGATGCAGACCCTTACTGCAGGGCTTTGCCCATAGAATTGGTAAACGACCTGATTCCAGCTGTAGAAGGCCGTTACCACACGTATGCGGAAACAACCGACAGGGAAGGTATTGAAGTATCACGCAGTCACCGTGCCATTGGAGGTTTTTCAATGGGAGCAGTCACCACTTGGTATGCCTTTGATGAAACATTGAACGCATTCCGATACTTTATGCCAGTCAGTGGCGATTGCTGGTCTTTGGGACGGTTTGCCGGGATGAATCGTCCTGACGATACAGCAGCTTATTTGGCAGAAAGGGTACAACAGTCACCTTATGTCGGAACAGGTTTCTATATCTGGGCGGCAAGTGGGACAAACGACTCCGCTTATAGAGAGATACTTCTTCAAATAGAAGGTATGGCACGTTTGAACAACATGTTCAATACGGCTAATATGACCTTTCATCAGAAAGAAGGGGCACGGCATGAGTTCCGTCCTATTCCGGAATATCTGTACAATGCTTTGCCGTTCTTCTTTCCGAAAAGTGATGAATAAACAGAAAAAACAAAGACATTTATGAATAGTTTTACTTATCGATACCCTGTCCGTCAACATTTTGGCAAAGGGTGCGCAGAGAACGCAATCAAGGAAGAATTAGACCGTATAGGACAGAATATGCTGCTGGCATATGGTGGCAGCTCGCTGAAACGCACAGGGCTGTATGACAAAATTATAAGCTGGCTGCACGAACGTGGCAAGAACGTGGTGGACTTCGGAGGCATTATGCCCAATCCTACTTACGACAAGGTACAGGAAGGTGCACGACTAGTGCATGAATACAACATAGACTTCATCCTTGCCGTGGGCGGCGGATCGGTTATCGACTGCTGCAAGGTGGTATCAGCACAAGTAAAATTAGACGAGGATATTTGGGAGATGCAGTACACGAAGCACCAGTATCCTACTGAATTTGTGCCTATGGGCGCTATCGTAACAGCATCAGGAACGGGTGCCGAGCAGAACAACGGGGCGGTTATCACCCACACCAAAAAGAAACTGAAACAGCCGTTGACAGGCGCTTACTACAGTTTTGCTATACTGGACAGCGACTTGACACGGACTCTTCCGATGGGGCAAGTCGTCAGCGGTGCATTCGACACGTTGAGTCATTGTATGGAAATCTATATGGGCAAACCTCAAACGGACAATCTCTCCGATGAAATCAATGAAGCGGTCATGCGTAACGTCATCAAAAACCTCCGTGAACTGATAGTCGATCCGGACAATGATTTTGCCCGTGGAGAACTGATGTGGGATTCTGCCCTTGCGGAAAACAGTCTGCTAAAACTCGGCAAGCAGACCGATTTTCAATGCCATATGCTGGAACATGCCGTAGGAGCCTATACCGACTGCAACCACGGAAAGGCGTTGGCGGTTATCCATCCGGTTCTCTATCGCCATTTGCTGAATGAGGGCAAAGAAAAACTGGCTCGTATGGCGGAACGGGTATGGAATGTAAAGGGTGATACGGTAGAACAGACTGCTATACTTGGTATCGAAGCGTTGGAGGCTTTTATAAAGGAAATCGGCTTACCATCGCATTGGAGCGAAATGGGCATTAAGGACGAAAGTATCCTCCGTGCCGCTGCAGATACCTGTTTACTGATGCCGGGATGCTGCAAGCAGTTTTCCCGTGATGAACTGTTTGAGATATTGAAAGAATGCATGTAACAAACTTCTAAAAGAAAAAAATTATGAATACCTTATTAAAGACAATGTTGTGCGGTGTTACTGCACTTTTGTTCGCCGGAGCTTCAGCCGCTCAAAACAAACAACCATTTATTTCAGAGGATTTCTCTGCTATCCAAAGTCCTAACGACAATCCTTTCGGACTGGTTTATCGGGGAGCTATCACCAAGAATGAAACGGGCAAAGTTAATATCCATCGCATTACTTACGACTTGAATGGCTTGAAGATTGTCGCCAACGTTTATACTCCAGCCGGATATGAAGTTTCAAGAAGCTATCCCGCTCTTGTCGTTGCACATCCAAACGGTGGATGTAAGGAACAGGTGGCAGGATTGTACAGCCAGCGGATGGCGGAACAGGGTTACATTTGTCTGGCATTTGATGCCGCCTATCAAGGTGGGAGCGAGGGTGAACCGCGCAATGTAGACAAGCCGGCCAGCCGTATCGAAGATATCCATCGTGCAGCCGATATACTGGCACAATATCCCGGAGTGGATGCAAATTGTATCGGTATACTCGGTATATGTGGCGGAGGTGGCTATACGCTTAAAGCTGCACAGAGTGACAAACGTTTCAAGGCAGTTGCCACACTCAGTATGTTCAACTCCGGACTGGTACGTCGTAATGGCTTCCTTGATTCACAGATCGGCGATGTGCAACAACGACTTGCAGACGCCTGTGCTGCACGTCAGAAAGAAGTCAACGGAGAAGCTCCTGAGTATGTAGGTGATATGAGTGGAATGACGCCGGAACAGGCCAAACAGCTTCCGTTCGATCTCTATCGTGACGGTTATGAGTATTACCTTCAATCTCACGCGCATCCGGGTTCTACCTTCCGTTATACAAAGAGCAGTCTGATCGATCTGATGGCATTTGATGCCAGTGAGGGAATGTATCTCATCAACCAACCGTTGTTAATGATGGCGGGTAGTCTTGCCGACACGTTCTATATGTCCGAACAATGTTTCAGCAAAGCTACTGGAACGAATGATAAGGAATTGTATCTAATCCCTGGTGCAAGACACATCCAGACGTATTGGGTACCGGAATATGTAGATAAGGCTGTAAACAAACTAACTGATTTCTTTGGTAAACATTTGTAATGAATCCATCTCATCCAATACTTGAGATGCTTTCATTGGAGCTCATACCGTTTTCGTTGATTTTGGTGTTTCAATCCGTAATCTGTGTATAGACGCACCACGACGGAAACGGTATTTTTGTATCAGCACATAAAAACAAATAATAGTAATGAACGATATACAGTCACTCACTATAGACGAGTTCAATAAACAGATGCGTCAACCGACATTACATCCTCAAGTAGCGGTCATTGATCCGGGACAACTCGAAGATGATACTACGTTGTGTTTTACAGGTAACTTCTATGCAGTCCGTTTTGTAAGGACACGGTGTGGAGAAGTACGCTATGGCAGGCAATGTGTCGATTTTCAATACGGCACGCTTACATTCACAAAACCGGGAGATACAATCTGTATCAGTCACGAAGATGCGATGGACGGTAGTATATCGGGGCTCCTGTTACGTCCGGAACTGTTTAGTACCAAGAGCCTTGTATTCAAGAAAGCGGACTATACTTTCTTTGATTATCGGGAGAATGAATCACTGCATCTTTCCCTGCAGGAGAAGCATATCGTACAAGACCGTTTGAATCATATCCATGAAGAACTGCAGCGGGATATAGACCCTTACAGTCTACGATTGGTATCTGTGGGTGTAGAATTATTGTTGGACTATTGTCTCCGCTTTTATGAACGTCAGTTTGCCTGCCGTTCCGACATTTGTCAAGAATATCTTGCAACAGTAGACAGGACACTCTCCCGCTATTTTTCCCTATGTGGACAAAAATCTCTGGAAGATGGAATCTGCCGGGTCGAATCTACGCTTTCCACTCTTTCGACAGCTTATCTGAACGAAGTAGTACGGGTAGAAACAGGAAAGACGCTTGCTGAGTATATCCGCCTAAAGATGATGGAATACATTAAGAAACGTGTTCGCAAAGATGGTTGCTCATTAGAGCAGGTGGCTGGAGAGTTCGGCTTTTATCAACCGCGCATATTAGCCTTATTGTATCGGCAACTCATCGGTCATCAGTCCGAATATTCTATTTTGACGTCCGATTATAAACTAAATTGATAACACTATGTATCCACAAATCATTTGTCATGTAATGGGCTCCGTAGATGGCCGCCTGTTGACCGACCATTGGACGGAACCATTCAATGGAAAGAAGAACGAACTAATTGGTATATACGCAGCAATTGGTCGTAAACTGAATACCGATGCTTGGATGTTCGGAAAGCATACATTATGTGAAGGTTATTTCCCAAAAACCTTTCATACAGGGGATAGCACACCACTTGCTCATCCTGTACCTTATATTGCCGGAAGTACTTCTGAACGCCTTTTTGTGATAGCCGATCCGGACGCAAATATTCTCTATGAATCTTCCACTGTAAGAGGGGACAGCATTGTAGTCATCCTGCCTGAAACAGCTCCGGCATTTTATTTAGAGTACCTTCAGAAGAAGGGTATTTCCTACCTGTTTGCCGGAACAAAAGGTGATAACCTCAACATTGCCATGCAGACATTGGCGGAAACATTTGGTGTGGAATCTCTTTCTTTACAGGGTGGCGGCATCATTGACGGAGCATTTCTGCAAGCCGGACTGATAGATGAACTAAGCCTTGTTATTTATCCCGGTATTGACGGCTCGGCTAATTCAACATCTATTTTCCATTATATCGGTAAAGGAAATCCCTCACAAGGGCAATCGCTTGAATTATTGTCTGTACAAACAATGGAGAACGGAGTGATTTGGTTAAGGTATAAATTTCATAAAAACAGTTAAGTAGTATGCTACGTAAAATCAGATTGACACTTGCCGTTCTGTGTTTCGCTACCGTGACGTTGCTGTTCCTCGACTTCACTGGGACGCTGCACACTTGGTTGGGCTGGACGGCCAAAATACAGTTCCTTCCTGCGCTCCTGGCGTTAAATGTGGGTATTGTGGGGTTCTTCGTGTTGGTGACACTTGTCTTCGGACGGGTGTACTGTTCGGTCATCTGTCCGCTGGGCGTGATGCAGGACATCATCGCTTGGATGGGCAAAAAACAGAAGAAGAACCGTTACTGCTATTCTCCGGCCAAGTCATGGCTGCGGTATGGGGTGTTGGCAGTTTTCGTTGTAGCGATGATAGCTGGAATAGGTTCACTGGTGGCATTGCTCGCGCCATACAGTTCATACGGACGGATCGCAAGCAATCTGTTCACCCCGTTATACGTTTGGGGAAACAATCTGCTCGCTTACTTTGCGGAACGCGCCGACAGTTACGCCTTCTATGAAACGGAGGTATGGTTGAAAAGCCTGCCGACATTCCTCATCGCCTTGCTTTCCTTTATTATAATAGGAGTATTGGCGTGGCGGAACGGACGGACTTACTGCAATACCGTATGCCCAGTAGGTACAGTGCTGGGCTTGCTTGCCCGTTTCTCCTGGTTGAAACCTGTAATTGACACGGATAAATGTGTGAATTGTAAGCTGTGCACCCGGAATTGTAAGGCGGCTTGTATCGACATCGCCAAACATCGGATTGATTACAGCCGTTGTGTCACTTGCCTGGATTGTATTAGTAAATGTCATAAGGGAGCCATCAGTTACAAACATCCTACAAAAAAAGAAGCCACACAACCGATAATAAATACATCCAAAATTTCAACTGATCAAATCAACGATACCCGTCGTTCATTTCTGACTGTTGCAACTACGATTGCTACGACTGGCATATTGAAAGCACAGGAAAAAAAAGTAGATGGAGGTTTGGCTGTTATAGAGGATAAGAAAATTCCTAATCGATCTACTCCAATTGTACCTCCGGGAGCATTGAGTACACGGAGTTTTTTTCAACATTGTACCGCCTGCCAACTCTGTGTATCAACCTGTCCAAACGGAGTGCTTCGTCCGTCCACAGATCTGACCAAATTAATGCAGCCCGAAATGAGTTATGAGCGAGGATATTGTCGGCCTGAATGTACAAAATGCAGTGAAGTTTGTCCTGCTGGAGCTATACATTTAATATCAGTAGCAGAAAAATCCGCTACTCAGATAGGACATGCTGTATGGGTAAAGGAAAACTGTGTGCCATTGACTGATGGTGTAGAATGCGGAAACTGTGCCCGTCATTGTCCTACCGGAGCTATTCAAATGATACATTCTATTGCTGCTAATCCAGAATCTGCTAAAATTCCGGCAATCAATGTAGAGCGTTGCATCGGTTGCGGAGCTTGCGAGAATCTTTGTCCGGCACGTCCTTTCAGTGCCATTTATGTAGAAGGCAACGAAATACACAGAATGATATGAAAAGAATTCAAAAAATGAAATAGATACTAAATATTTACTGCATATGGATAAAGAGAATGGAAAATCAATTTCTCGCCGTGATTTTTTCAAGATAGCAGGAGCCGCAGGAGTGGTAACTGCCGGATTGGTAGGTTGTAATAAACAAAGCAAGTCATCATCTAATGTTATTGGAGAACCTGATGGTGATATGACTTACCGGATATTAACGGGCGACCGCGTGTCATTGCTTGGTTATGGTTGTATGCGATGGCCGATGATATCTAATCCAGATGGTGAAGGACAAATAGTTGACCAGGAAGAAGTGAACCGGCTGGTGGATTATGCTTTGGCACATGGTATAAACTATTTCGATACCGCTCCGCCATATTGTCAAGGTTTATCGGAAGAGGCTACTGGCATTGCACTCAGTCGGCACCCCCGTGATTCGTATTTTATTGCTACGAAAATGTCCAATCACCGTCTTTATGGAGCTGGACTTCGCGGTAAAGAACTACAAGAGGCAAGCGTAAAGATGTATCAGGATTCTTTTAAGCACCTGCGTACGGATTACTTCGATTATTACCTGTTTCATATTCTAGGTACAGGTAAGGGAATGGAAGAAATGCGCGGAAGACTGTATGATTGTGGTATCGCAGATTTTATCCTCAAGGAGAAAGAAGCCGGACGTATCCGTAAACTGGGGTTCTCGTTTCATGGGGATGTACGGGTATTTGACTATATGTTACAGGAATCGGGCATACCGTGGGACTTTGTACAAATACAGCTCAATTACCTTGACTGGCGGCACGCATCAGGCATCAACGTTAATGCAGAATACCTATATAGCGAACTGGCGAAGCGGAATATTCCAGCCGTGATTATGGAACCGTTGCTTGGTGGACGACTTTCCAAAGTTCATGATCACATTGTTAATAAATTAAAGCAACGAGAACCAGAACAGAGCGTAGCATCATGGGCGTTCCGTTTTGCTGGAAGTTTCCCTAATGTTTTGACTGTACTCAGCGGAATGACCTACATGGAACACTTGCAAGACAACCTGTGTACCTATTCTCCACTGCATCCGCTTTCTGATGATGAATTTGTATTTTTGCAAGAAACAGCAGACCTGATGGTACAATATCAGACAATCCCTTGTAATGACTGCAAGTATTGTATGCCATGTCCTTATGGAATAGATATTCCTGCTATTCTTCTACATTATAATAAATGTATCAATGAGGGAAATATGCCACGAGACGGACATGACGAAAACTACCACAAGGCACGACAAGCTTTCTTGATTGGTTATGACCGTAGTGTACCAAGACTGAGGCAAGCCAGCCATTGCATCGGGTGCAATCAATGTTCGCCCGATTGCCCGCAAGGTATCAACATCCCTAAGGAGATGCAACGCATCGATCATTTTGTAGAACAGTTGAAACAAAATTTAATGCATAAATTATAATTAATTGCATAGAAACAGAAAGCTCACCAAAAGATTGGTAAGTTTATAAAGATAAGTCATAAATAAAATAGCAGCTATCCCTTCCATCAAAGATAAATCCCAATCCTGATTTGCCAGCCGCATTTATTCCTTTTTTCAGGAGAATTTTCTTTATGGCTATCGCCATGAAAATTCACCTGAAAAAGAATGCGGCGGCAAACGGATTAGAATTAAAGGAAAGATTACAGGGATTAACTGCGACCGACGTGACGCATAGCCGTAAACCAAAGGAGGCTATCCTTATATTCCAATATGACCTCACAAATGCTGTGAAAATCCACCTTCCCAAATAACAAAACATAGCCTGCTTATTAAATCCCGAAATAAGACAGGGAGTTCAGCTCCCTCCGATCTGCATAGTCCTGTGGCTTCGCTATGACATCTGATGTAATATAATGCACTTTGATGATAGTCTCTTGTGTTCCACAACCTTCTATTCTATTTTTGCACCAACCACTTAAACTAATGATTATGGAAATAGTGAACATAGAGGCCAGCGCATTTATGGAAATGAACAACATATTGTTCAAAATAGAAAAACAATTGAAAGGACTAAACTTTTCCAAACCTGAGTTGAATGAATGGTTGGATAACCAAGATGTATGTCTTTTTATGAATATATCAGACAGAAAGCTGTTGTCTCTAAGGCAGAAAGGGCTAATCTCTTTCAGTCGTATAGAAAGAAAGGTTTATTATAAAAAAGAAGATATTCTAAACTATATGAGGAGAGACCTTAAAACATATACAAATAATGGAAATGGGACAGATGGTATTGAATAAGGATAGTAATGAAGTCAAAAGGTTTATTGAAGTCATGGAAGGTATATCCAGAATGTTGAATGCAAATTCTTTAATCTACAGACCTATATTAGACGGGAACCGCTATATTACAGAACAGGAGTTATCTAAAGCTCTCAAAATAACAAAAAGAACACTCATTGAATATAGAATGAATGGAAAATTGCCCTATTACAAAATAGGAGGAAAGATTCTGTATAAGGAACAGGACATTATAGATATATTGGAAAGAAACAAAGTTTTGGCATTTGAATGATATTTCTTAAATCACTAATAATCAAAAGCTAAACTTTATACAAATAACTTATAACCATTTTAAATAGCTATATAAATATTTGGAGGAATAGAACCGAACACTTACCTTTGTAAAGTCAAAGGATGATTAACGAGAATCTATCGAAAATTGGTGAATTTGGCATATGGCTGATTCAGTGGTTCGGGGATTTTTCCAAAGATATTAAAGTGCTGTAATTTAGGATTTTGAATTTAAACATTCGATTCCTGGTGGCACCACTTTGAAGAAAAGCAAATAGCAGTAAACTCCTGATTTCCAAACGAAATCGGGAGTTTTTGTTTTCCCGCAGGACGCAAAAAAGTGCGGAATATGACCGCTTTCGGTGTTCCAAAAGGTGGAGCGGAAAAGGTGGAGCGAAATTCTCCACCGAACCGGATTCTTATTCGTTGATTTGCAATGTTTTGCGTATCAATAAAACGCGGATGGTTTCCTACTTTTGTCCAACTAAAAATTGTAGGAAAATGAAAAGAAACTCGTTCAATGTGCTTTTCTTCATCAAGAAAGCCAAACTGCTGAAAAACGGAGAAGCCTCCGTGTGTATGCGCATCACCGTGAACGGTGCGCGAGTGGAAACCAACATCCGCAAGAGCATCGACCCTGCGTCATGGAATCAGGCGAAGGAGTGTGCCCGTGGGAAAAGCCGCAAGGCGTGCGACCTGAACGCCTATATCGAAAATGCAAAAATCAAGCTCCACCAAATTTTTAATGAACTGGAGGAACAACGACAGCCCATCACCGCCCGTCTGTTGCAGGAAAAGTTTTTCGGACAAGACAAGGAGCTGGAAGAAGTCTGCACGCTCATCAACACCATACAGGAACATAATGACCAATGCCGCGCCCTCGTGGGGAAAGACTACGCGTTGATTACCGTCCGCCGTTATGAAAGCTGCAAACGCTATCTCGCAGAGCTTATCAGACAGAAGTATGGGAAAGAGGATTTGCCGTTGACGGAAGTCAATGGGGAGTTGGTTCGTGCCTTTGAGTTCTACCTCAAAACGGAAAAATCCTGCCAACAGAATACCGTTATCCGTTACATGAAGTGCCTGAAAAAGATAACCAATCTCGCTTTGGCAAACGAATGGATAACCAAAGACCCGTTTGTCGGTATCAAGTTCCATGAGAAAGAGGTTATCCGCGAGTTCCTGACAATGGATGAACTGCTCACCATCTACCATAAAGACTTTCCATTGGAGCGCATCCGAATCGTGCGTGATGTCTTCATCTTTGCAGCAATGACGGGGTTGGCGTTCATTGACGTGCAGCAACTGGCACCCGAACATGTTGTAGAAGATGCAAACGGCAATCTATGGATTCGCAAGCCACGGCAAAAGACGAAGAATATGTGCAACATCCCTTTGCTTGACATTCCTTTGGAAATTCTCCGTAAGTATGCCGACCATCCGATATGCCAAAAGAAAAAGGTATTGCTCCCTGTCCCCTGCAACCAGAAGATGAACAGCTATTTGAAAGAGATAGCCGATTTGTGTCTGATAAAGAAGAACTTAACCACTCATGTTGCGCGGCACTCGTATGCGACCTCGGTCTGCCTCGCCAATGGTGTGAGTATTGAGAACGTGGCAAAGATGCTCGGTCACTCCAATATAAAAATGACACAGCACTATGCGCGTGTGCTGGATAGTTCCATTCTGCGTGATATGACCAATGTACGAAATGTACTTTCTAATGTAAGGTAAGAGCTATGGACAGGGGAATCATTACAATCACTGAAAACGGGGTGGTCACTATGCCGACCGCTCCCGTTTGGATGACGCAGCAGGAAATGTCCGATGCGTTCAATGTGTTCGGCTGTCACATTCGTAAGGCTGTACACGCCATCTACAAAAACATGGAGTTTTAGAAGAAGAAACGATGCGACATGTCAGGCAGGACAACGGGATAAACTACGATGTTTACAGCCTTGAAATGGTGATTGCCGTTTCCTTCAAGTTGAGAAGTCGGGAGAGCATGGTTTTCAGACGGTTCATCATGGAAAGGCTATGCATAGCAAACCGTGAAAAACCTGTAAATTTGTTCTTTTCGCTATCCGGTACCCATCCACGATGTACGTGTTAGAATGACGCGAAACGACCTTCTTGTATAGAGAAAGCCGATGGCGGCAGGAGAACTGCCCGACCATCGGCTTTCTCTGTTTTTGCATGTGTCTAATCACGTACCCAAGCGGTATGCGTTCCGATAGCCGCTCATCACCATCTTTTCGATGTCCGATTCCTTGTACAGAATCTTGCCGCCCAACTGGTAATAGGAAATCATCCCGTTGTTGCGGTAGTCCTGCAAGGTGCGTCGGCTCACTTTGAGCCATGCCGACACCTCCTTGTCCGTCAGGAATTGTTCGTTACTTGGCGAAGCCTTGTGCTCCGCGTCCATTCTTTCGATGCCTTCAAACAAGGCATCCAGTTTTCCGATGAAGCCGACCTCCAGTTCACGGTCGGCAAGAATCAAGTCGTTCATAATTTACAGTGGATTTAGTGGTTGTACATTGTGTTGTCTGATTAGATGCTACAGCCACGATAGGCTGCATCCTTACGCCTGTCCTCCACGAGCCGGACGATGCGCTGCACATCCTCCGGCTTGTAGAAAATCTTATGTCCGATTTGCGAGTAAGCCAGTGTTCCGTTATCGCGGAGCGTCTGCAAGGTACGCGGACTGATGCGCAACTGTTGGCAGACTTCTTGGTTGTCCATCCAGCGGCTGAGCCGTTTCCCCTCCCTCTTGCAAAGGATTTCATTCACCCGGTCGGACAGGCGGTTGAGCTTGCCGACCATTTCCTCATACTTGCTTTTTGAAATGATTACTACTTCCATGCTCATTATATTTACTAATTGTTCTTCTTTTTGCCTGCAAAGTAAAGCCGTTGTCCGCTTGAAACAATGGATTTGCAATGAGGTGGCAGCTTGTGGCAGCAA
>ENA-ORSY01000810-ORSY01000810.1-human-gut-metagenome-genome-assembly--contig:-NODE-810-length-27115-cov-5.294826_pt1 | contig 27115 bp, 19 predicted proteins | sample MGYA00242193_ERZ509160 | MGnify/ENA primary metagenome ERZ509160 (study PRJEB26280, sample SAMEA2338670) | human gut metagenome | biome: human gut; feature: human-associated habitat; material: faeces...
TGCTTGCTCGTACTGTGCCATAGGCACAGTACGCCGCCCGCTGACAATCACCACGGCAGCCGCAGACCTTTTCTGGTCGCATAACGTTCGACACGACGAGCCAGCCGAAACATATTAATCCGGTCACGCAGGCTGTACTCGGTAGCCGTGACCTGTACACCGTGCTGCATAAGCCGCTTGAAAAAAGAGTACAAGTGGCGCTCCTTGCCGCTGACCTGCCGCATGCGGCAGATGTAAACCCGGTTAACTTTTCCAGCCTTAATTTGCCGCAGCATATCACGGTAGCCAGGGCGCAGCAGCCAGCCGCCGCGCTCGTCAATGCTTCCACCGACAATATCACAGCCGTCATGCAGAGCCTGCATTGAGCAAACTTTATAGCTGTTCATTGTGCCGTCATAGTCACCGGGAATACGCGCGTACACCCACGCGCGGGGTCTTTTCTGTTCGTCCATTGTTCACCGTTCCTCATAAAAACTTAGTTGTTCGCCCTCCTGCCGAAAGCGTTCGTCTATCTCACGAAAAGTGCGTCGCCAACTAAAACGTTCGGTGGGTTTATTCGGCACGTCCTGTAATTCAAGCAAAAGCTGCCAGAGTTCGGGGTGGTATCTGTAGAGATGCCGCAGTTCGCTGATTGATGCGTTCGGGCAAAACCAACAACCCCCGCGTTTAGTGAAGTCATACAGCGGGGACAGCAGCCCCTCAGCTGCGCACATAGACCTCGCTTCTGGTTCGGCCACATGGTACTTGTCCAGCAAAGACATCTGACCGGGCTTTAATCGTGCCAGTCGCTTGGGTTCATCTGCGGCGATGCCGATGTACTGCACCGTGTCCGGGGGCAATGCCTTCTGATATGCCTTGATCGGCGGCAGCTTGCAATCCCGCTGAATTGTACAGCGCCCACTCAGAGGGAATCCCGAAAGCATCCCCTTGGTTTTTCCTCGTGTGACAACATGGTAAAAGCAGGATAGATAGGTCTTTTCGGAGCGCAAAACCCGTGTCGGGATGCCGCGCTGTTCAAAATACGGGATTGCCGTTTCGTGGATAAATCGGTTGTGTTCGGGCAGCTCGCCGGATATTTCCTCGCTGAACATGACCTCGCAATACACAAGTTCGTCCAGCGGTTCACCATGCTGCAAGGCCAGCAACGCGGTGGCGATACTGTCTTTTCCGAAACTGCAACTTAAAATGTGTTTTGCCATCTTCTCTCCTATAAAAATAGGGAGGGCCACGCGGTCCTCCCTGTAAAAAAGTATATTTCATTTTCCGATTATTCCTTAGTCCTCGGTGTCCTCGTCATCATCGTCACGGGGCGCAATATCTTTGCGGCGGGCGCTCTTGTGGACCAGAACGGCCAGCCCTGCAAGAGAGATTCCCGCAATCGCCAGCAGCAGTCCCAACGAAGAATTGTCGCCGGTCTTAGGAATCGTCAGCAGCGGCGTGGGTGTTGCAGTGGGTGCAGCGGGCACGGGTGTCGGCGCTGGGGTCGTGTTCGGCGTGGGCTGCGGAGTATGGTCCGGGGTCGGCGTGTTGTCGGGGGTAGGTGTCGGTGTGTCCTCGCGGGCATCTTTCATTACCACGGTCTGCATCTCGCCGGTGGGCAGAACGGTAAAGTCGATACTTTCTGCAACCTTGTAGCCGTTGGGTGCGGTGATTTCCGTCAGTGTATAATCTCCTGCTGGCATCTTTTCCACATAATGTGGTCCGTTTGTGGAAATCCAACGGTCAATCTCGGTGCCGTCCTTGTCCTTGATAACCAGTTCTGCGCCGGGAAGTTCTTCGTTGGTGGTGATGTCTACCTTGGAAATCTTTACCTTGATGGTATCATCAAACATTTCAAAGGTCTGCACCTCACCGTTGGGCAGCACCTCAAACTCCATGCGCTCCGCAATGGCATAACCGTCCGGGGCAGTCACCTCGGTCAAGGTATACTTGCCAGCGGGCAGCTTCTCCATGTAGTGCGGTGCATCGGTAGAAATCCAGCGGTCAATTTCGCTGCCTTCTTCATCGGTAATGATAAGTTCCGCGCCGGGAAGTTCTTCGTTGGTGGTAAGGTCTTTCTTGGAAATCTGTACCTTGGTAATATCATCCTGCATAATAACGGTGACATCGTCCAGCAGTTTCCAGTCATCCCACTTCCAGAACAAAATGTTCTTGGTGGTCAGATAGTAAACTTCGCACTCCTCCAGAGGATTGCCGTCCTCATCGGATTTCTGAATCAGGCGGAAAGTAATATCATCGGCCAGTGCGTACCCATCAGCGGCGCGGATCTCCGTCAGTGTGTAAGATTCACCGAAATGCAGCCCGGTCACGCGATGCGGCTCATCGGTGGACACCCATGTGGTTACGGTATTGCCGTCCGTATCCTTGATAGCAAGGGTGGCGCCGGGCAGTTCCTCGTCGTTGGTAAGGTCACGTTTACTTACCCACATTTCCGTAGGCTTGTTGGCACAGGTGTTATCCAGCACCATAATAGCTTGTCCGTCATAGGTGAAAGTAACCTCCATCGGCTCCTCGTTGACATAATAGCCGAGAGGGGCGCGGAGTTCCTTGACGATGTAATTACCGCTGTTGGTGGTGGCGTCCTTGCGGATGCTGCTGCCGTAATACTCGCCGCGAATAGGAATATCGCAGTCAAAATAGGTGTAGCCGTCTGCGCCAGTTTCGGGGCTGGTGGCGACCAGTTCGCCCGCTGCAAACAGCAGTTTGCCGTCAACGCTGTAAATATCATCAGCCGTGTACAGGTTGAATACTGCACCGGCAAGGTATTTGCCGGTTTCGCGGTCAACTTTGTAAACACCTACTTTGGCCTTTTCGCGGTCATTGTAGAATTTTAAGGTCTGCTGCTCGGTGAAATCTGCGTTGGCATCCTTGCTGCGCACGACCTCAAAACTCTGGGAAGATGCAGCGCCGTCAACCTTGGCAATGCTCGTGGCCATAACCACATCGTTCAGTTCGTTATCCCATGCAAAGGTGACATCATAGCTTTCAGTGGTGCCGATATAGCCGTAAGGCGGCTTGGTTTCCTCAATGTGGTAGCTGCCCAGCGGCAGGGTCACACTGACTTCGCCAATCGTGCCGTCATGGATTACGGACAGGAAATCGTAGGTGGCCTTGGTGCGGGCAGGGGCAAAGGCGGCAATGTCTGCGCTGCCGTCGCCGGTGGTGACTACGGCGACTACATCGCCCTTGGCATACCAGAGCGTGCGGTTGCCATAATTGTCGGTCTGCCGATCCTGCGTATAAATATCCTCGGCGGCGGTGATGGTGTATTCCGCACCGGCCAGCGGGCGGGTTTCATACACAAAATTGCCGTCCTCGGCCTCGCCGGTCATCCACGGGTCAAGTGCGCCAACTTCTGTTTTCCAGCCAGCTAAGACCTCGCCTGTTTTGCGGATCGTCAATTTGCCCAGCGTCTCATGGTTAGAGTAGTTTTCACCAATCACAAGGGTATCCATGCCGTTCTCGTTTTTATCGCCGGTGGCTGCATAAATGCGGTCTGTGGTGATTTCAAAATCCACATAGTAGATGCCATCTGCATCGTCGGTCAAAATGCCGTTTTCATATCCGGCAGAATCCAGCCATTCGTTGTAGAATCCGTTCGGGCCGGTGACTTCTACAATGCGATATTTACCCAGCGGCAATTTTTCAGGCAGCGTCAAGATGCCCTCGCTGTTGGTGTAGAAAGTGTCTACATCTTTTGTCAGATGGCCGTTGACGGTATCGGTCATCGTGACGAGTTTCGGGTTGCCGTTGCTGTCATAACGGTAATGCCCCTGCTCGTCCAGCCAATAGATTTGGAAAGCGGTGTCGGGCAGCAGTACCGGTTTGCCGGTTTCCTCGTCAACTTTGGTGATGCGGAGATAAACTTCGATTTCCTCGTCCAGTACGGTGAATTTCTGATAACTGTCAGAGCCTGTCATTACGCTGTCCTTGGGGGTGGCCATAGCGCCCCACGGGTTGTTATCCTGTTCGGGGTCAACGGTGACAATAAAAGGCTCAGCTTGGAACAGGTCGTGCGGTACGGTGGTTTCCACGACCAGATAAGTGCCATAGGGCAAGCCCTGCACACGAATATTCCCGGTGTCATTGCTGAAGATCTCGGCAAGCTGGTATTCGTTGGCGCTGCCGGTGGGCTGCCAGCCATCGCCCTTGCCGTTCTTGTTTTCTCCTGCGGCAGTCAGCGTTTTGTTGTACGCGGCAAGTTCGCCAGCGTTGATCTCATAGGTCTTTGCGATGGCCTGCGTTTCCGCAGAAAAATCCCACTTCGGATGCTCGTTATCGTAGGTCTTATCAATGTAGGCATCCAAAATGCTTTGCAGGGTGTAGCTGCCGCTGCGGGTCTGCTCAAACTGCCTCAGTTTGGACAGGTCGGACACAAGGAAGAATGTAAAGCCCGCGCCCTCCAGTTCCAGTCCGTTGCTTTGGCCGCTGGAGGATACGATTTTACTGATTTCCACATTGCCTTTTGCTACTTGGTCTTGGCTTTCGACCAAAGCGTTATCCGCATGAATATGGTAATTGGCGCTGTAGCTGTTCTTGTCGATCTGTTCACCGGCTGCCTGTCGGTTATCGGCAAAGGTGGTCTTTTCTACATACCAACCCTCATCAGAATAGGCGGGTGTGATGTAGTAGTTATGCTCATCGACAAGATAGCCGTCTGCAAAGGACAGGTAATAGGCATCGTAAGTCCAAGAGCCATCCAACGCTTTACTTTTAGAGACTGTAGAAAACTGGTTCTTGTACACCCAATCCGTGTACTGCCCGCTGCCGTTCTTGGCAAGCGCGGCGGTCTGCCCGGTGGCTGCCTTGGTGCGGCTGTCCACGGTGGGATAGGTGCCGGAAACAGCAAGAGCGCCGCCACGCAGCGAGATAACCACGCCGGTGGAGCGCTCTACGACATAATATTTGCCGAGGTACAAATTGCTGAAGCACAGCCAGCCATTCTCGATTTTAGCGCTGGCTACAAGGTGGTCTTTTTTCAGAACGGGTAAATAATCAGACACCCACTGCCCGCTGTTGTCGCGGATTGTAGTGTGCCAGATGGGATTGCCATCGGCATCCACGATTTTGGAATAATCCACAACGCCGGTCACACCATCGGGGTGCGTAATATCTTCGGCGGCGTAGAGGTCATACACCGCGCCGTCCAGCGTGGCATCGCCGTGGGCTTGCCCGCTGGCAAGAGCTGTGCCGTGGGTGGTGCTGCCGCCCACATACCGCACGGCATCAAGGTCAACCTTGGAGATGCTGATTTCGCCCAAGGTGCGGTCATTTTTCATAACGCCGTCCGTGGCGGTGGTGGTGTAGCTGTCCTCGTTGGCAGCTTTGCCGCTGTTGTCGGTGTTGTAGCTGCGGTTAGGATTCTTGTACACATTGGAAATCGTGACGGTGGTTTCCACGCCGCCACCGGTGACCAGCTTGGTGCCGCCCTTGTCGGCTGTCAGGATGTCGGCGTTGTAGTCGGCATTGTCCAGCCAAAGCACGGTGTTGTTGGTATCCTTGTTGATTTCTACATAATAGGCACGCTTGCCCAAGGGCGTGCCTGCCGTGCCGGGGTGGTCGATGTCCGTCCAGTCACCAAAATACCCGGCTGGGGCTTTGGTTTCCACAAGGATGAACTTGCCCTGATTGCGCTGGGTGTAATACAGCGTGTGGCGCATGGCATCCGTGGTGGCATAGGCGGCGCTGTTGATGACCGCATAAGTCCCATCTCCCTGGTGCTGTACACTGTAAGTGTTGTAGCCGCCTGTTGCAAGAAACTTATTACTTACACTGTCCCACTGATAAATTTCATAACAGGCGTCGGCGGCAATCGGGTTGCCGGTTTCGCTGTCGGTTTTTCGGATATTGACCTGCAGGCTCCATTCTGCGTTGCGCATCAGGTACTCGTTGCTGGAGTTGGCCGGCACGGTCAGGGTCTGGTAGCTGCCGTTGCTGCCCCAGTATTTTTCAAAGCCGTAGGGCACGGCGATTTCTTCGTATCGGAACTGCAAGCTGCCCAACTGGGTTTTGGCGCTGTTGACTGCTGCGTTCACGGCATTTTGCGCTTCTGCCTGCAATTCCGCAATGGCGGCGTCGCGGGCACTGTTGGAGGCCGCATCAGCAGCCTCCTGCGTGGTGAAAGGACCAACCTGTCCATTGCGAGTGCCCGATGTTTTGGTAACGGCATAGTGCAGATTCCAGCTTGCGCCTGCATCGCCACCGTTCTTCTGGTAGTTGTCATCGGCGGTATGACCGCTGGTGGTCACCGTTTGTTTTCCGGCAGGACTGATAGACCAGCTGCCGCCGTCAATGCTGCCGGATTTGGTGATGGGCTCGATCTCGATGGTCGCGCCGTCCACCTTTTCCTGTGTTTTCAGCTGGATCTTATCCGTGCGGATTCCGTAGGAAAAATCAAAACTGCCGCTGGCGGTCTGGGCGGGTGCCTCCCAGCTGGCGTAGTATTCCTGCACAACAGGTTCCGGCTCAGGTTCCTCCTCGCCGATTTCGGGACCAATCAGGGCAACGGTCTGCCAACCTGCACGACCGGGATTGTAGATGTAGGTGTAGTACCCGCGGGCGGAGGCGTAGGTTTCCACACCGTTCAGCAGCTCATCGGCAGAGGCAAGATAGATTTCCGCGGCAGTGCTTTCAGGGAAGTTTTCGATAATATACATCTGTACATCGTCATAAATTGATGCGCAGAAATCCAAAAGAGAGATTTCTTCACCCTCGTCAGCGGAAAAAACAGCGGGCAGATCGTCCGCATCGCCCAAAGAAAGCTGGTTCAAGCCGCCCCAGATGCGAATCTGGTTGCCGTAGTGGTCACCGGGGATGCACTGGTCTGCGTTGACCGTGGAAGTGTTCACATAGGTGTATGTCGGGCATCCTGCAGGCTGACCGTTGGCACCGTGGGTGCAGCAGTAGGCGGGTTCGCCGTTGAACCAGATCAGCCAAGTGCCGTTGACCTTGGCAACCTTGGTGATCTTGCCACTTGTCACCGCAGGGGTGGGGCGCTCGGCGAGGGCAGTGATTTCACTGTCAGGGAAAGGATACTCGGCTGTGGCATTGCGGTCGATGGTCACCTGTAAGGTTTTGGTCAGTGTGCTGCCATCGGGCGCAGTGTAAACCAACTGTGCGGTAAAATCCGCGTCCGCCTGCACATACACACCCAGTACAGCAGCGGAAGTTTCGCTGTATTCGCTATGCAGCAGGCTCTCGCCGTTTTCAACGGGTGCACCATAGTAGTCTAACAAGGTCACACCGTCCGGCAGAATCAGATCAAGGGAACTGCCATCGGCGGGGTACTCCACCTGTGCCAGAATCGGCACGATGGCGTAGTCGGTATCTTCCAGCAAGGGCGCTGCCAGTGTCAGATTGTCGCTGTCCAGCGCCTCGGCGTTCAGATAGCTATCCTGCTCTAAATCAACATTCCACGCGCCAAGCCCGATTTTGGTTTCACCGGTCGCTACTGGCAAACCGTAGCTGCCAAGGTAGGAGCCTGTGGGGGCATCCGGCATATCCTGATACAAAACCTCACCGTCAAAGGTGTAAGGCTCGCTTTCTTCAGCAGGCTCGTCCGTGGTTGGTGCCGCGCTTTCCGCAGTAGCTGCACCGCGGTCGGGGCTGCTGGCATCGGTCTGCCCGCTGTCGGTTTCGGTTTCATCGGTCTGTTGTTTCTCAGCAGCGACCGTGCTTTCCTGCGGCGGTGGCGTTTCGGCAAACGCACCGACAGGTAAGTAAGTGCAGCACATCACGGCTGCCAAAGCCAGCGCCAGAAGGCGGCGGCTCCATTTTGTTTTTCGATTCATGGGTAACACCTCTTTTATCTTTCGGGGGCTGTTTTTTCGCGTTCCAGCTGACGCAGACGCGAAGTAAAAATATCAATCAACCCGGCATGAGATTGCAAATTGGCGTAATACGCCGCCTTGTCGTACCCATCCGCATTGATGTCTTTGATCTTTCGCACAGAATCCGCCCACCTTCGATTCTGCGGGGAAATTCGCGCATCCCCATCCCGCACTTGGATGGCTGCCGCAACGATATAACGGGTGCGCTCTGCGCCGTATCCGGCCAATACCTGCTGCACGGCACCGTCATCCAGACACAAGCCGTTATAGTTGTAAGAAATGGCGTCATCGATTTCATCGCGGCATTCCTCGTTCAGCTTCATGGAGGCGCGGTATTGCGGCAGTTCCTCGTGTTCGCGGGCGTATCGTCCGGTCTGATAGTAAACAGGCGGCCAGTTCTTTTTCGTGCTTTCCATCAGGTCTGTGTCGGCGCGGTCTGCTATGCACAAGGCCATAACATCCAGTGTATTGGTATCGCAATCGCGGTAGTCTTTGTAAATGTCCGCCAGCGGTGCTTGGGATTCCAACAAAGCGCGCAGCTGTGCAGGGCGCAGCGAAGCATTTTCGAGCGCGATCAGAATATCCTCGCGGGAACTGTACTCATACGCGTGGTTCAAAATTTCTTCGGGCGGCTGTGCAAGCAGCCATGCACGGTATTCGTTTTGCTCCTGCTGCATTTTGTTGTATAGCTTAGCGACAAGGGGATCGTTTTTCACATTGCATCACCGTTCGTATTGTGTAGAATCCTTTCCCAGAAATTCCGCTTTTCAGGTTCGGAAAGACTGCGATAGGCGGTTTCAATCACCGCATTCACGACCTGCTCGGCGGCATCCTGCGCGATATGCAACTGCTTTGCCGCATTTTTCCCCATCGCAAGGCGGTGCAGCAGATGCTCCAAAACTGTGACTTTTTGTTTTTGCAGCGCGATTTTTGTTCCGTTGTCTATGTCGAGCGCTGCAACAGAAGTATCGTATACGCTTTCCGGCACACGAAATACCAACTCGCTGCGTTCTCGATAGGGGGCAATGTCGTTCAGCACGACCATGCAGCCGTCTTGCTCGGCTTTTCTAAGTAAATCTTCAATGTCCATAGAATTCCTCCAATAAAAAAGCGCCCACAAATGTGAGCGCTTAAGTAAGATATTCAGTTACAGAGATTCAATCAGTTCAGAGATTTCCTTGACAGTTTCCAAGGTCTGCCCAAATGTAATAGCTGCTGCATAGGAATTGCTCATGCCGTAGCTATCCCATAACTGTTGCATAGACGAATCATCCCTTAGGTCATCCAAAATTTCTTTCCAATCGGCAAGATCTTCCAGAGATTCTCGCTTTTCAGCCGTATGCAGAACAGCATCCTTTAAGACTTGCGGGCGAATTTCTGACTTTCTGGTGCGATACAGCGTGTAAAGGTCATAAAAATCGCGCGCTCTTGTGGTGGTTGCACCGCGGCGGATAATGGTTTCATACTTTTCAGCAAGTATCGTTTCTATCGTATAAGCCATGATAGGAATTTTCTTTTCGGAATCAAAGCAGGGAAACTCATATTGTACCGCAGCAGGGGTGATTTTGTCGCCGGTGGTGATGTCGATTTTCATGGGTGTGTTGATTTTCCCATACAGAACATCAATATGGGCGCGGAAGTTGTTGTATGCATCAATTTCACGGATCGGCGCAATGGAACGATATTCAAAGCGGATACCGTCACCAACATCAACTGCCAAAATGGTTTTGAGGGCAGAAACGATTTCCTCTTCTTCCATATGGATACCGCGCACGGTGGTATCCATATCCATCGTAGTTCGACCCTCAAGCCCAACCATTGAGGAAATCAGAAGTCCTCCCTTGAGAATGAAATTTTTCTGATACGGCGAAGCCGCCAGTCGTTCCAGCAGACGTTCAAACATAAACATCTGCAAAATTTCCTGAGCGCGCAGATGCTTTTCGGCAGCAACATTGCGCGCCCAGCCTTTTAATTGTTCTGGTGATCTCACATCAGCACCTCCATGTAGGTACGCAATTTATCGTCAACCCCAAACTGTTTTCCATACTTTAGAAGTTTTCTGGGATTTGGTCTTGACGCAAAGTAGATCTTCAGTCCATGTGTAAACAGTTGCTTGTCGATTGCATTTCTGTCGCGCACCAAGTCGCAAATGCAGCGTTCGCGGTCATACAGGATAACATTTCCGCCTTGTGGAGATCTGCAAGTGGTTTTGCCTATACCGTGAAGACTTCCTTTAACATAGTGAAACCGAATATTGGGATCGCGTTCTTTGATGCGACTGGTGTTATATCCTTGCGGCACACTGAATTCAAAAATGTGTGGCGTTCGGTCTGACAGTCCCCAAAAGTACATGGCACTGCCGTAAGAGTAGACAAGATTCTCGCTTCCGCTTTGCAAAAGCGTAAACTCGTCTGGAACAAATCCGGTCATTGTATATTGTCCGCGGGCAATGCGCTTCAGAACACCTTTGTCTGCGTATCGTTTTAATGTGACACGGTTTGTGCCTGCTCGCAATGCTTCTTCTGTAGTAACAATGCCGCCGTTCGCATCAGCTATCGTTTTCAATACAGCTATCGTAGCATTCACTCCACACACCGCCTTTCAAAAAGTTACTACCGTGCTTTAATTATAACATAATAAAGCACAGCTGTAAACGGGCTTGTGGGAGATTTTCGTGGTAACTAGTTAAAGGTCACGACCCAGTAGGTGTATTGCCCCTCTGCCGTTTGGCAAAACCAGCAGCCCACACCCATGCTGGTGAAGCTGGGTTCCATAATGTTAGCGTAGTGGGCAGGGCTGCCTTGCCAGCCGGTGCAAACGGCACTTGCAGAGCCCAGCGGACCGGCGGCGCAGATCTCGCTGCGGGTGGTCATACCGCTGTGGTCAAAGGGACCGCCTGCCACAAAACTCTCGCATCGGGCATCGGCTGCGGCGCTCAAGCCGCCGTCCATGGTCAGCGGTGCCAGACCACCGGCAGCGCGCATAGCGTTAATGTTTTCCTGCACCGCCCAATACGCGGAATCCGAGCTGTCGATGCTCCACCACTGTTCGGTTCCTGCTGCCAAATCAAAGGGCACAGCACCATAGCTCATGCTCACCTGCGCCGGGGCAGGTTCTGCCGTCGGCGCTGCCGTGGGTTCTGGCGTAGGGGCAGGAGTCGGCGCGGAGGTAGCGGCAGGTGTTGCCGAAGGTGTCGGCGCGGGTGTGGCGGTCGGTTCCGGGGTAGCGATGGGTGTTGCGGTCGGCGCACTGGTTTGCTGAGAAACTGCCGTTTCTTCGGGTTCTGCACTTTCCGATGTCGCTGCCGACAGCTCCGTCAATTCAGCGGATTCCGGTTCCGGTGTCTGTGCGCAGGCTGTCAATAAGGACAGCATCGCAAGCATTACGATCCATTTTTTCATCTTGATAACTCCTTGCGGGGGCCATCTCTGACCCGGTTGCTTCTTCTTTCTTTCATAGTAAAACCTTCTACCTTTCTTGTCCACGCTGTCGATTGTCCGAACGACACTGTTGCTCTTCGTCCGGTACGGTATCCAGCACAATATCCTTTTCGTTCAGGTTCAAAAGCGCCTCCAGCTCGGCAAGGCGCTTGCTCTTTTCAGCCAGCTCGTCCGCCTGTGCAAAGGGCTGCGCAAGCTGTTCCTTGGCGTTTTCCAGCTGCTTTTGCAGCTGCACCAATTTGGATTCAAGGTCGGTCACGCTCTGCGGCAGGTTGTGCAGGCAGTTGTCCAAGCGTACCGTGTTGCCGACCGCATCCGCGCCCAGCTGCACCGGATTGATACCGCTGCCCACAAGATACGCCAGATACATTTTGTCCATTGCAAAATAAGCGATCTGCAAATCAAAGCCCTTGTACCGCCCGATGGAAACCGGCTCGGTGCGGTTCATCGCCATACCCAGCAGCCCCAGCAGGGCTTTGCCTGCGTCCTCGCGCTTGGTGTAAACCGTGTCCATCAAGGTAATGGTAAAAATATCCTTGCCGTCCGCATCGCGCTTGGTATTTTGCTGCAATCGTATGGTGTTGGCTTTGGCGTTTTCCAGCTGCTGGGCGGTCTTGCGCATTTCTGCGGGGAATCCTTGTGTAATCGCATCCTCCAGCCGGTAATGCTCGTTGTTGTAGGCGGTTTTCAGGGTTTTGAGCCGCGCCACCTGAATATCAAGGTCCATTTTTTCTTTGATCATCGGATTGCCCGCTGCCAGCGCCTTGACCTCGGCATAAGACAGCGCTGCATCGTCCAAATCATCCGCACTGCGGGCAGGGCTTTTGCTCGTCATAATTTGTCCGATGAACTTCTGTTTGGTTTCCAAAAGCTGCCACATATAGCTGTCAAACGAAGATTCTGTGACGTAACGATACTCATATACTTCGGCATTGGTGTTGCCTTGGCGAATCATACGCCCGTTGCGCTGCTCAATGTCAGAGGGCTTCCACCCGCAGTCCAGATGATGCGTGGCCACCAGCAGCCGCTGCACATTGGTGCCTGCACCCATCTTGCCGGTGCTGCCCATCAGCACACGCACATCACCGCTGCGCACCTTGGCAAACAGCTCGGCTTTTTTCACCTCGGTGTTGGCGCTGTGGATGAACTGCACCTCGTTTTCCGGGATGCCCATAGTAATCAGCAGATTGCGCAAATCATCGTACACATTAAAGCCGTCCGGTTTCGGGGTGGATAAGTCGCAAAACACCAGCTGGGTCAGGCGCTTCTCCTTGGTATCGTTCCAGATACGGTACACATTCTCGGCACAGGCGTGGACTTTATCGTTGGGGTTTTCGGGCAGATTGGGGTCGATCAACCGCTGGTCCAGCGCCAGCTTTCTGCCGTCGTTGGTCACCTTGAGCATATTGTCCTCGGTGGGGTCTACATTTCCGGCACGAATCTCCTCGGCGCGGTCGGCAAGGTCAGCCACCATCTGCTTTTGCTGGGGGCTGGGCGGCAGCGCCACATTGATGGGCTTGCCGCCCACCAGTTTAGGTACCGGCAGGTTGAGCATATCCGCCGTCTGCACATCCGCCACCTGCTTGAACATACTCATCAATTCCGGCAGATTATAGAATTTGGAAAATCTCGTTTTTGTGCGGTAGCCGGTGCCTTCCGGCGCAAGCTCCACGGCTGTCACGGTTTCCCCAAAGGTGGATGCCCACGCATCAAAGGAGGAAAGCCCGTGCTGCTCCAAGGTTTCCCGCTGCAGATACCGCTGCATCGTGAACAGCTCCGCCATAGAGTTGCTGATGGGCGTACCTGTGGCAAACACCACGCCGCGGCTGCCGGTGATTTCGTCAAGGTAGCGGCATTTCATATATAGGTCGCTGGCGCGCTGGCTCTCGGTTTGGCTGATACCGGCTACATTGCGCATTTTTGAAAGCACCGCAAGGTTCTTGAAAGCGTGGGCTTCGTCCACCATCAGGCTGTCTACGCCAAGCTGTTCAAAGGTCACCACATCATCCTTACGGGACTGGTCGTTGAGCTTATCCAGCTTTTTCTCCAGCTGCTTGCGCATACGCTCCATCTGCTTGACGGTGAAATTCTCGGCGCGTTCCTCTTTCAGCTGTGCCACTTGGTTGATCACATCGTGTATCTGGCTTTGCAGGTATTCGACCTGCCGTTCCTGTGACAGCGGGATGCGCTCAAACTGGCTGTGCCCGATCACGATGATGTCATAATTGCCGGTTGCGATTTTGGCGCAAAACCGTTTGCGGTTGGCTTTTTCAAAATCCGTCCTGCGGGCTACAAGAATATTTGCGTTGGGGTACAGCTGCAAAGCCTCTCCGGCAAGCTGCTCGGTCAGGTGGTTGGGTACGCAGATCAGGGTCTTGGTGCAAAGCCCAAGGCGTTTCTTTTCCATCGCTGCAGCGACCATTTCGTAGGTTTTACCCGCGCCTACGACGTGCGCCAGCAGCGTGTTGCCGCCGTACAGAATATGTGCGATGGCGTTTTTCTGGTGTGGGCGCAGCGTGATTTCAGGTGACATACCGTGGAACAGGATATGGCTGCCGTCGTATTCGCGGGGGCGCAGGGAATTGAACCGTTCGTTGTATTCCTTTACCAGCATCTGGCGGCGGGTCGGGTCTTTCCAGATCCAGTCCTTGAAAGCGTCCTCGATCTGCTGCTGTTTCATCTGGGCTTCCTGCGTGGCAGCGGCGTTCAGAACGCGGATTTTGTTGCCTTGCATATCCTCCTTGGTGTCAAAAATGCGCACATCCCGCAGGTTCAGGCTTTCTTCTAAGATGTGGTAGAAGTTGGCGCGCTGTGTGCCGTAGGTCACGGTGGCCTTAATGTTGCCGCCTGTAAAGCTCTTGTTGGTCACATTCCAGACGCCGGTCAGCGGTATGTACAGCACCTTCACGCGGTCCCGCACATAGTAGGGCGCGTCCACCAGTTCATCGGCAAACTGCTTGATGAGTTCTGGTGCCAGCCAAGTGGCACCCAGACGCACGGCAATTTCGCTGGCCTCCAAGTCCTTCGGCTGCACGGTTTCCAGTGCCTGTACATTCACGGCAAAAGCGGGGTTATTCCGTGCCGCCAGCTTTGCTACTTGCAATTTGTGGCGCACATCGCCGGAAAGATATTCATCGGCGGTATAATAGCGCGGTTCACCATCAGAATTCTTTTCCAAGGGGTCGGCAAAGATAACGCCTTGCAGGTCGTTCACCAATGTATCTTTGTCCTTGCCGGTCAGCTGCTGCATATACCCAAAGTCGATGCCTGCGCGCTCACCGACACTCAGCGCCAGCGCCTCGCTGGCGGTTTCCACGCGCTCGGCAGGGCGGGCGGCGCGGATGGTGCGCTTGGTGAACATATCCGATTTGCCGATGAAATTGCCCTCGCTGTCGAGGTTTTCCAAGGAACACAGCAGAAAATACCCGCTGTCATCCCGCATATCCAACGACGCGCCGCGGCTGTTGATGAGTCCAAACTTACTGTGGTAGTGGTCGTACTGGCGGTTGAGTTTGGCTTGCAGCTCCGTGATGACTTCATCCGGCATATCTTCCAGCTGGGCTTGGATCAGTTCCCGCGTGGTGTCCCGCAGTTCGATCAGCAGACGCATACGCGCCGCAGAGGTAGCACCAAGGGAAACCTCGCGCATAATGGCGTTCTCGCGGTAATAGAATTTCCCGTTACGGATACAGAAGCTGAAATTGCGCACATCGGGTTCGGCGGGGATGCTGGCTTCGACAGCGCCGGATTCCTGCAGCTCGATGTCCTGAAAGTGAAATTCAGCGTGCAGGTGGGACATTACCTCTTTCAGCACATCGGCAAGAGGTTTATCGGCAAATGCTTCGCAGGTCAGGGTCTGGCCATACGGACCGCTGACGGTTTTCAGTGTGCCGCAGACCATTTCGGGGTGTTCGGCAAAATAGCTGTTGAGGGAAAGTCCATCCTCGGTCTGGGTGGTGTGCAGCCAGCTTGCGTCCTGCTCCAGAATGCGGTCACGCTTTTGCAGGAAGATGATGTCCGCCATAGCCTTGGTTCCGGCTGACTTAAAAGTGGAATCCGGCAGACGCACGGCACCGATAAAGTCGCATCGGGCATTGATGTACCTGCGCACTTCTTCGCTCTTTTTGTCCAGCGTACCGCTGGAGGTGACAAAGGCGATGATACCGCCCGTGCGCAGCTTGTCGATGGATTTGGCAAAAAAGTAGTCGTGGATCTTGAAATGCAGCCGATTGTACTGCGGGTCAACCACACTGTAATCCCCAAACGGTACATTGCCGATAACCACATCAAAAAAGCTGTCGGGCAGGTCGGCTTTCTCAAAGCCTGTGATTTGGATGTTTGCTTTCTGGTACAGCTGGCGGGCAATTCTGCCGGTCAGACTGTCCAGCTCCACGCCGAAAAGGCGGGTGGTCGGCTCATACAAATAGCTGTGGCTTTGCCCAAAAAACGCGCCCACACCCATACTGGGTTCCAGAATCGTGCCGGCACCCACGCCCATTTTGCGCAGGGCGGTGTACATTGCGTCAATGACTTCGGGCGGGGTGTAAAAGGCGGTCAGGGTGCTGCTGCGGGCAGCAGCGTATTCTTCCTCTGTCAGCAGGCTTTTCAGCTCGGTATATTCGCTGTGCCAGCTGTCCTTGTTGGGTTCAAAGGCATCGGACAAACCGCCCCAGCCGGAGTATTGGGCTAAGATTTCCTGCTCCTCGCCGTTTGCGTGGGGACCGCCGTCCGCCATACGCTTTTCGATTGATTTCAAAGTGCGAATTGCGGTGATGTTGGCGGCAAACTTTTCGCGCGGTGAGCGCGGGGGTGCAGGGTCCTGCGGCGGGATATAGTTGTTCGGCTCATAGGCTTCCTTGAGGGCAATGAGTTCCGCCGCCTGCAAGACCTGCTCGCCAAAACCAGACGAGGTTTCTTCTGCGGGTTCTTCTACAGGTTCTAAGACTTCACCCTTCACAGGTTCGTCCGGTGTGTCTGTTTTCTCAATGACCTGCCCCTCAACCACCGTGTCAGGTGCCGCCAGAGCTTGGTTTTTTGGATTTGCCGCCAGCAGCCTTGCAAACTCCGCGCGGTTGACGGCGCGCCCGATCAGCGGGAAATCCTCATCGCGCAGATGCACATCAAAGATGCCGATTTCCTCCACCGTAAAGGGGTGGTCGTTTTCCAGATAGACAGTATCCCCGGCAGCCAGCGGGCGTTTTTCCACAGGCTTGGGCTTGTAGCGTTCCTGATATGCTTCATACGCTGCTTCCGCATCGTCAATGAACTGCGAAAATTCAATGTCCTCAATGCCTTCCTTGGCAAGCGCCCTTGTGTTGTCGAAGCGCGCACTGTCCACAAAGGAACCATCAACCAGATACACAATCTCATTGCGCAAGAAGTTGGCGTACACCTGAATTTCGTGTTCGCCGTCCCCAGTGGTGGAATAGGCAAGGTCGATGTGCGTAAGGTCCGAAAAATCCGGTTCGCCCAGCCCCTCGCGTTCACAAAAATCCGCGATTGTTTTCTCCGCATAGTCTATCTCGGCTTGACGGGCGTCGCGTTTGGCTTGCTGTTCCGCTTCCCATTTTTCATATCCCTGCTTGTTGTTTTCATCCAGATATTGGTCGTTGTGTACCAGCAGGTGCAAACGGCGGGCAACCTCGTTCCACGGCAGCAAGCGGAAATAGTCCGGATCGTTATCTGATGCATAGCGCTTGATTCTCAGCCCCTTGGCATCATAATCCAGAAACCCTCTTTCGCCATCTCGGAAATCCCAAGTGCGCCCGCCGATACCGTATTCTTTTTTCAGCCAGTCGGCTTGCTCTTTTACCGTAGGCAGCACTGCTGCGGAGAAGTATTCCTGTATGCGAAAACGCCCCTCACAAAAACCGCTGCCCATGACAAGAACATCGACAATGTCCTGCTCGTCGATATGGGTGCCATCATCCTTGATGGGCGGCTGCCAGCTTGCGCGGGGCTGTAATTGGCGGATGGTTTCCTGCTGCTGTTCAGGTGCGGGCACACCGATGGCGGCGGCCGTTTCCTCGGCAAGGTCGCCGCGCCCCACGCTTTCCGGCAGTTCAATCTCATCGGAAACAGAAACAGCGGAGGGCGATGGCTCGCTCTCCGCTGTTGTGGGTTCGGTATTTACAGGCTCGTCACGATGGGCATCGCCAGTTCCGCCGCCTGCGCTTGCAGACTGTTCATGTGCGCGGTCCAACCCAACGGGTCGTTGTTCTTGTCCGGTGCCGGGTTGCTGACCAGCAGCTTCGTGATGGTCTGCTCCACCTGCTCCCAATAGCGCTGCTCGGTCTGTTTCAGGTCGCTGTACAGCGTCCCGTCCAGCAGCATCTTGTCGTACAGCAGGGAGTGGTTCTCTTGCAGGAACTTCTCCCGCTGCAGACCGATTCTCCCGACCGGCGGTCTGTGCGTTTCCTTCATTGCCATCTTGGGCACCAGATACCCGTTCAGATTCGTCATATCCATGATCCTGCACCTCCTGTTGGTTCGTCTTGCTTACATTCTCATCATACTGTTTCGGCTGGGTCTTTGCAACACTGTCGATGCTCTTGACGACAGCGCCGATTTCGGCAAACATCTGCCGTCCCGCGCGATTGACGGCATTGCCAAGCGCCAAAACGGCGGATTCGGTATCAAAGCGGTCAATGTCCGCAAAGGCGTCCTGCGGCACGGCACTGTCGCCCAAACCGCAGCGCACTGCTGCCATATAGACGGCGCTCTGCGTAATGAGGTTGGCAAAAATCGCAGTTTGCTCCTGCGGCTTTGCCCATTCCAGCGTGCTGCCGATCACGGCATTTTGCAAATCGGCGTCCAGCTGTTTGCCGTGCTGTGCCACAAACAAGGCTGCCTGCAAGCCGAAGATCTCCGGCAGGCTCTCGGCACTGTGCTTTTCCTGCAAGGCTTGCAGGGTCGGATAGCGGTTGGCATCGGTGATTTGCCAGCCCAATGGTTTGGAGTCTTTGCCGGCAGGGTGGGTGTCCTTGATGTCAAACAGATACCGCACATTGCCCGCCATATTACCGGTGCCAAGGGACGCTACGCCGTGCGCACCGCGGTTGACCCAGCGCCCGGCAGCACGGTTCCAAGTGTCGATGTCCGCAAGCATAGTAGCTCCGGGGCGCTGGCTGTAAATAAGCGCCTGATTCGGGAAAGCGTAATGCGTTGTATACGCGGCTGAGCGCAAAAACGCCCGCCAGCTGTCGGCATTGTCTGCTACATCGGCAATCGCCTGATGCGCCTGCCGCAAAATATTTTGGTAATTCGGCAATCGCCTGATGTGCCTGCCGTAAAATATTTTGGTAATTCGCCAATCGGTTTCATCTCCTTTGCGGTAATAAAAAAGCCCTGCACATTGCTGTGCAGAGCTTTCCATTCGCGTGATTAAATTTTATGCGGGGCGGTTGTTACTGCGTTCGCTGCGTTTGATGCCCATAAACGGGGGAACCGAGGAACGGTTCAGCCCTTTTTCGTGCGCTTGTTTCATGGAAAATTCGTGTGCTGCAACCGCATCGATGAACGCACGCTGTTTTTCAGTGGCGTGGTAGTAATCAACCTTATACCGTTTGCATACGGCAAAAAAGACATCCAGATACTGAATGTTTTCCTTAGTCATTCGCGTGACCTCAAGCTCGGTTTTATCCTTTTGCATAAGCGTTCCTCCTTTATGAAAGATAGGTGCTGAAAATCTCCTGTGCGCTTTCGTCAGTAATCATTTACAACTTAGGTATTATATCGAATTACCATAAAAAATCAACAAACGAAATGTGAATGATTTCATGATAGAAAAACCAATAAAGAAAATCCAATTCATTTATGGGTGTATTTTCCTTTGCCGAGCTGATTTTGTTATCGTTCTTCGCGTGCAACGCTGCGTTTCTTGGTTTGTTCCAGCCCCGGCAGCAAGTCATCCACCTGTTTATATCCAATCGGTTCCACATAATAGGCGTGTGCCTGACCGTCCTCATGCATTACAATAATATCGCTGACAGACAAAGAGCGCATCTTTCTGCCATTGGGGCGGTTTTCCTGATTGTGCAGGCAGTAAAGGCTGTCCAGCGTCTGCCAGCATTCCATCTGCCCGCGGTACACCAGCTTATAGGATGCGGCATTTATATGATCTTTGGTGTAGTCATACCGTAAAAACGCAATCTCACGGTTGTTTGTCTGGTAGATTTCATACGGCAGCAGCTCGTACTTCTTTCTTCGCAATCCCCATGGAAAAATGGTGCCCTTTTCAAAGAGAAGAGGCTGGCTCAGATTCTCCGGAAACAAAACCGGAATGATGGGTTCGCCGCAATACAAAGAAGCGTAAATTCTGGTTTTGAATTTCTCTGCATCGACATACGGAATGCGTTCCCGAACGCATCCGTTGCAGTCAAGATATTCGATATAGCCAATGACCGTATCGTGTTTGTTCATCTCGATGATTCTCCTTTATAATTAACGGCTCAACCTTTCCCAAAAAGAGATTTTACTTCCAAAGCGCTCATCCGGCGGGCGAACCTTGGCAACCGGCAAATCACCGGACAGCATATCCTCTACCTGCGGAAAGAACAGAAGCCGATTGTAGCGCTCCGCCTGTTCTTTGGAAAGCCCCAACATTTTGGACTCACTGAGTCCACAAACCAGAAACCGACCGCGTATCGTGCAGCCATCTTCCAGTTGTCTGTTGTATTTCAGCCGGCTTTGGTTTTTACTGCACACAACGCCGATTTTCGATGTGCCGAACGGTTTCAGCAGCAAACTGTCGCCCTCGATCACTTCGGAAATCGCCGCCTGCGGGCTGTCAAAGGCAGCCTGATAGGGGCAGTAGCCCGGTTCTACGACCAAAACTCTTGTCATACCGCCACCTCATCGCTCGTAATCCTGCCGCTTGCGGTAGTAGTTTTCCAACAGCTTCACAATGAGATTCTGCATTTGTTCGCTGGTAAAACCTTTGGGAAAATAGCGTTCGACCTTGGAAACGGCAATCGTAAGCTGCGGCTCACGCGGCTTTACGCTGGGGGAACGGGCAGACATGATTCCGTGAATCTTGTCTTTCGTCAGGACGCTTTCCTTGCTGGCAGCTTTCAGCTTTTGCGCTTGGGATAAGGATGGCGTGCAGCCTTCTTCCTCCATATAAGAGAGAAATTCTTCCTGTTCCTCCGGCGTCAGGTAGCTCAACTCCACAGCGGGGGTGGTCTTGAGCCTGCCGTCATCCACAAGCTGCATCAGGTCGGGGGTGAGTTTGTTCAGGCGGATAAAACGCTGAACTTGCTTTACACTCTCTCCGGCTTTTTCTGCAACAATTTGATTTGATCTGCGTTCTTCCAACTTCGGGCCAACTTGGCCCGAAGTTAAATCACTGCGCCGACCTTGCCTTTTTATCGCCTCCAACTTCATTTCATACGCCTTGGCCTTTTCGCTCGGCAGAATATACTCGCGCTGGCAGTTGGAATCCACCATCAAAATAATGGCGGTATCATCGTCCATATCCCGCACAATGCAGGGCATGGTGTCCACTCCGGCGCGCTGGCTGGCGTGGCAGCGGCGGTGCCCGGCTACAATTTCATATCCGCCATCCCGGCGTGGGCGAACGATGGCGGGGGTCATCACGCCATATTCCTTGACGCTGTCCACCATCTTGTCCATTTCTTCATCGTCGCGCACCTGAAACGGATGCCCCTCAAAGGGGTGCAGCTCAGACAGCGGCAGGATCTGAATTTTCTCCAACTTGGCATCCTGCCGTTCTTCCTCAGTGGAAAACAAGTCATCTATCGAGGGCAGTCGGATGTTTTTCGCGAGATCTCTCACCCTTTTCCACCTCCTTTGCCAATGCTCTGTAAGCAGTGCTCGCCGGGCATTGCTTACTATAACGAAGCACGCTCTCCGATTTAGTAAGGCTTTCACCGACTCTGGTGCAGCGCGGAACGATTGCCTGATAAATGCGCGTGTGCGGACCATAGCTTGTGTGAATGGCTTTGATCATATCCCGTGTCATATTGGTACGATGGTCTGCTATGGTAATCAGGACACCGTCAATCTCCAGTTTAGGATTGATTTTCCTGCGAATTTTACGGATGGTGCCAATGATACTGGCAAGACCTTCGACATCAAGAATCAGCGGCTGTACGGGAATCAAAACACTGTCTGCGGCTGCAAGAGAGGCGGTGACAAGGTTGCCGAGTTCCGGCATACAGTCAATCAGACAATAGTCGTATTGCCCTTGAAATGGCTCCAACGCCCATTGCATTACGCATTCACGCATAAAGGTATTTGTCAAACTTCGCTGCAAATCAGAAAGTTGAATGTTGGCGGGAATGACATCTACTTTTTCATCGGTATGGATAACAACATCGGGCGGGTCTACCTCGTTGCAGGCTGCCTCAATCAGCTCTTTCAGGGACGCACCTTCGTTCCCCTGCGAACAGCCAAGGTATCGGCTCAGGCTGGCCTGCGGGTCGGCGTCCACCAGCAGAACTTTATTACCCATATCTGCCAATGCTACGCCCAAGTTTACAGCGGTCGTAGTTTTGCCCACACCGCCTTTTTGGTTGGCAATCGCTATTGTTTTCATACGCGCTCTCCTCGCTGTTTTTCAATCTTTGACTTGTACCAGATAAGGCTTTCGTTGTAATCCTTGCCAACGGCAGGCAACCGCTTTTCTACATTACATCCTCGCTCGGCAAGGCGCCGGGCAACTGTATCGGCAAAGCGCAGCCCCGGCTCATCACGGTCAAAGCAGAGCACCACATTTTTCACCTGCGGATGCTGCTGCAAAAAGTAGTCGATGGGCAGATAGTTCAGCCCGCCCAGCGCCAGATAATGCACACTGCGCCACTTTCCAATGTCCGTATACTGCCGCAAGGTCGCGCCGGACATAGCATCAATCGGGGCCTCGTACAGCTCCACGGTATCGCAGTCCGGGTTTTCCGCTTGCATCAGAAATCCGTACTTCTTTTGGCTGCCGGTGACATCACCGCGGTAGGTGCCTTGGCAGCCACGCTGAAAAGCAGAACGCGGAACGCCGCCTTCATCCTTGCCCACAAAAACGCAGTTGCGGTAGTTGCCGCGCGTGGTCTGATACAGAATCCCTTCGTTCAGGCAATATCGCAGCACCTTGGGGCTGATACCGCGGTGCATCAGGTAGGCGGTCGCTACCTGTGCATTTTTGTCGGGACGCGGCAGGGTAAAATCGTGCGTTCGGCTGCTTTCCACGGTGGCAGCTCTGACCTGCTGAAAAGGAACAAGCTCCATCTCGTTCAAAAGCATTACTGCCGAGCGAAAGCTCATCCCCTCGACCGTCAGCAGATAATCCAGCGCGCCTCTGCCGCCCTTGCTCTGGGAGCACCAGTGGAACAGATTCTTGCTCGGCGTGATCCGCAAGCTGCTGTGCGATTTTGTGCAGTACTCATCCCTGGATTTGCGCACAAGCTCTCCGGGACGGTAGGTGTTTAAGAAATCCACGAGCTGGACCTCGCGGGCGGCTTTGATGTTCTCTGCGGGTAATCTCATTGCTGACTTCCTCCGTTGGTGTAAATAAAAAGCGCCCTTACCGATGGTAAAGGCGTAGAGTAACGATATTCTTGTTTCAGCAGGCTTCTTGTCACTTCAGCTGGCTGAAAGGGGGTGTGGGGGAAAACACAGACGGCACCCCATTTCCCGAAAAAAGATATACTTCCCCCTTGGTGTATAGAAAAGGATTGACGCTGCGACAAAAACGCAGATTGCAAAGCCCCGCCGGATAGAGTATAATCGTTCTATAAGGTAAGGCAGGTGAGCAGAATGCGATTTTTCCTGATGCAGCGCAATCATCCAGTGGCTGTTATTGAAATAGCTGAAAAGACCGGCGACATTATTGATGTGGCGGAGGTTCTTTCGGCGCAGAGGATTCCCCTTGGCGCAAAGCATAGCGATGGCAGCTTTGATGTTCTGTCCCTGCGCAAATGGTGGGCAGGGCGCGGTATCCCGGCAAGCCGTTCCGGGCTGGAGCACGCCTTGGAAACGCTGCATATTCCTTACGCCGAACTTCTGCTTGTCAAATGCAGCGGGCTGAGCCTTTCAGACCAGTATTGGGTCACGCCCTGCGATGCCCCACAGAACTGGCGCGATGTAAATTTCTACGAGAACGACTTTTCTGACGATGTGGGACGCGCTTTGTTTGGCGAGGGGGTTCTCTCGGCACAGCCGGATTTGTGTTCCCCCTGCAATACCTCAGACGGCTTTTTACAAAAGCGCTGGCGCATTGCGGACGGAAAACGAATCCTCTTAAAAGCAGGATCAGGCATTTACAAGCAGGAGCCTTACAACGAAATCGTTGCCACGGCTCTGTATGATGCGCTTGGTATACCGCACGTTCCCTACTGGCTTGTGGAGCAGGGCGGACAGGTCATGTCCGCCTGCGCGTGCTTTACCAATGACCACACCGAGCTTGTCACCGCCGCCCAATTTATGCGGCTGCTGCCGCAAGCGCAGGGTGTTTCCAACTGGGAACACTTCGACACCTGCTGCCGGACCGTTGGAATCCCTGATGCAAGGAAAGCGGTCTGCAATATGCTGGCTGCCGATTTCATCTTAGCCAACACGGATCGCCATTTGGGAAACTTCGGTTTCCTGCGCGATTCCGAAACGTTGGAATGGAAAGGAACAGCGCCCATCTATGACAGCGGCACAAGCCTTTGGCAGATGACCCTCACCCGCGCAATCTGCGCAGAGGCGATGGTTCCGGCCAAACCGTTTGAAACCTCACAGCAATCCCAGCTAAAGCTGATTGCGCCTTATGTGGATCTGCCGCTGGAGCGCCTGAAGGGATTCTCCGCTAAGGTAGAAGAAATTTTAAGCCCGGCACCGCAATTTGATGAGGGACGGGCAGCCGCCATAGCCGCCGCGGTTGACGGTAGAATCCGCATGTTGTGATTCATGGCGGAGCGCAGCGAGAATCGAACGCCACTCTGCCTTTTTCATCGTACTTTCATGGATTGCCAAACCATATCCGGCAGCACGGTCATTGACAGTATAGTCTTTTGCGGATATAATATAGTCAGAATACTACTATCACTTGGAAGTGAGGAGGTTTTTCTATGAATATTCGTCCTTCGGCGTCAATCCGACAAAATTATAATGAAATTGCAAACCTGTGCAGGAAAACTGCCGAACCTGTTTTTCTTACAAAAAACGGTGAAGGTGATTTGGTTGTCATGGACATTGATACTTTTAATCGCCGTGAAAAAATGTTGAAGCTCCGGGAAGAACTTCTTGCTGTTGAAGAAGATCGATTACAGGGTCGGGACGGATGCTCTCTTGATGAATTGGATGCATACCTCGATGATGTAATGGCAGGGGTATAAGGATGGAAAACGAAAAATATACGGTTATCGTCTCCGATAGAGCAAAGCATATGCTGGGAATGCACATACGCTTTATGGCCCAGATCAACAAACCTGCGGCTGCAAAAATCAAAGAAGAAATCATGAACGCCATGCGTTCATTACAGAAAATGCCCTATCGCTTTCCATTCTTTAACGAACCCTATATTCCTGTGAACAAATACCACAAAATGTATGTTCCAAAGTGGTATTTAATTCTTTACCAAATCCAAGATAATACCGTTTATGTGGATTACATCCTTGATTGCAGAGAAGATTACAGTTGGCTTATCCGGTAACATTGAACCGCTGAATCCATAAAATGTTTTGCCGCGCTCATTACGAGGTCGGCTTTTGTAATTCCTGAACAATAAGACCCTACAATATCAAATGGCGCCACTATTGGTATGTGAGCAATTTGACTACAAAAAACAGCGTCCTCCGTTTTACATTCGGGGGACGCTGCTTTTCTCTATGGCACTCATTTGGCGGTGGGCTTTTTTGTCGATTTGCCCTGTCGGCTGAATTCTTTCGCAAGGTCAACCAGCTTTTTAGAAGGTCGATAGCTGTCCAGAATATGAGGACTAAGCAGGAAATTCAGCAGACAAGATTTGGGAATCATATACCCACCACTGATTTCAAAGTATCGGATGTAACCGTTATGGCACCAATTCGTCAGGGTGTTGTGGTGATAGCCGGTAAACCGGCTTGCTTCGGCAACACTCAGCACATCGCTGTAGGGCTGCGTTTTCAGGGTAAGAAAGTCCTGAAACTTCTTTCTGCTTTTGGCGGTATCCAGATTTGCCCATTCCCGTAAGGTCAGCATTTTGGGCTTGCCGCCTTTGTTCCAGCTCGCTGAGTAATACCCGGTCGGTGCCGAGAATTTTTCCGGTTGGTATTACCTTAAATCTTTCCTTTCATCACTCTCTCCACCATGGCGCGCTGTGCGTGCTCGGCTTCTAGGTTGGCGGGATGCTTGGGGAAGGCGCGCATGACTTTCTGGTAAAGCTTCAAGCCCTGGTCGGTGGTGCACATGCTGGCAACATACACCATATAATCCGGTACCTGGCCAAACACGCAGCGCTCGGTGTTTGGCACATCCCAGCGCTTTGACTGCTTTTCAATAAAGGCGGCGCGCATCTCGTCAGGGGTGGTGTACTGGGCCATTTCCTGTTCCCATTGGGGCCAGATCGGGTCCACCGAAAGGTCAATAATGGCCGGGCCGCCGTGGTCACCCTTGACCAGAGCAAAGGACTGGTACATGGGGGCAGAATCCGACATAAACACCCAGCCCACATACTGCACAGCCGGAATACCGTACACGTTCAGGGTGCGTACTACCTGTTCGGCATTCTGGTAGGTGTTGTTCATGCGGCCGTCAATGCAGTTCACAATCTCCCGCACATGGGCATCGCTGATGGTATCGGTAGTTTCGGTGGTAAACAGCTGTGCTTCGCGGTTGAGCGGGTACATGTTGGACGGTACCTTAATATCCTTGCCGTCGGTGCGGCCTACCATGCGGAATGTGTGATTTTCAAATGTATAAGAAGCCATGTTTCTTCCCCATTTCCTTATCTTTCGTTTATCCAACAGTATACCAAAAACGGCCTGCTGATTCAATGCCGGGCAAACAGAATCCCCGCCGCCAGAGCACAGTAGCTTTGGCGGCGGGGATTCCTGTATCAAAACCCACCCCTTAAAAAAGAAGAAGGAAACGGCAGATGAGGTACCCGCAGGGCGGGCAAGGAAGAAATGTGCGCGAGGTGTTGCCAACCTAAAGCCCATATAAATTGGAATGGACATCGGGCTGATATTTTGTTCGACGATAGGACGATACGTCTGCGTGCGCCCCTACGGGAGGATACTCCCAAAATGACGTGCCGTGAAATGTTTTATAAAGAAAAAACGAACCATTCCGGCGCGGTCGGGTGAGCGCGCCCTACAGGGCAAAAACTCGTCTTTATTCTTCCACCACATCCCACTCCGCAAAATATTCCCGTGCTTCGGGCAAGATTTCGCGGGTGCAGGGCTGAATGTAATCGGCGGTCAGAGGGAGGTCAGCGCTGTTGGGGCCAGCTGAGATGGTGAACCGTCCGGCTTCTAGGTGCCAGACACTGTATTCGTCCGGGAAAGCCATCTGGTTGAGATTGAACCGGAACCGCACGGTGCGGCGTTGGCCCTGCGGTACGGTAATGCGGGCAAAACCCAACAGTTCCAGTTCCGGCCGCACAATGGTGGCGATGGCATCGCGGCCATACAGCTGCACCACAGTCTCGCCGTCGCAGCTGCCGGTGTTATGCACCGTGACCAACAGTACGTTGTTCAGGACGGCGAGGTTATGATTGTTGATGAATTTACAGGTCGTATTATGCCTGGCCGACGTTATTCTGACGGTCTGCATCAGGCAATTGAAGCAAAAGAGCACGTTAAGGTCAAGAGAGAAAGCAAGACGCTGGCAACTATCACATTCCAGAACTTCTTTAATAAATATGATAAGAAG
>ENA-ORSY01000819-ORSY01000819.1-human-gut-metagenome-genome-assembly--contig:-NODE-819-length-26865-cov-2.758747_pt1 | contig 26865 bp, 27 predicted proteins | sample MGYA00242193_ERZ509160 | MGnify/ENA primary metagenome ERZ509160 (study PRJEB26280, sample SAMEA2338670) | human gut metagenome | biome: human gut; feature: human-associated habitat; material: faeces...
GAATATACAAAAAGCCCGCTAGCGCGGGCTTGATGCTTAGATGTTGTCGCGAATGCCGAGCTTCTTGATGAGTTCACGGTACTCAAAAACGTCGCGGTTCTTGATGTAAACCAGAAGACGACGGCGCTTACCTACGAGCATGAGCAGGCCACGACGGGTATGGTGATCCTTGGGGTGCTCCTTCAGGTGCTCGGTCAGGTTCTTGATGCGCTCAGACAGGATAGCAACCTGTACCTCTGCGCTACCAGAGTCCTGGGGGTTCTTGCCGAACTCAGCCATGAGCTCTGCAGTGCGTTCTTTGGAGATGCTAAGCTTGTTAGGCATCTGTCCACCTTTCTACATCTAATTCCCTCCATGCCGAGCAAGCAAGCGGGTGGTGCATGCGAGCTAGGCGTGAAGCCTACTTACTGCAAAATGCAGCTTATCTAGTATAAACGAGCGTCTTTTCAGGCTCAACAGCTTTCTGAGGTTGTGTTCGACATGTGAAGATGGTCAAAATGCCACTAATTAATCAACGACATTCAGTGAAGAAATTAACGGAATTGCCGTCGCAACGCCCCAGAGAGCAAAGCCAATCAGCTCGATTCATGCCCAGAGAAGGGCATTGTCGGTCATGGCTGCAACGTCGAAGAGCTCCAAAAAAGCTCGCCTTCAGCGGCGCAAAAGGGCCCATTTGCCAACAACATCAAACTTACGCCTCAAAGCACCACCAAGACACATCTCACAATCCTCTTCCATGAGCCTAAGACAAGAACCCCCCAATGCTAAAGCTTATGAAACCCCAGGGCGAAAATACCCTAGGGTTTCATATCAAGACCAAACAGCATTTCGGCTCACATCGAACAATCAACGTTAATTAAGAAGTGCAGCCGAAAATAAGGAAATTTAGCCTTCAGAAAAGAAGACTGGCTACTTCCGGGATGCTTCATATAGTTCGACAAGTTTCTTCTGGACATCGTAAGGAGCTGGCTCATATCCATTAAGACGCACAGAATAAGTTCCGCTACCACGAGAAAGGGCTCGCAAATCCTTCGTATACGAGAGGACTTCAGCATACGGAACCCGAACAACAATTATGGTTTCACCCTCGTCGTTGGAATCGGTACCAACAATTCGACCTCGACGTGTAGAGATATCACCCATAACAGCGCCTGCATACGCCTCGCCAACAGTGATATCCATATCTGCCATAGGCTCCAAAATTATGGGGTCGGCTTGCTGACAGGCAGCCCTGAATGCAAGTCGAGCAGCGGTCTTGAAAGCCATCTCGTTGGAATCTACCGCATGGTAGGAACCATCGAACACTACGCATTGGATATCAACCATGGGATAGCCAGCCAGGAAGCCCTCCGCCATGGTTTCCTGGACACCTTTGTCCACAGCCGGAATGAGATTCTTCGGAATTCTGCCGCCAACCACTTCACTCTCAAATGCGTAACCTTCACCTGGGCTAGGAGAAAGACGAAGCCAACAATCGCCAAACTGTCCAGAGCCGCCAGTCTGTTTCTTATGACGACCCTCTGCTTCTGCGGTTTTTTGAATCGTCTCGCGATAAGGAATTCGAACAGGAACAAGATGCGCTTCGATCTTCGCCTGATTTTTTAACTTGTTCAACAGCACATCTACATGCATGTCGCCCATCGTAAATACAACTTGTTGATGAGTTTCTTCGTATCGGACCAAACGCAGGGTTGGATCAATTTCCGCTTGCTTGGAAAGGAATGTTCCCAGCTTATCCTCATCCTTCTTATTTTCAGCTTCAAGGGCGATGGGGTAAAGCGGAACGGGACTTGGCAGCGGATCAACCTCGATATCGCCAGAAAGCGAGAGTGTATCACCGGTTTTCGTCTCATTCATCTTGGGGACCACAATGATATCGCCGGCTTTGGCGCTCTTAACATCCATAGGCTCCTTGCCCATCATCACGTAAAGATGAGAAAGACGTTCTTTCTTCTTACTACGCGCGTTCGTAAGCTCCATTCCAGGCTCAAGGTATCCGGAAAGCACCTTGATAAAGCTCATGCGGCCAACATACGGATCGGAGAGCGTCTTGAAAACGAATCCAGCAGGTTCGCCCGTTTCGTCAACATAGAGCTCTTCACCATTAGCCAAATAGAAGGGCCCATGTGCACGAGGATGGGGAAAATAGCTAGCAATATCCTCCATTAGACCTTTGATGCCCTGCTTGATAATCGTAGAGCCGACGAAGACGGGTATAAAAATCTCTTGCGCAATCGCTTTATCAAGCAGCTGCTCAAGTTCTTCTTGGGTTAACTGCTCTTCGCCATCAAGATATTTCATCATCAAGTCTTCGTCAGCTTCCGCGACTAAATCGCACAACTTATCGCGAGCAACTTGGGCAACATCAAGGTAATCCTCAGGAATCTCCTCGACACGTTCGTCTTCTCCCTCAAAGTAACGAGCTTTCATACGAAGAACGTCGATCACACCCTTAAAGTCTTTATCAACGCCCATAGGTATAGTTACTGCGCCCAAACGAGAACCAAAACGAGCATGGAGAGTAGCCATTGCTACATCAAAATTGGCATGCTCACGGTCGATATGATTGATGAAAACGCAGCGGCATAACCTCATAGTTTCAGCCTCATGCCACAAACGCGTGGTCATAACCTGAGGACCGTCAACGGCATCGACAACGAACATGGCCATCTCTGCCGCCTGCATAGTTGCAAGCGTATCTCCAAGAAAATCAGGCTGACCCGAGGTATCAAGCAAATTGATTTTGTAATCCTTATAAGGAATGGGCGCAATTGACGTGCCTAAGGTGAAATGACGACGAATCTCCTCTTCGTCATAGTCGAGGTATGACTTGCCGTCATGAGTTGTTCCCATGCGCGGAGTTTTCCCAGAAACGTGCAGCATTGCTTCGGCAAGTGATGTTTTGCCGGCACCATCTTGGCCTACCAGCACAATGTTACGTACATGTTCGGTTGCGGGAGCAGCCATAATACACCCCTCTTTCCTCCTTCAGGCATCCCCATACCTGAAGGACTTGCTGCAATATCCCTCAACATTGCAGCAGATCATTCACAGTGAACAAGTTCATAAAACCCAGTGTAGCGTAATAGCGCCAAGGAGTAACCACCATGGGTAATGCCAGTCTGAAAAAGAGAGCGTTTGAAGTCGATCGAGTTATCTAAACGATATTAAATAGTCCAGAGATTTCAATGAAATACCCAAATGTTGGCGAATCCACAGCTGAAGGAATCGCATAACGCGCAAACGTTCGTCAACTTCTATTTCAAAATGAGAAATCTCCTCGAAAGTGCTGAACAGCAAAGCCTGAGCCCACAGCACGGTATCGCGAGAAAGGGCAATTGTTTCGCTCGCATAACCGCAAGACGGACAAACCATACCACCATCAACAAGCGAAAAGGGCGCACGAGAGGGAAGCCTTTCTGGTGAAATTGAATTTCCGCACTCAACACAGGTATCAAAACGAGGACGAAAGCCCAAAACAGCAAGCGTTTTAAGCAGATAACCAGCCGTATAACACTCAGGGGATGCAACAGCGTTTTCCAAATTGGCAGCCTTTAATGCCTTCAGCGCAACACATGTCATAGGAAACAAGCGTTCATCTTCCAACCCTACTTGAGTAGTTTTGTCAAGAATTTCAACCATAGGCGAAGCTGCCTCCATCAAGGCATAGTCCCTACGAAGATGCTCATTTCCTTCCAGTAAGCGCGCCTCTTTGACGATGTCGAGAGTTTTCCCCTGACAGAGAAGCAAATCGCAAACAGAATAAACCTCTAAGCGGGAGGCGAAAGAAGAAGAGGGCTTTCGAGCCCCCTTCGCGACCGCTCGTATTTGCGATCCATCACATGAGAGCAAAGTGCAAATCACATCGCTCTCCCCCAGCTTTGTGCGACGAAGCACCAAAGCCCTCACGCTATATGAACGCGAAGCCATTGATCCTACGCACCCTCACCATAGCCAAAACGACGAATTTGGTTTAGATCCCGTCTCCAGTTTTTACGAACCTTAACATTGAGATCGAGAAATACCTTTTTGCCCAGAAGGGTTTCGAGGTCCTCGCGCGCCTGGGTGCCAACTTCCTTGATAGCATGCCCGCCCTTGCCGATTATGATGCCTTTCTGGCTATCACGCTCCACATAGACAGTGGCATAAATCTTCTGAAGATTCTTTCGTCGATTGTATTCCATGGCATCAACAACCACGCCAACAGCATGAGGCACTTCATCATGTGCGGTAAGCAGGATCTTCTCACGAATGAATTCGGCAATGATAACTTCGAGAGGCTGATCGGTTTCCATGTCTGCAGGAAACCAAAGTGGGCCAGTGGGCAAGCGACGAACAACAGCTTCAATGAAATCGTCGATGCCAGCACCTGTAAGTGACGAAACCTCTACAACTTCATCCCAATCACCCAAAGAAACCGCCTTATGACGCTGTTCGTCGAGAAGCTCATCATTCACCAGGTCGATTTTTGAAAGAACAAGAATCTTCGGAACCCTGTTCTTGGAAAGCTCGGAAATGACCCATTCGTCACCGCGGCCAAAGGGAGCCGATGCATCCAGCAAGAATGCTGCAACATCTATGCCGTCGAGCGACTTTAGTGCCGTGGTATTCAGCTCTTCCCCGAGGGCATCATGGGGTTTATGCACACCCGGAGTGTCAACAATAACCATCTGGTGATCTTCGGTAGTATGAACAGCACGGAAACGATGGCGCGTTGTTTGGGCCGTGGGCGACGCAATGGCAAGTTTTTTTCCCATAAGAGCATTGAGCAAAGTTGATTTACCCGAACTTGGCCGACCAACAAGAGTCACAAATCCGGACCTAAACGTCTTTGGATCGATAGTGCTTTGATTGATTTCCATAAAATTCCTTTACAAACGCACCTTACATCAGGCCAAGCAGGCAAAGAATTCGCGGCGCAAAAATAATCAAGCCAACAACCAATGAGGCCAAAGAAAACAGCAGCACACCGCCAGCGGCAGCGTCTTTTGATTTACGAGCAAGCTCATGATGCTCAGGGCTTGCCAAATCAACTATTGCCTCAATCGATGAGTTTAAGCACTCGCCGCCCAAAACCAAGCCAAAGCAAACAACAACGGCAAGCCACTCATAAGGGTTAATACCAAAACCAAAACCGAGAGCAATGCAGAGCAGCATGCAAGCAAATTCAATATGAAAATTGCGCTCGTGAGCTGTGTCGATTATTCCGCGCCCCGCACAACGGAACGCGGCAAAAAGAGAAAAGCCTTCACGCGTCATGCGCGGCTCTCGTTCCATTCACGCATCAGCTTTTCTTCCAGAGCATGCATTATCTCGTAATCATCATCCTCGATATGATCGTATCCGCAAAGATGAAGCAAGCTATGGATGGTGAGGATCGTCACTTCCTCTTCTAGCGTGGTTCCGTATTCTTCGGTTTGGGCAAGAGCTACATCTGTAGCAATGATGGTATCGCCCAATTCAAATTCTTCAACGTCATCCAGAACCTCATCCTCGAATGGAACATTATCGCACTCAAACGACAAGACATCGGTTGGACGATCGATTCCTCGATACTCACGATTGAGCTCATGGATACGTTCGTTGGAAACGAACGTAACGGTAACATCGGTGCACTCCGGCAAGTTCATCTTTTTCATAACAAACGTGCACAGCTCTTCAATAGGAAAGCCACCAACAAGCTCTTCCCCGTGCTCAATAAGTACATTGACTTGCATTGGCAACCTCTTTACAGACGGAGATTCATCTCTTCGGCGCGCGCATAGGCAGCAACAATCCTCGCAACCAGAGAATGGCGCACGACATCGGCATTCTTGAACTCGCAAAAAGCTATATCTTCCAAACCATCAAGAACCTGACGCACAGTCTTTAAGCCTGAAATGCCCTTGGGAAGATCAGCCTGAGTAATGTCGCCGGTAATAACCATTTTCGAACCTATGCCCAAACGAGTAAGGAACATCTTCATTTGCCCAGGAGTAGTGTTCTGAGCTTCGTCAAGAACAATGAATGCATCATTGAGCGTACGGCCCCGCATAAACGCCAGGGGGGCAATTTCAATGGTTCCGTCAGCAAGGTACTTGTTCGCACGACCGGGTTCCATCATCTCAAACAGTGCATCATACAAAGGACGGATGTAAGGATCGATTTTCTCGGTAAGAGAACCAGGAAGAAAACCGAGGTTCTCACCAGCCTCGACAACTGGTCGCGTGAGGATAATACGACTAACTTGTTTGTTGTTGAACCGCCATAGCCATAGCAAGGTATGTTTTGCCAGTACCCGCCGGACCAATGCCAAACGTGACCGTGTTCTTTCGGATGGCATCCGCGTATTGTTTCTGCGTGGGTGTTTTAGGACGAATCGCCCGACCGCGATAAGAAAGAATCACATCGTTCTTCATTGGAGGCGGTGCCAATTCGCCGGCCCTCATGAGATTCAAAGAGCGCTTTACCTCATCGGCCGTAAGAGCCTCGCCCGCCTCAAGCGTTTTTATCAGACCCGCAAAAAGCGTGGTAAGCGATTGCACCTCAAGAGCGTTGCCCTGAATGCGAAGCGAATTCTCATGCAAGGAAATTCTCGCAGCAGTGGAGTCTTCGATTAGGTGAAGAAACTCGTCTTGGGATCCCAATAATGCAGAGGGCTCAATTGGGGATGGGATGACGAGTGTGATGTTCTCTAGATCAATCATGCCCTCATAATAGCAGCATCGTCAACGCCCGTTAAGCATACATCGACCAAAGCACCCTGGGGGAATCCATCCACACGAACCTTATAATACGATGCCCCACCCTTCTTGTTCGACAGCAACAAGCTCATGGGAGCCGATACGGCGCTGGGCGTATTGAATACGCAACCGATCGCCCAAAACACTTAATTCATGCGCACGACGTTCTTTTGTTTCAGCTGGAATCTGATCGGTGCGACTTGCCGCTGGCGTACCCTCTCGGCGAGAATACCGAAATACATGAATCTTCGTGAAGCCAACCTCGCGCACCAGCGTGCAGGTATCGGCAAAATCTTGCTCTGTTTCTCCGGGAAAACCCACAATGACGTCTGTGGTAAGGGAAATATCGCCAACTTGCCGTTTCAGCATGGCAACAACCTCTAAGAACTCATGGGCAGAATAAGGCCGATTCATCTCATGTAGAACTTTGTCAGAGCCTGATTGCAAAGGCAAGTGTAAATGACGGCACACGCGCCCCTCAGACTCCGCCATGACTTTCACGAATTCAGGATCAAGCGACCTTGGTTCTACGGACCCAACGCGCAAACGGACGTCATCATGACCAGCCTTGCTCAATTCATCAAGCATCCTGCGGACCAGAGCGCCAAGGCGGATTCGTTTCTCGCCTTCGGTGTAGCAATAGGATCCAAGATCGATTCCGGTAAGGACAAGCTCTTTGACGCCCGCATCGGCCAACGCCAAGGCTTCCTCCAAAACAGCGTAAATCGGACGCGACCAAGCCTTGCCCCGAGCAACATGGACGATGCAGTAAGTGCACGAATGATTGCATCCATCCTGGACCTTCAATGAAACACGTGTAGGGAATTCTTCTCCCACACGAATAAGATTTGCCGAAGAAGCAGCCGAACCGTCACCCACCTCTTCGAGCAAATCAATTTTATCCACCACGCAGATGCGGGAATCAAGGCCACGGTAAAACTCGGGTTCGATAGCTGCTGCACAACCGGTAACCACAACTTGCGCAGTCGGATTTTGACGAAGAACGCGTCTGATGCTTTTACGGGTCTTTTTGTCGGCTTTCCTCGGTTACCGTGCAGGTGTTCACAACAACAATATCCGCATCCGGCACCGAGCACAGTTGAGCACCCCTGGTTTCATAAGCTTTGGCGATAGTGTCGGATTCAACTCTATTTACTTTGCAGCCAAGGTTTACTACCGATACCCTCATGAACGCACCTCAAGCTCATATAACGCCAAAGCCGGAGCAACGATCCCAGCCGTTTCCGTGCGAAGAATACTTGGGCCCAAACTGATCGAATACGCATAAGGCAATGCAAGAAAAAGATCAACCTCTTGGGCAGTTAGACCGCCCTCCGGGCCCACCACCAATGCAATACGCAGGCTGCGAGGATCTTTCCCGGTAGCCGCAATGCAGCACGACACAGCCTCAGCCAAAGTACTGGACAGCTCAGCTTCCTCCCAGCAAATCAGCACAGCATCGCAATCTTTGGCAATATCAACCGCCCCTGCGACAGAACAGGGCGCGTGAACGACGGGCTTGGAGGAACGCCCACTCTGCATCGCAGCACTCTTAGCGATAGAAGCCCATCTTTCAAACCGGGCTTTTGACTTCTTCGCATCAAGCTTCACAACGCTGCGCGAGGTAGTCATAGGGACAAACTCCGCGATACCAACTTCGGTTGCATGCCTAACAATAGCGTCCATCTTCTCGCCCTTGGCCAGACCCTGAACAAGAACAACCTCAGGACGCGCGTACGAAGAAAGCTTCTGAGCAATGGATACGGAAAGCTCATCACCCTCGAAAGAAACAATCTCGCATTCAAAATAATCAGAGACGGCATCCACAACGGCTATATGCTCACCTACAGCAAGGCGCAAGACTTTTGCATGCTTCGTGTCATCAGCATCAAGATGAAGTGCAAAAACAGGCGCCGACTCAAACGCCAGCACCTGTTCACGTAAGAAGAAATGAGGAAGCGACATATCTCTCCCGATTAATTGTTGAAAGCGTCTCGAAGTTTCTGAAGAGGGCTACGCTGTTCGGAGACATTCTCTCCCATTTCGTCGGCCAAACGCTCCAGAATAGCCCGTTCGCCCTTGGAAACACGCGTAGGGATCTTAACCTCAACATGAACATGCAAGTCACCACGCGATTCGCTACGGAACTTAGGCATGCCAGCACCCTTAACGCGCACAACCTGACCATACTGGCATCCTTCGGGAATAGCGACAGAGACCTTTTCATTCTCGAAGATGCCATCAAGCTCGATCTTGGCACCAAGCGCCGCTTGAACCATGCTGATCGCCGCAGAGCAGTGCAGATCATCACCCTGACGTTCGAAGAACTCATGCTCTTCGATGCGGCAAGTAACGATAAGGTCTCCCGCTTCTGCACCACGAATACCAGCTTCGCCATAACCCGACAAACGAAGCTGTTGGCCATCGCGAATGCCTACAGGGATATCAACAGATATGCGCTGACGATCGGGAACACGTCCCTGCCCCTCGCATTCGGGGCACGGATTTTCGATAATCTTGCCTGAGCCAGAGCATCGAGGACAGGTAGATGCAGACTGCATATCGCCTAGGAATGTATGCTGAACGGTGACAACGCGACCCTGGCCATTGCAATCAGGACAGGTAACTTCGCTTCCGCCTTCAGATAACCCCGAACCTTCGCAATCGGGACACGGAGCAAGGCGATCGTATACGATTTCCTTCTTTACACCCGATGCTGCTTCTTCAAGCGTGATGCGCAACCCTACGCCCATATCGCGGCCTTCTTTTCGCACATTGGCGCGAGCTCCCCCGCCGCCGAAAAATGAGCTGAAGAGGTCACCCATACCGCCGAAACCGCCGCCAAACAAATCTTCGAGATCTACGTATTGGGATCCGCCACCGCCGGAAGCGCCAGGAATAGTACCAAAACGATCATATTGAGCTCGTTTATTAGGATCGCTCAGAACGTCATAAGCCTCATTAAGTTCTTTGAAGCGATCCTCGGCATCAGGATCCTTGTTCACATCAGGATGAAGCTGGCGGGCCTTCTTTCGGAAAGCTTTCTTGATCTCATCGTCGCTTGCCGTCTTGTCAACGCCAAGCACCTCGTATAAATCGTTGGCCATAAGTTGCGAATCTCCTTTTCGGGATTACAAATCTTTCAAAACGTTACGGGCTGCGCGAACAGCTTTGAGTACCTGCGAATAATCCATCCGTGTGGGACCCACGATCAATATAAGACCGCTGTGCTCAGCCTCGCCGAAACGGTTGGCAATGAGCGAAACACTCGAAAGCGCTTCGGAATCATTTTCGTGCCCAATGCGGACAACGGGCTCTTCAGAGGCAGCCGCATCATTGAACACACGAAGAAGCATCGTATCACCTTCGAGCTCTTCGAGGACAGGCATAAGACAAGAAGAATCACTGAATTCAGGTTTGCCCAGAAGATGGGAAATGCCCAACGGGTGGGCCTTTATGGCGTTCTGATCTTTCAGGCAAGCCAAAATCTCAGCCATAACCATTCTGAACAAATCGTCATGAACCCCACTAGCGCCAAGCGGCAGTTCACCCGACGTCGAAGACAAAGACGTTCCGACCAAAATGTTGTTGAGTGCTTCTTGCGTTTTGCCAATTTCGTCTTGAGAGTAGTCACGAGGCAGATCCATCTGCCTATCGAAAACCTGACCATCCTCGGTAACGATCACGGTTAATAGACGTTGAGGCGTCAGCAAAACCAGATTTACCAAACGAATATCCACCGAAAGAATCCGCGGAGGCACAAGAAGCGTCATGCAATCGGTAAAGCGAGCGAGCGCCTGAGAAGTTCGATCCATTAGATCGTCTAAATCACTCGCGCTTTCGCGCAACTCACGAGCAAGGGCATCTTCCCCATTATCGGGATCGCTTTCAGAAAGAAGCTCATCGACAAATGCCCGATAACCGAAATCAGTGGGAATACGTCCCGCAGAAGTATGCGGCTGGGCCAGATAACCCATTTCCTCAAGAAGCGAGAGTTCATTTCGCACCGTAGCAGAGCTGATTCCCAGGTTATAGCGCTCAACTAGCGTACGCGACCCTACAGGAAGCGCACGAGCAATGTATTCTTCGATGAGCGCCCGAAGCACAATCTGGCGCCTATCTGATAGCATCGCTTGCCTCCTTAGCAATGATTTTCCTCACCAATGTGAAAGCATTTTAGCAGCGAAGCAACTAGAGTGCTAACAACAACCTAAAGATACGTCATTCCCACACGCTAAGTATGCTGAAACAACCTGCGTATCCCAACCGTTACGGAGCAAGGTCAAGGAGCCTTCCGTATAAGAGGTTGCCAAACAACCATCCTTTTTCAGTAGGAATCCATCGTGAGCCGCAATGCTCAACCAAGCCATCAGATTCTAGACCACAAAAAGCAAGGGGAGCATCGGGAAGAAGCAAAGACGCATCTTCAAGCATCGAATCGGATACTCCTCGGCTCATACGCATCCCCAACATCAGATCTTCAGCAGCCATTTCGAAAGGATCGAGAGATTCCACCACCAAACCATCCTTAAGACGTTCTCGCACGAGAGCGTTTTGACGCATCGAAACCGCGCCCTCACCAAGTCCAAGATAAGGTTTTCCAGTCCAGTAAGCAGTGTTGTGACGCGACTCGAAACCGTCAAATGCGTAGCTAGCAACTTCATACCTATGCATACCTGCATCACCCAGTACCTCAGCGGCAACCTGCATAAGATCAGCCCCCAGGTCTTCATCGATGTGAACAATCCCTTTTTCTACGCGCCAGAAGAGCGGTGTTCCCTCTTCGACCATTAGAGGATATACGCTCACATGTTTAACGCCAAGCTGAAGAGCAAGTTCCAAATCCTTTCGGAACCCTTCTTCTGTTTGACCAGGTAAACCGCACATAAGGTCGATGCTAACATTATCAAACCGGATTTGAGCAAGCTCTACAGCCCGCTTTGCCTGACTGGATGAATGGACGCGGCCCAGAAAGGAAAGAAGCCCGTCATCGAAACTCTGAACACCAATAGATATGCGGGTTGCACCCAAGGCGAACATGTCCTTCACCATGGATTCGCTAAGGCTGTCTGGATTAGCCTCGATGGTGCATTCGACATCGGGCGTAAGATGCATAGAAAGCGAAAGTGTATATAGCAATGAGGAGAGGCGTTTGTTTCCTAAATAGGTTGGCGTTCCGCCGCCAAAATACACCGTTTCAATAGCTCCAAGCTGCTCAGAGCGTGAGGCACCGCGAATAGCGGCGATCACCTCTTCAACATAGCTGTCGAGCTGCGGACTATCTGGAGGGACAGCGCACGTCGCGAAGTCGCAATAAGCGCATCTGCGCTTACAAAAAGGAACGTGCACGTAGAGGGCACGGTACGGATTCCAATCCATCGTCATTACCCTTCTTCTTCGGTATGACGACGAGCCTCTTCGAAAATCGAAGCAAAGTCATCGTAAGTTACCGCATCGTTGATCTGCCTACGCACTGCGGCAGCGTCTTTCATCCCCGCCACATACCACATGGCGTGCTTACGCATACGCACGATATTCTTGCCGGAGCGTTCGGACAGCAACTTAGCATGACGAGTTGCAAGGGCCATTTTTTCAGCAGGCGTAGGGCCGGCATAGCCAGGACCGCCAGCGAGTTTTGAAGCGATGTCGCGAAAGACCCATGGATTCCCCTGAGCTCCTCGCCCTACCATAATAGCGTCGCAACCAGTTACCCCTAGAAGGGCAATGGCACTATCGCCATCTACCACATCGCCATTTCCGATAACAGGAATGGACACCGACCGCTTAACACGGGCAACAATGCCCCAATCGGCTTTACCACGATAGAACTGCTGGGCATAACGACCATGCACCGCAATAGCAGCTGCACCCGATTCTTCTGCCATGCGGGCAAATTCCACAGCGGTTTCATTGCCCTCTTCATACCCGCGACGGAACTTGACCGTAAGGGGGCAACTAATAGCATTAGAAACCGCCCCGATGATTCGTGACGCAAGCAGAGGATCGCGCATCAACGCGGATCCATCGCCCTTACCTGCAATCTTTCGAGCGGGACAGCCCATATTGATGTCTATGGCAAACAAGCGGCTTCCGAGAGAATCTTCCACCCACTTAGCCTGCTCGGCCATTGTGGCGGGCTCATGCCCAAAAAGCTGAACCGAGACTTTATCTTCGTTTGGAGCCAAATCGAGCAGATGGGCTGTCTTTTCATTGGCATAGCTCAACGCCTTAGCTGAAACCATTTCCGTATAGGTAAGCTGAGCGCCCTGTTCAATGCACAGCCGGCGAAACACCTCGTCGCCAACGCCAGCCATAGGCGCAAGGATCACCCTGCGATCGGTGAACATATTTTCTGTCATACCAATCCTTACACAGAAGCAATTGAGACAAATTGAACGAAAGCGAATATCAGCATTGCTATAAAGACGATAGCGACAAGCAAGCAGCCGCAGCCCAGTGCAGCTTTGGTGCCGCCAGACATACGTGCCTGCTCGCGATCGCGAGCAGCCTTTTTCTCGTCAAAAGGATCATTCAGCCAATCGTATTCTTCTTTGTTACGACCAAAAGCCACGCTGCACCCCCTATTCATCGACCTTGAGTATAGCCATGAATGCTTCCTGGGGAACCTCGACGTTGCCGATATTCTTCATGCGCTTCTTGCCCTTCTTCTGCTTTTCGAGGAGCTTACGCTTACGCGAGATATCGCCGCCATAGCACTTTGCTAAAACGTCCTTGCGCATCGCACGAACGGTTTGACGAGAAAGCACACGGGATCCAACCGCTGCCTGGATAGGCACTTCGAACATTTGACGGGGAATAATCTCCTTCAGCTTTTCCGTAAGAATGCGACCACGATCGTAAGCCTTGTCGGTATGGACAATAAACGAAAGTGCATCAATAGGTTTTCCGGAAAGAAGGATATCAAGCTTGACCAATTTTGAAGGCTTGTAGGTATCAAAATCGTAGTCAAGCGAAGCATAGCCTTTAGTGCGACTCTTGAGCTGATCGAAATAGTCCATGATGAGCTCGGAGAGAGGCATTTCCCACAGCATTTCAACCGTGTTGGTATTCAAGTAATTCATTGTTTTGAACTCGCCACGGCGAGCAACAGTAAGCTCCATTACCGCACCAACATAATCAGGCGGAATAAGAATCTTCGACTTCAAGTAAGGTTCTTCGATATGATCAATCTCGCTTGCATCTGGCATATCTTGGGGCGAGTGCAGGGAAAGCATCTCGCCATCCGTCTTGAAGACATGGTACTCAACAGACGGCGCCGTAGCCAAAAGGTCAAGCCCGAATTCGCGCTCCAAGCGCTCCTTCACAACTTCCATGTGGAGCAATCCCAAAAAACCCACACGAAAGCCGAAACCAAGCGCATGGCTGTTTTCCGCTTCATATACGAGAGCAGGGTCGTTCAAAGAGAGCTTTGCCAACGCATCCTTCAACTCTTCGTATTGATCGGCCTCAATAGGAAATAAACCGGTATAGACCATAGGCTTGACATCACGATAGCCGGGAAGAGGCTCATCGCAACCACCATCAACCAAAGTGACCGTATCGCCAACTTTTACCTTTGACGGATCCTTCAAGCCCGTCACCAAATAGCCGACTTCGCCCACGCCAAGTTCATCGCAAGGAATTTCAGTGGGGCGACGAACGCCAACCTCTTCAACCAATGCACGGGTATCAGTAGCCATCATACGAATGTTTTGCCCCTTCTTCATGGAGCCATCGATGATGCGAACCAAAGCCACAACACCACGATATGCATCAAAATACGAGTCAAAGATTAAAGCGGAAAGAGGCGCATCGGGATCGCCTACGGGGTGAGGAACGTTATACACGATGGACTCGAGCAAATCGTGAACACCTACTCCCGTTTTACCACTGGCCAACACCGCATCGTCCGCCGGAATAGCAAGTCCATCTTCGATTTCTGCACGAACGCGCTCGGGTTCCGCCGCAGGAAGATCAATCTTATTGATAAGAGGAACAATTTCGAGGTTCGCATTCATAGCCATCATCGCATTTGCGACTGTCTGGGCTTCAATACCCTGAGTAGCGTCCACCACAAGCACTGCGCCCTCGCAAGCAGCAAGGGAGCGGGAGACCTCGTACGTGAAGTCAACATGACCCGGGGTGTCAATAAGGTTGAAATGGTAAAGCTGACCATCGTCAGCGCGATAGTCAACACGAACCGCCTGACTTTTGATGGTGATACCGCGTTCGCGCTCGATGTCCATCGAATCGAGCACCTGTTCTTTCATATCGCGTTTTGAAACCGTCTCGGTCATCTCAAGAATACGGTCGGAAAGCGTAGATTTGCCATGATCGATATGGGCAATAATGGAAAAATTTCGAATAAAGCGCGGATCGAGTGCCATAGTTTCCTAACCAAACGTGCGCATAAAGCGCCTGTAATCACGTAAAATAAGAAGTGCCGTAAATGTCGGCATTGCAATGATTCTACCCTACCTGTTGCATTGCGGAGCTTTCTTCGCAATAATAAAGCAACTGTTATCTGGGCATGATTTATAACTTGTGGTAAGATCCTAGAGTTTTCGTCTACAGAAAAATATTTATACGGAGGATAAAACGTGGCGAACATTAAAAGTCAGAAAAAGCGAATCATCACCAACGAAAAGGCACGCATGCGTAATCGCGCTGTTCGTTCTGAGCTTAAGACCGCCATCCGCGTTGTCCGTGAGGCCGTAGAGGCCAAGGACGGTGCTACGGCTTATGCGGCAGCTCTTAAGGCATGCCGTCTGCTCGACAAGGCTGCATCCAAGGGCATTATCCATAAGCGCCAGGCTGCAAATCGTAAGAGCGGCGTTATGAAGCTTGCTAACACGGTTGTTACTGCTGAAGACATCGCAGCATACAAACCCGCTGAAAAGAAGGTTGCTCCTTCCAACGGCAACAAGAAGGCTGCTGCTAAGGCTGCCCGCAAGGAAGCCATGGCTGCCGCATCTGCTGAAAAGGCTAAGCGCCGCGAGGCAACCTTGAAGGCTGAAAAGGCTGCTGCTGACAAGAAGGCTGCTGAAGCTGCTGCCGCAGAGGCAGAAGAGGCCGAAGAGGCTGCTGAATAACATCAGCGTTTCTTGGAATCCGCTCGGATCCCATTCGCATATCAAGAAAAAAGAGCCTGCTGGTCAGCGGGCTCTTTTTGTTGTCAAGATATTGCCGAAAACGTCATCCAACCAAAAATCAAAAGAATCAAATCGATTGCATAACACCCTGCCTTGTATGAATGAGTAAATCAAACGCTCCTTAGAGCAACAAGACCTACAATGATCCTTTTTTGCAGACCCCAAGGAACCATGAAACAAATGATTGCATCTGGTCTGATCCGCTTTTCATCTCCTGCTCTACATCGCGCGCAGAGGAAAGAGCGCAGATCAACTCATCCATAGTGAAAACACGGGCACATGAGTAATGGTTCTTGAGACGCCAATCGGGCATCTTAAGCACCTTAGAGCAAAGCGCCTTCTGGCCACGCTCAGAGAGCGCTTTAACGGTGATAAGCTCGCGAATGCGCGTAGTGCACATGGCAAGTAATGCAAACGGCGACACATCCATGCGGTTCATTAAATAGATGCATCGTTTTCCGTTGCGGCAGGCAAATGCATCCACAAATTCCCATGGCTTGATCTCAGCAGTACGGGAAACAAGAGACAAAACCTCATTCTCATTTACTGGATCAGTGCCTCTGTGCGAAAGGGAAAGCTTCTTAAGTTCCGCATCAAGAGCAACAGTGTTTGTGCCAACTAAATCGATCAGCGTTGCGGCGGCACCTTGTGTTAGCGTTATTCCGTGACCAACCGCAATAGACCGAACAGCATTGCCAAGATCCTTACGTGCAAAAGGAGCGCAATCGATTATCGCTTTACTCCCAAACGCTGAAACAGCCTTATATAGTCGGGTATTTTTTGCAACCTTCTGCCCCTCTAACGCTAGAACGGTAGTTTCACACGGCTCCTTCAAATATGCAATAAGAAGCTCTGAATCAGCCTTTTTAAGCTTATCCACATCATTAACCAGCACGAGACGCACCTCGCTGGCAAAAGGAAGCGTATTAGCTGCAGTAATGACTTCTTCGCCGGTACAAGTAAGACCAGAAAAAGTTTCAGAATTAAAAGACATGTCGCCCATTTTCGATAAGCGGGCAAACAAGCGCTTCATAACCGTTTCGCGCTTAAGCTCATCTTCACCAGCGATGAGATACACCGGCAAAAGACTAGATTGTTTTGATTGAATAGCCATAGACGCAGTTTACTTCATAGTGCGAATCGAGATGCTGGTTTGGCTCAAACTACACACCACATCCCCCTGAAGATCAGTACGAAACACCTCAACATCACTAGACTCAAGCAAGGAAACGGTGTTTGCAGCCGGATGCCCATAACGATTTCGCTCACCAACACTAATTAGGGCTATTTCTGGCTTTAGCACATCCATTAACTCTTCATCGAGCGCGGACTTCGCCCCATGATGACCCACTTTGAGAATATCTATGTCTTCTAATGCCCCTTCTCTATTAAGCGAATCCAGCACTTCCGACTCTGCATCTCCTGTAAATAGAGCACGCCACTCGCCCATCCCGTCATCGTTAAGGTCAGTTGTCGCTATCAAGCAGATGCTATCGTCATTTTCTCCCTTATCGGTAAGACCTTCAGGACTAATCACCTTGAAGCACACCGATCCAATAGTGATCATGTCACCTACCGCCAATTCACGGATACCAGATGCGCTAGAGAGCCTTTCTGCGTCTTTGAGCATATCGTCGACTTTGTCTGTGCCCACAGAACTTAATCCCTTAGCAACAAAAACCGAATCGACAGACACCACCCCACGCAAATCAGCAAGACAACCACAATGATCGTCGTCCGCATGGCTTATCACTACCCCATCAAGACGGTTCACCCCGTGTCGGGCCAAGCCTGCAAGTAACTTCCTAGGGTTATTGCCGGTGTCTATAAGCAAAGTTAATCCCCTGCTTTTAACTAAAAAGGAATCGCCCTGCCCCACATCCAGCATAGCAATTGAAGTGCTATTCGCATCGAGCATCCTCATAGGAACGATACAGAGCACTAATGCTGCACATATCGAGACGATTGCCCTTGTCGGAAAAGCTCTAGGCCACGCTAGCCAGAGAACAATGCAAAGCAGAACAGACAACAGCGTCAACCATTCTATTGATGCGTCGACAGGCAACGCAACGAGGGGAGCTGACGAAAGAGCATCAATTACGCGAACCAACGCTTCGGCAAAGAAATACGTAATCTGTATAAGCAAGTGAAAAACAGGAGCGATTGGAAGAACGAGAAATGACAATACCCCTACAGAGCAGATAACGGTTACAAAAGGAACAGCAACAATATTGCTAATCGGAGATATGATCGCGAACTGGGAAAAGGACGACATGCTCAAAGGGAACGTCAAGAGCAAAGCAGAGAGGGTCATTGCAAATGGCTCTGCAACATAAGATTTTACGCGCTTACCAACATCAGGAATCCAGCTGCATAATAGCGGTGAAAATAATACTATGCCCAAAGTCGAAAGAGCAGACAGTCCAAATGAAACCGAATTTGAAGCACTTGGGTCTAATACCAATAATGAGATAATCGCGGCACCAAGCGAAGAAAGAGCATAAGAACGCTTATGCGACGCAAATGAAAGCAATCCTACGCCAGCCATGACAGCTGCCCTGACACAAGAAACAGGTAGTCCAACCATTACCAAATACGCAAACAAGAAACCTAGCTGGATAATAACCGAAAGATATCGAGGCAGCCCAATTGCTCGCATGCAAGAAGAAATTAATCCCATTACGATGACCAGATGAGCGCCCGAAACCGCAACAAGATGGGCAAGTCCAACAGTCTTAACTTGATTATAGAAATCGCTCTCAAACAATTCCTGACGGTTTCCAACGACCAATGCCTTAATTAGCGCAACAGCATCGTGATTAACGGTATCAAAATCAAGATATTCACTTACCGAAGATGCAAAAATTAATCTTAATTCAGAAAGCTGCCCAAACTGAGAAGAATGCACAGGACGCAAATCAGAAACACTGCAGCGAGCAACAATCCCCTTCCTATCGAAGTAATCTAGATAATGCTCGTCGATCGAGGAGATATCTACCTTCGCAAGGAATTCATCACCGTATTCAAAAGATCCACTTTCATAGTTCAGCACAACCTTGTACGAGTAAAGCTGTTTTCGAATGAAATCCGAATTTGGTTCAACAATCAATGCGGGAACCGAATAGCCAAAAGACCCTCTTGTGGGATCTTCAAGGATTCGAACGGCAAATAACGCTCCATCCGAACCAGCTAACACCTCCCTTTTATGGTGAAGCCCGTTAATTGAAACTGACATCAGAGTTGCACCTAGAAAGAAGAAAAGTGCCCAAGCAAGCAAAAGCTTGAAACCGCTCCTACTGTTGCAGGAAATACGATAGGTCGCAAAAAGAAAGGCCAGCGATACCAAGCTTAGCCCTGCGCTGAGAGCGACATCGTAATCCAGTAACCAAGACAGCAAACAACCAAACCAGAACACCACACCGCATTGAAGCAACAAAGGAATCGCAGGACGTGGAAATGGACGTTCATGCGACAAAACCATAGTTAAACCGTAATACGATCTTTAATTGCTTCGTATTTCCTATCGCCAATACCTGACACCTTTTTAATTTCCTCAATTGAGGCAAAGGAACCGTTAGCCTGACGATATGCAATAATCTTTGCGGCAGTAGACTCGCCTATTCCATCCAAAGTAATCAATTCAGATGCACTTGCGGTGTTGATATTTACCTTGCTCGATAAAACCTCAGTATTCGATGATGAAGGAAGCCCGCTATCAGAAGCGTCGGTCGACTTGCTATTTCCTGGCTCGGCTTCGATATAGGCCTGCACAACGATCTGCTCGCCATCTGTGACCTGGCGAGCAAGATTAATCGATAACTGATCGGCGCTTTCGGTTAGTCCGCCAGCTGCATCGATCGCATCAGACACCCGAGCATCATGTTTGAGCTCATACATGCCAGGATTCGAAACTTCACCTGCAATATGAACATAGATTAACTGCGAAGATGAACTTTCATATTCTTGAGATTGCGGCGATTTTTCTGAATGCTCAACCACAATTCCGGATGAAGTAAAACTCCCCCAAGCCATAAAGCCAATCGATAGCACCACGGCAATAATCACGGCAGAAAGGCCAAACAGAACAAGTGGACTAGTACTGCCGATTCCGACTTTTGCTTTTAAGCTATCCACGTCATCCAGAAACGTCATGGAAGCCACCTCCTCTAAAACAAGCCTATAGACCTAATCTGAATTCGATGACGAAAATCAGCTAAAGCAAAGCGAAAGAGGGGCTCACTCAAAGGCAATAAACATAAAAAACGGGCCCATCATCGGCCCGTTTCATAGGCTATTCAGTTTTCTTAGCATCCTGCTTTTTTCGTTCCTTGGGAGGTCGATACGAAGGGCAGCGATAGTCCTTAACCTCAACCGAGGCAACCGCCTCATTAATCCACTCATCGAAAGGAAGACCCTTTTCGACCTTAAGAACGCGTTCAAGCTTAGCATGCGTCTCAGGATTGCGAGGCATGAACAAAGTGCAGCAATCGGGGGCATCTTGCGAAGAGATTTCACAAGCTTCTCAGCCTCGGCGATAATTTCGAGCTTATCAAACCCAACAAGAGGACGATACACAGGAAGAGAAACAGCGGCATTGGTCACCAGCATGTTATCCATCGTCTGCGATGCAACCTGTCCCAGGCTTTCGCCTGTGACCAATGCTTTTGCGCCTTCTTTACGCGCAATAGTCTCGGCAACTTTAAACATAAATCGGCGGTACATGATAACGCGCAGTTCAGGCGGAACTACGGCAGAAATCTCTCGCTGATATGTTCCAATCGGCACAACATACAAACGCGCAAAACAACCAGTCCGCTCAAGAACTTCGGCGATATCCTCGAGAAGGTACTCGCTTGTTGCAGAGGTTTCGGGACGTCCAGAAAAATGTACTCCGATGCAGGTAGCGCCACGACGCGCGATACGCCATGTAGCAACAGGCGAATCAATGCCAGAAGAAAGAAGGCACACTGCCTTGCCAGCACTTCCTACTGGCAAACCGCCAATACCGGGAATACTCCGCCCGTAAATGTAGGTATAACCCTGGATAACCTCAACTCGAACCTCAACGTCGGGGTTCTTCATACGCACCGACTTCTCGGGAAAGGCGCGGCAAAGAGCAGCACCAACCAATTGGTTCAGCTGCATAGAGTCAATAGGGAAATCAGTGTGATTGCGACGTGCAGAAACCTTGAATGTGCCAAATTCACCAGCGTCTGACAATGCCTTGATGGCGGTATCGTACATGCATTCCAGCTCCTGGGCACAGCGATAACCGCTTGAAACGCGAGCAATGCCAGGTACGCCAGCTATCTGGTCGGCAATTCGGCAGGCATCCTCAAACGTTGCATCCTCTTCAAGAAACAACGCAACACGACCTGAAATGCGTTTAATCTTAACCCCATCATTCAAAAGCGCCTTGATATTGGAAACAAGGCGCTTTTCGAATTGGGCTCGGTTATGACCCTTTAGGCCAATTTCATGATAATGAACCAAACAGACACGACGAAGAGCCTGTTTTTCTTCGAGCTCGTTATTATGCATGGGAATTAGTGATTATGGATATCGATCGTGTCAGGGCTGTATGACACATCACCTTTTGCAATCTCATCAAAGGCGATAGAGAGAGGACGACGCTTGGCAGCTCGAGCGATATCGACAGCGGTCTGAAGCTGAATTGCTCGATTGCGCTGACCACGCATCATGTCGTTGATGTCATGCGCACGCTTAGAAGCAAGAGCGCAGAGCAAAAAACGATCATTATCAGTCTGATCGAGCAGTACATCGATCTTGGGATCAATAAGACTCATTATTCGGTAGTTCCTCTCATATCTTCTGCAAACGAGCCGATATAGGATACGAGCTCCTCAGTGGCACGTTCAAGTTCATCATTGACAACCTGAACATCATACTCCATTTTGCGTGCAAGCTCCACCTCTGCAGTTTTCATACGACTGCAAATGACCTCTTCGGTTTCAGTGCCACGACCTCGAAGCCTTCTTTCAAGTTCCTCAAGGGAAGGCGGTTCGATGAAAATCAAATGCGCTTCAGGCATTGCCTTTTTTACCTGAAAAGCACCTTGCACATCAATCTCTAAGATTACTTGCGATCCCCTATCAATGCGCTCCTGAACACGAGATCTTAGTGTTCCGTAAGAATTGCCATGAACATGAGCCCATTCTAGAAAGCCACCTTGTGAAACCAGCTCATCAAAATGAGGTTGATCAAGAAAGTAGTAATCCTTCCCATCAACCTCACCAGGACGCGGTTGTCTCGTTGTCGCAGAAACAGAAACCCAGGCATCGGGAACTTGCTGAAGCACCTGCTTCACCAAAGTTCCCTTACCTGCGCCAGAAGGCCCTGATAGAACGAATAGATTGCCTTTTCGCATACTAACCAAGACGCTCAAGCAAGGCTTTCTGCTGACGTTCGCCCAAACCCTTCAAACGACGGGACTCGGCAATGTCGAGTTCTTTCATAATTTTTTCTGCCTTGGCTTTACCATAACCAGGGAGCGTTTCGATAAGCGTAGAAGCCTTCATGCGGCCCACAATGGGGTCGTCCTTCATTGCCAAAACATCCTTGAGCGTAAGCGTGCCATTTTTCAGGTCTTCACGAACCTGTGCTCTTTTAATGCGAGCAGCCTTCGCTTTTTCCAACGCCTGCTGTCGCTCTTCGGGCGTCAACTCGGGAACTGCCATCGTAATGCTCCTTTTTCTCTTCCATTTCAAGACAATTACTTGTCTTGCCTCCTTGATTGCAACATGTTCATATGTCACAAACTACCCAGATTTTAGTATTTGTCCAAAACACTAAAATTCGTAATACAAAGTCATGAACTGCATTAATACTACGAAATACTGTGATTTTAACCTAGTGCAGACACAAAATACGCACTATTTTCAAATACCATTTGAAAATAGTGCGTATCAAAAAAAGAAGCCACCCTGGTTTTGGGTGGCTTAAGAGAAATAACGTATCGGAACGCTACAGAAGGCTATGGAAAACACAACCATGATCAGCATGGGCATCGGAACCAGTCAATGAAAGCACAGCAACAACCTTTGCGCCCTCTGCCAAAGCAAGAGACATAAGCGCATTTGCCTTTTCTTCCGAATAAGTATCGAGCACTAGAATCGTTTTTTCGTTCTTCTTGACTTCGACACCGGCAGGAAGTTCGAATACGCCATCTTTACCGACCTGAGCGCTAACGAAACGCATCCATGCAGCAAGCGCAACCGAATATCCGAAATATGATTCGATGCCTTCAGGAGCAATAACCAACTCAGGCTTAGCATCACGGTCAATCTGTTGCAACAGCTCTACCGCAAGGCGATTCAATACAATAGGATCTTGCATCAACGCAGTAGAATCGAGCGAATCGCCATCTTCGGCGAAGGCATTCATCTTGTTCAATAGATCTTTGATCTCAGCAATTTCCATAGTCTAAAGCTCCTTTGCAATCGCCTCAAATGCTGCTGCAGGATCGTTGCTTTCCGTAATAGGACGACCAACAACAATGTGTGACGCACCATTATCGAAAGCCTGACGCGGAGTGGTTACACGCGTTTGATCACCCATAGCAGAACCAGCCGGACGAACACCTGGAGTAACAATAAATGAATCTGGGCCCAAAATCTCACGCAGCATAGCCGCTTCTTGAGGCGAAGCTACAACACCAGACAATCCAGCTTGCTGGGCCTGACGAGCAAGCTCAACAACCTGGTCAACTACAGGTCGGGTAACACCTGTAGCACTGAGGTCATCCGCGCTCATACTTGTGAGAACGGTAATACCAAGAGAGACAGGCTCATCTTCGACCCAGCGAGCATCCGCCAAGCCTTCCTTAGCAGCTGCCATCATCTTGATTCCGCCTACCGCATGCATGGTGAGCATATCGGCACCAGCTTCCGCGGCTGCTTTAGCAGCGCCCTTAACCTGATGAGGGATATCGTGGAACTTCAAATCAAGAAAGACTTTGAATCCGCGCTTTTGCAGCGCATTGATGAAATAGGGGCCTTCTTGATAAAACAAGGTCATGCCGATCTTAATCCATTTAGCCTTACCGGCAAGCATATCAGCCAACTCAAGAGCTCGACTACGATCGCAATCAAGTGCAACGATAATGCGATCCTTGCGAGGCACGCTGTTGAAATCTAGCATTCGAGTGCTCCTATCAACTCATTAACATCGGAAACGCCCATGTCGATACAGTACTGTTCAATACCAGAAATCACATCGAGCGTAGATTTAGGATTGGTGAAATTCGCAGTGCCAACCGCTACGGCAGTGGCACCTGCAAGCATAAATTCAACCGCATCGGTGCCTGAGGAAATTCCACCCATTCCCAAAATAGGAATATCAACGGCATTGTGCACCTGCCAAACCATACGCAATGCAACAGGCTTTACCGCAGGACCCGAAAGTCCACCAACGACACGGGCAAGAACGGGCTTCTTGCGACGTGCGTCAATTGCCATGCCGAGTAAAGTATTGATAAGCGAAATAGCATCGGCGCCAGAAGATTCAGCTGCTTTGGCGATTTCAACGATATCGGTTACGTTTGGCGTCAATTTTACAAACATTGGACGCTTGGTTTTCGCGCGGCATGCAGAAACAACCTCTTCAACCATCTTTGGGTCGGTGCCAAAGGTCAAACCACCAGAATCCACATTGGGACATGAAATATTTACCTCGTAAGCATCGACATCAGAGGTTTCTTCGAGCGACTCGATAACCGAAACGTACTCCGGAACGCTATGACCAGAAACGTTTACGATGATGGTTGCATGGTTTTGGCGCAGCCAAGGCAAATCACGATCTTTCAGAACTTCAACACCGGGGTTCTGAAGGCCGATGGAGTTCAACATCCCGCTCGGAGTCTCGGCGATTCGAGGAGCGTCATTCCCAGCCCACCCATCAAGAGAAACGCCCTTTGTGGTTACAGCGCCAAGTAAGGCAGGATCCACAAATGCAGAGTATTCGCGTCCCGATGCATATGTTCCTGAGGCGGTGGTTACAGGGTTTTTCATATGCAACCCACCGAGGTTAACAGAAAGAGAAACAGCCATTACCAAATCACCTCGCTCGCATCGAAAACGGGACCATCAACGCACGATCGCTTTCTGCCCTGCTTGGTTTCGACTATGCATGAAAGACAAGCACCGATACCGCATGCCATACGCTTCTCGAGAGAGACATACGTTGGAATACCAGCATTAAGTGTTAGCTCTGAAACAATGCGCATCATAGGTTCGGGGCCGCAACAAGCAACATAATCGAATTGCTTCTCAGCAATCCGCCCTGCAACTACGTCAGTCACAAAACCAGCATGCCCACGCGAACCATCATCGGTAGCCAAGTGAGGCTCGTGCCCAAGAAGTTCTGAATATTTCGGCTCGCAAACCAAAGCTTTATCGCTTTGAGCGCCCATAACAACCTCAACGTCAACACCAGAGGCAACAAGTTCCTGCGCATGAAGGAACAGAGGCGCAGCCCCTACACCTCCAGCCACCAAAAGCGCCGAAGAAACGCCTTCAGGGGCATTCCAACCATGTCCAATAGGACCCATCAGGCTAACAGCCATACCGGCTTCGACCGTTGTCAGATGCTTGCTGCCGAAACCAACAACCTGATACAAGATAGTGATAACGCTGCCGTCCTCGCTCACATAGAAAACCGAAAAAGGACGACGGAGAATATGGCCCTCCATCCCAGGAATGAGCATATGGACAAACTGCCCAGGCATAAGGTCGGCGCCAAGAGCGTCGACCTTAATATCGATAATCCAAAGCCTATCAGACAGCTGCCTATTGGATATCACTACCCCAGTCTTGTCTAAGATGTGAGCCATAAAGGCTACCTTTCTTCCCATTGCTCGAGATCCTGCAGGGCAATCACAGGCAGGTTCTGCTCGCGCAGGTTTTCAATGGCAGAAACAAATGCCTGAGCTCCAGCCAACGTGGTCACATAGCAAAGGTTCTGACGGACACACATGGTACGAAGCTGATACCCGTCGCCACGTGTTTCCTGACCAAACGGCGTATTGATAACCAAATCAATCTCACCGTCCATGATCTTAGTGCCAATATTCGGCTCCTCGGAACCAATACGGCCAATAACCTCGCAAGGAATGCTTGCAGCAGTAAGGGCACGACAGGTGCCCTCGGTGCACAGAAGCTTGAAGCCCATGCGGGAGAGATCACGAGCCAAGGGTAGTATTGCGCGCTTATCGCGATCGCAAACCGAAACGAAGCAAGTCCCGCCCGTGGGAAGCTCCATCGAAGCAGCTGCCTGAGTTTTCGCGTATGCCGACGGGAAGTTATTGGCAATACCCATTACCTCACCCGTCGACTTCATCTCAGGTCCGAGAATTACGTCAGCCCCGGGGAAGCGGCCAAAGGGCATAACGGCTTCTTTTACACAGAAATGCGTTTGACGGCGCTCATCGTCGGGAAGACCGAAAGAGGCAATCTTTTCGCCGGCCATAATTCGAGCAGCAAGCTTAGCCAAAGGAACACCCGTAGCCTTTGAAACAAAAGGCACGGTGCGAGATGCGCGGGGATTGGCCTCGATAACGTAAACAACGGCGTCCTTGATGGCGAACTGGATATTGATAAGACCCACTACTCCCAAGCGTTTAGCCAACCGACGCGTAATGTTGCGGAGCTGAGATACCTGAGCCTCGGAAAGCGTAAAAGGAGGGATGCAGCAAGCAGAGTCGCCGGAATGAACACCAGCTTCTTCGATGTGCTCTAGAACACCGCCAATGTAAACATCCTCGCCATCACACAGAGCATCAACGTCACTTTCGATAGCACCTTCAAGGAAGCGGTCGAGATAGACCGGATGATCAGGAGTAATGCGAGCAGCTTCTGCCATGTACTTCTCAAGGTACTGAGCATCATATGCAATAACCATGCCACGACCGCCAAGAACGTAGCTAGGACGAACAAGCAGAGGGAAGCCGATGCGATCGGCAACCTGGCAGGCTT